>JAEEGI010024048.1_pt1 | contig 11909 bp, 9 predicted proteins | sample 8958751 | NCBI WGS metagenome assembly JAEEGI01 (sample SAMN16246545, study PRJNA631951) | gut metagenome | biome: gut microbiome; feature: rumen; material: KS-attached | host: Bos | place: Iran: Karaj | collected 2018-10 | reverse complement strand
CTGTTCCTAATGTTGTTATTATACTTCTAAATTCATTTTTTGTTAATTCTGTTGTTAATGAATTTATTTCTGATATTTTCTTTTTAGTTTGATTATTATTTTTAATATAAATCTTTAGCTTTTCTATATTCATTTATTAATTCTTCTTTTGAAATAGAATCTTGTTTTTTATTATGTTCTTTAAATATTTTTTTAAGTTTATTATCTCCATTTAATAAAGCTCCTTTGATAAGCTGAATTTGATATTTTATTTGAGTATATTTTTTTTTTAACTCAATTTCTTTTTTTAAGGTTTTAATATTCTCATCGATATTAGTTCTCATTAATTTATATTATTTTTTTAATCATAAAATAAATACCAAATAAAATAAAAATATTATTAAAATTAATAAAAAAGATATATAAAATTATAATTAATCATTTTTGTTAATTGAATTAAAAATGGATATTAAATTCTCTATCAATTATTAAAATTAAATAATTTATAATTCTAATATTTCATTAACATTCTAAAAACATTAAAAAAATTTTAATCCAAAAATAATATTTAATTTAATCCATATTTCTAATCTCAAATATCCAAAAACAATATTAAAAATAATAAAAAAAATATAAATTAAATATAAAATAAAATAAAATATAAACATCTCAAAAAAACTTATATTAATTTTCATTATACTCTTCATCATCATCATGAGTTTTCTTCAATAAAATTCTATAAGGTCTACACTCTTCAGAAATTTTATATCCTCTTTTATTAATACCACTATCTCCTCCAACAACCCAATAATCATAATCTACTTTATCAGCAATTCTAATTTTATAAGGATTAACTCTACACATAAAAATAATATTATATTGAATATTATTTAAAAAAATACCATTTTGTTTTCCACTATATTCTTCAGCTTCAGAAACAAGAGGAGATAAATATACACCTCTACCACATAAAGGAAAATCTTCATTAGATAATTCATTTATATTTTTTTCATCCTCATAATTTTGATATTCTCCAGGTATTAATCCCATATTTATTCTTTTTCCAATAACTTCATTATTTCCTGTTCCATGATATGCAATATACCATTCACCTTCAATATTATCATAACCTAACCATGCATCATCACCATCATCATATTGACGAGATGCTAATAAACCAAAACCTATATATCCTAAAGGAGGATCATAGTCTTTTAAATAATTTGGTGGACCTCTTTTATTATGATTACCCCAATTATATTTATTTATTTTATCACCTTTTTTATCAAACATATTCTCTGTTAATTCACATCCTGCTAATAATGAATTAAATGTTATATTAAATATTTCTTCATCATTTTTCTTTAATATTTCAAAATATTTCTCTTCATCATCTTCTATATTTATTACTTCTTTTTCTTTTTTTTCTTCTTCTTCTTTTTTTTCTTCTTCTTTTTTTTCTTCTTCTTTTTTTTCTTCTTCTTTTTTTTCTTCTTCTTTTTTTTCTTCTTTTTCTTTTACTTCTTCTTCTTTTATTTTTTCTTCTTCTTTTATTTCTTCTTTTTCTTTTACTTCATCTTCTTTTTTGTCTTCTTTTACATCTTCTTTTTTTTCTTCTTTAATTTCTTCATTTTCTTTTATTTCTTCTTTTTTTTCATCTTCTTTAATTTCTTCATTTTCTTTTATTTCTTCTTTGATTTCTACATTTTCTTTTTTTTCTTCTTCTTTATTTTTTTCTTTTTCTTCTTCTTTATTATCATTAATTTTTTCTTTCACTTCTTCAATTTCTTTTTTTTCTTCTTCAATTTTTTTATCATCATTTTTAATTTGAAATACAAGAGGATTAGGATTAAAAATTTTTTTACTTGTATCAATTCCTAAAGGTGAATTAAACAATAAATTTGGAGTGAAAACATTTGAACTGGAACCACTACTAGAATTTCCTTTATTAGATTTTTTTTTTCTCATTATTTTTAATTTTTCCTTAAATCTTTCTTCCTGTTTTAAAATCTCATTATCAAATAATAATTTAGGATTTTCATTTTTTTTAATTTCAATTAACTCATCAACTTTTTTTTTATGTTCTTCATTTTTAGTATTTGTAATTTGAGTTAAAAAATCAACTCTCATTTTCATTTGTTTATTCATTCTTTTTTCTTCAATAGAAATTTGTTTTTTTGGTTTATCATTTTTTAAAAGTTTTAAAATTTTAGGATTAGTAATAAATAAAGTTAATCTATTTTCATATTCAATTCCTCTTGGATCATTAATAAATCCATAATATTCAACTGCTTTTGTAAGTTCTGTTATTATATCTTCTATTAAATCAGGATTTTCTGTTAATTGAAATTCCATTTGTAAATTAAATAAATTTTTAAAATAATCTTCTGTTAATGGATTTCTTATATCTCTTATATGTTGAATCTGTTTCTTCTTTTGATTCATATTTAAATAAAATTTATTTTTAATTCAATTATTTATTATTTTTTATAATAAATAAAAATAATCAAAAACAATTTTTTCTTGAGATTTCCTTATAAAATTTAAAATTTATTTTATATAATTAATAATTTTAATATTTATAAAAATTTCATTGAAGATTTTTTTTTCTACTAAGATTACAATTCTAATTTTAAGTTTTGTCAAAGAGAAAATCATAATGAATATATAAAATTTGTATTTACAAATTACATAATAGTTATATATTGTATAATTATTGGATTGGAAAATTAAACAAACCATTATTAATATTAAATATTTTACTATTTTTATCTTGTTCATTATCTTTTTTATCATTGCTTTCAATTTTATCATTAACATTATTTTCAATGATAATATTTTGTTGATTATGAACAAGGAAATTATTATTAATATAAGAATTATGAAAAAGTGGAATTGGAAAAGGAATAGCATTTTGATTTATATTATACGGAGAAAAATTATCATTATAATTATTTCCTAATTTCCTAATATTTACATAAAAATTATTTTTCATAGCTTCTAATAGATTATTATCTTTTGTCCTTAATTCCCTTTTTCCATGTGCGAAAGTACATAATTTTCCGAATTTACATGTATGATTTTTTTCCCAATATTTACATTTCACAATTTTATAATTTTGTAATACAATTCCTTCTTTTTCTTTTCCTTGTTTTTTATTTGGATGTCTTAATTCTATAAGTCCATGTGCAAATTTGCATTGATCTCCTAAGATACATCCACCTGGATTATTGAAATGTTTACAAAGAATTGTTTTATATTTTTCTGGATTTTGGGTTTTATTCTGTTAGAAAATTATATTTTTTATCTTACAATATTTGAATTTTGGAAACTCATTTATTTTTAGACTTTTAATAAATAAGCAAAAAACTTGAAAAATTATTATAGCTAATGTGCTATATTTATAAAAAAAATTATATATTATTTTACGATATTGATTTAATGATAAAAAATAATTAAAGATTGGTTTATAAAAAAGCTTGTGACTTTCTTTAGGATATATTTCATAATTCTTTATTGTTTTATGATAAATAATTTAAAATTTTTTATTTTAATTAAAATATGCATCTACATATATTAAAAAAAATAAATATTCAAAAGGAAATATGATAATTATAAAAAAATATTTAATAATAAATAAAAACCTCTTAGATTCTAACAACAATTATTAAATAAATTTAAGAATTATCATATTCTATTTTATAAACAAATATTGTTTAATATAACTGATAAATAAAAATATATACCATGATATTTGATAAAGTAAAATTCTTTATCAAATATTTTTATTTATAATATAAAAACATATAACTTTTTATATAAAAAAATATAAGTCAAAAAATATTATAATCTTTAAAAGTTAAATCAATAAAAAATAAAAAAAAACAAATTAAAATATAATTAGCCTTTTACACATATTCTAATTAAAATAATTAAACAAATAATATTTATTTATATAAAAAAAGATGTCAGCTAAAGTAGCAACAAAGCCAATAAAATCAAATAAATTATTTTTTGACAAATTATCAATAATTCGTGAAATAGAAAAGAAAGGAGAATATAAAGAAAGTGAAAACATAATAAAAAAATGGGAAGGAGATGAAGAAAAATCAAATATGTATTATGGAAAAATAAAAAATGAAAATTCTAATTTTTTAGGAATATTAAATGAAAACTTTGAAAGAGAAGGTTACTGTATAAATAATTATTCAAATGGAGATATATATTTTGGTTATTATTCACAAGATTTAAGAGATAAACATGGATTTTATGAATTTAAACCAGAAATAAAAAAAAAAATTAGAAATCAAGAATTTTATTTTGGATTATGGAAAGAAGATGAAAGACATAATAGAGGAATTAATTTATGGATTTCTGAACCAGAAAAAAATATTCCTTTTTCAAATTTCGATGATTCTAATTTTGATGCTTATATTGGTTTATTTGAAAATGATAATTATATTAGAGGAACTTTTTTATCAAAAATTGAAGATGATTATTATGTTTATCATGGAACTTTTGATAATGAAGGAAATAGAGAAGGTGATAATTGCTTATTTTATTCTTCAACTTTAGAACAATGTTTTTATGGTACTTTTAAAGAAAATGAATTTATTAAAGGTTATGTTTGTAAATATGATGATGATGGTAATGTTAAAGATTTATGTAAGTTTGAAAAGAAAAAAATCATTGATGAAGAAAATTTAAATAAAAGAGAAGTTAATGAAACTTGCAAATTACTTTATATTTTTAGAAATGTTATAATGGGAAAAAATTATTTTGGAGATGTTTATGATTGCTTCGGAAAAGTTTATAATTTTAAAAATAAAGAAATGAAAAATATTGATATTTTAAATAATGATAAGTATTTAGATATAATGACTGCTGCTATTAGTTATAATAAAATTACAATTTTCAATGATATTGAAAAATTTGTTTTTTAATTTTTTTCTTTTTGAAAAAAATTACAAGAAAAATATTTACTTTTATTTTTTTTGAATGAACATTAAATAATTTAATTTAATTCAAAACAACTTTTTAAAATATTCTATAAAATAAAATAAATTAAAAAAATTAAATGGAAAAGAACGAAATTGATATAACAATAATTCCACTTCCAACAAATGATTTAATAGAAGCAGAAGTAAATAATTATTAGAAGAAGAATATAAAATTCCATTAAATAAAGATGAGAAAAAAAAATAGAAAAAAAGATGAAATAGAAATTGAAAATAGATGAAATAGAAGATATAATTGAAAGTAATTAATATAAAGGAAAAATGATAAAGATATAAATATTAATATCAATCAAGATAATTAAATAAGAAATTGATTAATTCATTTCTAAAAAAAAATTGACGAAGAAATTGAAAATGAATTAATTAAAACTAATAAACCTCATTTTGATGAAGAAGATGAAAAATATGCTGAAAAGTTATTATCTGAAGTGAATTAATTAAAGAAAATGAATCTAAAGAATAGAAAATCAAAAACAAAATGAGAAAAAGTAAATAGAAGAAGCTCAAAATTATTATATAAAACAAATAATTAAATAATAATTATAATATATGATTATAAAATAATTGTTATAAATTAAAAAAAAATTATAAAAAGTGTAAAAAATAATTTATGTTTTAAAAAAATATAAAATAAAATTAATTTTATTGCCAAACAAGTAAATTCCCATCACCTCCAACAGTAAACATATTAGTATTAGTTAAATTAATTCCAATTCCATTAACAGGTCCTTCATGAGCTTTAATTTTATTTCCTAAATCTCCTTTCCCAAGATTAATAACACCCATATATCCATTATCATATCCGCAATATAAATAATTATTAGTTTTATCAACTTCAATGCAATTGGCAGGAATATGAGGATAATGAACCCATGTACCACTTTCAGATACTTTTCTAATATCCCAAGCTTTAATAATACCATCAGCATCACAAGAATAAAGCATATCTCCTCTAGGATTAAATATAACATCATTAATACTATTTAAATGACCATAAAATGTTTGAACTGTAACTCCCATTCTCATATCCCAAATAGATAAAGATTTATCAGAAGAAGCAGATGCAAAATAATTAGTAAAAGGTTGGAAATTAATTTTATTAACACTATCAGTATGTCCACGATAAGTTTGTCTAATTTTACATATGTTTAAATCATACAATCTAATTAAACCATCATCATTACAACTTAAAAGGAAATCTCCAGTATCATGAAATTTAACACCCCAAACAACACTATCACTAGGGAATTGAGCTTTAACTTTTAAAGTAAGTAAATCCCATAAGTTGACAGTAAAATCACCTGAACTTGTAGCAAGATAAGAACCTTTAGGATGAATATCAATACTAGAAATATATTGAGTATGATAAGAACCTGAAGCTAATTCATCTCCTTTTGACATATCATATATTTTAAATACTGCATCATCTCCTCCTGTTGCTACTACATTTTTTTTTATATGAACACACATACATGAACATGATGACTTTTCATATGCTTTAATTTGTTTTCCACTTTGTGTTGGACTTGCATTAAATGTTCCTGTTTGTTGTAATAAAAATATATTATTTCTTATGTCACTTGGCCATGGAGTCTTTTCTCCTGGACGAGTTTGTTTATATGGAAGTACCATTATTTTTTGGTCTGAAGGAATTTCTTTTTTATTCTTTATATCTAAATTGTTTATTTCTTCTTGAAGTTTCATTATTTCCTTTTCTTTTTTTTCCTTTTCTTTTTTCATTTTTTCTAAATCTAATTTCATTAATGATTTATTCTTGCATAAATGCTCATATTTTAAATTTAAATCTGATATTTTTGATATAAAGTCATTATGGAGTTTTTCTAATGTTTTAATATCAGAATTTATATTTTCTTTTTCTTGGATTGTTTTTAAATAATTTTCTTTATGGAAATTTAATTCTTTTCTTATACTTTCCCAATTTGATTTAACTTCATCTGCATTTTTATTTGCTTTTTCTAATTCTCTTCTCATTCTTTCTAATTTTTCTTCTAATTTAGCATTTTTAATATATATATCAGTTATTGGACCTAAATAATTATCATTAAATCTTCCTTTTTTTGATAATTCAGAATATTCTTGATTAAACTCTTCTAAAGTTTTAAATAATTTAGAATTTGTTAGAAAATTTCTTATAAAATCTTCAACAACTTCAGCTCTTTTAATTGTTTTAGGATTAAAATTTAATTTTTCATCAAGTAATTTTGTAAGTTTTTCTTTTTCTTTTTTTTCTAATTTTTTCTTTGATCTTTCACTTTCCATTTTTAAAGCATCATATGAATCTGGAAAAATATCAGTATCTTCATCAATTGAACTTAATGATAATGATAATTCTTCATTAAAATCATCTTGATCTGCATTTTCTAATTCATTTGTTGGCATTGAACGTTCTTCAACTACATAAACATCATCATATTCTATATTTGACTCATTTTTATTTTGAGATTTTGAATCTTTTGTTACGTCTTTTTGAGATTCTTTTCCTTGGGAAGTTTCATTTATATTAGATTGAGACATTTTTTATTTTATTTATTTTTTTTGGTTATATTTATATTATTTATTTTAATATTTTTTCATTATTTTCAAAGAATTATTATGATTATTGTTTTAAAAGGATTAAAAGAATATGAGATTAATGAAAATATATGGAAAAATTATAGTAATTTAATTTCTAATTTAATTAATGATTATAAGAAAATTAATGAAAAAATAATTTGTGAAGAATTTGAATATACCACTATTATACTTATTGATAAAATTTTAAATCATAAATTTCATAATAAAGAGAAATTTTCTAAAGTTCCAAAACCTTTGAGAGAAGAATTTAATTTTGAAGATTATGTTTCACCGTATGATAATCATTTTTATAAATTCTTTGATTATGAGTATAATTCAGATGGAGATGTAGAGTTATTAAAATTTATTAAATGCACTAATTTTTTTGATATTCCTGAATTATTCGAACTTTCTTGTGCAAAAATGGCTGAATTATGTAGAAGTATTTCATCTAATAAATTTCAAAATTTATTTTTACACAATAAAAATTTAAATAAATAACTAATTTATATATTATAATTTATTACTAAAAATCAAATATTTATATTAAAAATATTCAAAAAATAAAAAAATTATATTGTAAAAATAATTTTAAATATAAAGTATAATGGAAATAAATTGGAAAAATATTCACTACTATATACTAGTTGCAATACTTTTGAATTTTTTTATGTTATATTGTTTAAAAGATAATAGTGAAAATATAATGGAAACAGAAAATATAATAGAAATAACACCTGAACAAGCAAATTTCCTTTTAGCAAAGCATTCAAAAAAAGAAGAATATGAAAAAGGACATAAAAAAGGCGAAAAAAGGAATAAAAACAAAGAAAAAAGTGGAAATAAAGAAAAAAATCAGAATAAAGGAAAAAAGAGTAATAAAGAGAAAATACAAAATGAAAATAAAAGAAATTTAGAAAAAATACATAAAGCATTAAATGAAACAAAAAAAAAGGAAAATATATCATATTCTGATGTAGCAGAAGCAATAGGAAGATCATTAGGAGAAGGAGAAAAACCAATTCCTTTTCATCAAATTCAATCTTTTTTAGATGAATTATATATTAATAAAGAAATTCATACTGATAAAATTAGTATTACTAATGAAGAATTTACTAAAGATAATTTTGCTGTTGCTGTTTTTTCTGTTATTTTTTTAATTATTATAGCTGTTGTTGCTACATATTTTCAATTTAGAAATCAAAAAAGAATTAAAAATGAAAAAGAAGGAAATATTAATGAAATTAGTTATCTTTTAATGGAATAAATTGAATTAAAATAATTTTTATATTTTATTTTTTTTTTTGGAATACTCTTTTTAAATTTTTTTAAACGAATATTTACCAATTTACTTTTTTTCTCATTGTCCAAAAATTCAAAAATATCCGCTGCCTCTTTTTTCTTGTTTATATAGTATTTATATTCCATTTTAATCTTATTTTGAATTATTGATTATCAAAAATATTATCTATTGATGAATTACTCTCTTCATCATCTGAGTCACTAGATCTTAAAATATTATCATTTGATCTTCTTTCTTCTTTTTTTTTTTTTAATTCTTCTTTATAAGAAACAAAATTAGGATTTATTAAATTTTCTTGGGAATAATCATCAACATAAGTTTTTAATCTTTTTAATTTTTCTTGACTTAATTTCCATAATTCTATTTTAATTTCTCCATTTTTAGTATTAAAAAATTTTTGACTAATTTGTTGCATTTGAATTAAAGTTAAATTTTCCATTTTATCCATTATCTCATTTCGTAAAGCACGTATTTCCTCATTAGTCATTTTTTTTTTATCAGGAACATATTTTTTTTCTTGTTTATTTTCCATTGAAGTAGAGATTGATTTAAAACAGGACAAAAGAGCTTCCCCATTATTTTCTTTGTCTTCAATATTATCGCTATTCATTAATGAATGAAAATCAATATAATCAGAATTGTTTTGACATCTTTTTTTACTTGAATATTGATTTTTTTTATTATTTTTCTTTTTATTTATTCTTTTATCATTTATTTCATTATATTCACTTTCTTCTTTTTCTTCTTCCTCATATTCACTTTCAGAAATATAATCAATTGGTTTATTTAGTTTTTTTGATTGTTTAGGAATATCATTCAATTTTATTAAAGAATATCCTAATTTTTGGCCTTCTTTTTTATAATAATCAATTTCATTTTCATTTAAAGAAATTATATTATTATTGAATAAATCAATTTTTTTAATACTCAAAGTTTTTAATTCTTTATATTTAAAATTATTTCTTCTTTCCTTATGAAAGTACATTTATTAATTTATTTTAAAAACTATATATTTATTTAATTAATTTATTATATAATTTTTATATAAGCATACTTCTTGTTTTTTCTTCATCTTCAATTAATTCTTTAAGTTCGGTTTCATTTTTATATTTATTCTTTTAAATCATCATCATTATTTTTAAAACCATTGAAAAATTCATGAATTTCAACAAGTGAATAAGCAATATAAATAAAAGTTTATTAACATCACTTCCTAACATATCTCTAATTAACATTTTTATTTGTTTCTATATACTTAGAATATTTCATGATAAATAATTTCAAAAATAAACTTCTTTCGAATTCGATTTGAAAAAATCATTATAATTTTCTATAGTACTATAAATTTTCATAGTTCATTTTTAATCATTTATTCTTTTTCTTTTCTTTCTTTACGAAATTTAATCTTGTTTTTGTTCTTTTACTTTGATATGTTTGATGCTAATACTGCATTAAAATTTTATATTTTCTTTATTGTAATTTATTAAAAACTTCTTAAAAAATTTTTTACTGTTACATCAGTCATTTATATTTAATTTTTTTTTTAATCAAAATCAACATTTAAAATCTAATTAAGAAGTATAATTTAATTTGAAATTAATCATATAAATATAAATAATAAATCAAATAAAAGTAATTCATTTTAGATTTTATTCTTTAAATCTACTTCTTTAATAATTAAATATGTTTTATAATTTTTAACATTTATATTTTAAAAATTTTTACAAATTATATTTTAAATTTTTTTAAAACAATAAAAAATGTATGATTTCATTACAGGAAAAGACGAAGATCCAGAAAACATATTTGAAGTATTAGAAAAGTTAGGTCAAGGAAATTATGGAAGTGTATATAAAGTAAAGAAAAGATCAACAAATGAAATATATGCTGCAAAAATATCTACAATCTTAAAAAACAATATTGAAAATTTTAAAAAGGAAATTAACGTTCTTAAACAATGTAATAGTCCATATATAATAAAATATCACAATTCTTATTTAAAAAACAACAAAATATGGATAATAATAGAATATTGTGATGGAGGAAGTGTATTAGATTTAATGAGAATAACAAATAAATATTTAAATGAAGAAGAAATATCTTCAATAATATCAATGGTATTAAAAGGATTAATATTTCTTCATGATCAAAAGAAAATACATAGAGATATAAAAGCAGGAAATATTCTTTTAACAAAAGAAGGATATGCAAAATTAGGTGATTTTGGTGTTTCAGCACAATTAATGCATTCATTTAGTAAAAAAATATCTAAAATAGGAACTCCTTATTGGATGAGTCCTGAAGTTATTTCTCAAAGTAATTATGATTCTAAATGTGATATTTGGTCTTTAGGTATTACTTGTATTGAAATGGCTGAAGGTGAACCTCCTTATTCTGAAATCAGAACTTTCTTAGTTATGAAAAAAATTATTAGTAATCCTCCTAAAGGTTTAACTAATCCAAAATTGTGGTCTAAAGATTTTAATGATTTTGTTTCTTTATGCTTAACTTTTGATCCTTTAAAAAGACCTTCTGCTAAAGATTTAATGAAACATCCTTTTATTTCTAAATTTAATAGAGGTTATCAAGTTGTTGAAGAATTAATTAACAATTCTATAGATGAAATAAAAGAATATAGAGAAAGAATGATGGAAAATGATAATTCTAATTACGAGGAAAATAATGGTATTAGTGAAAAAGATTCTTTAGAAAATAGTGATAGTAATGATAGTAATAATAATAATAGTGTTATTTGTAAAGAAAATGAAGATGAAGTTGATTTAAGAACAATGATTAATAATCAAGAAGAAGAAAATGATAATATGGGAAGTCTAATTATTAAAGATGATGTTTATGATAATAGTGATAAAAAAAAGTATCAATTAGATTTTGAAGGAAATAATAATTATTATTATGGAAAAAGTACTAGTAATTTAATGAATGGATTTAATTATAATTATATGGATTTAATTAATAAATATGGTATGAATGGTTTAAGTTATGAAGAAAAAAACGATAAAAAATCAGAAAAAGAA
>JAEEGI010024046.1_pt1 | contig 11910 bp, 11 predicted proteins | sample 8958751 | NCBI WGS metagenome assembly JAEEGI01 (sample SAMN16246545, study PRJNA631951) | gut metagenome | biome: gut microbiome; feature: rumen; material: KS-attached | host: Bos | place: Iran: Karaj | collected 2018-10 | reverse complement strand
TGGATGCGGGGTTTCAGGATCAGAAAAAAGACGTTGATAGGGGTTCTTTTGATGCTGCTCAGCCTGGCCGGCGTGTTCTACTGGGAATCCGCCGGCAGGGAGAGGACGCTTATGGTCAGGGTCGCGGCGCTGTCCGCGGAGCTTAAGGCCGGGGAGGTCCTGTCTTCTTCGGATCTCGCAGCGCTCAGCGTCCCGCCTGAGGCCGCGGTAGCCGGCGCTCTGAGCCCGGACGACGCGGCCCGGCTCTCCGGGCTGAAAGCTGTGCGCGACATGAGCGCGGGCGAGCAGATCAGGGACGACATGTTCGCCGCGGACGTCAGGCTGCTCGGACCGGGGCAGAGCATATATTCCATCCCGGCTGCGTGGATATACTCGAGACCCGCGTCGCTGTGCGCGGGGGACGAGCTGAGCTTCTTTACGCTCGAGGGTCTGGAGCTCGGGAGCTTCAAAGCGGCTTACCTCAGGGGAAGCTCCGAGCAGGCGCTGAACGAGCCGAGGCGGGGCGAGAACCTGCTCAGCCGCGTCTCCGACGGCATCATAGAAAACATCGAGATCGTCTGCACTAAGGATGATTTCTTCAGGATACTCGCGGGGACAGAGGCTCACGAAGCCGCTCTCGTCGCGGGAGGAAGCTACGTGAGCGCGGATCTCAGGCGCTGCCTCGTGATCTGCGTTGCCGCTGACGAAATCGGAGGTGAGCCATGAGCCGCGTCGTGAGCTTTCACGGGGGCTGCCACGGCGCCGGGACCAGCATGCTGGCTGTCTGCGCCGCGGAGCACATAGCCTCGTCCTTCGCGGGCATCAGGGTAATGATCATATTCGCCCAGAGCCCGGGAAGCCCCGAGTACGTCAGGGGCGGTCTCGCGCTGAGGAGCATAGCCCCGCACATACTCAAGCGGAACCCCGACGTCGACGAGATCGTCGAGCGGTCGAAGATAAGCGCGGGCTTTCACGCCATCGGAGCGGGAGAGGGACCGGCGGATTTCTCGGACATGCACCCGGACGACGGTAGCTTCCTCGCGGAGGCGCTCTCGCCGCGCTTCGACCTCATAGTCTGTGACTGCGGCTGCGAGCCCGACAGGGGACTGTCGCTCGGGCTGATGTTCGCGGCGGACGACAGAGTCTCGGTAGCGCTTCAGCGCGAGAGCTGCCTGAGGCGCATGGAGCAATTCAGCCCGGTATATGCCAGGCTCGGGATTTCCGCGGACGTGCTGGCGGTGAACCGCTTCGGAAGCGGGGCGGCTTACACGCCGGGCTACATGGCTAGAAGGCTCGCGGCCGGCGGCGCGGACATACTGACGATAAGGGAATCGTCGGCAGCGTCCTCTGCCGAGGCCGAGCAGCTCCCGCTGCTGCGCTTCAGGGACGGGGGCTTCCGCAAGGACATAGCCCTGCTCTGCGGAAGGATAGCGGAAAGGTTATGAGCGGCTTCGACTTCGACGCCTACCTGAAGAGCGGCGGCAGGGCGCCCGGAAGGGCGGCGGCCGGAGAGGATGAGCTCGGCGAGTTCTACCGCCTCTGCGGCCGGGTTAGCGACGTTTTTTTCTCGGACTGGGAGAGCCGCGACAGCGCGGTCTCGGTGCTCGAGCTGCAGAAGCGCGCGATCATAGGCTACGAAAAGGAAAAGAACTTCTTCAAGGAGAGGATACTTCAGATAGTCAGGGAGGAGGGCAGCGAGGGCGTTCCCTTCCCGCCCTGGTACGCGAGCCTGGAGGACGCGGTCTATCACGAGAACTGGGGCCTCGCGGGCATAGCGGAGTGGTTCACCGAGGGCTACGCCCAGAGCAGCTCGGCCAAGATCGTCGGGGAGAACATCTTCTTTCTCGAGGAGGGGCGCATGGTCAGGAAGCCGCAGCGCATATCTGCCTCGCGCAAGGAGCGGCTCATAAGGGCGTTCCTGCTCCTCACCCCCGAGGCGAGGATGGACAGGAGCTACTACGAGACCTACCTGCTCGACGGGACGAGGGTCACGGTGTTCGCCGAGCCCATGGCCAAGAGCGGCCGCTCGGCGCTCATATTCAGGCGCTACGTGGTGCCGAGCCTCAGCTTCGAGGAGCAGGCCCGGCGCGGGACCATACCCTTCGAGGCTATACCGCTGCTTAAGAGCATGGTGCGCGTAGGCTTCAACGTGGTGTTCATGGGCGCGGTCAGGACTGCGAAGACGACCTTCCTCAGCACCTGGCAGAGCTACGAGGATCCGAGCCTCGAGGGCGTGATGGTCGAGACCGACCCGGAGATCCCCATGCACGAGCTGCTCCCGGGCGCGCCTATACTGCAGCTCATAGCCGACGGCGAGGAGCTGCGCGGTATATCCAAGAACCTGCTCAGGAGCGACGCCGATTACTTCATACTGGCGGAGGCCAGGGACGGGATAGCGCTCGACACGGCTGTGAAGATAGCCGCGAAGGGCACCAAGCGCATGAAGCTCACCTTTCACTCGCGGCAGCCTGGGCAGTTCCCGCTCGAGGCCGCGACGGAGATCGTCAAGGCTACGGGCGGCGATCTCAGGCTCACCATGGAGATGGTGGCATCCAATTTCGATTATCTCTTTCACTTCATCCAGCTCTCGGACAAGAGGCAGAAAAGACTTAAAGCTATCTATGAAATGAGCCTTGGGGCGAGCCGGCAGATCGATATCCGTGCCATATGCGAATACGATATAAGGTCCGGGAGCTGGCGCTTTTACGACCGGATAGGTCCGGTGCAGAGAGAATACGCTTCGGAGAGCGATCCCGAAGCCTTCGAGGAGATGCGAAGGGAGCTCGCGAGGCTCGCGGAGAGCCCCGTGGGCGGAGCGCTAAACAAAGGCGCGCCGGAGATAGGCGCGCGGAGCAGCGATCATAAGGAGGAGCGATGGGAGCGGCAGTGAGCACAGCGCTGTATCTCATATATTTCGCCGGCCTGGCGCTGGCGTTTTCGGAGGTCTTCGAGACCGCGAGGCTGAGGCTCAGGCTGGGAAGGAGGCTCAGGAGCGAGGCTCCGGGCAGAAGGGCGAGGCATCCGTTCGTCGTATGGATGGGCGATCTGGCCTCGTCGTCGCTTCAGAGGGACATCACCGGCGAGGCTGCGTGCGCGGCGCATGCGGGCTTATTCGCGCTTAGCCTCGCTCTCGCGCTGCAGAGCTTCTACGCGCTGCAGGCGCTTCTGATAGCCATGATGTGCGTTTCTCTTCCGCCCGCTCTCATGTACATCAAGCTCAGCGGCGACCGCAGCCGGAGCAGCCGAGAGGGGCTGAGCCTCATCTCGGAGCTCGCGCGGCAGTACCGCCTGCACGGGAGAAACATCTACACGGCGATCGAGGAGACTGTCGCGTCCGGAGGGGACTTCCCGCTCTGCAGGAAACAGCTGTACCGGCTGCTCCTGAGGCTCAGGAGCGCCTCGGGGCGCGACGGCATCAAGCGCTGCACGGACAGCTTCGCCTACGCGATGGGCACGGTCTGGGGCAGCATGCTCGCGGCCTGCATAAGGCTCGCCGCGGAGAAGGGAAGCGACGTCTCCGAGGGCCTCGCCGACATAGCGCGGCAGCTCGGAGCGGCCTACAAGCGCGCGGAGGAGAGGCAGAGGCTCAACTCGGAGTCGGCAAGGATGACGCTGTTTCTGGTCCCGCTGCTCTACGCCGGGACCATGGTAATGGCAGTGAGGTATCTGGGCATCAGCCCGGAGAAGCTCATGGCGAACCAGTTTCTGTCGCCTGAAGGGCTGCTGTTCTTCCTGATAAGCCTGTTCCTATTCGTGGTGGACATGGCCGTGCTCAGGGCTCTTTCGAACATCAAGCTGGATTACTGATGCAGACGCGGCGCCCGCGCGTGAGGAGTACCTGCGCGGACGCAGTGCTCATGAAAGGAGAGCATGATGGCAGGATACATAGACTACGCGCTCACCCTCGTCTTCTGGCTGGGGCTGTGGACCGCCACCCTCCCGCAGGACGCGAGGCTGAGGGAGCGCGTGCTCAGATATCTCGGAATGGGCAGGGAGAGCGCTGAAAGGAGCGCGCTGTTCAGGGCGGTCAGGAGGACTGCGGCGGCGCTGCGCAGGGAGATGCTGCTGGGCGAGCTCTCCGAGAGCCTCGCCTACGTCAAGAACCTCGTGGTGCTTGGAAGGGGCGGCAGCGTGAGCGCGGAGCTTCTTCTGACCGAGCTGGCCGAGACCTCGCGCGGGCTCTCGCCTGCGTTCACGGACATGGCTCATTACATGCACATGAACGAGAGGAGCAGGGCGGAGAGCGCCCTCGACAGGGCGATCCCGGGAAGCTACGCCAGAGACGTGGGGATATTCCTCGCGGGCTGGGAGGACATCGCTCCGGCGGACCTCCTGCCGAACGTGGAGATGTTCCAGGCGGCGCTCAGGGAGGACAGGCTGACGAGGCAGAAAAAAAGAGATGAGCTCATAAGCGACCTCATCTACCTTCCAGTCGTCGCGAACTGCATGATGGTGCTGCTCAATTTCATATACATCGCGTATTTCATCCCGCAGAGGGAGTCGATGAGCATGCTGCTGTGATATACTTTTCCCGAGGGAGGGACCGGCCGGGCCGGGCTTCCCGGGAGGAGGAAACGATGATATTCAACACCGTGGATATAGACGGCAACAGGTTCACTGACAGGGAGTTCGGCAAATACAAGGTGACCATGATGAACTTCTGGGAGCCCTGGTGCGGACCCTGCAAGAGGGAGCTCGGGGATCTCGAGAAGCTCTACGAGAACTACAAAGACAAGGGATTCTGCATCTTCGGAGTGTATTCCGATTTCACGATGGACGACGAGGTCAGAAGGCTCATGGAGGAGAACGGGATCAGCTATCCCATGCTCAGAAGGAGCAACGATTTTGATTATCTGCTTACGGGATACGTCCCCACCACCGTCTTCGTGGGCTCGCAGGGCAATTCCCTGAGCTTTAAGCCGCTCATAGGCTCGAGGAGCTACGAGGGCTGGGAGGCTATTATAAAGCAGTACCTGGGCTAGAGAAACAGGCCGCGTCCTCGCGCCGCCCGGCTGCCGGGTACCGCCGCGCGGCTAAGCGCGGCCGCATGGGCGCCGCCCTCGCGCGTCACGCGTTCATGGTCTGCGCGTAGTATATCAACTCTCTCGCCTTGTCGAGGTTCTGGCCGGGGTAGGAGGTCCTGAAGTACCTGCTGCCCCTCATGTGGTCCTCGAGATACCTCGCGGCGAGCTCTATGCTCACGGACCAGGTCGTGAGCCTCAGAACGTCTCTCTCCGCGGAGCTCATTGAGCTTCCCGCGGCGTCCAGCCACGCCTTTTCGAGGACTTCGTAGCGCTCCTCGCTGAAGCGCAGCCTTCCGTCCTCGTAGATCTTGCATACGGACCTCGCGCAGTCCGCGAAGTCGTAGACGGCGAGCCCCGGCATCAGAGTGTCGAGGTCTATAACTGCGAGCGGCTCGAGGCTCGCCCTGTCGAAGAGCACGTTGCTCAGCTTGGTGTCGTTGTGCACCGGGCGCACCGGGATCAGCCCCTTTTCGCGGAGGCCGCATACCGCGGCGGCCTTTTTAGCCGCGCTCCTTATGAACTCAGTCTCATCGCATCTGACGCCGAGCTCGTCGGCGGTCTTCAGCATGGACGCGATGCGCACCGGGGTGTCGTGAAAGCCCGGAATGGTCTCCTTCAGCAGCGAGGGATCCATGTCCGAGAGCGCCTCGCTGAGCGCTCCGAAGGCGTGTCCGGCTCCCGCGACGATCCTGAGCTCTTCCCCGGCTTCGTAGCCCTGGCGCTTCAGATCGTCCGGCAGCTTCGTGAAATACACCGAGGGGATGTAGGGCATGATCCTCCAGCATTCGCCGTCCTCTCCGACGTGACAGTTCCCCCCGTCCGGCTTTACGAGATACGAGGGCAGGTCGCGCCTTCCCTTAGCCTCGAGGTGGCTCTGTACGGCGGCGATGTTGTCCATGATCCCTCTGGGGTCGCTGTAGGCGTAGCTGCTCACGCGCTGGAAGACGTAGCTTCCCGCGCACTCGCCGTCTATATCGGCTCTGAAGGTGTCGTTGACCAGGCCTCCCCCGAGTATCACGGCGTCCGTGATGTTCCCGCGAAGGCCGAAGGCGTCCTTGAGCTCGCTCAGCTTTTCCCTCAGGTAAAGATTCTCCATAGCTGATATTTTACACTATCTCCTTTTCGTGATAAACTTAAATATCACAATCACCCGAGGGGATAGAATGAAAAAGATAGAGATCATAGGGGCTCAGGTAGACCTCGGCGCCAACCGCAGAGGCGTCAACATGGGCCCCTCGGCTATAAGGTTCGCGGGGCTCTCTGAGCGCATGGAGGCCATGGGCCTCGACATACGCGACCGCGGAGACCTGATACCCATGCAGGGCGGAAAGACCCGCGACAACATGCGCTGGTACGAGGCCATCGTCGACGTGGACAAGAGGCTCTTCGCCGAGGTCCTTGACAGCCTGAGGGAGGGCGCCCTCCCGGTTGTGCTCGGCGGAGACCACAGCATCGCGGCGGGCAGCGTTCCCGCGGCGTCGAGGCACTACAGAAGGATAGGCCTCATCTGGATCGACGCTCACGCCGACTTCAATGACGAGAACAGCACCCTCACCGGCAACGTCCACGGCATGCCGCTCTCCGCGATCTGTGGCAGCGGCCCCGACTGGCTCGTCGATTACGGCGAGGACTTAAGATATGTGGACCCGGCGAAGGTCGTCCTCGTGGGCGGCAGGGATTTCGACCCGCCCGAGCGGGTCAGGCTGAAGGAGGCCGGAGTCAACGTCTTCAACATCCGCGACGTGGACACCCTCGGCATGGCCGAGGTCATGCGCCGCGCGATAGATATAGCGGGAAACGGGACCGAGGGCATCTACGTCAGCTTCGACATGGATTCCATAGCCCCGCAGGACGCGCCCGGAGTGGTCACGCCGGTGATAGGAGGCCTCACCTCGAGGGAGGTCTTTCTTGCGTGCGAGATGCTCGCTCAGACAGGCCGCGTCATAGGCATGGACATGGTGGAGGTCAACCCTATACTCGACGAGAGGAACAAGACCGGCGAGCTCGCGTGCTCGCTGATACTCGCGCTTCTCGGAGAGATGAAATACTGACGGAGGCGCGGCCCCGGAAGCCCCGAAGGCTCCGGCGGCGCAGGCCGTTCCAACGAGAGGTCCCGGTTCAGTCCGGGCATACGCGCAAAGGAGGCGTAACATGGCAGTTTACGGATTCATTGGCACCGGCAACATGGGCGGAGCGCTCGCTCGCGCGGCCGCGAAGGGCGGAGCTGAGCTCGTACTCGCGGACATGAACCGCGCTTCGGCTGAGAAGCTCGCGGCAGATATAGGCGGAAGGGTCGCTGACAACAAGACCGTCGCCAAGGAGGCCGACTTCATCTTCCTCGGAGTCAAGCCGCAGAACGCCGAGGAGCTCATGGCCGACATCCGTCCCGTGCTCATGGAGAGGAGCGATGAATTCACCATTGTCAGCTTCCTCGCGGGAAAGAGCATCGGATACATCAGAGATCTCGCGGGGGATTCCTTCCCCGTCATCAGGCTCATGCCCAACACCCCGGTCGGGGTCGGCGAGGGCATGGTGCTCTACGCCTCCGAGGACGTGAGCGACGAGCGTCTTGAGGAGTTCCTCGGCGTCATGAAGGCCGGCGGGCGCTTCCAGCACCTCAAGGAGAGCCTCATCGATGCAGCCACCGCGGTCACCGGCTGCGGTCCCGCCTACGTCGATCTCTTCGTCGAGGCTCTCGCCGACGGAGCGGTGCTCCTCGGAGTGCCCAGGGCTCAGGCGACCGAGTTCGCCGCCCAGATGGTCGTGGGCTCCGCCAAGCTGATCCTCGAGAGCGGCAAGCATCCCGGACAGCTCAAGGACGCGGTATGCTCGCCCGCGGGCAGCACCATAGTCGGCGTCAAAGCGCTCGAGGAGGGCGCCTTCAGGGCGACCGTCATGAACGCCGTCATCGCAGCTTACGAGAAGAACAAGAAGCTCTAGCCTCTGAAACGGCCGCGCCGCGCGGCGCGGAAAAGATATGCCCGAAGTCTACAGAAACGGAAAAAAGAGCATAACCCTCGCGGAGCACGCGGACTTCTGCTTCGTCGTAAAGCGCGCCGTCGACCCCGCCCGCGCTGCGCTCGCGAAGGAGGGCGAGGGCCCGCTCTACTGCCTCGGAGAGCTGATCCACAACCGCTCGGTCACCGAGGAGCTCGAGGCGATGGGGCTCAGGACGGTATCGTCTCCGTCCCAGGTCCCCGAAGGCTCGCGCGTCCTCATCAGGGCGCACGGAGAGCCCGCCTCCGCCTACAGGGAACTGGCTGAACGCGGGGTCCGCGTCATAGACGCGACCTGCGTCTTTGTCGAGCGCATACACGAGCTCGCGCGAGAGACCGAGAGGAGGGGGAGGAGGCTCGCCATAGTCGGCGACGGCTCCCACCCGGAGGTGATAGGCATACTCGGAAGCTCCGGCTGCGCGCTCGGAGCCGCCGACAGCCCCGAAGCTGCCGCCGCTCTCGCTGAAAAATGCGCGGATCTTCCCGTCACCCTGGCCGCCCAGACCACGATGACCGAGGCGCGCTTCTCCGCCTGCGCGGAGGAGTTCAGGCGCAGATGCCCCGATCTGGAGATCGAGAACACCATATGCCTCGCGACCAGGCAGAGGCAGGAGGCCGCCGCTAAGCTCGCCTCTGAGTCGGACTTCACGGTCGTCATAGGAGACCGCGGAAGCTCCAACTCGCGGAAGCTCTTCGACATATGCAAAGAGGCCTGCGAAAACACCGTTTTTGTTGAAAACTCCGCAGATTTGGACTTGAATATCCTGCGGAAATATAATAAGATAGGGCTTGCGGCGAGCGCATCCGCGCCCGAACGCATAATTAAGGAGGTTATTGCCAACATGAGTGAAGGATTCAACAAGAATCTGCAGAATGAAGAAATGAACGAAATGGCCGCTTACATGGACGAGATCGAAAAGTCCCTGAAGCTGCCGATGAGAGGCGAGGTCGTCACCGGCACCGCCGTCATCGTCACCCCCGACTATGTAGTCGTCAATCTCGGCTGCAAGAAGGACGGAATGATGCCCAAGGAAGAGACCGCTCTCGAAGAGGGAGTCTCCATGACCGACGCGTTCCATGAGGGAGACGAGATCCAGGCCAAGGTCGTAAAGACCGACGACGGAGACGGAAACATCCTCCTCTCCAACAAGAGGCTCCAGTCCGGCGAGCAGTGGGAAGAGCTCAACAGCTTCGTCGACAGCAAGGAGACCATCGACGTCACCCTCGTCAGAGAGGTCAAGGGCGGCGTCATCGCAACCTACAAGGAAGTATCCGGCTTCATCCCCATGTCTCATCTCTCCGATCACTTCGTGGAGCCTGAGAAGGTCGCCGAGTTCATCGGCAAGACCCTTCCCGTCAAGGTCACCAAGGTCGATCTCAAGAGAAACAAGGCCGTCTTCTCGCACAGGCTCTTCCTCCAGGAGGAAAAGGCCAAGAAGATCGCCGAGATCTGGGAGACCCTCAATGTTGGCGATGTAGTAGAAGGCAAGGTAATGAGGTTCACCGACTACGGCGCGTTCGTGGATATCGGCGGCATCGACGGCCTTCTCCATATTTCCGAGATCTCCTGGGGCAAGATCAAGCATCCGCAGGAGGTGCTCACCATCGGTCAGACCGTACAGGTCAAGATCCTCAGCATGAACGCCGAGAAGGGCAAGATCTCCCTCGGCATGAAGCAGAACAACCCCGAGCCCTGGTCCGTCATCGGCGAGAAGTACGCCGAGGGACAGATCATCGACGGCAAGGTAGTCCAGATCAAGGATTACGGCGCGTTCGTGGAGCTCTCTCCGGGACTTGACGGCCTCGTACACATCAGCGAGATCGCTCACAAGAGAGTCAACAAGATCACCGACGAGCTCTCCATCGGCCAGACCGTAAAGGCCAAGATCCTCGAGATCGACACCGAGAGAAGAAGGATCTCCCTCTCCATCAAGGCCTGCATCGACCCGAACGCCGAGCCCGCTCCCGCCGAGGAGACCGAGACCACCGAGGCGTAATCCAGCCAGTGCATCAGTATACCCGAAGCCCGAAAGGGCCTCGGGTTTTTTATACGCGCCTCAGGCTATACTGCCTATAAAACCGATAAATACTGTAGACAAAACAAGACCCTCTTGTAAAGAATACAATCAAATCTTTGATTGAATTTGTAGCATCCCTGTAATATTCTATATGAAGAAGAAAGGTGGTGGACCATGATGAAAAAACTGGTCATAAACAGCGCATGGTGCAAGGGCTGCGGTATCTGTGCCGCTTTCTGCCCCAAGGGTGCGCTGGAAGTCGTAAAAGAAAAGGTCCGTCGCAAGGAAGGCACCGACTGCATACTCTGCGGTCAGTGTGAGCTCCGCTGCCCGGACTACGCTATCTATGTTGATGAAACAAAGGAGGACGGCAATGCCTAAGAGAGTTCTTATGCAGGGCAATGAGGCCTGCGTTGAAGGCGCTATTGCCGCCGGAATGAGATTCTTCGCCGGTTACCCGATCACCCCGTCCACGGAGATCGCTGAGGTCAGCGCCGTTCGTCTGCCTCAGGTCGGCGGACACTTCGTACAGATGGAGGACGAGATCGCTTCCATCGCATGCGCCATCGGAGCTTCCACCGCCGGCGCGAAGGCCATGACCGCTACCAGCGGCCCGGGATTCTCCCTCAAGCAGGAGAACCTCGGCTACGCCTGCCTCACCGAGATCCCCCTCGTGGTGGTCGACGTTCAGCGCAGCGGCCCGTCTACCGGTCTTCCCACTTCTCCCTCCCAGGGCGACGTCATGATGTCCCGCTGGGGAACCCACGGAGATCACCCCATCATCGTAATCTCTCCGTCCTCCGTCAAGGAGACCTATGAGCTCGCGATCAGGTGCTTCAACCTCGCCGAGAAGTACAGGCAGCCGGTCATCTTCCTCATGGACGAGATCGTAGGACACCTCAGAGAAGGCATCGAGATCCCCGAGAACGTCGAGACCGTAGACCGTCCGACCGTCGAGCATCCGACCGCCAAGCTCGCCGCCTATCACGTCGAGCCGGGCCAGCTCGTCCCCGCCATGGCTCCGTTCGGACACGGCCAGAGATACAACATCTCCGGACTCTTCTCCAACGAGAAGGGCTTCCCGACCAACTCCAACGAGCTGACCGAGGAGAAGATGCAGAGGATCATGCACAAGATCTCCGACAACTACGACGATATCGTCCAGGTCGAGGAGACCGGTCTCGAGGACGCCGAGGTCGCGGTGTTCTGCTACGGCGGAACCACCAGAGCCGCTATCACCGCCGTTGAGGAAGCCAGAGCCAAGGGCATCAAGGCCGGGATCTTCCGTCCCGTCACCATCTGGCCCTTCGCCGAGAGGGAACTCGACGCGGTATGCAAGAAGGTCAAGAAGATCGTTGTCGCCGAGCACAACTACGGACAGCTCCTCCACGAGGTCGAGCGCGTGGCTCAGGGCCGCTGCAAGATCAGCTTCATCGGCAAGGTGAACGGAACCGTCATCACCCCCGACGAGATTCTCGCGAAGATAGAGGAGGAATAGACCATGGCAGGAGTTAACATGACAGGTGTGAGCCCCAAGACTGCTCAGGTCTCGGATCTCATCTGGAAATATATGCGCCCGGAGAACATGCCGCACATCTGGTGCCCGGGCTGCGGTCACGGAATCATTATGAGAGAAGTCGCCCAGGCCGTTGAGAACCTCGGCATCGACAGGGACAAGCTGATGATCGTATCCGGCATCGGCTGCTCCAGCCGCGCCGCCGGCTACATGGACGCCAACACTCTCCACACCACTCACGGCAGAGCCATCGCCTTCGCGACCGGCATCAAGATCGCCAATCCTGAGCTCGAGGTCATCGTGCTCACCGGCGACGGAGACGCTTCCGCTATCGGCGGAAACCACCTCATCCACGCCTGCCGCAGGAACATCGGACT
>JAEEGI010024040.1_pt1 | contig 11911 bp, 9 predicted proteins | sample 8958751 | NCBI WGS metagenome assembly JAEEGI01 (sample SAMN16246545, study PRJNA631951) | gut metagenome | biome: gut microbiome; feature: rumen; material: KS-attached | host: Bos | place: Iran: Karaj | collected 2018-10 | reverse complement strand
CCGTCGGGATAGGAACCCAGGCTGAATGTGACGCTCGATTCCGACGGCTGAAGCTGTAGCAGATTCTCTCCAGAAAGAGCGTATAGACTGACTTCGCAGCGGTCGCCTGTCCGGTGTCCGATAATCTCCACGGTCACGGTTCCCGTCCGTGAATCTCCTGTCAGTCTCACCTTGCCTTCCTGGTCATTGCCATCTGCAAGGTTCAGGGTCTTCCTTTCCTGCTTTCTCATCCGGCTCACCGTCAGCCCACGGCTGACGCGGTTGCCTGCCGCGTCGTAACTGTATGTGATGGACTGGGCTGATGATGTCAATGATGCTAAAAGCATCGCCGACGTACATAGTATTATTTTCCAGAGTTTCATTTCTGTTGCATTGAGTTTTTATTACTGTTATTATCCACAGGTTTTTCATTGATGTCCAGCGTGAAAAGAATTCCATGACTGGCTACCCATTTGTCTTTGGAATAGATGTTTCTGGGAAGGATGTCATTGCCTATAGCCATACTTTTGATGGCATCCCACAATGGGATGATTCCATAACTTTCGGGAACATCATTCTTTGTCGGGAAATTTGAGCTCACCTGCCCCACATCGAAGCTTACATTCAGGGATTCTCCACTATTCAGGGTTACAGTCTTTATTCCGTTATACCCACTCGCATTGCCATTTTTAGAAGCCACCTCAGTCTCCCTTCGTGTGTTTGGGTGCACAGTTTCTGAAGACTTTTCGGAGTGCTGATATGAGATGGTTAGACTTTCCTCTGTATTGTTGTTTATCTCAAAAGTGAACACTCCCCAGTAGTCGCATGACTGAGATAGGGTCATAATTGATGCGAGAGCGAGAAGTTTAATGGTAATCTTTATTATGTGTCTCATGACTGTTTCAGTTTTTATTTGAACATATATTTTAGATAACACGAACAGACGAAGTTGTAGTTTTCCGCATCATTCAATCTGGTCAGTTTATGAAACCTTACGAGGCTGCATTCGGTCGACATGCCTACCGCCCACTTTCCAATTCCAACATTAAACTCCCAATTGAAACCGGTGTCAAAATGGCGGAATCCAATCTTATCGCTGTAAACAGAAGGGTCTCCGCTGACATCATACACATCAAACGTTTTCACTCCATGAGAATGTACTTTTCCGCCAATGCCCCAAGCTATAAAACCGCCTAATCCTGTTTCCATCCAGACTTTCCTGATGTGGAAACGGAACATCAACTGTATTGGCATTGCTAAATAGTTGTGGCGGAAATTTATTGTTTTATAAATATTAGGAAAAGGTTCTCCATACCTGACTTTAGCCTGCATTCCCTTTTGGATGAACTTCAGTTCTGGCTGAAGCAACAACCATCTCTTCCTGACTAACGGAAGTTGCATGCCGACTCCAATGTTTGCTCCCGGCAAAAACCGGGAATCATACAAATTGGGATCTTCAAAGTCGTAAAAGAATGCTGGCAAGGACACTCCACCCCTTGCGAAAAAATGCAACCCGCTTTCTTTGGAAGGAGCCTCTTCCTGTATGGAATCAGGCAGTTCAGAAACCACCTGCGCTTCCGATAATGAAAAAGAGAACAAAGCGGTCAAAATCAATAACACTCTCATTTTAGGTGATTGTTTAATAGGTTTTAGTAAGCAAGAACGCTTCCTTTCCACAAGTTTATCTCTGCAAGCTTTGAGGCCGGTGTTCCTCCTTGAATTTCTGTATGTCTTTTTTCTTCTGGACCTTATGGAGCTTCCAATCTTCCTTGCTCTTCCACATCCACTTGTGCCTTTTCTCAAGTTGCAATGAGGATGGAGGCAGGTTTCTGGCGGGGATAAATCGGAAAACAGCGGCAGTGTCAAGCTGTATGACAGAATCATCCGTTACCACCATAAATCTTTCCCTTCTTAGAGTCCTGCGGTCCAATATCTTGAAAATATTCCTGCAGATGACACGCTCGTCGTTGAACAGTTCTGACGTCTCTGTTATGATTTCCCCTTTTTCCACCTTATAAGCCCCTCCTGAGAGAAACATGTATCCTTCGAGCAAACCACTACAATAATATTCAACATGATTCCCAATATCCAAATCATTGGTTTCCGCCAAGCGTCTGTCCATCTCCATCTTGTCTTCATATTTCGCGCCATAATCATATTTCCAGTCAAAGAAACTGAACGACCAGTCATCGTATATCACCATATTCTTTGTGCTGAACGTCGAATAGTAATCTGAATCACATCTGTAATAGCCGTCAATGTCAATATAATCTCTGACATCGGATTTTTCAGCGGAAAAAAGCGCAAGTTGTGACTTCTCAGAGAAAAGTCTTTTGGGAACGAACAACCTGTAGATTTTATATGCGATACAGCTGCTGAGGGAAAAGGTGATGACCAGAACTGATAATATATGTAGAAACTTTGTTTTCATTTTAAAGAAGTTATTTTCTGTTGTTTTTAAGATACAGGTCTCTCTGCCGCATGTAATCCCTCCATTTATCCACGTCTTTCCACCTGTGCCACAGACTTTTCATGTACATATTTGTCGGTTCTGGGAGATTGTATGCCGGATAGAAATGCAATAAGGTGATATCGGGATGCATATTTCTGAAATCTCTGCAACTGTTGCCGTTTCTTGTGAGTTTCTCGCATTGCAGCAACTGCAAGGTGTTTCTGTCGATTATTTTAAAAGTCATCCGCTCAATGTAATTGTAATGTTCCAAATCATTGGTGATGTGTTCCGTCAGGATTGTGTCTCCCCGGACTACATACAGCCCTCCGGATAAATCATAGTACTTCCTCTTGAACACCCGTCCCATGAGCTTGTACCTGTAGTCGTAGTCTGTAAGCTGTGACTTTAATGAAACATTGGGAACATTCAAGAGCAGTGGAGGGGCATCCTTCCATTGAAGTGTGCTGAAACTGCCGTCATCAAAGAATATGATTCCACCTTCAATATCAGTATAATAACAGTTTATCAACTTAAAATTGTAATATCCGTTGATGTTGATGTGTGACGACACACCGCCCTCCACCTCATCGAAAGTGCTGAGATAGGTCTCTTGGTCGTAATTGTCCTCTGGAATTCCTGTGAAATAAGACACCACGGAGCAACTGCTGATAGATAAAAGCACGGCAAAAGAATATAAAACAGCAATATGTTTTTTTGATTTATGCTTGAAGTTTCTGATTTTATTTACTTGTTCCATAAAACATAGGGGTTATAATAACCATTATAGGAATAAGGACCCTCATAAAGGAATCCATCGTAATCTGCAAAGAAAGGCGTATTGCGAGAAAAGTATTTATGAAATACATTCTGAGTTAATGCTTGTATATATTCATGGCTATATCCAAATCTCTTTATTTGATTTCCAGATCGGAAGCCTATCCATGCAGGTGCAACAAACACATGTCCTTTATCCCAGCATTCACCTTTGCCAACTATTGATAAACCTGACCTGAAAGGTTTATTATTATTAGATTCATTTTTTCCATAATTTGTCCCTACCAAGGCTCCTACAGTTATATCTCTTATGCAAAGTTCTGCAGCAAAAGTTCGCCATCTGTCCTCACCATCGCAAAAAAAATCATTGGAAAAATGGAAGCTCCATTTATCTTTATATGATAAGCCAATCGGTCATCAGGCAGAGGCTGGCTTTGTGTTTACAATGCCAATGCCCTGCCAGATGACTGATTGGGGCTCTGTATATAGTTAAGAATCTTTATCGGGCTTCAAGGAAAAGAAAAAGGCGTTTTCCTTCCATTTTGGCTCATAAGCTCCTTCACTCCTTCAGGGGCTTCAGAGTTGGTTCACAGCACCCATAAACAGTGTGGTTCCAATTGTTCTGTCATATATGCAGAAGAAGAACGGACGATCCACTTTGAATTCCGTGACAGGATGCTCCTCTTGCTCCTCACCATTACTGGATGCCCATCCTCCTGTCACAGCCGCAGCTTCCGTTCCTTTCTCGTTCACGAAAATGGTTGAGGTTTGGAATACAGCATCAAGTGAAAGATTGGCAGGAGTCATACGTGCAAATGCGTCGTCAGAGAGGAAGATATTGCCAGCTCCCAACTTGATAAGTACGTCTGTCAGCATAAGTTGTTTGTTCATCTTGTATTTCGGCAGCCTTACGTCCACCATTTTATATTCTAGAGATTCCAACAGTTTTTTCCACACTGCAGCATCCAGTTGTCCCATGCAGGCGTTCATGCCTACATCCTTGTGAGGCAGGCAGACCATCATTCCAAAATAACTGTTTAAAGGCAGGCACACGGCATCCATGTTCTCTAAGCTTGCATGTGCGACTGCACAGGCAGCTGGCCAGCGCATCATATCCACCTTCTTGATTTCTCCATTGACATTGGTGAAGTCTTCTTTGGCTGTCAGCGACTCGTCAAACTCGTTACTCCAACCAGAAAAGAAATAGACTGCATTGGCAAGGAATAAGTTGTAAGGGAGTGGACCATCATCCACAATCTCATTAATCAGACCGTTCGTCTTGTCGGAACACCAGGAGTTGATGGCTTTGCCCGCATCCTGGGAATCAAACAACATGGCGAAAACGTCGGCATCATAGAAATTGCGGATCACCGACAGGAAACTCTGATAGACGGGTTTGTCCTTGTTGACCCACAAGGCGTTGGAAACCACCATTTTGCTAAAAATATTTTGTTTTTTCTCCAACAGGTTCTTGATGACTTTGTTGCAGGCATTATATTTTGACAGCTCACCGTCGTATTGCAGAACCGACAAGATTTGCTTTCTTGTGGCTTCTCCTGCGGCATTTGCCAGCACCGACATGAATTGCTGAACGCTGTAAGGGGAAATGAACAAATTTTGTCCTGCGTCACCCGTTTCATATATCTTATGGAAAAGATTGAACGAGAAGACATTGATGGCGTCAATCACCTCTGTCTCATCTTCTGTGAGTGTTTCTCTCTTGAGTTCGTTGGGGTCTGTTGTGGCCTCTCCGTCTTCGATGACTTGGAGATTGTATTTGTTTTTGATGTAGAAGGGTTGGCTATCGTCTATGGTCGGGTCGTCTTCCGATGGGTTGTCTTCCGGGGATTCGGGAGCCGGATCCACCACTGGAGCGGGAGTATCCTTCTCCTTAATGTCATCCTTTGAACACGAAAGAAACATACATGATGCGGCTAAAATAATTCCGCCTAGATAAATAAATCTTGCTTTCATATTCATAAAAATTAAAAGGTTAAATGGATTATGTCTGTTTTTATTGTCAATGTTTTAAGGATTGTAAAAACAAATATACATAAAAATTATTTATCAAGGATATTTAAACTGATTTAATTATCGGGCTGTGGAACACAATATCGTATTTCATGCGTAAAACTAATATTAACAGTAGAATATGGGCTTGAATCTAAGTTTTGATAATTCTGTGTATCAAAGATATTGTCTAAGAAATAACCGTTGTTTCGTCCATTCCATCCCCAGTTGATATGATTATAATAAGTGATTCTACTAAATGGGGGACGGTCTGGATGTAAGGTAGTATATCTAACTGTCATTTTTTTATAACCATCAACAATCCAAATATGCCTCTTCCATGATACAACATCGCCCCCACTGAACAACACAGGTTTATTATATTGTATATTCTGATGTGCTTTCCCTGTTATATACTCATCCCATAATGGACAAGAATACCCTGAATTTAGAATGGCGTACCAAATCAGCATGCGATCCGTTGCAGAAGCTGTGTCAGGTTCTGTATAATATTCCATATCGGATAAATGTCCTAATTGCCTGCATAATCTTCCTATCATGTTGTGTGCACTGTCATTGGCCAAGCAATATTGGATTGTGCACATGCCATAAGGTGTGTAATACAGTATATGTTTCCGCATTTCATCCCAATCTAAAACTTGATTGTTAATGTCTGCATTCGGGTATGTTAGGGCAATACTTGTAGGATGCTTATAATAGCTGAATATTTGTGCAGCCGCTGTCACTGCGCATCCTGAACGCAAGTTAGGGCAATATTTTCCTTCAGGATATCTCTGTCCCCATTTCACACTAATCAAAGGACCTTTAGTAGTATATATTGTATCAATAGGAATAAAAAAATCCACTTCAAGTGAGTCTTCCGGACCTCTGGTTGCGTATGATTTCGCCAATTCCATGAAGTCGCTGATGCCTGTATCGTGATATGCGTCTGAGCTTTCTTCATAAGATCCATCTTCTGTCACAGCCAGCAACCCTTCTGTCGCCTTATTGGCGGAAACAACGGCAAATCCCTTTTCATCTTCATAGTTTAAAACATAGAGAAGCGTATCATTGTTTGCAGAGAAGGATCTTGTGCCTGGAGAGGTTATCACACGGACATTCTTCGTGTCAACGATGCGGGTTCTTGAAGCAGCACGCGTTTCAACAGAATCATTAACCATACTTGCCGCATCCTGCGCAATTTGAAGTGCTTCCGCCAGAGTCCGGTAGTTAGAAGTGTTTCCTTTATTTGACTCCAGATAATTTGTTACTGTCTCATCCTTAGAACAAGAATACAAGATTAATCCACATAGGATAATAAAACAAAGTCTTTTCATGATGTTTGATTGTTAAATGATTAATAATATTTTTTGCTCTTTTGTCATGCAAGTATTTCGATTTGTATTTCATCAATTGCAAATTATTGCTGTCCGGTAAAACTCCAAAGAGCATAAAATCCCTCCCCGAAGTCCCGTAAAATAGGACTTCGGGGTTTATTTTTTCAAAAGTAAGCCCCGCCCTAATCGAAAAGACCTGGCTCTGGCGGTGCTTTTTGCATCTCCTTTGCAAGGAAATCATTCCAAGTTTTTTCGGGATTTTCCATAAATGCGATAAAATCGACGTAGTACATAAGCATAAGCCGTACCATGGTAACAACTTGCGAGAATGCACAATGCCTCTTGATGCTTCTCGAGAGAACCGTTATCAGCAGATTAGCTATCAGAACAACCCATGTCTGTATTTGTATGGCGTTGACGCTGTCCCCATAGAAGAAATGAAGCGGGAAGTTCTGTTTAAGTTGTTTGTATAACGACTCGATAGCCCATCTTAAGCGGTAAATTTCAGCAATGTCCTCAACCGTGAAGTCAAAGTTGTTGGTCAATAGCACAACTGGTTTCTTGTTCGCATAAAAAATCTCCACCCTTCGTGCTTCATGGATGAGTTCCCCTCTTGTAAAACGAGCTTTTTGGTCAATATGTGCCACAAGTCCCTCTGTATTGACGTACATAACGGACTCAAGTACCTCATACTTAAGGTTTTTCTTCATTTTGGTCACGTAGCACACGCCTTCTTCGGTGAGACGCTGGAATTGTGCTATGTCGACATAACCACGATCCATTGCCAAAGTGGAGTCTTTTGGCAGATGCACCTCTTTTAGCAGGTAATGGTCGTGTTTAGCGGCGGACGTAAGCTGCACCACCATCGGCACGCCGACATGATACTTCATTACCGTATGCACTTTCATGCCGCCTTTCTTCTTGCCTGATTTCGGATGCCGCCCGACCCCTTTGAGTATGTTGTCGAAGAGCGTTATTGTAGTGGAATCCATCATATAGAGCAGCATCTCCCAGTCTTTAGGCTCGTGCGTCTGCCCCTTATAACTCTTGGCAGGGCGGCTGTCCGCTAAAAACTTGGCATACTTATCCAGTAGATATGCATAGACACTTGCAAAAAACTCCTGAGGACGGCGTATATTGGCTTCTGCAAGCGTACTGCGACGAACCAGATAGTTCATTCCGAGGTGTCCGAGTTTGTGAGCTTCTGCCTTCATGCCTATCTCCAGTTCGCGCAGAGAATCAAAGTGTTTGAGGATGCCGAACAACATTACGACGAGATGTTGGTAACCGTCAAAACGCTTCACATAAGCCTCGCTTCCTTTCGTTTCGCGGCTTATTTGAAGAATTTTCTCCTTATCGAGTAGCTTTAATACTTGACTATAGACCGGCTGTCCGGTAAAATGACTATCTTTGCTCATGCTTATATTTTATTTTCTCAAAAACAAAGATAACCAAAAGGGTTGATACCTCGTGAGAAGTGTCAGCCCTAATTTATTTTCTTTGCAAAAGTTTTACCGGACAGCAATAATAAAATTATGTACGTTTTCTTCGCATTCTTCTTTTGATTCAAATATACTATGCATTTTTCCACACGAAAGTGAGCGACCTTCTTCATTAGATTTAAAAATCAAGGCAAAGGTCTCCCATCCCGAATTGTACAAATTCATTTTCTTTGTGAAATCACCATAAATGATCATCTCTTCCGTCGATCTTTCATCTTTCTCTCCAAATTGGGCATATAATACTTTCTCTGCTTCCTCATAAGGCATGCCATATTCCACACCTAGCATGTTCAATGGCTTGGAGTCTTGGGTGTTTGGCCTGTAATAATCTGAGGAATCGAAGAATACTGGAGGTGGTGGGGGTGGTGCTTCAACTGCTATATACTGGTTGTTTGTGGTCGGTTTCTTCACTTTGTCGGTAGATTGTGCATGGCCTTTTTGTACAGTTCCAGTCTTGCTGTTGTCCACATCAGACAGCAGCACAGGCTCATCATTGAAATCAGGCTCATAATCGGCCTTGTCTTCCACCTGTGCACTTGCTTTAACAAAACTCAGAAGCATGAGCAACAACAATAATTGATATTTCATAAGCTATAGGATTTATGGGAAAACTATTATTATTATCGCATTTTATTATCTTAAATTCAAGATATCTCCATCATGTTATTATACTTTAATTATGCAATGCTAATTTATTACTGTGCGTAACCATCAAAAGTATTTTCCAAATGACAAATATACAAGTTTTTTTACTATTTTATCTATTGTTTCTCCGCTTTTTTTGACATTCTTTTTTCATACTTTCATGTGTCAATCAATAAAAAAACGTTTTTTAAAGCTCTAATTTGATTATTTTCTGTATTTTTGCATAAAAATGCATTTTTTTCTTTCCAGACCTATGGAAAACAACAACTTAAACATATCGAACAATAACGGATTCAGTCTTGATTCTTCCAGATGCAGTACGGAATTGGGAGGAATAGATATGCAGCGTTGTGCCGTTGTTGATGCAGAAGTTGGAATTCGGGATCATGTAATTCATGATATCGGAGCTTTGCGTGGCGATGGTGCAGTCTTTCATGAGGCTTCAAAAACAGGATTGCTCAGTTTTCTGGAAGGTGTGGAATTTGTTTGTGGGCACAATATCATACACCATGATGCCCATTATCTGTTTTCTGGTGTTGCTATAAATTGGAAACTGGTTGACACACTCTATGTTTCTCCTTTGCTTTTTCCTGAACGTCCTTATCATCGGCTTTTGAAAGACGATAAGATTGATACAGACCAGTTGAATAATCCTGTAAACGACTGCGAGAAAGCTAAAACGCTTTTATTGGATGAAATACAAAGTTGGTTGGGACTGTCTCAAGAGATGAAACTCATTTATTCATCGTTATTGATGGATAAATCAGAGTTCTCGGGGTTTTTCTCCTTGGTGAATGCGGTCTCGGTAAGTATAGATGTTCTGCCTGCTTTGATTATTCATCAGTTCAGCGGTCGTGTTTGTGCTCATGCCGACCTTCAGGATTTGGTTGAGTCTTTCCCCTGTGAACTTGCCTATGCCTTGGCACTGATTGCCACAAAAGACCAACGTTCCGTCACACCTGGATGGGTGTTGCGTAATTATCCCAATGTGGAGTATGTTGTGAAGAAACTGAGGCATACTCCTTGTAGTGAAGGCTGTGAATACTGCAAAAGGCTGTTGGATGTGCATTATAATCTTCAGTTGCTGTTTGGCTATCAGCATTTCCGATTGTTTGAGGGTGAGAACCTGCAGGAAAGGGCTGCAAGAGCGGCTGTTGAAGGTAAATCATTGCTGGCGATTTTTCCAACAGGTGGTGGTAAATCGCTTACGTTTCAACTTCCGGCCATGATGGCTGGAAGAGCTCAGCATGGACTGACTGTGGTCATTTCTCCATTGCAATCTTTGATGAAAGACCAGGTTGACAACCTTGAGAAACGTGGTGTGACAGATGTGGTCACCATCAATGGGATGTTGGATCCGATATCTCGGTCTCTGGCCATCGACAGGGTGAAAAACGGTGAGGCTTCAATTCTTTATATAGCTCCAGAGATGCTCCGTTCAAAAACAATTGAGCGAATATTGATGGTGCGCAATGTCGTGAGGTTTGTGGTTGACGAGGCGCACTGCTTTTCTGCATGGGGACAGGATTTCAGGGTGGATTATTTGTATATTGGAAAATTTATCCGCCAATATCTGGAAAAGAAAGGAGGTCAGAACATCATTCCTGTGTCGTGCTTTACTGCCACAGCCAAGCAGAAAGTTATTCAGGATATCTGCGACTATTTCAAACAGACCTTGGGACTTCATCTGGAACTTTTCGCTTCCAAAGCCACACGGACCAATCTGCATTATTCTGTTATTCATGTCGATACCGACGCTGATAAGTATGTGAAACTTAGGTCTCTTTTGCTTTCGTTCCAATGTCCTGCAATCGTGTATGTTGCTAGAACAAAACGTACAGAGGAATTGGCCAGAAAATTGTGTTCCGATGGGTGTGCAGCCTTGCCATTTCATGGAAAGATGGAACCTGACGAGAAGATTGCCAACCAAGAGGCTTTCATGCACGACCGAGTAAGAGTTATCGTAGCTACTTCCGCTTTTGGCATGGGGGTCGATAAGAGTGACGTGGGCTTGGTCGTCCACTATGATATTTCCAATTCATTGGAGAATTATGTGCAGGAAGCAGGCAGGGCAGGTCGTGACCCTGGGCTTGAAGCACAGTGCTATGTGCTCTATTCTGATGATGACCTTGACAAGCATTTCTTTTTACTCAATCAAACCAAATTGAGCATTAGTGAGATTCAACAGGTTTGGAGTGCTGTGAAGTTTCTGACAGGGAAACGGAAAAGTGTGTGCTGCTCTGCACTGGAAATAGCCCGACAGGCAGGATGGGATGAATCTGTTTACGATATAGAAACCCGTGTCCGCACAGCATTGGCAGCCCTGGAGCAGTCGGGCTATATCGAACGGGGTACTAATGTTCCTCATGTCTATGCCACAGGCATTACGGTGAGGAATGTTGATGAGGCCCGACAACGGCTGACAGATTCAATTCTTTTCGATGATAAGGAGACTGAGATGGCCATAAGACTAATCAAGTCTCTCATTTCTCAGAAATATGTGGCCCAAGCGCAAGATTGGGAAGCGGAGTCACGTGTTGATTATCTTGCCGACACTTTGGGACTTACAAAACGAGAAGTCGTGTCTGCCGTAGAGCGTATGCGTCTTGATGGAATTCTGGCCGACAGTATGGATATGTCGGCTTTCATGCAGGATGCTCCTACCGAGGAGCGGCGGTCTTTCAATCTTTTGGATAATTTTGCTATGCTCGAACGCTTTATATTAGAGCAGATTCCTGATTCATCTCTGCAGATTTCCTACAAGCAGCTCAATGACAATGCATTGAAGGCAGATGTGAAGCGGAGTACAGAAAAGAATGTCCGCACCTTACTATATTTCCTCTCTGTGATGGGATATGTGAAGAAAAAGGAAGACGCATCGCATTCGCTTGTTATCACAAGGGTGTCAGACTTGGATACCACAATGTCACGCTTTCATAGGAGAATTCAAGTCTGCCGATTCATATTACAGCGACTATATGCAAAACTGAAGGAAATTCCAGAACAATTTAGGAAGGACAATGCGGTGCAGTTCTCTGTTGTTGAGATGCTAAAGCAACTGACCTCCGGTCCCACCACACTTTTCGGTGAACTTAAGGATTTGCATATTGAAGATGTGGAAGAAGCTCTTCTTTATCTTTCGAGAATCAATTCCATTAAGTTGGAAGGCGGATTCATGGTAATATATAGTGCCATGAAAATTAAGAAATTGC
>JAEEGI010024037.1_pt1 | contig 11912 bp, 5 predicted proteins | sample 8958751 | NCBI WGS metagenome assembly JAEEGI01 (sample SAMN16246545, study PRJNA631951) | gut metagenome | biome: gut microbiome; feature: rumen; material: KS-attached | host: Bos | place: Iran: Karaj | collected 2018-10 | reverse complement strand
CTTTTTTCTCATTATCAATATTATTTTTTATTGTTTTATTATCATCTTCTTTTATTTCTTCATTAGTTTTTCCTAAATCTTTATTTTCAATTATTTTTTCTTCTTTAATTTCTGTGTTTAAATTCTCAATGTTTTGAACTTTAATTATTTCATTTTGAATATTATTGTTAACTTCTTTGTTTTCTGTTTTTTGTTCTTCTTTCTTTTTCTTTTTTTTAGTTTTCTTTTTCTTTGAAACTTCTTCATTTTTATTTTCTTTATTATCAATTTTATTTTCAGAATCTTTTTTTATTTCTTTATTATCTTTTTCATTTTTAATTTCTATATTTTCTTTTTTGTTTTCTTTGTTATCTTCTTTCTTTTCTTTTGTATCATTTAATTTTTCATTTATTATTTTATTATTATTAGTATCATCAATTTTATTATTTTCTAATTTAATATTTGAATTTATCTCTTTTTTATTTTCAATAATTTCATTTTGAATATCTTTAATTTTATTTTCTTTAATTTCAGCATTTTTATTTTTATAATCTTCATTTAATATATTTTTAGTTTCTGCAATTTCATTTTGATTCTTTAAATCATTATTTTCTAATTTTATCTTATCTTCTAATTTGATTTTATTTATACTCTTTTCTTCTTCTTTATTTTCTTTATAATTTTCATTTTCTTTTTTTATGATATCTTCTTCTTTTTCATTTTTTGTTTCATTTGTTTTTTCTTTATCTTTTTTTATCTTTTTAACTTTTTTTTTGTGGTTTTCTTCTTCTTTGATTATATCTTCTTTTTTATTTTCAAATTCATTTTTTATTTCTTTAGTATTGTCATCTTTAATTAATAATTTATTTTCATTTTCTTTTTCATTATTTTCTTTGTTTTCTATATTAATTTTATTGTCTGTTGTTGTTTCATTTTTATTTTCTTTATTATTTAAATTAATTTTTTCTTTGGAAAGTTCTTCTAAATTTTCTTTTACATTTTTATTATCATTTATTAATTCTGATTTACTTTCATTTTCTTTTTTTTCTATTTTTTCTTCAATTTTATTATTATCTTTTTCATTATTCATTTCATCTTTATTTTCTGTTGATTTTGATTTTGTTTTTTTCTTTTTTACTTTCTTTTTTGTTACATCCTTATTTTCAATAATATTATTTTCTTTTTTTTCTTCAATTTGTTTTTCTTTATTATCTTCTATTTTATTAGTATCTTTTATATTTCCTTCAATTTTTTCAGTTGTTTCTTTCTTTAATTCAATTTCATTTTTTTCTTTCTCATTTTTAACATTATTATCTTTTACATTAAATTGTTCAATTACTTCATTATTATCAAAAATTTTATCTTGTTGAATGTCTTGTAATAAAGGCCTTTTTTTAGTACGAAATTTAATTACTTCTTCTTCTTCTTTTTCTTTACTATAACTATAATCTTCTCTTATTATTTTTATTTCATTTAATACTTCATTATTATTCTCTAATTTTATTTCATTTAATTGTTCGTTATTATTCTCTAATTTTATTTCATTTAATACTTCATTATTATTCTTTAACTTTATTTCATTTAATTGTTCATTATTATTCTCTAATTTTATTTCATTAATAGTATTAATAATGTTTTCATTATCTTTATTTTTATTTTCTTCTTTTTTAACTTCTAATTTAATTTCTTTTTCTTTATTTTCATTTTTGTTTTCTGATAAGTTATTTTCTTTAATTTTTTCTTTTTCATTTTCTTTTTCTTCTTTTGAAATTGAATTCTCTTCTTTAACTTTTTGTTTTTTCTTTTTTAATTTTTTAGATTTTTTTTCTTTAGTTTCATCATTAATTTTTGGTTCTTCTTTTATAATTTCTTCTTTTATTTCTTTTAATTCTTTATCTTTATTTTCTAAGGTTTCTGTATTTTTAACTTCTGATTTTTCTTTTTCTAATTTATCTAAATTTGTTACTTCTTGTTTAATTTCTTTAACTTCATTTTTTTTGATTATTTCTTCTTCTTTTTTATCATCTTTTTTTTCTAATTTAATTTCTTCTTTTATTTCTTGATTTTTTTCTTTTTTATCTTCTGTTTTCATCTTGGTATCTTTTTCTTCCTTAATCTCTTTATTTTCAATTTTTATATTTTCTTCTTTTTTATTTTCACTTTTATTTTCAATATCCTTAATTTTTTTGTCTTTTATTTTTTTATTTTCTTCTTCATTTTTTAAATTTTGTTTAATATCTTCTTTTTGATTTATTTTTTTATCTTTATTTTCAATTACTTTTTCTTCACTTAAATTTTTATTAATCTTAGAATCTTCGTTTTTTAATTCTAGTATTTCTTTTTCTTTTATTTCTTTATTTTCAACATTTATTTTATGTTCTTTAATTGTTTTTTCTTCTAATTTTTGCTCTTTTATAATATTATTTTCTTTATTTTGATTTTCTAATTTATTTTCAACTTTAATTTCTTTATTTTCTTTATTATCTTTTATTTTAATTTCTAAATTTTCATTATTTTTCATTTCTTTATTTTCTTCTTGTTTAATTTCTTTTTTATCTTCTATTTTATTTTCTTTATTTTTACTTTTATGAACTTCTTCTTTTTTAATTTCTAATTCATTATTTTTAATATTATGTTTTCCTTCTATTATATTTTCTGGTTTATCTTTATTTTTATTATCTAATTTAACATTATTTATAATTTCTAATTTATCTTCTTTTTGTTCTTGTATAATTTCTGTTTTTTCATTATTTTTTCTATCATCTTTTTTAATTTCTTTTTTATTATCTTTCATTTCAAATTTATCTTCTTCTTTTTTATTCTCTTTTTTTTCTTCTTCTTTTTTATTAATAATAATTTTATCACTTTTATTTTCTTTATTTTCTTCCTTTTTAATTTCAATATTAACATCTTTATTTTCTTCATTTTTAATATTAAGATTTTCTTCTTTCTTTGATTTCTCTTCTTCTTTATTTTCTTTTTTATCTGAAATTTCTTCTTTTTTTATTTTTTTAAGATGTCTTTTTTTTGCTTCTTTACTTTTTTCTCTTCTAATCTCATTTTCAATTTTATTTTCTAATATCTCATTACTCTTAATTTCTTTATTTTCATTATTATTTTCTTCTTTAATTTCTTCTTTCTCATTATTAACATCTTTTATTTCTTTATTTATTTTTTCTTGTTTAATTATTTCTGCATTTTCTCTTTTACTAATTTTATCATCTTTTATTTCAGAATTTAATTTATTTTCATCATTTCTTTTTTCTTTATTAATGACATTTTCATTATCTTTCTTGTTAATTTCTTCATTTTCTTTTATTGATTTTTGAATTTTTAAAATATCTCTAATTTCTTTTGCTGGAATTTTTCTTTTATTTTCAATATAATTATTATTATCTTTTTCATTTTCTTTTTCTTCTTCATTTTCTTTTATTTTTTCTTTTTCATCTTCTTCTTCTATTTCTTCATCACTTTCTTTTGTAATTTCTTTAATAATATTATTATATTCAGGAATTAATTTTTCTGATTGAACATCTCTTCTAAATTTTTTATAATGTTCTTTTTTTTCTTTTTCACTTTTTTTTTGTTCTTTAATTTGAATTTTTTTATTAATTTTATTTTTCCTTAATTTACTTCCACTTAAATTACTAACATCATTTTGTTTTTCTTTTTCATTGCTTATGATGTTATTTTCATTTTTAGTATCATTATCAGTAGAATCTAAAGAATTTATACTATTAACTTTATTAGTTTTTGCCCATAATTTTCTCATAATATCATTTAATTGCAAATCTCCACTTCTTGATCTTTTTAAATGAAATGTTAAACCAACTTCTCTTAATCTTCTATTTTCATCTTCTATTATCATATTATAATATTCTTCTGTTTTTATTATTAAATCTTCAAATTTACTTATATTTGTATTGCTTATTTTTTCACTTATTTCATCTTTATTTTTTATCCAATTTAATTTCTTCTTTAATTTTGTTGGATAAAATACCTTATGGTATTTTATTAATATTTCATAATTTTGCTTTATATGTTTTGTAAAATATGTTATCGTTTTAATTATCTCATTTTCTTTTGTTTTTGATTGCTTTAATATTCTTAAGATTGTTACTTTATTTAAATAAATTGGATTTCCTTTTACATTTATTATAAAACTTTTTATTTTTTTTATTGTCTTTTTATTCGGTTTAAATTGTCTTATTGATTGATCAATGATTATATTATTTTTATCATTAATAAATAACTTATATTTTATATCTTGATTTTGGGTGTATTTTAATAAAAACATTTTAATATCATAATTATTATAAAATCTATTTCTAATAAAAGCATTTATATTTGTATCAATCATTTCATCATCAACCCACATAATTCTTTTAACATTTGTATTTTCAATATTTAATTTTGATTCAATATTTGAAATTAATTTTTGATGTTTTAAAATATTAACTTTTTTAATTTGAGGATTTTCTTTTAATCTCATTCTTAAAAACTTAATATATGGTAATCTATAAGGATCTAAATCAATTATATCTTTTGTAATATATTTCATTAATTTCATACGTGGAAAATCTAACATATTTAATATATTTAAAAGAGAAGAAATTTCAATTGTAACTTTTGTTATATCTTCAATCCAAATATTTACATTTTCTATTTTTAAATCTTTGATTTTTGAGTTCTCTCTTTTAACTTCTTTTTTGGATGAGTTTGAGAAAAAGAAACTAAAGAATGACATTTTTTAATAAATCAAAATTTATAAAATTATGATTTAAATAATAGTTTAGAAATAATAAACATTAAAATAAAAATTAAATTTAAATATTGCTGGAGTGCTAAACATTGAAGAAGAAAATGAACACAAACAAAAAAATATTAAAAGAAAAAAATGGAAAAGAAAATAAAATATTATTAAAATTATCGAAAAAATAATTAAAAGAAATAAAAGAAAAAAAAAAATGATAATACAAAAAAAAATAAAAAATATTAAAAATTAAAGTATAAAAGATAAAAAATTTATAATTTAATTATGATTCCAAAAAAAATTAAGATTTATTAAATAAAATATATTTAAATCAAGAAAAAATGATAAAATCTATTTTTTTATTTATTTCTTTATCCATTTATTATAATTAAGTTACTAAAAATAATTTAATTTATTATTTATAAGAAATATGATTAAAATAATAAATTAAATAATTAAATGTAAATAATAAAAATATGGAATCAAAAATAAAAAAAGGAGAATTAGTATGGGCAAAATTAAAAGGATTTCCTTGGTGGCCTTCCATAGTAAAAAATAAATGTTAATTATTCCTGAAAAATATCAAAAAATATCCAAATATTGTTTCTCAAGTTTTAGAAAAATTGATAGGAGATATGACTCATTCTATTATTTCTATTTCTAAAATAAAACCATATCTTGAATATAAAAATCAATTTATTCATATTAAAAAACAAAAATTATTAAATGCTATTCAAATTGCTGAAAAAACTAATAAAGGAGAAATGACTTATGAACAACATTATAAATTATGCTAAAAAGGAATTGAATCTTTTCATAAACAAACTTCTTATATTCAAGAACAAAAAGAAAAAGAAATCATCAAAAATAATTTGAATAAAATTGATAAAAAAAAAAGAAATTAATTTATTAGGAAATAAAAGGAATTTAATTCTATTCATAATTCTTTTTCTAATTATCATAATTAAATTATATGATTGAAGATTTTATTTATAATAAAAAATTATTCCTATTGAAGAATATAAAATAAATTTTGAGAAAATAAAAATAATGATTGAATATAATAAAGTAAATAATAATTTAATTCATTTATTAATAAAATTATTAAGATTTTTAAATAAAATAATATTAAAGGATTATTATATAGATTTACAAAAAGAAATAAAAAATAAAATAATTTCAAATTTATTTGATCCAAGTAATTTGTTGTTAGAAGAAACTATATATAAAAATTATATACATGATATATTCAAATTTATAAAACAATATTTTATTTGATTAATTTAATTTTTGATATAAATGTTATTTCTAGTTTTTTATAATTAATTAATATTAATATATTTAATTTATATTTTAAAATTGTTTTCTTTTTATTTAAATGGATGATTTTAATTATTATATTGATGAAATTAAAAACCAAAATTTTAATATTAGAATATATAATGCTAAAAGAATAAAAACTATTTTTGAACTTTTATCATATGAAGATTTACTTTCTAAATTTTTTCCTTTTATTGTAGAATTTATTATTGGTTTTGAATTAAATGAAGAAGTTTTAACTGAATATGCAAAAAATATAAAAGATTTTATATTATTTATAATAGAAAATAAAACAGAAGAAACAGATTCAAATGAAATTAAAGAAATTATAAATTTATTATTTAATACATTTTATTTAAAATTTTTTCAAACAGATGATGAAATAATAAGAGAAAATGCAGTCAATAGTTTTATTTTTTTAATAAAAGAATCATTAAAATATGAAATATTAATAGAACCAATTAAAATAATATTAAATGTTGATAAAAATACTCCTTTGAATAATAAAATATGTTATTGTTATATTTATCCTTATTTTTATCAAATAATAATAAATCATAATGATTTATTTGATCAATATTTAAATGCATATATATTTCTTTTAAAAAATACAGAACAACCTTTATTAAGAAGATTTTCAATGCAAAATCTTGATCAAATATTTCAGTTTTTAAATAGTGATGAAAAAAGTTTTTTTATTGTTAAAACAATAAATGAAAGAGTTTTAACTTTAATAGATGATCCAATTGAAATAATAAGAATAAATGCTGTTAATGTAGGAAGTAAATTATGTAATTTTTTATTAGACTATAATTATAAAGATTTTACAAATATTCATGATTTAATAAATAAATTTCAAAATTCTTTCCAAAAATATGGAACTTGGAGAATGAAATGTGCTTTAATTGATGCTTTTTATGAAAATTCTAATTTATTTGATAGTAATTTTATAGATAATTTTTTAATTCAAAATTTTCAAAATATTTTATTAAATGATAAAGAAGAACAAGAACAAAAAATTAAAATATTAGAAAATATTCATAAATTTCCTAATCTTTTTCCAAATAAATTTAAGACAGTTTTTATCCCAATTTTTCAAAATAATATATTATATGATATTAATTTATATATAAGAATTGCATTATCTAATTGTTTAAATAAAATAATTTCACTTCAAGAATTTGATAATAATATTACTCATACTCTTCAAAAAATACTTTTAGAATTATTAAAAGATAATATTTATGAAGTTTCTGTAAGTGTAATTAAAAATATAGAATTTAAAAGTTTTAATTTGAAAATATGTTTAAATATTTTAGAAGCTGCTTCAAAATTCAGTCAATGGAGAATGAGATATGAATCTGTTAAAAAATTAAAAGAATTAATTCAAATTGTAATAAAAAGTCATTTTGAAAATATTAATATTAATTCTTTAATTGAACTCACTTATTATTTTTATCATGATAAAGCAAATGATATTAGAGAAGTATCAATTCAAATTTTAGATATATTAATAAAAGAAGATTTAATAAATATAAATAAAAATTTATGGACTATTCAAAAAAAAATATTAGATTCAAATCTAAAGTATACTTTACAAATTTTTGTTTTAAAATCAATAAAACATTTTTATAAATTTTATACTTCAGAAAATATAGAAAATGAAATAAAACCAAAAATAATAAGTAAATTAAGTAGTCCTATACAAAACATAAAAAATGAAGCAATTCTAATAAATGAATATATAAATAATAATTAAAAAAATAATTTAATTTATAAAATAAAATATAACAACATATCAGATGATTTTTTTCTTCCTAAAGGAAAATTTTAAAGAAAGATATTATCTTCATAAATTCAAATTAAAAAAATCCAATATTATAATATTGTATTATAAGTTTCTATGGATTGAACAAGAGAAAATAAAACCCAATTTGATTTTAAGAAAAGAAAAATTTCAGTTGAAAAAAATATAAGAAAATAATAAAAATTTTAACTAATTAAATAAAAGACAAAATAAAATATATTAAATATAAATAATACAATTAAATAAATGTAGAGTCATTAAATTAATATATATTAATTTATTAAATTATTAAATTAATATATATTATTTTATTAAATTATTAAATTAAATGTGTGTTAATTTATTAAAAAAAATAATATTTAAAAAAATAAATAATTTCACAAAAAAAACTATAAATAAAAAAAAGTAAAAAAAAAATAAACAGAAAAAAAAAATGAAATTTAGTTATAGAAAAGAAATTCCAGATGTAGAAAAAAGAAGAAATGAATGTAGAAAAGTTTTAGAAAAAAATCCAGAAAAAATTCCAATAATATTTGAAAAAGATCCAAAAAGTAAAATAGAACCATTTCCAAAAACACGTTATTTAGTATCTAAAGATTTAACTGTGAATCACTTTCAATCACTTTTAAGAAATAAATTAAATTTAAATGAATCTCAAGCTTTCTTTTTATTAGTTGATGGAAAATATGCTATTCTAGGTGAAAATTCACTTGATGAAATTTATCAAAAATTTAAAGACAAAGATGATGGTTTTTTATATTTGATGTATTCAACTGAAGAAATTTGGGGCTAATCAAATTTTTTTTTTGAAATATAATATTAGAATGATTACTATGTAATTTAAGCTTTTAGAGTAATTGAAAATTTTGTTTTTATATGCTTTAGTTTTTATATAGTTAATATTTATTATAAAGTTTTATAAAAACGTTCTTTTTAATTATAACAAAAAAAATTTTTTAAATTCTTTTTCATTGAAAAATAGGAAAAAAAATTTGAACAACGAAGGTTAAAGAAAAATTTAAAAAAGAGAAAATGATTTAAAAAGAAATATTCGTAGTATCTTTTCTATATTTTCTATATATATGAAGTATAATTACCACTTCTAATATATTAAACTTATTTTTTTATGTAAAGTTACTGCTTGACTAAATAAAATTGTTACTCTTTGTTTTTCTAATATTCTTTCTACTTAATTTATTTTTTTATTCAAAATTTTTATATTATCATATTTTTTATCGTTTATATTTAAGAGACATTTAGTTATTATTATTTTTTAAATATTTATTGTAATAATTTTGATTGAATTTAAAATGTTTTTATATTAATAAATTATTTTATATATTTATTTTTTATAATTCTATTGATTTAATGTTATTTTTTATAGATCTTCATCTTCTTTATCAAAATCAATATTTCCAATATCTTCATCATATAAATCAGGATTATATTCTAAATTTTCTTCTTCATTTTTATTTTTTGAAGTACTGATAACATTTTCTTCAGATTCAATTTCATCTTCATTAACTTCAACTTTTAAATTTTTATTCATAAAGAATTGTCTTCCAGTTAATCTATCAGAAAATTTAGTATTTTCTATATTTTCTTTTCTTTTTTTTTCAATAAATTTTTTTTCCCATTCTTCAAATAATTTTTTAGTTACAGGAGTATAAGTTCTTTGTTCGATTAAATTTTCTTCTTCTTCTTTTTTTTTCATTTCAAGTAATTTTTGTTCTTCTTCTAATTTGATAACATTTAATTTTTCATTTATTATTAATTGTTCTTCATCATCAGCAAAAGATAAAATAGTTTCATATAATTGATACATAACAGGCATTCCAATATATTCATTACAAATTTGTTTTAATTTTTCAATTAAATCATTTAACTTAGAAGAACTTAAATAATTATTTTCTTCAATTAAGGTAAATTCTGGTGATTTATCAGGATATTCATTATTTAATTTTATTTTTAATAAAAATTCCATTTTTGGGTTTTCTATGTTTGCTGTTATATTTGCTGTTATTTCAAAAGGATCTTCATTTTCGATATTCATTTTATCAAATAATATATTTTGAAGTAAATCTATTTCGTCTTTTTGTTGTTCGTAATTTGGATTATCTGACATTAATTAATTATAATATATTGTTTTTTTTTTATTTTTTTAAATTAAAAATTATTATTTTAATTAATTATTTTATTGTTATTTTATCTTTATTTTCTTCAAAAAATTGACGAATACTTTTTATATTTAAATCTTCTACTTTATATATTTTTTTTATTTTTTTTCCAGTATTATCATTTATTATTATATTTATAAAATCTTTATTTTTTTTCATTTTTAATTTATTTTCTTCTTTTTTTTGTTCTTTTCTAATTCTATTAATTAATGGACAATTTCTTTCAGTTCTTTCAGGAAATCTAATTTTATTTTCTCCGATATTAATATATAAAGGTTCATTTCTAGATTTAAAAGTCAATAAAGAAGAAATTTTAGTTGAATTAAATTCTGTTGTATTTACACTTTTATTTGTTTTATTTAAAGATAGTTCATTTGAAACTATTGAAGGAAGAAAAATTTTTTGAGGTCTTATTCTTACACTTGAAGTTTTAAACATTTGACTTAATTCATTATATTGTTTTATATTTGAAGATATATTTTTATTTTTTGATTTATGAATATTATCTTTCCATTTTTTTAAAATATTTTCAGGAACTACATATTTTAAATCTTTAAAAATATCATTATTATATTCTGTATAATTTAAATTATTTTTTATTCTCTTTGATATATTTTTTCCTGTATTATATTGAGAATTTTTCAAAATTGGTTTTTTATTTTCATTTTCTTTAAAAGCAATATCTTCATAATCTTCTTGTTGTTTAATAGCTAAATCATTTTCAATTTTAGAAAAATAAGAATTATAAATAGAAGCTAATCTTTCAATTATTTTTTCTAATTTATTAATAGCAGAAAATTTTAAACTTCCTTTAAGTTCACTTACTTCTTTATATAAATGATTAAATTTTTGATAAGGATAAACAAACATTTTTACTTGTTGACTTGATACAACTCCATTAAACAATGAAGGTAAATTAAAATATAATTCATAATCTCCAAAAAGACCTTTTTCACTTGAAAATACTAAAAATTTCCTTTTTATATTTAATTCTTTTTCTACTACTTTATATGAATGAATCATTGATTCTCTTAATTTTATTTCTAAGTGTACTTCTTTTTTTATTAAATTATATAATTTTTGTATTTTTGATTTTAAATCTAAAATAGAACAATTATTTAATGATAATTCTAATGTTCCTTCTTTTATTATATAAAAATTTGATAAATTTGTATCTTCTATAAATAATTCACTTCCTACAAAAAGTTCAATTATTTTAAATTGAGAATAAATATTATGTGCAAAGAAATTTTTATTTAATTCTTTAAATATATATGAACTATGATAAAGTTCTAATTCTTTTTCTCTTATTTCTTTTTGTTCTTTATATAAGATTGAAGAATATTGTTTTTTATTAATTGATATTATAAGCGCTTTTGAACTTTCACATTTTGCTGTTTCTAATCTTAAAGGTTTTGTTTCTATTATTTCAAAATTACCAAAATATGAAATATCTTCTAATAAATTTGTTCTGATATATTTCATTTTTTTTACTAAATTTGTTGTTCGATGAAATTGTTCTAAATAAAAATATTCTTTCTTTCCTAATAATTTAGTTATATCTGATATATATTGTGGTAATTTTATTACTCCATTGATTACATTATTATAATTATATTTTGTTAAAGGATAATTGTATTCATTATATAAATTTAAAATATTTGATCCATTGTTTTCATTACATTCTTTGTATAATTTTAATAAAAAAAGCATTTCTTGAAAACCTAAAATATCTTTTAATTTTCTAATATTATAATATACTTTATTTTCATCTAAAATATTCATTAATAAATAATCATCAACGAATTCATTAATAGAATAATCTTCATTAGGATTTTGTATTGTTATTATTTCATCAGTTTTAAGTTTTATAGTA
>JAEEGI010024035.1_pt1 | contig 11912 bp, 5 predicted proteins | sample 8958751 | NCBI WGS metagenome assembly JAEEGI01 (sample SAMN16246545, study PRJNA631951) | gut metagenome | biome: gut microbiome; feature: rumen; material: KS-attached | host: Bos | place: Iran: Karaj | collected 2018-10 | reverse complement strand
CATAATTTTTTATTTATTTAAAATCAAGAATATAAATTAATAAATTAAACAAATATTATTTATATATAATTCTCTAAAAAAATATAAAATAAATATAAATTTTTAAATCTTATTATTGATCCTTATGCAATGATTGTTATTGAATTGATTTTGAAGATTAAAATCATTTATATTTTTATTTGTTAACAAAATTCCTCTATCATAGGTTAAAATAAATATAAAATTAAGGAGACAATAATTTTATGATCATTATTATATTCAATAAAAAATAAAACAAAATTAAAATTAATTTATCTATTATTTTTCTTTTAAAAAGATACATGATTAATATTGACTTTTTCTTATATAAAAATATATATCATATTATATAAATTATAATGTATTTTTTTCCTAATTTTTACATTTGCTTAAATTATGATAAAAATTATAAAGAAAAATATTGAAAACAAAAATATAATAAATTAAATTAAAACTAATTATAAAATTAATGGGAACAAATAATACAAAAGAAAGAAATTCCTATATAGGAGATAACACTGCAAAAATAAGAGGTTCCGAAAGTATATATATAACCATATAATAAATATAAAAAAAATTTTTAATAAAAAGAAGTTTCAAAAAATTCCTTTGAATATATATCTATAATAGGGAGAGGCGGATTTGGTAAAGTATGGAAAGTATATAATAAAAAATATAATAAATATTATGCAATGAAAGAAATGTCAAAAGCAAAAATAATTGATAAAAAAAGTGAAAAAAGTGTAAAAAACGAAAGAGATTTATTATCAAAAATAAATCATCCTTTCATAGTAAATATGCATTTTTCTTTTCAAGACAATGATAATTTATATTTAGTAATGGATTTATTAACAGGAGGTGATTTAAGATATCACATATGTAAAAACCGTAAATTTACAGAATCTCAAAGTAAATTTTTTATAGCATGTATATTATTAGGATTAGAATATTGTCATAGAAATAAAATAATTCACCGAGATATAAAACCCGAAAATTTAGTTTTAGATTCAAAAGGTTATGTTCATATTACAGATTTTGGAATAGCTAAAATTGAGCAAAATAATAATTCAAAAGAAACAAGTGGAACTCCAGGTTATATGAGTCCTGAAGTTATTTGTGGACAAAATCATACTATTTTAGTTGATTATTTTGCTGTTGGGATTATGGGATTTGAATTTATGAAAGGTTATAGACCTTATACAGGAAAAAATCGAAAAGAAATTAAAGAAAAAATTATTAGTTATCAAGCTCAAATTAAAAAATGTGATTTAGAAATTAATTGGACTATTTTTGCTGCTGATTTTATTAATAAAATGCTGATGAGAAAACCTTCTTTGAGATTAGGTTATAAAGATTTTTCTGAAATTAAAAATCATAATTGGTTTAAAAATTATCCTTGGAAAGATTTATATAAAAAAAATGTTATTTCTCCTTTTATTCCTTTAAATAAAGATAATTTTGATTATAAATATTGTAATGCTATTGAAAAACAAGGATTAAAAACTCAGGAAAGATATTCTATTATTATTTTAAGAGATGATTATAAATTTATTTTTAATGATTATTATTATTTTAATAGATATTCTGAAGTAATTGAAAATGTTTTTGAAAACATTCATGAAATAATTTATAAAGATAATTATAAAAAAGAAAGTGAAGATAATAATTCAACTAATTATTCTTTTAAAAATATTAAACAAGAAAGTTTAATGAGTTTTAGAACTTCTTTAACAAAAAAGAAAAATTTGAAAAATTTAAATAATGAATTTATTACTTCAAATATTCAATTATATGAAAATTTTAAAAGTCATAGACAATTCAAAAAAAAAAATTATATTCATATAAGAGCTACAAGTGCATTAGGTATTACTTCGAATCAAGCTTTTTTTGAAGCAAATAATTATATTAAAGATAGAAAAATGAAAAGAAATCAAAGTTTAATTAATAATATTTTATCAAAAGATAATAATAATAATAATTTAATTCCTTTAAATAGTAAAAATTTATCAATTGAAAATAATGAATTCAATAATCAAAATAATTTTAGAAAAACAATGATAATCAGTTAAACCTTCTAAATTTTAGAGGTAGTGAGTATTTAATAAAAAAGAAATTATATATAAAGTTTAATCTTAAATATAAATTTGATTATATGAATAACAAATATCTTTTATCTTTAAAATATAATTTATTTTTTAATTTCAATAAAATTTTAAATATAACAAAAATAAAAAATTTAGCCAATCATAGCAATAATAATCTGATATAATAATAAAAAAATAATATAAATATAAACATAAATTAGAAAATATAAAATGAAAACAACAGTTTTCATAGCATTCTTCGCCTTAATATCATCACTTAAAATAAGTCAAAAAGGAATAGACCTTATTAAAGAATTTGAAGGATGTAAATTAGAAGCATATAGACATCTGTCAGGAGTATGGATAATTGGATATGGAACAACTGATGCAGATTATGCAGTAACAAAAACTAAAATTAAAGCTGGATTAAAAATTAGTAAACAACAAGCTGAAAAATGGTTAAGACAATCTCTTAATAAAATATATTGTCCTAAAGTTAATAAATATAATAATAAATATCATTGGACTCAAAATGAATTTGATGCTATGGTCAGTTTCGCTTATTCCGGAAATATTGATAAACTTACTGATAATGGTAAAAGAACTAAAAAAGAAATTGCTGAAAGAATGTTATTTGATGGTAGGGTTCCATCAATTATAAAAAGAAGAAAAGCTGAACAGCAATTATTTTTATCTAAATAAATATTCAAATTCTTTTAAGGTAGATATTTTTTTAATTTTTTTCTTTTTTTATGGTTTATAAAATATTATTTATTAATGATAAAATAATAGTTATTTTATTTTAATAAAAGTTAATGTCAGTAAAAAAATCAAAAAATTTTTAAAAAAATGTACCTCAATATATTTTTTTAAATTGATAACAAGAACATAAATATAGCCGAACTTGAACAAAAACAAAGCATCAAATAACCCTCCAAGGTATAATATTTCATTTTTTGAAAAACAAAAAATAAATAATCAAGATTATCTATATTAATTGAGTTGATTTAAAATTTATTTTAGAAAAAAAAATTAATAAAATGAGTGATTCAAAAGAAATAAAAGGAAAAACTGTTCCATACAAATATGAAATTGGCAATAATTTATATTATATTACAATTTCAATAAAAGAAACTGATAAAATAATTAATATTCAAATAATAAACGAATCTGATTTCTCCGAAAGATACTTTTCTGATTTTTCTTTGGAATATTTCCATAATTTAAGTGATATATTTAAAAATAAAACTTTAACAGAAATGGAAAAAATTTTAAAAAATTTAATAGAAAATAATAAATATATATTAAAAGTAGATTCTAATTATATTACTATTGAATTTAATATAGAATTTCAATTTTGGTGAAATTAAAATTAATATTAAAATTCCTAAAGAAACATTATTTAGTGAAAATCAATTAAAATCAATATTAACTCCTATTACTGATGCATTAAATAATAATATAACTTCTTTAGTTGAAAAAATAAAAATTTTAGAGGAAAAAAATGAAAAAATTATTAAAAAATTAGAATTATTACAAGAAGAAAACAATAATCTTAAAAATAATTTTTCTCAAAAATTGTTATTTAATAATAATCCAAGCAAAATAGTTACAACAGAAGAGGAAATAAATTTTTTAAAAGAAATAATTAATAATTGCCAATTTACCCTTTTATATAGGGCAACAATAGATGGAGATGCATTTACAACTTTTCATTCCAAATGCGATGGAAAAGGAACAACAATAAATTTATTCAAAACTGATAAAAATAAAAAATGGGGAGTATATACAGAATATCAATGGAATTCTAGTGGTGGTTGTGATATGTTTAAAAATAATTCAAACACCAAATATTTTTTATTTAGTATATCAGATAAAAAAAGGTATTTACCAAAATCATGCCATACTCGTTTTAATGGGGGTCATACAAATGTATGGTTTTGCGATACTATGGGAATAAGTGAAGGTAGTATTTTAGCCATAAATGGAGGAATAGAAAATAAAGGAATTGGAAATTTATATGAAAATTATATTAAAGATTATGAGATTACAGGAGGAAATCAATTTACATGTGTTGAATTAGAGGTATATAAAGTTGATACAATAAAATATTAAACATAAAAATTTTACTTTATTGATTATTGATTTATAAATTAAAAATATTTTTTAATCTTTTATTGTGAATTGTTCCCTTTGATAAATCCTATATTATTTTAAATAAAACTAAAAAAAGTTCAAAATTCAATAATATTATTAAAGACATTTCATAATTAAATTAAATTAATAATTGATTTACTAAAGAAAGTAATATTATTTAAAAAACAATCAAAGAAACAAACATCAATTGAAAATAAAACAACATTCTTTAAATTATATTTTTTACAATTAATAATAAGTTTCTTTACCTTGGAATCTGGATTTAATGGAATATATAAATTATTTTTTCTTTATAATTATAAATTCTATCATAGGTTTCATTACTTTAAATGATAATATATAATATAATATCATAAAGTTTATAATATTTTTTAATATTCTTTAAAATGATTTACAAGTTGTATTGACTTTTATTAAAAAAAGAAAAAAATTATTCTAAAAAAATTTAAAATTTTTTTTTAACAAAATTAACGATAAAAAATAAATAAAAAAAAAATCTTTCTAAAAAAAAATAATATAAATATAAACATAAATAAAAAAATTATAAAATGAAAACAACACTTTTCATAGCATTCTTCGCATTAATATCATCACTTCAAATAAGTCAAAAAGGATTAAATCTTATTAAAGAATTTGAAGGATGTAGATTAGAAGCATATAAATGTCCAGCAGGAGTATGGACAATTGGATATGGAACAACTGATTCAGATTATTCAATAACAAAAACTAAAATTAGAGCTGGATTAAAAATTAGTAAACAACAAGCTGAAACATGGTTAAGAAAATCAGTTAATAAAAAATATTGTCCTAAAGTTAATAAATATAATAATAAATATCATTGGACTCAAAATGAATTTGATGCTATGGTTAGTTTCGCTTATAATTTAGGAAGTATTGATGGACTTACTGCTAATGGTAAAAGAACTAAAAAAGAAATTTCTCAAAAAATGTTACTTTATAATAAAGCTGGTGGAAAAGTATTACAAGGATTAGTTAGAAGAAGAAAAGCTGAACAAAAATTATTTTTATCTAAATAAATTTGTTAAATAATAGAAAAAAATTCAAACTTTTGGATATTTCAATTTTTCTTTTTTTTCATAAATTTTTTTATTTCAATCCTTTTCAATTTTATTATAATTTTATTTATGATTTCTTTCCAAAATATAAATTAATTATCAATCAACAATTTTAAAAAAAAACCGAAAAATACTATTCTTTTTAAAATATATTATAAGAATCAAAACAAATTAATAAAATTATTAAAAATTCCCATTTTACTTTAAGCAGAAACTACAGTAAAATTATGAAATTTTATTTTTTTATTTTAAACTGGATAGAAAATAATAATTTTACAAAATTAAAAAATTTTCAATTTGTTATAATATAAAAATATATAATATTTATAACATTATATTTTAAAAATATTTACAAAAAATCAATTAATTAAAATTTTTTTACTTGGAAAACCGTTCTTTAACTTCTTTTTTATTTTTTATAATTTCATTAATTAACTGATCATAATTTTTAGCTAAATAACTGGTTTTTTGAAATCCATATAATTTAATTATTAATCCTTTTCCAACAAAAGAAAAACATCTTCTTTTCTTTATCATAATTTCAATACTTCTTTCAGTGACATTTTTATCAATTTCATTTTTATGAAAAGAAATCCAATCATAATTATCTTTAATATTTTTATTATTATTATTATCAAAATATAAATCATAAGAACTAAAATGTAAAATAAACTCTTCTTTGAATTTTAATTCACCAATATATCTAACAACTAATATTCTATCTAACCAAAATAAGACAATGACATTATGATTATTATAAGTCCCAGGAATAGCTAATTTAACATCTTCAGTTTTAGCTTTTGAATGAGCTTTATCAATACATTTTTTAGCAAAAGAAGCTAAAGCTTCAATACTATTATAATCTCTTAAATTATTATCTTTAATATCTCTAGGAAACCTAGCATAAATTTTTATTCTCTCTGCTAAAATATCTATTATTGAAACTCCTAAAGTTTCAAAAATTTTTGAAAATAAATCAAAAACTCCACAAACTGGTTTCCATAAAATTCCAATTCCAATTATAATAACAGAAATAAATATAGCAATTAAAAAATGAAATTTTTTAATAAAACTTTTAGGAACATAATAAAATTGGACTAATATATAAAAAATAGCACAGAATAATAATTGACATGAAAGTATTATTCCATTACTTAAACTTTTAACAGTTTTATTCATTAAATAAGTTCTTCTTTTTTTATATTGTTCATCAAAAGTCATCATTGCAAAAATTCTTCCAATAGTTGCCATCATTTTATAAGTTAATATAAAAAATCCTCCAATTACAGTTGAAGCATTTTCATATCCTGAACGATAAATTTCTTTAAAACTTTTTTTAGATTTATATTGTTCTAATGAATTTTCTCTTTTTTTCATTGATGATAAAAATGTATTATTTAAATTTTCCCATAATTGAAATGATGATATACTATGAATTCCTCCTAAAGCTTTTATTAATTCTCCAACAAATTGTTGAAATAAAAATGATAACACTTGATTTGTAAAAGCATTTGTTGATTGATATACATTTACTTTTATATAATTTGGAAATGAAAATATTGCTGATTCTAAATTTAATATTCTTAATCCTAATTCTTCTATTAATGGCTTTAAAAATAGAAAAGAAGATGTTTCCAAAAATAAATCTATATTATCGAATTTTAAACTAAAATAAGTTTTTATTTCATCTATACAAAATAATTTCACATGAATTCTACTTTCTGGCTTTAATAATGTTTGATATTCAATAAATTTTAAATTGTCAATTTCATGAACATAATCTTTTAAATTTTTTGAAGAATTTATTTTCTTATTATCAAAAGCAGTTCTTACTTTAATAATAAAAGAATTTAAATTTTCTAAAAATTTATTTTCAAATTTAATATCAATAGGCATTAATGAAAAATAAATTAAATCAACTTGATATAAATCAGCATTCATTTGAAAATTATTTAAAACAACAGTAAAATTACTATAATATTTATCACTACTAAATCTTTTATCACTTAAAGGTGAAAAAACAATAGGATAATATAATCTTTTTGCATAATTATCAATTTGATATTCTTTAATTTTAAAAATAATTTGTCTATAAATTACAGTATTATCTCCTCCATAAGTTTTCTGTAAATATAAATAAACATGTTTTAACCAAATATACATAAATTCTCGATGTTTCATAATAAAACTAACACAAATATTTTCACTATTAAAAAACATATGAGTTCTTATATTTTGTATTTTTTCATCTTTATTATTATTTTCTTCTTTTTCTTCTAATAATTCAACATAAATACATTTATTTTTAACATGTTTTTTAATTACAAAATTAGAAGCAAAATCTCTTGCTTTTTTAAAATATAAACTCATTTGATCAACTAAATTATTAGTTTCATCCATTGAAACGCATAACATTTCATATTCTTTTAATCCTAATTTCATTGAAAAATTTCCATTATATTTTCTCTCACATATTAATTGATGATTATGAAATTCAAAAATTAAAGGTTCTTCATTTTCTTTTGTACTTTTAAGAATTAAAGCATGTTTATATAATTCATATTGATATTCATTTTTTTTATCAACAATTCTAATTTTACCTTTTGAAACACAATCATCAATAATATTTTCTAAATATGATTTTTTATCGTCTGAAATTATTCTTTGATCAAAAGTTACATCTTTTTGAATTTCTTGTGGATCAATTTCAAATTTTGCTCCAAAAACTTTTATTTCTAATATATTTGTATTTTTTTCTTGATCATATAATAATGGTTCTTCCCAAGTATAAAACATATTTGAAGGAATTGAATTTTGATTTGTATTATATGATGATAAATCTTTTGGTTTATTATTCATTGTAACATTCATATTTGAATTTACTTTTATATTATTTCCTTTTGATTCTATATATTCTTTTAATCGATGAGATATTATCTTTTTTTCAATCCCATAATCTTTATCTAATTTCTTATAAATATTTAATATTTCATTATTTTTATCATTTAAATTTTCCTTTTGCTTAAATTCAACTGGTTTATTATTTAATTTATTAATAATTAAATATGGATATTGATTTACATTTTCTTTTTGATTTAATAATACAAATTTAAACCCATTTATTTCTACTATTTTAGCAACTAATAAAGGTTCTTTTTTCTTTTCTCCTAATTGAATATTAAATTCTTTATTTTTTAATTCATCTTGAGAAAAATCAATTAAACCACTAAAATTTATTCTATCATTATTAACATATTTATCTTCATAACTTAATTGAACATAAGAATAATAATCCACTTTATAATTAAATTTTGAATTTGACATTGCTTTTAACATATATGATTTAATAGGAGCATTTTTTTGAATTGGTAAATAATAAATATAAATATCTTTTTGAGTTTGATTTAAAATATAAATAGATGCAGTTATGAAAATTAAATTTGATTTTGGTAATAATTTAATTTGAAGTGAAAAAGTTAATTTTTGTTCTAATTCTTCATTTTGTTCCATTTTTAAATTCTTATTTTCTTTTTTTAAATGTAATAATTGTTTATTTCTTTGTGAATTTGATAAATTATTTCCTTTATTAAAATTTTTATTACTTGATGCAACCATAATATTACTTGAATGATTTTTAATTTCATCATCAATATCATTATTATAAAATTTATTTTCAGTATCATCTTCGTCATTAATTCTAGAAACATCATTTTTAAACATTTTTTTTATAATAGATTTTCTTCCTGTTAAATCTACTGTTACTCCTCCTAATTTAGAAATATCTAAAATTTGAATTTTTTTCCATTGAGATTTTAAGTTTATTTTTTTTACATATTTAAAATTATTATTATTATATGAATCTTCTTCATAAATAGGTAAAGAAACATTTCCTATTTCAAAAGAAAAATGATTATTTTTTGAAGGATTAAACATTACAACTCTATTAATATCAATTTTTTCAAAGTCTTCTTCATTATTCTTATTTTTTATTTTATTTGATGAATTTGAATTAATTAAATTATTATTTATATTACTTGAATTTAAATGTTCTAAATGAGGAGGAAATTTTTTTCTTTTACAATAAAGTGTTTTTACATAATCTTTATATTTTATTTGTAAATTCATATCTGAACAATTTAAAAATAAAAAAGGACAATAAAAATAAGAATTTAAAACATTATTTTCATTTACTTCAATTGAATAAACAAAATAATTTCCTCTTTTAGAAGGAACACTTTGAGATGAATTTTTCATAATTCTTGGAAAAAACATAAAATTATCATTTAATTTTTTAAAGCTTTTAATAATTGAATTAAAGAAAAAAGGTTTTAAATCAAAAATAATATTTTTATTTTCACATAAATCTTTCTTATCATTTTTTTCATTTAAAATAAGTTCTTCTTCATCAAATTCATTAATTTGATTCCCAATAACACTTACAATATAATGTAAATAAGTTTCTCCTTTTTCACTTAGAATAAAAGGTTCATAAATACTCATATAATCTCCAGAATTAATTTTTGTTTCTAAATTATAAGAATAATCTTTCAAATTATTGTTTTTTCTTCTATTAATTTTATAATTTTCATAATTACAATCATTATTTGAAACATATTGTTCTTGAATACAAACAATTTCTTTTTCTTTTTTCATAGTTTCAATTAATAATTGTTCATTTTGTTCTTTAATATAATTTTCAACATCAAAAGTATTTTTCATATCTTCAGAAAAAGTTTTTTCATTAGGTTCTTTAGAATAATAATCAAAAGGAATTTGCTTAGTTATAGTTAAACTTCTAGGCAAATTATTATAAAATTTCATAATAGGAGTTAAAATATAAGTAACATCACTTACAATTTTTGAAATATCAAATTCTTCTCCATTTTTATTTATTCCTTGTTCATAATTATATTTTTGATATGCTTTAATAAAATCTATTTTTTCTTTAATTTGTTCAGATAAAAATTCATTTTCTAAACTTTGATATTTTTTAACTATAGCAAAAATAATTTCATCATGAATTGGAATTTTTTCTGCATGTTGAGTATAAGCTTTTATTTCTTTAATAGGACAATGAGCAATATAAATTTTATTATCTTCATTATTATAAAGTTGTTGATGAAAAAATAAATCACAATAAGGATATATACCATTACCAAATTTAATTAAATTATTTCCATGCATAAAAGGTTTTATTAAAATTTCTTTTATATTTTCTAAATCTGAAGGAGGAATATAATAATATTTACCTGGATATAACATTATTTTAATATCTGATTTTTTTGCTTTATCTTTTAAAACAAATTTTATTCTTACTGGAAAATCTAATTCATTTTTAATTCCTTCATTACTTCTAAATGTTACTAATTTTCTTGAATTTTTTGAATCAATTTCAATTTCACAAACTAAAAAATGTTCTCCTTTTAATAAAATTGAAGTTTTATTATCAAATATTTTTTTTAATTCTTCTTTTTCTTCATTTTTATTCATTTCTATTTTTTCTTTTGATAATTTTTGAATATAAAAAAATTTACTTGGTCTTTCAATATTATAAACAGTCCAATTAACACTTTTTGAATTTTGATAATATTCTGTATATTTTCTTTGATAATAATATTGTGAATTACTTCTTCCTGAATTTTTTATTTCATTTTCTAAATTTTCTGTAAATGAAATTTCTATTTCATCTTTATCATGTATTTTTTTTGATGGTTTATATATAAATTCAAATTTTTTTTTTAATATTTCTGGTTCTTCATTATGAAAATATGAAGTTTTTAATTCTAATATTCTTTCTGGAGAAAATTGAAATATTTTTTTTTTCTTTTGAGTATTTATTTCATTTTCACTTTCTGAATTTGAATAAAGATCTTCTTTAAAATCATCTTCATCTTCATAAATTTTAAAATTTGGATTTTCTTTTATTATCATAAAATATTCAGTTAAATTTAAAATTGTTAAAGTTTTTTTATTATTATTATTTAATTCTTTATTTTCCATAATTTCATTTATTCTTGAATTATCTTTTAATAAAGAGTTAATATTTTCCATTAATCTTTCATTTAAATTAATATTTAAAGAATGAAAATAATTTTGTCTACATATTCTTCTAAATCCATTATAAGTAGGTTTTAAAGATAAAATTTCAAATTTTATAAATATATTTTTTTTTGTCGTTAAATAAGTAAATTTACCTGGCATTGGTTCAAGTACAGGTTCCCAAAAAGATTTTTCATTTGTTAATCTAATATTATTTTTTGGAAAATTAAATTCTATATTTTTTTCAGATTCAAAATCTTCTTCTGAATAAGTTTTTGAATTTGATTTTGGATTATTATTGTATAAAATTTGACCAGTTGGAAATTTCTGATAATCTGATTTTGAATTTTTATTATTTAATTGATTAGAATTATGATAATTTATTCTTAATAAAAATTTCATTAATAATTCACTTGAAAATTCATATTCTTCATTATTTTGTTCATTATCATTTAATTCATTTTTACTTTTTTTTTTTTTTTTTTTTTTTTTTTTTTTTTTTTTTTTTTTTTTTTTTTTTTTTTTTTTTATTTTTTTT
>JAEEGI010024033.1_pt1 | contig 11913 bp, 17 predicted proteins | sample 8958751 | NCBI WGS metagenome assembly JAEEGI01 (sample SAMN16246545, study PRJNA631951) | gut metagenome | biome: gut microbiome; feature: rumen; material: KS-attached | host: Bos | place: Iran: Karaj | collected 2018-10 | reverse complement strand
CCTTTGCACCGAATATTAGGATAGTTTAGGATTTATGACAAAACGAGAATACATACAAGCCAACAAGGATTGGTCTTTAAAATAGAATTGTTAGGAATCGCATATTATGGACAAAATGAAAGTAAATGCCTTGCTGATGAACAGCACAGACAATGTTCTCACTACAGTTGCTGAGATTGCAAAAGGAGAGAATGTCTGCTTCATGAAAGGCAGCGAGTGGGTCATTCTGAAAGCTATGGAGGACATTCCTTATTGCCATAAGGTTGCTTTGTCGGATATGACCGTAGGCAGTGAGATCATCAAATATGGTGAGAGTTTGGGCAGACTTGTTTGCGACGTTGCAAAAGGCGGATGGGTGAACGACCAGAACCTAAAGAGTGAGCAGCGTGACTATGACAGCGAATTGGCCGGAGATGACTGGCAGATGTGTGCCACCCAGTCTGCTCCACAGCAGATAGAACCGTTCAAGTTCTGGGGCTACCGTCGTGCTGAGGGGCGTCCTGGCATTCGTAATCATATCCTGATTCTGCCCACGTGCGTCTGTGCCAGCGAGTCATGTCGCATCGTGGCCAGGCAGATCCGCGGGGCGGTTAACATCGTATTCAATACGGGCTGCTCCGACGTGCAGGCCAATACAGACATGAGCCAGAAGGTGCTGACGGGCTTAGCCTGCCATCCCAACGTCTATGGCGTGGTGATCATCGGTCTGGGTTGCGAGACCGTCCCCCATCGGAAACTAAAGGAGAATATTGAGCGGATGACCAAGAAACCTGTGGTGTCGTTTGGCATTCAGGAGGAGGGCGGCACCCTGAAGACCATTGAGAAGGCTACCCGTGCTGCCCGTGAGATGGCCCAGCAGGCAGGTTCGCAGCAGAAGGAACTCTTCGATACCTCAGAACTCTATATCGGCATCGAGTGTGGTGGAAGTGATGCCACGTCTGGTATTGCCAGCAACCCGTCAGTCGGTGAGATGAGTGATGTCCTCGTCGATATGGGTGCCACGACGGTGATGAGCGAGTCAATAGAGTGGATAGGCGGTGAGCACATACTTGCCAAGCGTGCTGCCACGACAGAGATTCACAACCAGATCATCGAAGTTTGCCGTGAGTACGAAGCGCATCTCTCGGCAGCCGGCCAGGATTGTCGTGCCGGACAGCCCACACCTGGCAATAAGGCCGGAGGACTGTCAACGCTCGAAGAGAAAAGCCTGGGCTGCATCCGCAAGGGTGGCACGCGACCCATCGTGGAAGTGCTTCAGCAGGCAGTACGCCCTTCAAAGAAAGGTGCCGTGGTGATGGACACCGCTGGTTTCGATATAGCCAGTGTCACATCGATGGTGGCTTCTGGCTGTCAGGCCATCGTCTTCACAACAGGCAGGGGCACACCTACGGGCAACGCCATCGCTCCAGTTCTGAAGGTGACGGCCAACGAGCGTACCTACAACATGATGGAGGACAACATGGACGTTGACCTCAGTGCCGTGTTGAAGGGCGAGAAGACCATCGCACAAATGGGTAGCGAACTTGTTGATATCGTCGCTGAGGTTGCCAGCGGCCGCATGACCAAAGCCGAAGCCTTCGGGTTCTCCGACATCGCCGTGGATCACGTCTGTAGGTTTGTGTAAATAACAAATACTTTATGACACTTCGAGAACTAATCAGTTCTGTAGATTCTGACCAGTACAGCGACTCGTCGTTGTACCAGAAGCTGCGTGAGACAATGCCTGAATACGGCTCAAACAGATGTATTCTGGTAAAGTTGGTGAATGGTGAGGTCACTATTACCAATATTCACGTCGGCTCGTTGGGTGACATCATTACATATCTTATTGATGTTGACCCAGACCTGAACATCTCGAAAGTCCAGCTTCTCGATGTCATTCTTCATGAACTTTCATCTAACGGCTTTAGCGACTCAGACGAGTCGGCCTTTTGGGATGACTTCGACAATCTGCAAAAGGCCAAGATAATCAGATAAATCAGAATAAACAAGATGAGATTAGAGACAGATAGACTCATTCTGAGGTCTTGGCATGATAGTGATGCCGAAGAACTGTATAAGTATGCCCAAAACCCGCAGGTGGGGCCTATCGCAGGGTGGCCACCACATCAGAGTGTGGAAGAGAGCTTGGAAATCATCCGTACTGTGTTTTCATACCCAGAGACGTATGCCGTTGTTCTGAAGGAAACGGGAAAGCCTATCGGCTGTATAGGTTTGAAAACAGGGAACGCAACGGATTTGACTGAACGCGACGATGAATGCGAACTTGGATATTGGCTGGGTGTGCCGTATTGGGGACAGGGACTGATGACAGAGGCCGCAAAGGAGATGGTTCGCCATGCATTTGAGGATTGTGGGATGATGAAAGTCTGGGTTGGCTATTACGACGGTAACAATCGCTCGAAGCGGGTACAGGAGAAGTGCGGATTCAAATACCAGTGGACTACCGACAACGTGGATGTGCCATTGATGCATGAGACACGAAAAGGGCATGTCAGCAGTCTCACAAAGGAAGAATGGATAATCCTATGACTGACTACGATTCCATATGGCGCACACAAGACGAAATCAGAACGGTGGTAAATGCCGTTCGCACTGCTCCAAGAAAGATGATGTGGGAAGAAAGATTGTCAGCATAATCTGTTCAACGCCAAACATTATTTCTGAGAATACAGAAATAATCGTATCTTTGTAGCCAAAATGAAAATCATTCATGTAGATATGGACCAGTTCTTTGCGGCTGTGGAGCAGCGAGACCAGCCGGAACTTCGTGGCAAACCGATTGCGGTGGGTCATGATGCAGAACGTGGTGTCGTATCTACGGCCAGCTATGAAGCTCGACGCTATGGGGTTCACTCAGCACAGTCAATACAGGTGGCCAAGCGTTTGTGTCCACAGCTGATTATCGTGGAGCCGCACTTCCAGCGGTATAAGGAAGTTTCGGCGCAGTTGCATGAGATTTTTCACGACTATACCGACCTGATAGAGCCGATCTCGCTTGATGAAGCCTTTCTGGATGTGACGGAGAATAAGAAAGGTATAGAACTTGGCGTGGATATTGCGCGAGAGATTAAGCAGCGTATCCGTGAGACGACGGGGCTGACAGCATCTGCAGGCGTGAGCTACTGCAAGTTCCTAGCGAAGATTGCGTCCGACTGGCGTAAGCCCGACGGACTGACGGTGATTCACCCAGACAGGGCTTTGAACTTCATCGAACAACTGAAAGTGGAGAAGATTTGGGGTGTGGGTCAGAAGACCGCAGAAAAGATGCACCGTATGGGGATCTTCACTGGCTTAGACCTCAGGAAAGTGTCGCTGAGCCGACTGACACAGGAGTTTGGCAAGATGGGACAGGTGTTCTATGACTTCTCACGAGGTATCGACAATCGGCATGTCATCAGCGAGTGGGAGCGGAAGAGTGTCAGTTGTGAGCAGACCTTTGAATCGGATATCAGCGAGAATGCTGCTGTCACCATCCATCTATATCATACGGTGCTGGAACTGATCAGACGCATTGAGAAGAACGACTTCGAGGGTCGAACATTGACATTGAAGGTAAAGTTCCTGGATTTCCATCAAATCACTCGCAGCATTACAGTTGACCATATTCTTCGCACTAAGGATGAGATCCTGCCGTTGGCTAAGCAGCTGATGCAACAGGTGGAATTTCATTCTCATCCCATCCGTCTGCTAGGTTTGGGCGTTTCCAATCAAAAGAGTATTTCTCCTCAGGAAGAGTCTCAAAGGATTGAACTGGAGTTGGAATTCGAGCCTTGGCCAGAGGACTAATTACCTAAGCATGGCTTGGCATTGTTCTTCTCCTTGTCGCCAGCTGCAAGCAACTCAGCGTCGTGGAACCATTGGAAACCGTTCTCCGTGAAATCCTCTCTCACGTCGAACTTCTTGAAACCATTCTCTTCCTGAGCAAATGCTGGAGTGACTGCCATTGCTAGAATGGCAACCAATGCTGTGATAACTGTACTTTTCTTCATATCATGTATGCCATAACCACCTGAAATCATTAAAGTATCGGAAATTCTTGGAGCAGCGAGAGCAGAATGAAGCTTGCTTCGATTCTGCCGAGTCGCGTCAAGAATCAACTTTTGTTAATAATTGGGCACAAAGTTACGAAATATTCTTCATTTTTTCGTACCTTTACACCCAGATTTAATATGTTTTGTGATATGATAGACCAGATTATTGAATTCAACAAGACATTTGTAGCTCAGAAGGGCTACGAGAAGTATCTGACGGACAAGTACCCAGACAAGAAACTGGCGGTTCTGTCGTGTATGGATACCAGACTGACAGAACTGTTGCCTGCAGCTCTCGGTCTGAAGAACGGTGACGCTAAGATTATCAAGAACGCAGGTGGTTTGGTTATCTCGGCTTTCGACTCAGCCATGCGCAGCTTGATTGTCGCCATCTATGAGTTGGGCGTGAAGGAAATCATGGTGGTGGCACACTCTCATTGTGGAGCCTGCCACATGAGCTACGACCACTTCCACCATGAGATGATTGCCCGTGGTGTGACGGACGAGACGCTCGACACCATTCGCAAGTGTGGCATTGACCTTGACCAGTGGCTGGAGGGATTCAAGGACACGCCGACTTCTGTCCGCAAGACCGTTGAGACCATCAAAACCCATCCGCTGGTGCCGAAGGATGTTTTGGTTCGTGGGTTTATCATTGATTCTGAAACAGGAGCGTTGGAAGAAATTGTATGAACATTGAGCCGGTTTTGCATAAGAAGTTGTTCCGGGAGTTGACCACGGACGAGCTGTACGAACTCCTGAGAGTGCGTAGCGAGGTATTCGTGGTTGAGCAGAACTGCGTCTATCAGGATATGGACGGAGATGACCAGAAATCCATCCACTTGTGGCTGACAGTCGCTGACAAGATCGTTGCCTTGGCTCGTGTATGTCCTGCTGGTACTCACATGAAGGAAATCTCGATTGGCAGAGTCATCACTACAGAACGAGGTAAGGGGTATGGAAAGCAGATCATGCTTCGTGCCATTGATGCTGCCATCGAACATTTTGGAGCAACCATCATTGATATTGAAGCACAGGAGTATGCCAGAGGTTTTTATGAAGGTGTAGGATTCAAACAGTCATCCGATATCTTCATGCTTGATGGTATTCCACACATTAAAATGACTTGGACGAAAGAATAGAGATTCCGAATAATCAGTTGACCTTATTCTTCATAATCCAAAGCTAGGCCTCCTTCACTGGTTTCCTTGTAGAGCGAGGGCAGGTCGTGACCTGTGCGCTTCATTACCTCCACCACATGGTCGAAGGAGATGCGGTGGTTACCGTCGGAAGTGATGGCATAGAAAGTGGCATCGGCAGCACGTGCGGCAGCAAAGGCATTACGCTCAATGCATGGAATCTGAACCAGTCCGCAGATGGGGTCACAGGTCATGCCGAGGTGATGCTCCAGTCCCATCTCTGCTGCATATTCGATCTGGTTGGGGCTGCCTCCCCATAGCTGACATCCGGCAGCAGCGGCCATGGAACAGGCTACGCCGACCTCACCCTGACATCCCACTTCTGCGCCGCTGATGCTGGCATTGTGCTTGATCACATTTCCAAAGAGTCCTGCTGTAGCAAGGGCTCGCAGAACGCGCTGCTCTGAGAAATGCAAATCGTGGTAGGATACATAGAGAATGGCTGGTAGAACGCCGCAACTGCCACAGGTGGGGGCTGTCACGATTGTGCCGCCACAGGCATTCTCCTCAATGACTGCTAGGGCATAGGAATAGAGCAAGGCGCTGTGACGAGCGGCTTCATTGTAACCTTGTGCCTTCACATAGTAGGATACAGCCTTGCGCGAAAGACCTAACGGACCAGGTATGGCACCTTCTGCATCGAGGCCTCGTTTCACGGCTTCCTGCATTGTATTAAAGACTTCTCTCAGGAAATCCCAGATTTCTGGTCCTTCACACTGTTCGACATATTCCCAGTAGCCATGGCCTGTTTTCTTGCACCATGCCATGATGTCCTTGATCTTGTTCATCTCATAGACATCACCGCCTGAAGCAAACATGTCTCCTTCTGCCTTCCCTTCTGATAATGCGCCACCGCCTACGCTATAGACTGTCCACTCATCGCCTCCGTCTGCTGTGAACTTCATGCCGTTGGGATGGAACGGCAGAAAGACCTTTGGCTCCCAGATAATGTTGACTGGGGCGATCTTACTGAGCACATCAATGATGGCTACATCGGTCATGTGACCTTTTCCCGTAGCAGCGAGACTGCCATAAAGGGTGACTTCGAAGCTCTTGGCTTCAGGATGACGATTGGCATAGATGCGCGCTGCATTGTCTGGTCCCATCGTATGACTGCTGGACGGACCTTTTCCGATTCGGAATAGTTCTCTGAGTGATTTCATAATTCAATTCGTTTGCTTTTGGCGCAAAGATACGAAAAATCTATGGGAAAGCCAAATTTATTGTAACTTTTCTATATATGTGACGGTCAGCGCCGTGACGGTCATTATGTGCAGCTGCGGGCTTTTTTAATCTCCTATTCTTTAAATGGTGAGACATTAATTTGGTATTTTACTCGCTTATTCGTATCTTTGCACCCGTTATGGTACAACAGATAGAGATAATACTGAATCCCAAAAGAAGAGGATTTCATTTGGTGACGAGCGAGATTGTAAGCAAATTGCCGAAACTGCCGAAGACGGGTATCGTGAATATCTTCACGAAGCACACCAGTTGCGGACTGAGCATCAACGAGAACTGTGACCCTGATGTTCGTGGGGATATGGAAACGATTTTCAATCGTCTGGTTCCAGAGAACCGTCCTGAGTACGAGCATACACTGGAAGGTGCCGATGATATGCCTGCTCACGCCAAATCGACGCTGAGCGGTGTCAGTATCACCATTCCCATCACTGAAGGTCGATTAAACCTTGGTACCTGGCAAGGGATCTACTTCTGCGAGTACAGAAATTATGGTGGTTCCAGAGAGTTGGTAGTAACAATTATAGGAGAATGATAATCCCATAAAACAAAAGGAGGTAAACATAATGGTTAACTACGGACTTAAGGATAAAGTTGCTCTGATTACAGGAGCAAATAACCCACAGGGGATTGGTGCAACGACGGCATTTGCTTTTGCTCGTGAAGGGGCAAAAGTGGTCTTGATATACAAGAGAATCCACAGGCCGTTCGACCAATCGAAGACTGACAAGAACGGTGTGGACAGGTATTTCGAAGCAAACTCAGGCAATGCTGATCGTGTTGAGAGCAGGCTAAAGGAAATGAATGCCGACTATATGATTCTGGAAAGCGACATTTCCAATGAAGCTGCCGTAAAGGAAATCTATTCGAAAGTCCTTGATCGATACAGAAGGGTCGATATTCTGGTCAACAATGCGGCCGATGGTGACATGGATGGCATTGACACCATAGAGAAAATTACGCAGAAGGTGATTGATGACACATTTGCTGTCAATGTCCGCGGAAGTATCCTGATGACAAAGGAGATGATTACTCATCGCGGTGATTATGGACGCATCATCTATATTTCAACCGATGCATCTCAGGTTTTTGCCGGACAGATAGCCTACGGAGCAAGTAAGGCTACACTTGAAGCTTTTACTCGCAGCATTGCCTTGGAGGTGGCAAAGTATGGCATTACCGTCAATTGTGTTGCGCCTGGTCCGACTCAGACGGGATGGATTGATACCGATCTGGAACAGTCAGTTCTTCCTGTCATTCCTATGGGTAAACTGATTCAGCCGGAAGATATTGCAGAAACGATTCTGTTTTTGGCAAGTGAGCAGGCGAGCATGCTAACGGGTCAAGTCATTAAAGTATCTGGTGGACATGCCTTATGAATCTCCCTAAGTTCATCATAACTCTTGACGGGTACTTCCGTCTTGGCATGGTCAACCAGCATAAGCATCTGCTGAAGCCTGGAGACCAGTGCATCGGCGGTGGGTATTACCACTTTGACTTTGTTTCCAACCGCATTCTCCTTGACAGGGAATCATACGACTTTGGTCGCCCCAAATGGCATCTGCTGGAAACATTGAAGGTTCCTTCCACCTATCGAGGCATGCGAATCGTCTATTCGTATGATGACGGTTTCCATGATGATTTCCACGTTAGTGAAGATCTGACAATTGAGTATTATGACTGATTACGATAGAGTAGGGACATAAAAGAGGGCTGACAGCTCTCATAGTCTGTCAGTCCCTTCTCTTTTCACGTCGCTCAAAGAGCAACTTATCAGTAGCCCATACAGGACGTGGCGCCCAGTGCAGTCAGGATTGCCGAAGCAATCGACACAATGATCTGCACAATAAACTTAGTAGTCTCTTTCTTCGTCATAATAACTGAAATTTAATGTTTAATCTTTCATGTTTCATGTAAGCGTTGGGGCCGAAGCCCCATGCGCTCTAATTCTTGTCGAGATCATCGCCTCCGTCGCCACCGCCGCCGGTGTTTCCACCGTTGTTGTCGCCAGAGGTGTTACCACCAGTGTTGCTGCCTGAGCCGCTACCCGAGCCGTTTCCGTTCTCGGTGCTGCCACCGTTCTGGTTGTCGTTCTCGGGATCCTCGATGGTGCCAGGGTCGGTTGAGGTCACACGCTTCACCTCCTTACCGTCGCGGTCGTAGCAGGTGATCTGGATAGCGGTGTTCTTCAGCTCGTCCTTCAGATCGACATCGGGAGTGAAGATGATGCGGCGGCTCTCGATGAGGCCGGTCTTTACGTCCTCCACCTTCTCTACTGCCTTGGAACGCAGTCCGAATCGCATCGTGCCGAGTCCGGGGAGTGCCACCGAGTGACCTTCTGTAGCCCATGCCTTGATCACCTCACCGGCTGCATCCCAGCAGGCCTGCATCACGCCGCGGCTCACACCGCTTCGGAGGGCAGCCTCCTTGATGACCTTCGCCTGCGAGAGGCTGGTGTAGAGGTCGGGTTTCAACACATAGCGGTAAACGCCAGGGTCATTCTCTTTGTTTGAAAACTTGAGCAGTCTTTCTACTGCCTTTACTTTAAGTGCCATAATTTTGTTTTAATTAAAAGGGTTTGTAAATGATTTTCCTTTTCCTTAAAACCTCTTCCTTGATCCGTGATTTTGCGGTGTGGCTGAAGAATTTTTTCTGGTAGGCCTACAAAAATTTTTTCTTTGGCTTAGCCGCAAATATTGTAGCGTTTTAACTACAGTGCAAAGGTACGAATAATTTTTGAAATTACCAAATTTTTATCAAACTTTTTTCGAATTATTTTAGTGCTATTCTCTGGGTTGTGTATTCCCTAAGGTTACCCAGTTACCCATTTATGACAGGAGTATTTTTTACTTCAAAATTCCTATTAACTAAGAATTTATATATTATATTATATATTATAATATATAATATAATATATAAATTATAAAATATACTTTCTTTAAATAACAGGCACTTGCTCCCAATATCCGAAAACCTTCCTGTCATAAGTGGGTAACTGGGTAAGTGGGTAAATTGGTGATTCGATATTATAATAAAAAATGGGAGATTTACTTTTTCCTCTTTTCCTTTTTATGATTCCAAAGTTTGGCAGAATAGATTATTTCTATTATCTTTGCAGCACATCTAAATATACTGCTTATACGATGAAACTGATCAAAGGAGAATTCAAAGAGAAGCTGGAACTGCTCTACGCGCCGTCTATCAAGGCGGGCTTCCCGTCGCCTGCTGAAGATTACCTCAGTGAAAGTCTTGATTTCAATCGCGACCTCATCAAGCATCCCGAGGCTACCTTCTATGCTGAGGTGGATGGCGACGCCAGAGACGGCACATAATCGTAACCTCGTGCTGGGGCTTGCCCCGGTGCGAGGTTTTTCTTGTAATTGACCTGAGTCAAAATAAGGTTGTTATCGCACACAATTTCAAGGATTTGTTTGTGAGGTACATAAAAATACGGTAATTTTGCGGTCTGAAAATGAATGTTTAATAGAATAATAAGTTTTTAGATTATGATTACTTTGATGGAAATGGGCGCATTGCTCGTAGCAGGATCAGTGTTCAGTGCATGGATGGCAAAACACGATAACCTGGAGGTTCGCTAACCTTCAGGTTTTTTTATAGCGTAATGGTCGCTCATGTACATACCGGTGAGGATGAGGGCCGAACCCATGAGGAACCAGACGGTGATCTCTTCGCTGAGCAGCCACCAGGCAAAGAGAATGGTGGTGATGGGGTTGAAATAGACCCAGTTGGTGGCGACGACGATGCCGAGATGCTTGATGACAAAGTTCCAGGCGAGGTAGCAGATCATGGAGGCGACGACGCTGAGGAACAGCAGGTTCCAGAAGACGGGGGCGCTGAGAAGGACATCGAGGGATGGGAACTCAGGCCGCCATATATAATAAGGTATCATCGTAAGGAGACCATAGAAAAACACTTTTCGCGTGATGAAGAGCGTGCTGTAACGTTTCAAGGCGGTCTTCATCAGTAAGGAATAGAATGCCCAACAGATACAGGCCACGAAGGCGAGCATGTCGCCTAAGGGAGAGAGGTGGAGAACGAAATGGCCATTGAGTACGACGACTACCATGCCTAAGAACGCCACCATGGAGCCTATGGCCTGAAGACGGGTGATGGGCTCAGACTGCCGATAGACCAGCTTCATGAGCAGCATGGCAAAGAGCGGACAGGAGCAGACGATGAGGGAGGTGTTGGTGGCAGTGGTGTAGAGCATGGCGGCATTCTCGGCGAGGAAGTAGAGCGAGCCACCTGTCAGGCCGAGGGCCACCATCAGCAGTTCGTCTTTCCAGCTGTCGGAATGGAATTTCGTGGGGTTGAAGAGCAGCAGGAGATAGGCGATGCTGAAGCGCAGCGTGAAGATATGGGCTGGGGACAGCGACGCCTGAAGCAGCAACTTGGTGAATACGAAGGTGCTACCCCAGATGGCCACGATGACGAAGGCTAACAGATGATAGCCCCATGAGCTTTTTTCCATCGATTCTATTTGATGTCTTGTCTAATCTTTGTCAAGCAGGTCGGGACGGAGACGGCGGGTGCGTTCCATCGCCTGATCCAGTTCCCATTCGCGGATCTTGGCTTCGTTGCCGCTGAGCAGGATTTCAGGCACTTTCCAACCTTTGTAGTCGGCAGGTCGGGTGTAGATGGGGGCGGCGAGGATGTCGTCCTGGAAACAGTCGGAGAGGGCACTCTGCTCATCGCCGATGACACCAGGCACCACGCGTACGACGGCATCGGCAATCATGGCTGCCACGAGTTCACCGCCTGTCAGCACGAAGTCACCAATGGAGATCTCGCGGGTGATGAGATGATCGCGGATGCGCTGGTCGATCCCTTTGTAATGACCAGCCAGGATGATGAGGTTGCCTTTCAGCGAGAGCTCGTTGGCGATATGCTGATCGAAGCGCTCACCGTCGGGCGAGGTGAAGATCACCTCGTCGTAGTCGCGCTCGGCCTTCAGGGCTGAGATGCAGCGGTCGATGGGTTCACACTGCATCACCATACCTGCACTGCCGCCATAGGGATAGTCGTCCACACGGCGCCATTTGTCGAGGGTGTAGTCGCGCAGGTTATGCAAGCGGATCTCTGCCAGTCCTTTTTTCTCAGCCCGTGCAAGGATCGACTCGTGGACGAAGCCTTCGAGCATCTCGGGCAATACGGTTATGATGTCTATTCTCATTCGTAAAATGCTTTGATTCTGTCAATATAGCGTTCACCCATCTTGCGGCCGATGTCATAGACACGACGCATCTCTTTCGGATCGTGACTGATGTGACCGATGGGAATTTTCCCGTCGGGACGGATCACCAGACAGCGCCCTTCACGCTCTGCCTCGCGTACATATTCTAATTCGCGGTTATACATCAGATGGCGTGTCGCCATGGCCTCAATCATGTTGGGATATTTCCTCAGACCGATCTTCA
>JAEEGI010024032.1_pt1 | contig 11914 bp, 9 predicted proteins | sample 8958751 | NCBI WGS metagenome assembly JAEEGI01 (sample SAMN16246545, study PRJNA631951) | gut metagenome | biome: gut microbiome; feature: rumen; material: KS-attached | host: Bos | place: Iran: Karaj | collected 2018-10 | reverse complement strand
TCATGTTGCAAGACACCTATGGCTTCCCGATGGAGCTATCAGTGGAGGAATGTTATCGTGAGGGAATTGAGCTATCCGAAAACTACCGCACTGAGTTTGACGAGGCTCTAAAAGAACAAAGGGAACGTTCACAAACTGCCTCGAAAGGTATGTTCAAAGGTGGCCTTGAAGACCACGGCGAACAAACCGTCAAATATCACACCGCCACGCACTTATTGCTTGCGGCGCTGCAAAAACTCATTTCAGGTGACGCCTGCCAAAAAGGCTCCAATATCACCGCCGACCGCGTGCGTTTTGATTTTAATCTCGATCACAAAATGACGCCAGAAGAAATTGCAAAGATTGAAGACCAGGTGAACGAATGGATTAAAGCAGATCTTCCAGTCGTATTTGATGAATATGATAAGACCTACGCACGAGATACTTTGAAAGCACACGGACAATTTTGGGACAAATATCCAGATATTTTGAAAGTCTATACTATCGGTGATTTCGATAACCCTGTTTCCCGCGAAGTCTGTGGTGGCCCACATGTCGAACATACCGGCGTCTTAGGCCATTTCAAAATCGTCAAAGAAGAATCATCTGCCGCCGGTATCCGCCGTATCAAAGCAGTATTGGAATAAAAAGAGGCGCCAGATAGGGCGCCTTTTTGTTAGGGTTTAGTTGGTTGGAATTTGAAACCTAGTTGGAAAAGCTCAAGTTTCAACTGATCGGAATTCATGAACTGAATGCCATAAATTCCGGCTTTTTTTGCAGCCATGATGTTATCACGGCTATCATCGATAAAGATGACTTCATCGGCGTCAACACCCAGCGTCATTAGCAAATCCTCAAAGAAATGAGGATCACACTTGATACGTCCAAGTTCACAGGACCAGAACACACCTTTGACAAAGTTGAAGATTTCGGGATGATACCCCTTAATTTCTCCTAGTCTTTCGGTGATATGGTCAGAAACGATGTAGATGTCTGGTCTACCTTCCTGCAATTCACCGCTATCAAGTCTCTTTGGACAAGAGACAATGCGGCGGTAAAGATCCAAAGTACCAGGGACAGAAGTTTGGAAACTCTTTGAGAAGTATTCCCTCATCTGCGCCTCAGTAAAAGGGAAGTCATTATTTGCGAAGAAAAGTTTATAATATATTTCTTCGGTCAACTTACCACGCATGAGATTTTCGAAAGAATCTTCAGTTTCCCTGATACGCTGCCAGTATTTGGTAAATACTTCTCTGCCATAGTCTTGATAGACGTAAACCGATGTACCACTTAACCCGTTGATAAGTACTTCTGACAAATCTGATAAGATAATCATTTTTATCCCCCCTTTTTATTGTTATGCCAGATAATTATATTATATCATACTTATGCTTATATGTCAAGAAAAGATTACTATCTGATGCAACGCACTGAGAAACCGATACTCCTTCTGATGAGATATTCAGTACCTGGGAAAACTCTATTGTAATTTATGGTCAAGTAATAAGCACTACTACTATTGATAACTGAGCTAGACCAGTAGAAACCATCATTACCTCGAAGTCCAGCAGACGACTCGTTAAAGTAACCAGAATAAACAAAATTATTCGGGAATGCTCTGAGTAATTTAGAGGCTTTAACCCCTAAGTTAACATTATCTACTGTACCATAGTAGTTGGTATTGTTATTATTTGGCTCTGTACCGCCCATAAGAGTTTTGTTGAGAACATAAAAGTCGCCAGTAGTATTAAAGACGGTTTTATTACCTATTGGCAAACGCCAACCTTTAGGGCAAATAGAAGTAGTAGTGGAAGGAGGACTATCGTAGCTATAGTATGAAGTATCAGCAACAGCGGCCGACCATGAATAATAGTTACCATAGCCAAACCATCTGAGGTTGTTACCTGAACCATTGTATCTGTCCGTGAGGGTAGTAGAACCATCTGAATTGGTGGCACCAGTTGCCATGTTAGTGTTGTTATTATTGTAACGAGGAATACGGAAACTAGCAAAGTTGGTTTGGAAGATATCTATAGTAGCGGTGCCACTTTGTGTACCAGCATAGTAGATAGAGTTAGCAGTGGTTGGATCAGTAGCACTAGATGTGGAACCAGTAGTGAAGTTAGTGTCTTCAGAATCAGCTAAACCAATGAATTTACCTAGATTATTAGCTGTAGCGTCACCATATCCTTGGGCTTTAGCAGCATTAGCATCTCCACGTGAATCTTCAGCATTTAGTCTTAAGTTTTCTACCATCCAACACTTACCATCTGCTAGTCTAGCTACTGTATAGACATTATTATCTCTAGTATCCTTTAAGGCGGTCATTGAAGCAAGGGTTGCCCTAGAACCATCAGCAGGCGCTGTAGTAAGAGAAGAACAACCAGTCCAACCTTGGCCATCGGCTCCTTGGAGATTACCAGTTGAAGCTATCCAAACTGGATACAGAATTAGGCCATGAGAAGAAACATCTGGTACTGTAATGGTTTCATTTGGACCATAAATAATAGAACTATCATCCGCCTCAAAGTCAGTAGACCAACCAGCAAAGCCATAACCTTCGCGTGAATAATTTGGAGCGATGAGTTGGGCAGTGGAATTGCTAGAAATACCTACTAATGAGTTAGACTCGTTTCTGGTCTGAGTTTGATTTCCGACGCTGGCATAAGAAGAAACTGAAGCAAGAGTTGGAGGCGTAATATTACTTGAAACCATAGTACCAACTATATCAGGAGTATTAGGCGCATAACAAATAGAGTTAGCCGGACAAGCAGAAGCAGGAAGTGGTTCAGCAGGTTTATTAGAGTTATCATTCATATTCGGATGCACAAGTGTGTATTTAACCTTGCCGATATATGTTCCAGCAGCTTGTGTGCCAGAGATTCTCACGCCATAAGTAGCAAGTATGGATGAACCAGTACCATTAATACCATCAGTAGAAGAAGGGAAACTAGCAATCTTAGTATAAGTAGATGGGATCAAATGTTGACTGCCAAAACTGTTTTCAATAGTTAAGCTATTTGGAAGATATGAAGTAGTATCCTTCGATATCTTCATAGACCAATGTGAAGTAGTATTACCAGCTGATGCATCAGTACCAGTAGGAATAGATAGTTCATTATCTCCTAGCATACTAGTAGCACCATATTCATCTCCAGAATATCCTATAGCATATAATGCAAATCCTGAAGCATCATTACATTTAACTGTAAATTTAGTACTACCTAGACTTTCTGTAGAAGTACCATTACTCATATTATCAGTATGTGGAGTAATATTAGAAGAAGTTAGAGAACAGGCTTCGGCAACGTGGACAGTGGCAGTGGCGGAAGAGGATGGGTCAGTGGCAGAAACAGGAGAAGAAACGATAAGGCCTAAACCTAAAGCGATAAAACCAATTACAAGAAAACTATATTTTTTAGCACAACCTTTATTCATGGTTTTATTATAACACGAAAACAAAAATTTTTTGCTAGTTTGACAAAAGTTTTGCAAGTTTAGCTTTTAACTTATTTTCCTCAGGAGCACCAGCTAACGTATCCACGCCAACCCGGAGAAGTCCTAGCGCCGTCGCAAACGAATGGTCAAGCTGATGGTCACCAACCACCAGATTTGGAAACTCATTAATATCAATCAAATGAATCACTGGCCGACGCGCAAACGGCAAGCCCTCATACCAATCCGAAATCGCCAAAGTTTCTTGAATTACGGAAAGACTGGCTCCGCCGCCACAAAGTAGAATATTACGTGGCAAACTACCAATATTACTAAACTCTTCAAGTGCCACTTCCACACCCGTTAGCCACACACTTACATTTCGTGACAAGGCTGTTTCAATTTTGGCCTTTTTGTGATCGTCAAGCTCACCAGAATCGTAAGCCAATTTATCTTCCTCGGCCGTATCAAAATCTTCACCTAGTGACTCAGCAATTTGGCGCGTAAAACTTCGCCCGCCAATCGAAAACATTTTGGTACCTTCGACACCACCATCATCAATCACGGCAATATCCGTAGTACCACCACCAATATCCATCACAATTCCCGAGAAGTTCGAATCCGCATCATCACCAAGACACGCCCGGCAAACTGCAAATGGCTCCACTGCCACAGTCAGTAAATCCAAATTCAGCTCCGCGCAAACCTTTTCAATTGCTGCCACATGAATCATCGGCGCAAACGCCGTGTAAAATTGAATCGCTACCTCCGAACCTTTAAAACCAATCGGATTGACAATTTTATAACCGTCTATGGTCAAAGAAACAATTGCTGAATTGATTAAGCTAATTTCGATATTGTCATTACCAGTTTCGAGAGCGATGGTTTGCTTAGCTACCTCACCAGATTTCTCTTGCACCTTTTTGATTATTTCATTCATTTCGGATTCGGTGATTGGCTTGTTCGGATTCTTACGGTCGTAATTAACAGTCGTGGTATTTCCTTTAACCAATTCACCCGCAATCCCTACCACAGTCGTGTCAGCTCGGACACCAGCTTGTTCTTCAACATCTACCAAGGCCTTCTCGCACACATCCACTACAGCCGGAATATCCGCTACCGCGCCAGCATGCATATTGCCTTCCTGTTGTTTGGCTTTACCTACACCTAAAATTTCCAAATTGCCCTTTTTGCCTTGCTTAGCTAGCACGGCTTTGACAAATTCGGTACCAATATCAAGCGCGAGGATCGTGTTCATGGTTTAATTATAACATATTCGGAAGGTTTCAAACCGGACAGTTGGTACTTACCAAACTGAGTCCGATGGAGCTTCGTCACCCGGTAACCTAGCGCCGCAAAAGTCCGCCGAATCTGACGATTGCGTCCCTCTGATAGAATCACCGTATATATATTATTGTCATGAATCACCGTCAAAGTTGAAGGGCCATCATCCAGCATCACGCCGTAATCGGAAATCATTTGCTGATGCAGAGGTTCGAGCGGACGATCTAATTCCACTTCATAAACTTTTTCTTTGTGGAATTTCGGATGCGTCATAGAAAAAGCAAAATCACCGTCATTGGTTAACAGAATTAAACCAGAACTGTCTTTATCCAAACGACCAACGGTTTTTAATTTCTGATATTCTTCAGGGATTAACTCATAAATTGTCGGAGCATCACCTTGTGCGCGACGCGAACAAACATAACCAACTGGTTTATTGAACGCTAAATACAAGAATTCCGTGTCAAACGGCACTATCATATTATTATAGCACACTTTATCATTTTTGTCAATTCGAGCTCCTAATACGGCCTTTTTATCATTCACCAAAACTTTACCAGAAGCGATCAAATCATCGGCCTCGCGACGCGAAACCCCTAAGCGCTCAGCTAAAAATTTATTGAGCCGGATTGGCTGGAGCGGCTGGTTGTTCATAATTTACCTGCTGAATCGGTGGCGTTGCCACAGTAGCTGGATTTGGCACTGCGGGAGCTGGTGGCGTCACTGGTGCAACTGGAGTTGGAGCCACAGGTGCTGCTGGAGCGACTGGAGGAACCGGAGCAGGAGTTGGAGTAGGAACTGCCACCGGGGCCGGGGCCGGTGCTGGAGTTGGAGCTGGAGCGGATTCAGGCGCTGGTGCAGCCACAGCTGGAGCTGGTTCCACTGCTACCGGAGCTGCTCTATCACCTAACACTTCATGAATGGTGTTCACCACATCTTCAATACCTACCTGAGATTTCACCAAATAACGATCGGCACCGAGACGTTCACCACGTTGACGTTGATCATCGGAAGAAAGAGCGGTCATCATCACTACCTTAATGTTGGCAGTTTCTGGTGTAGCGCGCAAAATATCAAGCATATCAAAACCGGAAATTTTCGGCATCATCACATCGGACAAAATTAAATCTGGCTTTTCACGAACTGCCATTGCCAGGGCTTCTTCACCATCGCCGGCTGACACTACTTCGTAACCTTCGGCAGTAATCCGAATGCTGTAAATTTCGCGTAATGCAGCGTCATCTTCTACCACCATTACTTTACTCATTTTATTCCTCCATTAGTTTGATTATTAACAATATTTGATGCTGGGTTAGGTGCCGGCGTGGCCGGAGCTGGCGCTGGCGCAGGTGCCGGAGCAGGAACGACAGGTGCAGACGCAGCAGGTGCCGGAGCAGGAGCTGGCGCACTTTGCGCGGCTTTATTTTGTGCTAAAGCCTGAGCGTTTCGAAAAGCAATCATGCGTTTTTCATATTCGTCGCCAGTAATCCGTGGCAAAGAAACATAAAAAGTCGAGCCTTCGCCAAAAGCCGATTCGGCCCAAACTTTACCACCTAAAGCTTCCACACGTTGCTTCACAATATAGAGCCCGAGACCAGTACCACCAATCGTGCGCGTATCGGAATTATCCGCCCGGTAAAATTTCTGGAAAATATGATAAATATCGTCAGAAGAAATGCCGATGCCGGTATCAGTCACATTAATCAAAACTCGGTCGCCATCGCCAAGCACATTGACATAAATCGAGCCACCCGCCGGCGTGTATTTAATGGCATTTTCAATCAAATTGCCCATGATTTCACGCATGAAATCAGTATCCACAAAACCGTAGACTACTTGGTCGAGTTTGCGAACTTCGCTTACGGAAGTAGATTTGTTAGAGCCAAACTGGAAATTGAGCTTGGCGTTTTTGGCGGGCATCGCAAAAGTATCAGCAATTTGTTTAACCAAACCAACCATCTCAACTGGTTCAAAATGCGGACGCAGATGTCCATCATCAAGCTTAGTGGCATCAAGCAAGTCTCGGAATAATTTACCAAGGTGCTGCGAAGCAGCATGCGCCGCGTCTAGATACCCCCTGGCCCGCTCGTCAATTGTTGCCGTTTGCGGATTAAGCGCAAGGGAAAGATAACCCTCAATCGAAGCCACTGGCGTGCGCATTTCATGCGAAGCGGTCGAAATAAACTCGGCTTGCTCACTCTCCTCAGCTAACTCTTTAGTAATATTTCTTAATGTAATAATCCGACTTGCATCACCACCCTCCTCAACTAGTACCGACACTGACACTGGAATACGTTTCTTAGAAGGACCGGAAACTAAACAAGCAGCAAAATTTTCAATCGATTGGCCAGTCTTCATCGCGCGAATTAAAGGATTTTCTCCTTCAGAAAACTCACGACCTTCTTTAGATGCGATTTTCACCAAAATATCATAATCAAAACCGACCGCATTCTCGGAACTTTTACAATCAGTCATTATAATAGCGGCCTGATTAATTAATCGAATTACGCCATTTTTATCAGTGATAATCACCCCATCGTGAATCGTAGCAAGTGCCATGACGGCAAGCAGGCCACCATTGTTTTGCATCGCTTCTGGCTGATTATTGCGCTTAAAAAGACTCATCTTATATATATTTTAACACAAGCTTTAAAAAATGTGCTAAAATTGTGGTATGAATAAAGACGTCATTTATATCGAACCCGAGGATGATATTACTGATATCATTAACAAGATAGAAAGTTCCAAGGAAAAAATCGTGGCGTTGGTTCCGCCTAAAAAAGCTGCAATTCTAAGGAGCATCGTAAACATCAAACTCATTGCCAAATCTGGCAAAAACACTGCTAAATCCATTGTGCTGGTCACTACCGACCCTTCAATTTTGAAGCTAGCCGCATCCGCCAAGCTCCCGGTCACTGAAGATTTGCAAACCGCTCCTAAAATTCCTAAACTTGATGAAATCGAGCCAGTCGAAGATGAATTAGTCGAAGAATTAATCGAGAAAACCGATAAAGAAGGCAATAAAGAAATTGTCGTTGAAGAAGAAAATACAACCGAAGAAGGCGAAGAGGCAGCGGAAGAAAAGGGTGAAGAAGAAAACGATAAAAATGACGACGAAAAAGATAAAAAAGATGATAAAAAATCCAAAAAAGCTGGTAAAAAAATCAGCAACATCGCTAATCCAGTTTTGAAGTGGATCGTAGAGCACAAAAAACTCTGCATCGGCTGTGGCATTGGACTTATCGTCTTGATTCTAGTTCTCGTTTGGGCCTTTGGCATTGCGCCAGCCGCCATCGTGTCAGTGGAAATTCGCACCACCAAGAGTCCTTTCTCTCAAAATGTATCCTTTACTGAAACTATGACCGACGAGAACGCCACTGAAGGCAAGTTCTATATCGAACAAAAGAAACTCGAAACCAAAGTCGAAACCAAATTTGAAGCCACCGGCGAGAAAAACATTGGTGAAAAAGCTAAGGGGCAAATGGTAGTGTATGCTTATTTCGCAACAAAGGGTACAGTTTCTATATCAACTGGAACTGAATTCAGACTAGATGATTTAGCTTATACAGCCGACGAAGGCATAAATTTAACATGGGACGGCAGTTTAACATCATGTGAAAACTATAAAAACGATAATGATCCAGTGATAGTAGACGGTGGAATATCATGTTTGAAGTCTGGCATAGTAAATGTAACTGCAATGAATTCGGGCGAAAAGTATAACATCGCCGCATCCAGCGCTGGTTGGAGTAATACTGCTAGAGTTTCATCCTACAACAGAGAAGCAATGTCCGGCGGTACTGACAAAATAATCACTATAGTTCAACAATCCGATATTGACAAAGCCATTTCTGAACTAAGTTCCGATAATAACAACACTTCCAAAATTAACAAAGACAAATTATTTGACGAAATCCCCGACACTTCATTTATCATTGAACCAAGCTACAAGCAAACAGTCGGCGAAGCAGTTTCCACGCCAAAAGTTGGTGAAGAAGTCAAAGAAGGTGCCAAGGCAACCTTAAGCGTCGTTACCACCGACACAGTCTACTTCATTGATAAGACCAAGATGGAAGAATTCATCAAAGAAAAAGCTCAACTTGCCGAAAACTACAAAATTTACAGCATCGAAGATCCGTTTATAGAAAACTTCATTAAAGTTGAAGGTGGCTACACCGGCAAACTCAAAACGTCCTTCATTTCCGGTCCAGAAGTTACCGAAAATGATATTATAGAAGTGGTCAAAGGAAAAGGTGTTGGCTCAGCTCAACATGACTTGAGCGGTATTGCTGGAATGGGTAAAATCAATATCACTACTTCATATCCATGGGTGAGATCAATTCCAAACGACCCGAATAAAATCACCGTCATCATCGATGTTGATGTTAAAACTGAGGAATAAACTATGAAAATTATCGGTCTCGACGTTGGCGAGAAACGCATTGGTGTGGCCAAGGCGGATTCTAGCACCAAAATTGCCGTACCGGTGGGATTTGTTTTAGCCGACGGCTCAGAATGGCAAGAGATTGCTAAAATCGCCAACTTGAACAATACAAATTTCTTCGTCCTAGGGCTTCCCCGCAGTAACGAAGGAAACGAAACCAAACAAACTTTGTACGTTCGGGCTTTTGCTCGTACTCTCACCAAAATGGTGCCCGGAGCCAAAGTTCGTTTTCAAGACGAATCTTTGACCTCAGTCGAAGCCGAAAAACGCTTAAAATCTCGCAAGAAAAACTACGAAAAAGGCGACATTGACGCCGAAGCCGCATCAATCATTTTGCAAGATTTCATCGAAAATTTTAAGGAAGAGACCATTAAGCCAGTTGCGGCAGCCAAGCCTAAAACTCCAAAAAACAATTTACATTTACCTAAAGAAAGTTTAGAAACCATCGAAACTATCCAGACTATTGCAAAAAAAGAGAAGAATAAAGTCGCTCTAAATGCTAAAAAAACCGAGCATAAACTTAAAAAATGGACTGTTTTTGGCATTCCAGCCATCATTATTGTATTAGGTCTACTCGGTGCAACGGCCGCTCTTAAATACCGTGATTATAAGAGGTGGGAATACAAACAATGGGTGGCCGAGCAGGAAGCTAAAATGGTAGCAAAAACCTTCGATTTTACCATCCGTCCAGGTGAAACCATTTTTGATATTAAAAAAGAATTACTAAAAGTTGACCGCAGTGGCGGTACCGAACCAGAAGACGGCGAAGAACCTATAGTAAATTACACTAAGGAAGAAATTGAAGCAGCTTTTAATGCCGAATATGATTATGAATTCTTAAAAAACCGCCCGAAAGGAGCAAGTTTAGAAGGATACTTATTCCCTGAAACGCATGAGTGCTATTCTGAAAGTACGGTGGAAGACATATTAAACATATTTTTAGAACACACGGGGAAAATAATCACCGAAAACGACCTCGTCAATAAATATGCAGCTCACGGACTATCCCTCCACGAAGGCATTATCCTAGCCTCCATTGTCCAGAGAGAATCCACCCCTTCAGAAATGGCCACTGTTGCACAAGTATTAATGACTAGGCTTAGCTACGGCTGGCCATTAGGAGCAGATGCGACCGTATCTTATGCGCTAGATGTGGCAGATCCTAACCGCACCATCTATAAAGATAATTCCGCCGCTCTCCAGATTGACTCCTGTTATAACACCAGATTGCACACTGGTCTCCCTTGCGGAGCCATCTCTAATCCAGGCTTAGACGCCCTTCTTGCCGTAGCCAATCCATCAGATACTTCTTACCTTTATTTCTTGACAGGAGACGATGGTTTGATGTATTATAGTACTACAGAGGCCGAGCATGCCCGGAATATTTACTATCACTGCAAAGTCCTCTGTAATGTATCATTATGACGAAAAGGAAGAAAAAATTTGATTTTAAACGATTAAAAGGCCTTTTGCCTTATATCGTGACTAGTGTTTTAACACTAACTATTGTTTTTGTCGGCTCACTTGATAAGAATAACTCCGATACTAGCCTAAGTTTAAACACTTTTGCCGAGGATAACTACAAAGTTTCAGTTGATCAGTTATCGGCCATGTATGTGGTGGCTGATGTATCTGATACTTTTAATCTTGCCAGCGCTACAGATGTGGCTTCCAATTATGTGGTAACCACCTCAATGTATACTGCCGGCCAGACTTCCACCGGTAAAATTGAAAAACCAAACATTACCGATATTGCCGTCTCCCGTGGTGTGATTGAATATGTGGTAAAAGAAGGTGATGATTTGGCCTCAATTGCTTCCTATTATAAAGTTTCCACCGACCAAATTCGTTGGTCTAACGGCAAGAAAAATACCAATATCTCGGCGGGGGAAGTTTTGTATATTCCAAGTACCAGCGGTATTGTTTATACTGTGAAATCTGGCGATACTGTTGAAGAGATTGCCTCTAAATATGGCTCCTCGGTCGCTGAAATCATCGCCTTAAACGACCTTGAGGTGTCTGGTATTTCTACGGGGATGAGAATCCTAATTAAGGGTGGTACTTTACCAGAGACCGAGCGCCCAGAATACGTCCCACCAGTTAGAGCTACCTACTACTACACCTACCTTGGTAGCAACTCAGCCCGTCAAAATATTGAAGTACTTGGTACCTTTTACGGTCTCGGCGGTCCTTATGTGGCTGGCCAATGTACTCAGTGGGCCTGGTATAACCGCCAAGACTTACCATCCAACTTGGGTAACGCCAATACCTGGGCAGTCCGTGCCGCCAATGCTGGTTACACTGTCAAACATGGTGCGCCAGTAGCTGGTGCTGTCTTCCAAAGTAGCGCTGGCTGGTATGGCCACGTCGGTTATGTTGAGGCCGTCAACGCCGATGGTTCTATCGTCGCCACAGAGATGAACTACAACTACCGCGCATTCGTAGCGATTCGCTCAACCATCCCGGCAAGTTCTGCCGCTAACCTCAACTACATTTATCCACCAGGGATGTAATTTTACCAGTCTTCAACTAGGGTAAATTCTTTTCCAGCAATACTGATAATTGATTCAGGAGTAGCACCTTGGGTAGTAAGCTCTGCCCTGATGCCTAGTTTTTTCATGATATCTCTTAAACGATTAACCGAAGCGTAATTGTTCATATCGGTACGACGCGCAAACTTCTCAATTTTCTCACCAGTTACAACAAACTTACCGTCTTCGGTTTTTTCGACCTTCCAGGTATCTTTCAAAGCTTTAGGATTTAACGAAATAG
>JAEEGI010024029.1_pt1 | contig 11915 bp, 12 predicted proteins | sample 8958751 | NCBI WGS metagenome assembly JAEEGI01 (sample SAMN16246545, study PRJNA631951) | gut metagenome | biome: gut microbiome; feature: rumen; material: KS-attached | host: Bos | place: Iran: Karaj | collected 2018-10 | reverse complement strand
GTAGAACAGGGTAAGCAGCTTGATATGCTCATTTCTAATTTCGTATATTAAAAGGAAGGGGCACACCACAAAAAGGTAATGTCTTATTCAAACCTTCCTGTTAATAGATATTTTACATGGGATGAAACCAGACATTTCAGAAAAGGCCAGTACATTTTGATGCATTCTGTTATCTATCGTACAAAGCTTCTTCGTGATTGTGGATTAGAGCTTCCAAAGCACACATTCTATGTAGATAACCTTTATGTATTCTATCCACTACCTTATGTTAAGAACATTTATTATTTGGATGTGGATTTCTACCGTTACTTCATCGGTAGAGATGACCAGTCTGTTAACGAAAAGGTTATGATTAGCCGTATCGACCAGCAGATTAAGGTTAATAAGCTTATGCTAGAAGCTTATGATTATAAGAATATTAAGGATGAACACGTTAAGAAATACATGTTCAACTATCTGGAGATGATTACAGTTATTTCTACAGTGCTTCTTATGAAGAGTGGTACAAAGGAACACCAGCAGAAGCGTAGAGATTTATGGAAATACATCAAGGAGCATGATTATTATCTATATCGCAAGCTCCGTTATGGAATCATGTGTGCAACCACTAACCTTCCAGGTCATGGTGGACGTGCTATTTCCATTACAGCATACAAAATTGCCCAGAAGGTAGTAGGATTTAACTAATCATCAGATTAGTTAAATCCGTATATGGCAATGATTTTGATATAATCAAAATCATTGTTTTGCTTTAGCAAAATTAAACTGCTGCTTTCCTTGGCAGCAGTTTAACCCCAGGATTCAATTAATCATAAATCACCACACATTAATGTAAGTGTATATAGCAACACTCTCACTTTTGTTGAGAGTGTTGTTTTTTACTATATACCGTTATTTGGCGAAAAATAGGCAACAAACATCGATTTTTAAGGTGGCAAAAACTGACATATTCTGGCAAGAAAATTTGTTGAATGACTCAAAAATTTATGTTAAATTACTAAATGTGTTCAAAATGTGAACGACACAGAAACTATAGGAAGGATATATTTAGTAAGTGAAAAGGTTACACCAAATCGCCACAATCAGACGGCTTGTGGCGTTGACAATGCTTTCGTCATTGTTATTTAGCAGTACCGCCGTAAAAGCCGATACGGCCAACGATGTCGAATCGACATCAACAACAAATGAAGTAGTAATTGAAACAGGTAATACATCTAACGACACAAATTCTAGCACTAATCAAAATGATACCGTTTCTGGTAACGACACCATAGATAATAGCAGCAATACTACAACAGAAAATATTGATGAGGCAGATGCAGCAGCAGAGTCAGATTTTAATTTATTAGACACTCTTAGAGAATCTAAAGTTAATTGGCCATGGGATTCAGGTGATGACGATGAATGCCAGCATGAAAACCTTAATACAGACGATGTGGACTACGTACATATATCAGATTCAAAGCACGAGTTATATTACAAGTGTAATGTTTGCGGTGAATATGTAGCTAGTGGAACTACAAAGGATTGTACAAGCAAAAATCTTACATATAAATCTGCGGATGCTACTCATCACAGTGTTTCAGGCACATGTGATTTATGTGGTGAGAAGTTCAGCTACAAAGAGGAATGTAATTTCGTAGCAGTTGATGGAGATGAATCACATAAGTTCTGTGATAAGGAAGGCTGCTTAAATGTAGTTGATAACAGAAATACTAATCCAGAGATTACAGAAATAAAGGCTGAATTAGTATCAGGCGATCCAGCTCAGTATGTAGAGACTATTACAGAAGGTGGTCAGACATACACAGCATTCGATTTAAAGACTAAGATTACAGCTACAGTTAAGGTAGAGGCACTTAACGATGAGACATTTGATGACATCAAAGATGATATTGATGCAAAGCTTAGTATTAATGATGAATATCAGCAAATGAATCTTGATGGCTTCGATAACGGCGTAGCAACATTCTCTTGGACTTCAGAGGATATGTATACAGATACAGTATATGTTGATGGATTTACTATGAAATATGCTATTCACCAGAAGCTTAAGGATGGCTCAAGAGGCAAGGCTGTTAAGTCAGGTCAGGTTGGACAGGAGCTTTACTATATTCTTAGAAATATTGATACAGATAAAGCTGTTTCTAATATCACTGGTACAGTTACAGATGGAGCTAAGTGGAAGCTTGATGATAGCCATAAATGGTATTCAAAGAATGTTTCTGGTCATAAGAATGCTTTGACACTTACTTGGGAAGGTTCAACAAGCAAGGAGATCGATATAAATTCTATAAAGGTTGCAGAAGTTGATGCCAACGGAAAGGCTATTTCTACTGACGGTATCCAAAAGGTTAAGGTATCTTCGGATAAGAGAATGGTAGCTTATGGTACAGGTCACTTCTTATTTATCACTTATACAAAGTATAAGCTTGCTTATGCCAACACAATCCAGTACACAGTTCCAGCAACTGTTGATGGACAGCATACCTACAATGTAACCTTCAAGTTTAAGAATAGCAACAAGGAGCATACAAGAACTCTTTGTACATACATTGATAATACAGCACCTACAGCCGCAGCTCCTGTGTACAAATCTGAGGCTAAGAAGCTTAATGGCAAGTATTACAACAAAGCTGTTAAAGTATCTGTAGATGTTGCAGATGAACATCTTAGAAATGATTCAGCTATTGATGCTTCTGGAGAGCAGAGCAACAAGCCTACAAATGATACAAAGACAAGCACACTTTCAGTGACTGTAAAAGATGGAACTTATACTGTAACAGGTAAGATTTACGATTTAGCTGGTAACTGCACAGAAATTAACGATGAAAAGAATACATTCATTGTTGATACTAAGGCTCCAGTAGTTGAAAAAATCAGCTATTCTTCAAACGCTTCTAGATTAAACGGTAAATACTACAAGGATGATGTAGAGGTTAGTGTAAAAGTAACTGATAAATACCTTTCATCTAAGTCACATGTAGAGGTAGCAGAAGATAATTCTTCTAAGATTGCCAAAGATGAGATGACTTCAGACACACTTAAGCTTAATGTGACAGCTGAAGGTGAGTATGTAGTTACTGGTAAGATTTATGATATGGCAGGTAACTGCACAGAAATCAATGATAAGGCGAATGAATTTATTATTGATAAGATTGCTCCAACTATAGCAGTAGCTTTTGACAATAATAATGCAAAGCAGAAGATGTACTACAACGCATTCCGTACAGCAGAGCTTACAATCACTGAGAAGTATTTTTCAGAGGCTGGAGTTAAGGTTGAGAAGGGGGATAGCAAGTACACAGAGCTTCCTGAATTACAGAAGTTTACAACTGACGGTATAAAGAATATTTCAAAGCTTTCTTTCGATAAGGATGGCCATTATGGATTTACTGTAGTTGTAACAGACTTAGCAGGAAACGAATCAGAAGCTTATAAGGTAGATGATTTCGTAATTGATACAGTTGCTCCAAAGGTAACTATCAACTTCGATAATAACGAGTTTAAGCATGAGAAATATTACAAGGCTAACAGAACAGCAACAGTTGTTCTTGAGGATGAGGAAGTATTTGAAAATCTTTCATCAGCTGAGGCTAATATAAACTCAGGCATTACAGTTCAGTCTAAGTACGGAACACCTACATTCAACGGAATGTCAGGCTCAAGCAGCAAATTTACAGGCACTATCCTATTTGATCAGGACGGTGAGTATCAGATTTCAAAGGTAGATTTCTACGATAAGGCTGGTAATAAGGCTGTAGTAACTCCAGAGACTGACAGCAACTACAATGCTGAATTTGTCATTGACAAGACAGCACCAGTTATCGATGTGACATTTGATAACAACAACGCTATGAACGGTATCTACTTCAAGGATGAGCGTACAGCAGAGCTTACATTCAAGGAGAAGAACTTCACAAGCGAGCAGGTTACTATTAAAAAGAATTCTGGTGAGCAGAATCCAGTGCCAAGCTTTGGTGGATATACTCAGTCAGATATTAACAACATTACACATATCAAGTTCGATAAGGACGGTAGATATGGATTTACAGTATCTTGCGAAGATTTAGCAGGTAACCTTTCAAATGTATTTACTACAGATGATTTCGTTATCGATATGACAGCACCAGAGCTTGAGATTTCAGGTGTTACTGATATGTCAGCAAACAACGGACGAGTAGTTCCAGTAATCAGATCAAAGGATGCTAACCTTACAGCTGCTTCTACAGAGATTAGTCTTACAGGCTCTAACAGAGGTAAGGTTTCACCTAATATGACAACTACTAAGGGTGCAGAGACATTTACATATGAAATCGCTGATATAGCTCATGAAAAAGCTAATGACGATTTATATACACTTAATGTTAAGCTTACAGACTTGGCAGGTAACAAGGTTGAAAAGACTTACAAGTATTCTCTTAACAGATTCGGTTCAATCTTTGTTCTTAGTGATGCAACAAAGGCAATGGTTGATAACTACTATGTTACTAGACCACAGGATGTTGTTATCACAGAGATTAATGTTGATGCCCTTACAAGCAAGGAAGTTTCAGTTGCCCACGATGGTAATGTTAAGAATGTGGCAGAGGGTAGAGGCTATCAGGTAAGTGACCTTACAAACAATAAGGGATGGCACTCAATCAGCTACACAGTTAATGCTTCTAACTTCAAGAAGGATGGAATGTATTCTGTAACAGTATTCTCTGAGGACAAGGCTACTAATAAGCAGAGTAACCAGTCAAAGGATGCAGAAGTTAAATTCCTTATGGATGCAACAGCACCTAGCGTTGTAGTTTCTGGACTTGAGGATGAAGGCGTATATGAAGAAGCAAGCCATGATTTCTCAGTCAATGCTGCAGATACAATGGGTGTTGAGAAGATGTCTGTTCTATTAAATGGGGATAAGCTTGGTGAGTACTCAGCTAAAGAGCTTTCAGAAAATGGTGGAACAGTAGTCCTTACAATACCTTCAAAGGATGATTACCAGAAGGTAGAAATCATCTGTTCAGATATTGCTGGAAACAAGACAAATCTTGTATATAACAATATTCTTGTATCAGAGAAAGCCGAAGAGCTTTTGATATCAGATAACTTGACACCTACAACAGGCGACAATGATGCCAAAGCAGCTGTAGGTATAAGTGTTATAAACAATATTTCTAAGGTAATTGCTATCGTAGGTATTATTGTAGCTATCGTGATGATTGGCGCAGTAGTGGTTATTACTAGTAGAAAGAAAGCAAATAATTAATTAGATATATTACTGGAATACCAGTAAAAATATATAAGCCAGATAAGGAGGAAATTAAAATGGCAAATCAGATTAGAATTACACCAGATCAGATGAGAGAAAGAGCAGGTCAGTACCGTAATGAGGCTGATACAGTTAACGGAGTAATCTCAAACATGGATTCACTTCTTTCAAATCTTCAGGCAGAGTGGGAAGGTCAGGCTAGCGAGTCTTATGCAGCTCGTTACGAGGAGCTTAAGCCAGGATTCCAGAAGGCAGAAGAGCTTATCAGAGAAATCGCAGCAGCTCTTGATTCTACAGCATCTATCGTAGAGACAACTGATAGCGATATCGCAGCTAAGTTCCAGGGCTAATTAATATAACTTACATATTTTGCGGCAGGCATTTTGTCTGTCGCAAAATACTATTTTTTAGGCAAATTGATTTATAGGTTGAGAGAGTTCAATTTATAAATGAGGTTGTCATGGAAGGCAACTATTCATAATTTAAATGTGAAGAATGAAATTGAAAATTCAAGTTGAAGGAGAGGAATAGATGAACACATTAAACATTTGGATGATGATTGTAGGTTTAGAATTACTGCTTGTAATAGTTTTGATTATTGTCGGAGTAGTACTGTTACTTAGGAATAAGAATCAAAGAGAAGATTTTAGAGAATCTCCATCAGAGATAAAAATAATAAACTCAAATAAAACTATTAAAAGCGAAAAAAAGAGAAGCAAATCAGTATATACAGGTCCTTCTTACCGCAATGTAAGGTCTGCAAATATTGATTATGGCGATGCAACTACTGTTTTAAGCAAAGCAGCTTTAAATCCAGTGGAAGATGGAGCAACTACTATATTAGATTCAAATGATATGGTGCAGGCTGTTTCTTTAGGTAAGCTTACAAGAAAGAATACTAATGAGACTATTGAAATAACTAAATCAGATTTTTCTGTTGGCAAGGATAGGATGCATGCAGATTATTGCATTAGCAATAATAGAGCAATCAGCCGTCAGCATGTAGTTTTTACCAGAGGTAAGAATGGCACATATGTAAAGGATTGCAATTCAACAAATGGTTCTTGGATTAATGGTATTAAGCTTCAAAGCGAGAGACAGGTGTTGTTGAATGATGGAGATGTGCTAAAGCTTGCAAATGAAGAGTTTATTTATGGTGCGTAAGAAAATACCAACACCATATTTCAAAGGATTTTGATGAAATAATAAGGACATACATATGATTAATAAGAAAAAATGTACCATTAAAATCACAGGAATAGTCAATGACATACATGTAAAAAGCAATGATGTAACACTTATAACAGTTTCATACCTAGTTGATGGCGAGGAATATGAAATTAAGGAAAAATTAAAGTACAAAGGAGAAACTATTAAATTAGGTTTTATTCCAATTGGACAAAGGCGTTTTCCGGTTATAGGAACAAAAAGAGTAATGGATGAGGTTGATATATGCTATAATCCGGAAAATCCAGCGGAGGCATATATAGTAGGAAATGACGGATTTTGGACATCATAAGAAATAAAATAAAAAAATATAAAAATATAAAAATATAAAAAGGAATATTAAACATGGGATTTTATTCATGGGCCAGATGGGGCTGTCATGGTCTTGATACATCGGGATATGATAATGCGGATGACAAGGTAGATAAATACACTAAACTTTTGAATGCGTTAGATAAACATATTGAAGAGTATGCTGCAAATAAAGAGTTGGTAGATTCGTATTTCAAAAATGTAAATGAGACTTTGCAATCAAATAATGCTGGTACACAGGGCCATTGGTTAACATTCTATAATGACAAGGTCAGACAGTGGAAAAGTCATAAATACAGTTATTATTATCGTATGACGGAAGAGTTTGAACAAGCTCAAGATAGAAGAATAACAGTTAACAATATGAAGAATAACTGGGAGAATACCAGGGCAAACGAAGCTAGCAATTTGGATGCAGCAAGGCAAAGACAAATAGAAGAGGAAGAGCGGAGAAGAAAAGAACTTTTTGGTTTTTAATACTCTGTAAGGGATAATATGAACACATTATTTAAATGCGATGGCGCAGCGATGGATTCAATCAAGGAAAATCTAGTTCAGGCACAATCATATATGAATCAGGCCTATACAGATGCTTTAAAATTGCAGAAAGAAATTGAGTCAAAAGAGGATTGGACAGGAAAATCTGAACTAGTAGCTGAGGGTTTTCTTGATATTCTTGTACAATATCAAAAAGATTTTTATGGGGTAGAGAACCCACAATCTAAGGCGATAATTGCTTTAAATGAATTAGATACTAATCTAGATAACTTCTTTTCCACATGGGAAGATTATTTGGCATTGGAGGGGAAAACACTATGAGATTTACATCCGACGAATTAATGTTTATTACCTCAATGACTAAAGGTCCTATTCCGTTTGGAATATTTTTTGAAAAAAGGCGTGGAACTAAAGCTAAAGAAGCAGCTATTGCGGCTAGGCAAGCTCTAATAGAAAAAGGTATCCTGACAGAAGATGGGATTACTAAAAAAGGATTTGCAGTTATTAAACTTTGGGAAGACTATCGAAATGCAAGAAAGCATCTTGTGGTAGCAAACAACGTTATAGGCATACTAAATAATAGACGCTGTGTGGTTATTGTTTACGATGAGAATGGATTTGAAATAGCTAGTGGTGATAGTTCAGCATTGCTATATGGTTTTATCAAATCATATCCTGCATTGGGAAGAGCTGATAGAGAAAACGGTAAAAATTATACTGATACTACAATGGATTATGAAACTTTTAGAAAGCTCATTAATGAAAGTGGAAGAGAGTATTTTACAATTGGCGTTTTCCCTGCTAACAGGCAGCCAGGTGAAGAAAGAATTATCTTTTGGAACGATGAATGCTTTAATTCATATAATCCTCACAAGCACACACTTAAGTATGTTGAGCCATCTGCTGTAAGACGATTTATTGTGGATGCCTTAGATTTGCATAAGGAGGTGGCAGCAAATGGCAGATAGATCAGAAGTAAAAGTAGCTGATGAAGCATTTGCATATAACAGTAGCATTACCTTTTTGCCAATACATTTAGCAGAATCGTTGATTAGCATGAATACAGAACTAGCTAAAATTGATGAGTTATTAGTTGATGACGGAGTAGAAAGTATTTATCATATAAATCAAGAGGACAATATCGACTATAGTATGGAAATGCTTGGAGAGTTGTTAGCTTACTCTAGTGATTTGGCATTTTATGCATTAGAGCTGATAGATAAACCCTTATATAAGAATTTCAACCTAAATGCTACTGAAAGCATCAGTAGAATAAAGGTAGAAGACTATAGCACTGAAAACACATTAGGGATAACGTATACAACTCATGCTAGTTATGGAGATACTCAAAATGCGAAAAAGACTCTTTCAATAGAGGATTTCTTAGGTGTTACTGCACCTGAGAATGGTGGCAATTTATCTAATATTCCAAAAGAGTTTACGGATTTCAGTAATCAGTATGTAACTATGTATGAAAACCTGAAAGCTAATCTGGTGGATGAGGATGGAAATCAGATAACCCTTGAGGAATACCTGGACCAGCTTGTTAGCATGGGAGAGTTTTCTCATACTAAGGACCAGCCGTTTAGGCAGTTCCTATCAGCTGTGCTTGATATTACTATAATACTTCCTCTGATAGAGGCATGTACCGGAACAGATTATATTACAGATGAAGACCTTTCAGATTTTGAAAGAGGAATGAAGGGTGTTGGTGCTGTAGTAGGAGTCTTCTCGCTAGGTACATCTTATGTAGCTATGAAAGGCGCAGGATTTGCTACCCAGGAAATCCTTATGAACATGGGAAAGGCAGTCGCTATAGACGCTGCTTCTACCACTACATCATATTGGACAGGATACGCATGTAATGAAATGGGATTACCATTACCACTTACATTGATGTTCTCAATGGGAGTTGGTATGGGAACTAGTTATGGGCTGAATAGAATATTGATACAAGATTTTCCAGATATAGATATTTATCATCGGAATGAAGAAAAGAAAGCTCAAGAAGATTTCATACAAGAATTTGCTAGTCGAAGAGAGGTATGGGTTGATGATGAAAAGGCAATGCAATTTATTGAAACTTCGGATATTTATGCTCAAAAGGCAGTTGATTCAGGAGCGTGTTTTTCTAAAGAAGAATTTTATAAAATGTATATATCTAGAGCATATAATTATTCAGATGATTTTGTGGAAAAGGTCAAAATCCCATACAAAGAATCAGGGGCATCAGCTCTTGTAAGTAGAAAGGATGTAATAAATGCATTTGATAATCCTAGATTTCATAATACTATAGGCCGTCAAGAACATGGCAATTTTGTAACAAGTATAAAAGAAGATTCTGCTTTAATTTATAATTCAGACGGCTCATTGAAATCACCTGAATCGATTGTGGCAATAAAGGGTGTAGATGTGGGTAAATATGACAATGGAATTTTCCAGTACGCGTATGATTCAGAATTTGTTAATAATTGTGATGAAATGGGATTATTACGTACTGTAAATGGCGATAATCCTGGGGCAAATTCTTTGAATATTCCAGGATGTCAGACTTGGGCGGGGAAAAATGTTTCATACTCGGAGAGTGAATTAATAATGCCTTCTGTAGATGTATCTGGATATAATTCAAATGACGTTTTTAGCGCGCTAAGAAATAATGGTGTATTTGAAATTAAGAATCCAACGGTTATCACTGCAGATGGTGGGAAAGTAACAGTAAATGGCATGTTTAGAGTTAAAATATTAGGAGAGTAGAAAATGTATACTAAGCCAAATCAAACAATTATTGACAAATATGTAAGATTATATACAAGTGCAAAGGATGAAAACAGTCTTTTAAAATGCTATCTGGGTAGTGAAAAAGAATTTAGGTTAATTAATCAAGATTCATATTTTACAGAAATTACCGATCCAGAAGTAATGCTCGAGTATGTATTATATCCATTATATTTAGATGGAATGAATGATATTCCTGACGAAATGCTTAATGTGATGAACAATTTTATAGATAGTGGAAATGTTTTGGAAATCTATCAGGCTTTTTGTTATTTAAATGCTGAAATGATGATGCAAAAAATTTATGATAAGGTTCCTTTTTTAGTTTTTAATTCTAGAATTGCAGAAGAAATGAAAAAAAAGGCATTAGAAATGAAAGAAGAGTTAGAGAATTACAGAATAGGTGAATTCGGAAAATATAAATCATCTATGTATGATACAATTGTGAGCATAATGGATGCGTCGGATTTATTTGTGTAAATAATGAATTGGAGAAACCATGGCAGATAGCAAAGAAATAAAAACAGGTGTAGCCTTATTAAACTACGTGCAGGAAATAACAAATATAAGTACAAATCTGAGTAGTGCATTGACTGAGGTTTACACTGCCAAAACATTGCTTGAGTCATCATATATTGGAGATGCCAAAGAAGAAATGTCTTTGTACATAAATTCATTATATTCTCACATCCAAAAGATGATGACCTTATATGGTAGCCTATTAACATATATCTATGGTGCCTATGAGAAGCTGGAAGCTACTGATGAAGCTCTTAGCCAGTGGATTCTAAATAATTGGGGTGTCGAGGTAGAAGTTAAGGATGGGCAGATTGTAGCGCCTTAGGAATAAGTAATAATTTGGAATATCATTTAAGTCCAGCTGCTATATTGGGGGCGGGACTTTTTAATTATTAGCTCACTTCAGATAAATAAAATATGCCAACATAATATTTCAGATTTCGAAAGAGGAATAGTAGCATTAAATGGAGGAAGATGATGGGATTAGATATTACAAAAATGGCGATAACAGGCTTTAGCGGTGATAGATTTTATTTATCTGATTATGATGGGGAGAGTTATATAACATGGGTTGATGATGCTATAGAATTATGCTCTGCGTCACCTATCAATGAAGATTCTGAAAAATATAGAAATATATATTTAACAGAAATTAATCCTGAAGACTTATCAGATATCAAATTAGCAAAAATATATGTAAAGTATATGGGTAATGAATATGAGGCTTTAAACATTGGGGAAGGTTTTGATAGTGTAATTTTAAAGGCACGAAAAGGTCTTGAATACGAAGATAAGAAAAATGGATTTGTTGATAATATTAATGAACGCATCGCGTGGAAAAAGATTAAGAGGGATGAAATAGAAGATATCCGTATAGAACAGACCAGTGTATATGAGGAAATGTTAAAGAAGTACGGAGAAGATATTTAGAAATTTTCTTAATGGGGAGATTTTGAAACATGAGAAGAATAGATAATACTACAATTGAAACAGATAAGAAGATACTTCAATTTGATATTAGTACAAATGGAAGGTGGCACTGGACAGTTGAATACTGTGTTTAGTTGGGGAACAATGAAAGAAGCGGTATAGTTTCAGGTGGCCTGATGTTGTTACTCATTAATGGAGGTATATTCTATGATTTCTAAGAAAGAAATAAATGACATTTTACAGAGTAAGTTAAAAATAAGAGAGGATTTTACCGTTGGTGAGTTTGTTAGAAAACCTGGAATGTGTGGGTGTGTAGATATAAAAGGCGGCTGGTATTTATATTCAGTTGATGATCACAATGACTGTATTTTTACAGGTCCTTTCAATGATAAAGCTA
>JAEEGI010024027.1_pt1 | contig 11916 bp, 10 predicted proteins | sample 8958751 | NCBI WGS metagenome assembly JAEEGI01 (sample SAMN16246545, study PRJNA631951) | gut metagenome | biome: gut microbiome; feature: rumen; material: KS-attached | host: Bos | place: Iran: Karaj | collected 2018-10 | reverse complement strand
GGCCGTACCAACAAGATTGCCGCTGCTGCCTATCTGGCAAAGTGCTACCTTACAATGGCATGGGGTGACGGTTACGAGGCTTCGACCGGTGCCGGACACATCAACAACCAGTACATGCAGGAGGTGGTGAAGTACACCAACGACGTGAAGAACTCAAAGTACGGCTACTTGGAGGACTACGGCGACATCTTCCTGCCCGAGTACAAGAACTCAAAGGAGAGCGTCTTCGCCGTGCAGCACAGCGACTATCAGGACGACAACACCCTCTACGGACGCGCCAACTGGAGCAACATGCTGAACGGATGCTGGCAGATGTGGTCGTGCGGATGGGACTTCCACAAGCCTACACAGAACCTCGTCAACGCCTTCAAGACAAAGGACGGACTGCCCATGTTCAACGACTACAACAACGAGACGGCCTACCCCATCAACGGCGTGACAACAGCACAGAAATGGGACCCGCGCCTCTTCCACACCGTCGGCATGCCAACCTTCCCCTACAAATATGAGGCTGAGTACACCATGACCACCGACAACAGCCGCACACCGAACACCTATGGCTACTACGCCTCGATGAAGGAGGTGCCGCAGCGCTCGAAGGGCGAGACTTTTGACAATCCCTGGCAGGCATTCGCCATGAACGACTACGTGCTGCGCTATACTGACGTGATGCTGATGCGTGCCGAGGCACTCATCGAGACAGGGCAGCTGGAAGAAGCACGCACCATCATCAACGATATTCGCCAGCGTGCTAAGAACTCAGTGGCCAAGCACATTCAGTATGCTGCCGACCAGTGCGAGATTGCGCTCTATCCGTCATCCTACTTCTCGACCAAGGAACAGGCCCGCCAGTGCCTGCAGTGGGAGCGCCGCTTAGAGCTGGCCATGGAGAATGGCCGCTACTTCGACCTGCGCCGCTGGGGCATAGCCTCGCAGACGCTTAACAAGTTCTTTGAGAAGGAGAAGGACGTCGTCTACGACAAGCAGACCTACGCCCAGTACTACAAGGACGCACACTATACGCCCGCCAAGAACGAGTACCTCCCCTTGCCCTACAACCAGCTCTACTACGTGCCCGGTCTCTATACTCAGAACAAGGGATACAATTAATTGATAATTGACAATTGATAATTAAAAACAACGAAATTATGAAAGCATTACATAAATTCCTCTTTGCTTGTTCAGTATGCTGCGGCATTGCCGCAGCCCTGACAAGCTGCCAGGACAAGGACATCGAGCGCGAGAGCATGAAACTTCAGGCTCCTGACGCCTCACAAATCAGCGGCCAACTCTCGGGCGACGACTACATCCTCACGTGGCCCGCACAGAACGCCAACATGCTTGTCACCATCTACCGCAACGGAACACTTTCGAGCAGTGAGCGTGTCAGCGGCAACAGCTTTACCCATAAGGATGTGCCCACCAACGTTCCCTTCGAGTACGTCTTCAAGCTCACCGACGGTCAGAACCTCTCTAAAGGTGTCGTCAAGACCTACACCCGCGAAGGTGCCACCAGCATCAGCGGCGTGCAAATGAGCCAGGCAGACAAGGCCGGAGGCTACGATGCCCTCGTAGAGTGGAACAAGGCTGTTGATGCCACCAGCATCAAGTTCTTTGCTACCAACGGACGTCAGACCATCAATGAGACCCTACCCGGAACAGCCACTTCCTATACGATTCCCGATGTAAAGACCGGCGACACTTGGGAAGTCTCCCTGACTGCCGTGAACGATAAGGGTACTGCTCTCTCGACCCGTTCATCGCTTCGCATCGGTAAGACTGCCATCGGCTTCCTGAGTGTCTACGCCACGCCCGAGGAACTGGTTGCCAACGGTGACGACGACGAGGCCTCGGCATGGCTCTGGCTCCACGAGACCTATCCCACGGCCCAGTTCGTGCCCTTCACCAGCATCAACGCTCCTGACGTCATCGAGCCTTTCCGCGTGCTCTTCTGGCTGCGCGACCTGGAGGGCGTAGGCGAAGCTGACGTATGGAACATACCCGCCGAAGTGGAGGCCGCCACACCCGTTATCCGCGAGTGGTATAAGCAGGGCGGAAGCCTCCTGCTCTGGAGCCATGCCACCGTCTATGCTGGCCACCTCGGACGCATCAACCTCGACGACATGAAGAGCAACGACCATGCCTTTGGCTTCGGCTTCGGCGGCATTAACAACGACGTGTGGAAGATGGCCGTAGAACTTAATCCCGACCATAGGTTCAAGAAGGATCACTCCTCGCACCCCATCTATAAGGGCCTCGAGGTGGAGACCACTCCCGACACGAAGCTCATCGCCTTCAAGGGTCCGGGCTGGACGGAAGACCATAACTGCCTCTACTTCAACCTGCCCAGCCTCTGGACTGGCATCGGCAATCAAGAGGAAGCCTGCTACACCCAGTGCACACAGACCTACGGCGTCTATCCGCTCGGTACGTGGGACAGCCAGATATGGTGGGTCAGCCAGATGAACGTCTGGGAAGCCCAGCAAGGTAATACCGACTTCCAGGGTACGCTGCTCTGCATCGGTAACGGCGGCTGCGAGTTCTCGATGAAGAACGCCGACGGCACGCCCGACAAGAGTGCCCACCCGAAGAACAACATCTATCAGGACAACGTCCTCACGCTCGCCAAGAACTCCTTGGAATATCTGAAGACACGATAGTTAGCTCATTCATACATTAAGTTAGTTGTTATTATGAAGAAATCGAAAAGTTTCTTATGCGTAACATTGGTAGCCGCTGCGATAGCGGCTACCCTTGTCGCTTGCTCTAAAGACGACCACAAGCAGGACTACAACCCGCTCATCGACGACCCCAAAGAGAAGGAGCAGAAGCCCCCAGTGCCCGACGTAACTCCAACGGGCAGAAACGAGCTCTATCGTCCGCAAATACACTTCACCCCTGCCAAGAACTGGATGAACGACCCCAACGGCATGGTCTATGCCGATGGAACCTATCACCTATTCTATCAGTATAACCCGCAGGGCAACGATTGGGGTAACATGTCATGGGGCCACGCCACATCGACCGACCTCATGCACTGGACAGAGCAGACGGTGGCAATGACACGCGACGAACTGGGAGCCATCTTCAGCGGCTCGTGTGTTATCGACAAGGACAATACCGCCGGCTTTGGAGCCAATGCTATGGTGGCTCTCTACACCTCGGCTGGAGAGACCGGCGACGTGGCCGGGAAGCAGCAGCAGAGCATTGCCTACTCCACCGATGGTGGCAAGAACTTCACCCGCTACACGGCCAACCCCGTCATCAAGAACGATGACGACAACCTGCGCGACCCCAAGGTGTTCTGGCACGCTGAAAGCAAGCAATGGATCATGGCGTTGGCCAAGGGCTGGAAGATGGGCGTGGAGTTCTACAGCTCACCCGACCTAAAGAACTGGCAGCACCAGAGCACGTTCTTCGTGCCCCTGGCCGGTAGGCCCAGCCTGCAGTGGGAGTGCCCCGACCTCATCCAAATGGGCAATAAGTGGGTACTGCTGGTCAGCGTTAATCCCGGTGGTCCCATCCTCGGCTCGGGCACAATGTACTTCGTGGGCCAGTTCGACGGCAAGGAGTTCAAGGCCGATGACCTGAAATATCCGCTGTGGTTAGACTACGGCATGGACAACTACGCCGGCGTGACCTGGAGCAACACAGGTAGCCGCCTTGTGATGATTGGCTGGATGAACAACTGGCAGTATGCCGGCAACGTGCCCTGCTCTCCCTGGCGCTCAGCCATGACCCTGCCCCGTGAGCTGAAGCTCATCGAATACGATGGCAAGCCCATTTTGGCAAGCACCGTAGTCGGTGAGATTGACAAGATTGCTGATGCCTGGCAACCTCTTACCTCTCACCTCTTACCTCTCACTTCTGAGATGGATGCCTACCAGCTACGCATCTCCCTCCATCTCGACAAAAACTCCACTGTTACGTTGAGCAACGACGCTGACGAAAAGTTCGTCTTCGACATCAACGCCACGGCTCGGACGCTGACTGCCCATCGCACCTCGGCCACTGGCCAGACCTCGTTCAATGGCACCTTCTCCGTCCCATCTATTCAGGCACCGCTCAACACATCGGGTAACACCGTTACCCTCGACCTCTTCGTCGACCAATCGTCTGTCGAAATCTTTACCCAGAATGGCTCCATGTCGATGACCAACCTTGTGTTCCCCAAATCCATCTACAACAGTCTCACCGTCACTGGTGCTACCTACGATGCGCAGTTCCGTCGTCTGAAAAGCATTTGGAACTAATTTAGCCTGAGAAAAAACGTTCATTGCTGATAAATTCGGTGCAATGAACGTTTTTTGTTAGTGTTTGTATCATAATTTATAGGATGGAATAGGGAAAAAACGTAATTTTGCAGCAAAAACTTAAAACAATGAATATGAAGAAACTTGTAATGATGATGACCGCCCTGCTGATGGCGGTAACAGTGAAAGCCCAAGATGCAATGATTCTGGGCGAAAACCATGCCATGCTGCGGGTGAAGCAGGGAACAAGGTATCTGCTGCTGCCCGTGCAGGAGAAAGAGGAGAATGCTCACATTGCCGTGCTCGACAAACAAAACGAGATGGTGAAACGGCTGAACGTGCGCCTGGCCGTGGACAAGGTAGACTATCTCGTTCCATTGGAAATAGGGAACGCTCAGCTGCTGGACATCACCTTTCATGGCGACAAAAGAACGACGGGAGCCATCAAGGATTTCGTGTGCTGGAAGGAGATGAAGTACTCGAGCACGTTCGACACGACCAACCGCGAACGCTTCCGTCCGCTGTATCACCATACGCCGCTGTATGGCTGGATGAACGACCCGAATGGCATGTTTTACAAGGATGGCGTGTGGCACTTGTACTACCAGTTCAACCCTTACGGCTCGCATTGGGAGAACATGACCTGGGGCCACTCCACCTCGAAGGACCTGATGCACTGGGATGCACAGCCGATGGCCATCGAGAGCGACTGGTTAGGGGCTATCTTCTCGGGTAGTGCCATCGTCGACAAGGAGAATACGACGGGCTTCGGGCGCAATGCGGTAGTGGCTATGTACACGTCAGCTGGTGCCGCTCAGACGCAGAGCATCGCCTACAGTGCCGACGGCGGGCAGACGTTCACCAAGTATGCCGGCAATCCCGTTATTACCTTCAATGCCCCTGACTTCCGCGACCCCAAGGTGTTCTGGCACGAGCCTACAGGCAAGTGGATAGTAGTACTGGCTGTGGGACAGGAGGTGCAGTTCTACAGCTCGAAGAACTTGAAGGAATGGAAGTACGAGAGCTCTTTTGGCCGTGAATATGGCAATCACGACGGCGTGTGGGAGTGTCCCGACATGCTCTGCTTCGGCGAAAAGTGGGTGCTGCTGCTCAACATCAACCCTGGCGGCCCCTTCGGCGGCTCGGCTACGCAGTACTTTGTAGGGCGGTTCGACGGCCACACCTTCACTTGCGAGGACAGTCCTTCAGAGACGAAATGGATGGACTACGGCAAGGACCATTATGCCACCGTCACCTTCCACAACGCACCCGAAGGGCGCATCGTGGCACTGCCTTGGATGAGCAACTGGCAGTATGCCAACCAAGTGCCAACACAGCAGTTCCGCTCGGCTAACGGACTGCCCCGCGACTTGGGAATAAAGACCACAGGGGGCGAGACCATACTTACCAGCATCCCCTCGAAAGAGGTGATGGCCCAGCGTGGCAAGAAAGTAAAACAGCCGACGGAGGCCTGCGAGATAATCATCGACGTGAAAGGCACGGCCGACATCGTTCTGTCAAACGCCAAGGGTGAGCAGGTCACAATGCGATACGACGCCCAGAAGCAGGAGTTCAGGATGAACCGCACCAAAAGCGGCGACGTAAGCTTTAGCGAGGCCTTCCCCTGCGAGACCACGGCTCCCACTTACGGCAGTATCAAGCAGCTGCGCATGTTCATCGACCGCTGCAGCATCGAGGCCTTCGACGCAGAGGGCAAGATGGCAATGACCAACCTCGTATTCCCCTCGGAGCCCTACAACACCATCAAGGTAAAGGGCGGAAAGGCAACAATCTACCAAATTGATAATTGATAATTGACAATTGATAATTATGAGTAAAACAAACAAACTCGCCCTCATCCCGGTGATGCTCTGCTTCTTCTGCATGGGCTTCGTGGACTTGGTGGGCATCGCCTCCAACTATGTAAAGGCCGACCTGGCCCTGAGCGACTCCGTGGCCAATGTGTTCCCCTCGTTAGTGTTCTTCTGGTTCCTCATTTTCAGTGTCCCCACGGGCATGCTGATGAACAAGATAGGACGAAAGAAGACGGTGTTGCTGTCACTGGCAGTGACGGTGGTATCGCTGCTTCTGCCGCTGTTTGGCGAGTCGTTCGGCATCATGCTCGTGGCCTTCTCGCTGTTAGGCATCGGCAACGCCCTGATGCAAACATCGCTCAACCCGCTGGTATCGACCGTGATGGGTGGCGGAAACCTCGCCTCTACACTTACCTTCGGACAGTTCATCAAGGCCATCGCCTCGTTCTCGGCTCCTTATTTTGCCATGTGGGGTGCCACAATGGTCATTCCCGAGTTCGGTCTGAATTGGCGCGTACTGTTTGGCATCTTCCTCGTAGTAGGCATACTTTCCACGATACTGCTCTTCGTGACACCCATTGAGGAGCCGCCCATCGAGGGCAAGCCTTCCACCTTCGTAGAGTGCTTCAAGCTGCTGGGCACGCCCATCGTGCTGCTGTCGTTCCTCGGCATCATGTGCCATGTGGGTATCGATGTAGGTACGAACACTACTGCCCCAAAAATCCTGATGGAGCGCTTGGGCATGACGCTCAATGAGGCTGCCTTTGCCACCTCTCTGTACTTCATCTTCCGTACCATTGGCTGCCTGACGGGGTCGTTCTTCCTCCGTGCGCTGAAGATGCGTACATTCTTCGTTATCAGCGTGGTGATGATGGCTTTGTCAATGTGTGGACTGTTCATCGGTACAGAAAAGTGGATGCTTTATGCAGCCATCGCCCTCGTGGGTTACGGCAACTCCAACATCTTCTCCATGTGCTTCGCCACCGCACTTGAATCAATGCCTACAAAGCAGAACGAGGTAAGTGGCCTAATGATTATGGGTCTCTTCGGCGGCACCATCTTCCCGCTCTTCATGGGACTGCTGAGCGACGCCATGGGACAGGCCGGAGCTGTGCTGGTGATGGCCGTCGGCGTGATTTATCTCTTTACTTATATTAAACAACTTAAAACCGCATAAAGATATGGAAGCAAAGCGTTATGTAGTAGGACTCGGAGAAGTCCTCTGGGATGTACTTCCCGAAGGTAAGAAACTGGGTGGCGCACCCGCCAACTTCGCCTATCATGCCGGGCAGTTCTTGGGCATGGACAATACCATTGCCGTGAGTGCGCTCGGTGAAGACAAACTGGCCGACGAGACTGTTGAGGCCCTGAAAGAGCACAACCTGAACGACCTCTTGCCCCGCGTGCCCTATCCGACAGGCACTGTCCAGGTGCAGCTTGACGAGCAGGGCATACCCACGTATGACATCAAGGAGAACGTGGCTTGGGATAACATACCATTCGATGACGACATTGCCCAGATTGCCGCTAACTGCCGCGCTGTCTGCTTCGGCTCACTGGCCCAGCGCAACGTGGTCAGCCGCGAGACCATCCAGAAGTTCCTCGACGCCACACCCGCCGACTGCCTGAAGATCTTTGACATCAACCTGCGTCAGCAGTTCTACACCAAGGAGGTCATTCGTGAGTCTTTGCAGCGCTGTAACATCCTGAAGATTAACGATGAGGAGCTGGTGCTCATTGGCCGCATGTTCGGCTATCCCGGCCTCGACATCGAGAACAAGTGCTGGCTCATCCTGGGTAAGTACAACCTCGACATGCTGGTCCTCACCTGCGGTACCAACGGTTCTTACGTCTTCACTCCTGGTCAAATGTCATTCCAGGAGACTCCGAAGGTACAGGTGGCCGATACCGTCGGCGCCGGCGACTCCTTCACAGGTTCCTTCTGTGCTGCCATTCTCAACGGCAAGTCGGTATCCGAGGCTCACAAGAAGGCCGTCGAAGTCTCTGCCTTCGTCTGCACTCAGAATGGTGCCATGCCTACACTGCCAGAAAGATTGCTGAAATAAGAGAGAACTTTATGTAATTGCCTTTATCGCATCGTCAAGAATGTTGCTGGCAAACTCGTCCTGATTGAGCTGCATCATCTGACAAAACTTACGATATGTGGGATGTTCCGAAAGGCTTCCCACATATTTTCGCATTTCTGCTATGACGTGGTCTCTGTACTGATCGGGATGCTCTGTCGGTCACACGGGGACAGACCCCCTGTGAGTGCGGCAATCTTAAGACCACTTACTTCTTTCTCTTCGTACCGTTATTAAGTCTAAATTTAATAGAGCGAATACTTTGCTTGTCAAGTGACATAATATGGCATATATCATCTTTGCTTTTTCCCATCTCTACCAATATCAAGTAGAGCATGTTCCGCTGTGTGATTTCACCATATTTCTGACGGAGAGACCTCATCACTTGATAATGGGCCGTTTCATAATAACTGATAAACGCCTCATAATCTTCAGGGGTCCATGTCATGACCTTCTCATTCTTGTTTAATGATTCATATAGGAGGATGCCCTGCCTTATCTTCTTCGACTCCTTTCCTTGCCATTTATTCATCATCTGTTCGAGTCGTACTGTCTCTTGCTGATTCTGTATTTGTATCTTCTTCAAATCCTCAATCTGGTTTTCCGCTTCGTTTTTCTCTTCAGTCAGCTTTTCGATTCTCTGCTGGTTTTGTTCTTTATCACTATTCAGTATGGCCATCTGCTTTTCTGCCTCCAATCTGACCTCCTCCAGTCTCTTTATTTCCAACTGGTTCTGACTGTCTGCCAGTCTTAACTTCGAAATCAGTATTTCCTGCTCCATCTGCTGTAGCTTAGCCTTGTGCTTTCTCCATGCAATATACCCAATAAGGCAGAGGGTCAGGATGACAACCGCACTCAGTGCCCATTGCCATCGGATAAGTCGTTCATTGGATGCATTCATCTCTACCTGATGGTCATACCTGGTTTGTAGATCTTTGATGCTATCATTCTTGACTTTATTTATGATGCTATCTTTGATTGCGATGATGTCATTAACGTGCCTGCATACATCATCGGTTTTCCCATGTTCGACATCATATTCAAGCAGGTTGTGGATGATATTGTCTTTGGGTGTCAGGTCGTTTATTGTCAAAGCTTTTCTCCAGAGTAGGTATGCTTCATCCTGTTCTCCTGCTTCATATTTTATGTCTGCCAGATATTCAAGTGCTCGGGATCACCGGTGACGGTTCTTGTGATCATTTTTCGTCCGAATGATTTGGCAGTTTAGAAATATGTTATTACTTTTGCATAGTCTAACAAGAAAACGACGTACGATGCCACGACAAGCAAGAAAGCTTAGCGGTACTGGGATTCGCCATGTCATTTTGTGTCGGCATTCGCCAGCTGGCAAGACTGACAGGTGCCTCTTTCGGAGTAATACAATAATTGTAGCAAATGAAATGATCACAAGAACCGTCCCCATGATTCCCAAATGGATGACTGCCGAGAACGTCATCAGCAATGTGAAACGCTATGCCCGCAACGGCAGCATCATTACCTTCCACGACTCCCTGAAGTCCATTGACAAACTGCGTACTGCCCTGCCTGAAAGCATCAAGTGGCTCAAGGAGCAAGGCTATGAGTTCAAAACCTTCTGAAGGGGGATTACGGGAAGATAGTTATAATTGTATTTGCTAATGAAAAAGAATTTGTTCATACTGTTTTTCCTGATGTCTGCAACAGTAATGAACGGACAAGGAACGGTGCGCTTCTGTTATAACGATGGCGAACTGATAGGCGGCAAATGGCAAGAGGTTGAGGGCGTGAGCAAAGAGGATAAGGTTAAGCACTCCCCTTTCTATGGCTTTGTGTTTTCAACCGAAGACAAGCAGTTGAAGAAATTGCTTCGTGAGCAAGCCTTCTATGTGCAGTTCAATGACACATTGTACATCAATTGCTACAGAGCCATCGGTGAGGGAGTTGCCTATTATGCAAGAGCAGAACGCGGCAAAGAGGCTGATAATGTGTTTTTTGTGTCAGATGAAAGAGCATCGGCAGCGTCTATTTCTACGTTGACTGCTTCAGCTGGTCTTTTAGGCGGAATAATCGGAGGTGCAATTGCCGGTGCGGCGATAGGCGCGTCACGAGGATTAAGTTTGGCCCCGTATCTATGGAGTATGGAGAGTGGCACCCCTCAAAGGCTCACTCCCAAGGTTATGAAAAAACTAATGGCCGACTATCCACAGCTACTGAAAAAATATAAAGCAGAAGACAAGAAAAGACAGGCAACTCCCGGTTGTATCTATGAGTATCTGCTGAAGCTCAAATTGCTGTGAAATTTTTATCTTTACTTTTTTACTAAAGCATCACTTTTATGCATAACAGTTTAGCCTACTGTGAGTTAACTGAGGTGATGCTTAATCTGAAAGCGTCACCAAGCATCACCAAAGTAAAACAACTTGTTTTACTCTGCTAACCCCTACCCTGAGTGAGGGTTTAGGTAGGGTAAAGCGAGGTAAAACAACTTGTTTTACTTTTCGTACCAACCTTGTCGCTGCCGCCTACACCGTACCTTTATATGACTTTGGGTAGGGTAAACTATCCTTGATATAAGGAGTGATGGTAGGTGATACTTTGAAAACAAGCATCACCGCTGTAACGTTCTGTATTTTAGTGATATACAAGAAAAGTGATACTTTACGCCAAAAATGCTATCTAAATCCAGAGACACCTTGCCGTCTTAAAAATATAAAAAAAATCGCATGCTCGGCGTGACATTTCGCCTATTTGCGTCTATATATAGTAGAATGATAAACAACGACAACATAATCATTCAGCGAATACGCAGCGGTGAAACCTGGGAATTCGGACTGCTGGTGAATAGCTATGGCTCAGCCCTCATGGCATTCGTTGGGCGCATTGTCGATCAGCAGGAGGATGCCGAGGACATTGTGCAGAACACCTTCGTTGCAGCCTACGAGCATCTGAAGGACTACGACCCGCAACGGGCATCGCTAACGACATGGCTACAGCGGATAGCCTATCATGAAGCGCTGTGTTATCTGCGAAAGCGAAAACGACAGGTGCTGCTGCCGCTTGAGGTGGGCGCCGACGTTCCAGACGAGCTGCCAGAGACGACATCAGCAGAGCAACTGGACGAGGCCATTCAAAAGCTACCGCCGGAAGACCAAATGCTCTTACAGCTCTACTACTTCGATGAACGCCCTCTGAAGGATATTGCCTACATAACAGACACAGCGGACAACTCTCTCACTCGTGAAGTATCACGGCTCAGCAGCAAACTTCACCGAATACGCCAGCGTCTCAGAATCATCTTAACACGCATGAACGATGAATAACGATAAAACACTTTTCCGTCAGGCCTTGCAGCGACAGAATGAACGAGCCGCAAGGATGAAGATGCCCGATGACATGGAACAGCGGGTGATGGAACGTATCGGCCACCGCCGTCGTTACGCCTGGTTCTATCCGGCCATCGCAGCCTCCATCGTGATTGCATGGCTGATTGGCAGCAGTCTGTTCCGCACGGAGGAGAACTCGAATGTCTGCTACACCGTCGAGAACGGACAGCGCATCACGGATCGAAACATCGTGATGAGCCACGTGGAAACAACGCTTAGCGACATCTTCACCACCGATAAATAGCAATTATATGAAAAGACAGAATCCGTATCGTTCCTTAGCGCTACTGCTTGTGCTCTGCCTGGCTGTCACCGCCCATGGGCAGACAGGTTTGGAGCGGCTGGCTGTACACGATGTGTTCAGCGGGCAATTGGCCGACACACGCATTCTCTCCGAGACCCA
>JAEEGI010024023.1_pt1 | contig 11918 bp, 11 predicted proteins | sample 8958751 | NCBI WGS metagenome assembly JAEEGI01 (sample SAMN16246545, study PRJNA631951) | gut metagenome | biome: gut microbiome; feature: rumen; material: KS-attached | host: Bos | place: Iran: Karaj | collected 2018-10 | reverse complement strand
AGAGAGAAAAAGGGCGCTTCACTTTCACACGACACGGTGAAGGGTATTCGGCGCACACTCAATGTCTGCCTTGAAAAAGCGGTTGACGAAGGGATACTGGCTAAGAATCCCTGCTCAAAGGTAAAACTGCCGACAGGACAAAAGCCCGAAATGAAAACAATGAAGAAGGAAGAGCTCGGCGCATTCCTTGAGGAAACGAAGAGATGCGGCTGTTATGAGTTCTATTATCTTGAACTGTCAACGGGAATGCGTCTCGGTGAAATATGCGCACTCGAGTGGACGGACCTTGACGTTAACAAAAAAACGATAAGCGTAAACAAAAGCGCGAGGAAGCTTAACGGCGAGATTATCATTACAACGCCGAAAACAAAAAGCTCAAATCGGACAATACGCATTAACGACGACCTTGTTGACCTCCTTCTCGCCATGAAGGAAAGGCAGATAGAATCAAAATATATCTTCCCGTCTCCCGACACAGGCGGGATAAGAGATATGCCGGCGGTCACAAGACGGCTGCACAGGATTCAGGATCGGGCAGGATTGCCGAGAATCCGCTTTCACGATTTGCGGCACACCTTCGCCACGCTTACGCTCGAGGCGGGAGTCGATGTCAAAACAGTATCGCAGATGCTCGGACACACGGATGCGGGCTTCACGATGAACACATATATACACGTCACGGATGATATGCAGAAGAACGCCGCAGATAAAATGAAAGCCATAATTGAGAATGCAGACAAGAGCGGAGAGGTAATCGAGTTCCCGGCATAAAACACACAGCCACCGAGCAACATCGGTGGCTGTACTTTTCTTGCGTTGTATGATATAATGAACCCGACAAATCGGGATTTGCGGAGGTGATTTTATTGAACAATACATTTTATGAAATGATATTTAAGAGAAAGTCGTTTCATATTTTCAGAAATGTTGTAGACGAATCAATCAGTGAAGGCGAACTTAACGATATACAAAAAGCATATTTAGAGTTTAATCCGCTGAATCCCGAAATCAAAACCGCCATTCGCATCGTTCCTGAAAAGCAGACTAACTGCAAACGAGGCGGAGAATACTGTATTCTGCTTTACAGTGAAAAGAAAGACGGCTATTTGCAAAACATTGGTTATCTCGGTGAACAACTTGACCTTTATCTTGTATCCCAAAACATCGGAACACTCTGGTTTGGAATAGGCAAAACACAAGAAAAACCCTTTGAGGATATGGAATTCGTTATTATGTTTTCTGTCCGTAAAATCAGTGATGACTCTAAGTACCGTAAGGATATGTTTAAGAGCAAAAGAAAGAGCATCGAAGAAATATGGGAAGGCGAACAGATTATGGGCGTGACCGATATTGTCAGGTTTGCTCCGAGTGCCTGTAATTCTCAGCCGTGGCTTGTAAAGAATAATGGCAAGCTTTCGGTTTACAGATACAAGAAACCCGGCAAAAGAGGGATTATGCCTACTGATAAGGTTTCATTTTACAACCGAATCGATATAGGAATTTTCATTTGCTTTATGGATATTTGCCTTGAGCATAGCGGTATCGGCTTTGAGAAAAAACTATATTCTGATGATGGCGAAGATAAAGAATTCGTGCTGAACGCAGAGTATAGACTTGATTAACAAATTCTGATTTGTCGAGCAAATGATTTTACAAAAAAATAATAAATGGTCATTAGATGGTCATTGGCAGTTTTCAGAAAAATCTCATCCCGAGGATTTCGGGATGAGATTTATATTTTCTGTCGGGATTTTCGGTTGAAAATTTTGAATTTTTAGGTCCGGATTTTTCTGAATTTCAAAATTGAAAAATGCCCGAAAACCGCATAAAATAAGGCTTCCCGAAGGGAAGCCATGGAGCTACTGGTCGGACTCGAACCGACGACCTATGCATTACGAATGCATTGCTCTACCAACTGAGCCACAGTAGCATATTATTAAATTTTAAGTGTTTTTTGCCGCTATGGCATTAGGCTTACGAATGCGCTGCTCTACCAACTGAGCCATACCAGCAAGTGTTGTTGCTGTTTAATCAGCCTTTATATTATATATAAAGACTTGCGATTTTGCAAGTGTTTTTTTGATTTTACAAAAAAGAATAAAACAGTTCGATTTTTTATGTCCTCTTTTCGCGGTCGGTCTTGTAAAGGTCGGTCTTTTAATATATAATTTATCTGTAATAACAAAAAGGCGGAAGGGTTGATTTTTATGAAGAAAACTCTTAACGGCGATTGGCTTTTCAGGCAGGCGGACAAATCCGACCTGCACGGCGCAAAGGTGCCGGGCTGTAACTTCACGGATTTGCTCGACAACGGTATGATTGACGATCCGTTTGTCGGCATAAACGAGAAGGAATGCGAATTCGTCGGTAAATCCGATTGGGAATACTCGCGCACGTTCACCGTTTCAAAGGATGAAATGGCGAGCGATGAGGTTTTCCTGTGCTTCGATATGATTGACACGCTTGCGAGCATTTATCTTAACGGCAAACTGATCGGCAACACTGAAAACTGTTTTCGCAGATATGAGTTCCCCGTCAAAAGCTTTCTGAGCGCGGGCGAGAATGAAATCAGAGTTTATTTCAAGTCGCCCGTTAATTACGTTTCGGACATATATAAAAAAGAGGGCGCAGTGCCCAATGCGAACGGACAGAACGGTATCGTGCATATAAGAAAGCCGCAGTCGCATTTCGGCTGGGACTGGGGTCCCGTGCTCGTGCCTTGCGGTATTACTGGTGACGTTTATCTCGAATTTGCCGACACTGCGCGGCTCGGTGACGTTTCGGTATTGCAGGAGCATAAGGACGGAAAAGTCACGCTTAAAATCCGTGCAGGAAAGCTTGCTTTAACAGACGGCGACACAAAGACTTCGGTGAGTGTTGCCTGCCCCGACGGCAGTGTGCTGAAGGCGGCAGGGGAGAGCGCGGAATTTGTGATTGACAAGCCCGAGCTCTGGTGGACCTATGAGCTGTCGCGAAAGGACGTTCAGCCGCTTTACGAGGTGAACGTAAAGCTTAAAAAGGGCCGAAAGCTGCTCGACGAAAAGACCGTGAAAATCGGACTTCGTACGCTTGAACTCAACCGCGAAAAGGATAAGTACGGTCAGCAGTTCTGCTTTGTGCTCAATGGTGTTCCGATTTTCGCCAAGGGTGCAAACGTCATCCCCGCGGATCAGTTTATGAACCGCTTTGACAGTGAAAAACGCGAAAAGTTCTTCAACGCGGTCCGCTTTGCAAATATGAATATGCTTCGCGTCTGGGGCGGCGGCTACTATGCCGACGACGCGTTCCTCACAAAATGCGACGAAACGGGCATACTCGTCTGGCAGGATTTTCAGTTCTCGTGTCAGGCATACCCGTTCTTTAAGCAGAGTTTCCTTGACAACGTCAGGAGGGAAATCGCGTATAACGTTGCGAGAATGCACACGCATCCGAGCCTCGCGCTCTGGTGCGGAAACAACGAAATTGAGCAGATGCACGCAATGTGGCTGCCCTTCCGCGACTACATCGAATGGACCGAAAAATTCTTTTACGGCATACTTGAAAATGAGATAAGAAAAATCGACACGGCAACGCCATACATACCCGGCTCGCCCTGCGGTGTCGGTTACAATAAGGGCATAAATCACGACAACGTCGGCGACAGTCATATCTGGTCCGTCTGGCACGGATTGCAGCCGATGAATTACTATCGTAAACGTTATGCGCGCTTCTGCTCGGAGTTCGGCTTCGAGAGCCTGCCCGATATCAAGACGATCAAAGGCTTTGCGAGCGAAGAGGACTACGACCTCAATTCTCCCGTTTTCCTGTCGCATCAGAAATGCAACAACGGCAACAGCAAGATGGTTTACTATATTGCTTCAAGATTTGATCTGCCCGCACGCTTTGAGGATTACGTCTATCTGTCGCAGGTAACTCAGATGGAGTGCGTCGAGGACGCAACCTCGCACTGGCGCCGCAATCGCGGCCGCTGCAACGGCGCGCTGTACTGGCAGTTCAACGACTGCTGGCCCGTGTGCTCGTGGGCGGGAATGGATTATAACTACAACTACAAGGCTCTGCAGTACGCGGCAAGGCGCTTCAACGCACCGGTCTGCGTTTCCGTCGAGGACAGCGAGGGCGAGATGAAGGTTTTCGTCCACAACGACCTGAACGGGTGCGTAAATGTCAGAGCAGAGGCGTTCTTCTTCGGCTTCGTCAACGGCAAGGTTGACTGCTTCGACGAAAAGCTGACGCTGAAACCTCTTGAGGTTGCAAATGTGTTCAATATATACGGTAACGACGTTCTGAAGTATTCAAAGAAAAAGAACGGCTTCTGCGTAAGGCTGTATTCCGACAGCGGAGAAATGCTGACGCAGAAGGTTATATTGCTTGACAAAGAGAAAAATATCGCTCTGCCGAAGTCGAAAATCACAAAGAAAACGGAAGCAAAAGACGAAGTAGTTAAAATTCATCTAAAGGCTGATAGGTTCGCCAGACTTGTCTGCGTTTCGAGTGATATTTCCTGCGAGCCTTTTTCGGACAACTTCTTCGATTTGCTGCCGGGACAGGAATACACCGTCACTTGCAACGTTCCCGAGGACGTTGACGAAAAGGCGCTTGCAGACAGCATACGCGTAATCAGCCTTTGCGACATTGAGCGTGAAAGGAATATCGCAAAAATCGCGAAAAACAAGCTGCGTGTGCTTTCTTCGCCGATAAATATAGCAAATATTATAATCCGTGCAGGCGTGCCTGAGGATCTGGAGGTATAGTTATGAGAATTGATTACCGGAACGCAAAAAAACAACAGCAGTTAAAGGGCTTCGGCACGTCATCGTGCTGGTGGAGTCAGTACTGCTCGGGCAAGGCGGCGGATGAGCTCGCCGAAGCGCTGTACGGCGACAGCGGACTTAAACTCAATATCTATCGCTACAATGTCGGCGGCGGCTACGACCCCGACAACGTCAGGGTAACGAATCCGTGGCGGCTGACCGAAAGCCTGTATGAATTTGACCGTGAAACCGAGGAAGGTCATTACAACTTTGATAACGACAGGACCGCGCGCGAGTTTATGCAGAAGTGCCTCGACAAGCGCAATATTGATATGTTGGTGCTGTTTGCCAATTCTCCCCACTGGTCGCAGACCTCGACCGGTCAGGCTTCGGGCAGTCTGCTTTATCACACCTGCAATCTGCCGAAGATGAATTACAAAAAATTCGTTGACTATTTCCTTGATGTAACCGAATTCTTCCTCAAGAGCGGAATTCCCGTTACTCATATCAGCCCGATTAACGAGCCACAGTGGAAATGGGGCGGCTCTTATGTCTGGCAGGAGGGCTGTCATTATGAGACAAACGAGCTTTTAGAAATTTTTCATCTATTTGCCGAAGAGATAATAAAACGCGATTTGCCCGTAAAGCTTTACGGACCCGAAAGCGGTGAGCTTCTCGGTCTGACGGCGGAGTATATTGACGCGTTTTCAAAGGATGAAACGATAATGAAGGTTATGCCCGACATTGCGGTTCATTCATATCACTGCGACGACAAGCCCGAAGACAGAATCGAATTCAGAAAAGAGCTTGTTGAAAAGTATTCCTCGCTTCGTTTTGATATGTCCGAGTGGTGCGAGTTGCCGAATAAAAGCCCGACCGACTCAATCAAAGGCGCGCTGATTTCGGCAAGAGTTATCGGTCAGGACCTGACGCTTGCCGGCTTCGAGAGTTGGACGGCGTGGGTTGCCGTCAATCAGATGAGCATCAAGGACGACGGTAAAAACTATTCCGACGCCTGGTTTGCCGCAGAAAACGATTTTTCACAGTACGTTCAGGCAAAGCGTTACTTCGGTATGGCTCATTTTTCGAAATATATACCCGTCGGCTCGTATTGTCTTGATACCGCTAATAAACCCGAAAATGAAAACACTCTCAATGCCTTTTCGTTTATCACGCCAGACGGCAAAACCGTCAGTGTAATTGTCAACGAGGGCGGCAAAACCGAGCTTTCACTCGACGGAGATTTCAAAAAAATGCAGGTGATTTCGTCGGATGACAACGAACAGTTAAAAATTATCTACGACGGAGATTACAAAACCTCTCTGACAGTTAACGAAAACACCTTGCTGACTTTAATACTTGAATAAAAGCAAAAAAATAAAGCCGTCTGCTGACGGCTTTTATTTTTGTTATTTTAACCTTCGTAATCCTCTTCGTTTTCCCAGTTATGGTAAACTTCCTGAATGTCGTCGTTGTCCTCGAACATTTCGAGCATTCTGCCCATAGCCTGAATATCGTCGGGATTGTCAAGGCGTGTGTAGGTTGAAGGAACGTATTCAACCTCAGCCGAAAGGAAGGTGTAGCCCTTTGCCTCGAGGTCGTCGCGTACAGCGCCCATATCGTTGGGCTCGGTGCGCACGTCAAAGACTTCACCGTCGGTGATGAAATCAACCGCTCCTGCTTCAAGAGCGTCTTCCATAAGCTTGTCCTCGTCAACGCCCTCCTTGTCGATTATGATAACGCCCTGACGGGTGAACATAAACGAAACGCAACCGCTCTGGCCCATATTGCCGCCGAACTTGTCAAAGTAGTGACGTACGTCGCCTGCAGTACGGTTGCGGTTGTCGGTAAGCGCTTCAACGATAACTGCGATGCCCGACGGGCCGTAGCCCTCGTAAACAATGCTCTCGTAATTATCGGTATTGCCGTCGCCGGCAGCCTTTTTGATAATTCTCTCTATGTTGTCGTTGGGAACGTTAGCCGCCTTAGCCTTGGCGATAATGTCCTTAAGCTTTGAGTTACCCGCAGGGTCGGGGCCGCCTTCACGTACGGCAACCGCGATTTCACGGCCTATTTTTGTAAAGACCTTCGCTCTGGCGTTATCGGTCTTTTCTTTTTTTCTCTTGATGGTACTCCATTTTGAATGTCCTGACATAATTTCACCTCTGAAATTTTTTACCGAAATATTTTAACACAGCTTTTGACATATATCAAGCATTAAACCTCAAAATCCTCGACCGCCTGCGAAATCTGTTCCTCGGCAGATAGAGTGGTTGAGGGCGTTTCGCCGCTTTTCTTTGAGCCGCTGACGGCAACGGCGACGATAAACGCAACGAACAGAACGACTATAACCGCAACTATAATTAGGCCTCTTTTATTCTGTGCGCTTTCCTCTTTCTTGATTTCGGCGGCAGTAGGCTTTTTGCTATTGGCTTTCTTTTTATTTGATTTTGACTTTGACATAATATCACCCGAAAAAGTTATAGCATAAACGGGCGCGAAATTCAATAGATTTACTTTTATTTAATTATATGATAAAATACATTTTATGAAAAACACGGAGCTTTACGAAAACGAGCATATTGAAATTCTCGGTAACGATATCGGCGTTATAGTGTCGGACGAGCACACCTTCGGTACGGACGCGATGTTGTTGGCCGATTTTGCCGCGCCCAAAAGGGCGGACAGAGCCTGCGATCTCGGTACGGGCTGCGGTATAATACCGTTTCTGTGGGCGCGAGACGGCAAATGCTCCGAAACCGTCGGTGTTGAAATTCAGCAAAAGGGCTTTCTGCAGACCGAAAGAAGCATTCAGGCGAATAGTCTTGAAAACAAAATGAAGGCCGTCAATTCCGATTTACGTGAATTGAAGGGAAAACTCGATTTCGGCAGCTTCGATCTGGTCACAATGAACCCGCCGTATAAAAAAGAAAACGCGGGTATTGTCAGCGAAAGCGAGAACGAAAGAATTGCAAGGCATGAAACCGCATGTACCTTTGACGATATATGTAAGGCGGCTTCGTCACTTCTGAGATTCGGCGGACGCTTCTGTATCTGCATACGCCCCGAAAGACTCTTTGAAATGATGAAAACGATGTCGGATTTCCGAATGGAGCCCAAACGCCTGCGTCTTGTAAAAAGCAGAGCGGGGGAGAAGCCCTGGCTCGTGCTGATTGAAGCGCGGCTCGGCGGAAAATCGGGCCTGACCGTCGAAAGTGACTTTGTGCTTTATAAGGACGACGGAAGCTACACCGAGGAAATGAATTCGATTTTGTATCTTTACAGAAAGGATTAGATATGGCAGGGACTTTGTTTGTGGTCGGCACGCCGATAGGCAATCTGTCGGACCTTTCGCCCAGAGCGATAGAAACGCTTAAAAGCTGCGACTTCATAGCCGCCGAGGATACCCGTGTTACACTTAAGCTTCTCAATCACTTCGATATAAAGAAGCCGCTTATCAGCTATTTTGAGCATAACAAGCGTGATAAAGGCGAGGTGATTTTTAAGCGCATAGAGGGCGGCGAAAGCTGTGCGCTCGTTACGGACGCAGGTATGCCTGCAATTTCCGATCCGGGTGAGGATTTAGTTAATTTATGTCTAAACTCCGGAATTAAGGTCGAATCCGTTCCGGGCCCGACTGCATTTGCGACGGCGGTCGCAATTTCGGGTATGCCTTCGGCAAGGTTTACCTTTGAGGGCTTTCTGAGCGTTAACAAGTCCGAACGCCGCAACCATCTTGACGGGATAAAATACGAGAAGCGCACCATGGTCTTTTATGAGGCGCCGCACAAGCTGACGGCAACGCTTAGGGACTTGTACGAAGCGCTCGGCGACAGAAATATCGCAATAGTCAAGGAACTAACAAAAATTCATGAAACCGTTGAACGCACTACACTCAGCGAAGCGGCTGCAAAATACGCCGATGTCACGCCTAAGGGCGAGTTTGTACTCGTTATTGAGGGAGCAAAGCAGAGTGAGGAAGCCGAGCTCACGCTTGACGAGGCGATTAAGCTTGCGAAAAAGCTTGTTGCCGACGGTATGAGCGTCAACGACGCCGCCAAGGAAACGGCAAAACAGACAAAATTCAAAAAGAGTGAGCTTTATAAGGCTTTACTGGAGGATTGAAATGCTGACACAGTTCTGGTATTTATGGGTAATTATAGTCCTGCTTTCAGCGGCGACAGTGGCCGCGATAATCTTTGCGGCGAGGGCTGTTTCCTCGCACAACGCCGAAACAAAAAAACAGCTTGAGGAGCTTAAACGGCTCAAGCTGTTGAAGGATAAATATAAGAATTTTGATATAGGAGTGCTTGAAGAATCGTCACCCGCCGAAGCGCTTGAGGGCACAATGGCTGTGCTGCAGTCGCGTATTGAAAGGGCTGACGACGCCGAAGCGGAATTTGCCGCCTTCAATGAGCCGCAGAAATACATTTATACGCTCAACTATTTTCTCGAGGATATTGAAGCGGGCGGTCTTTCGTTCTTCTTCAAGAACAACGGCGACGAGCTTCGCAGCGTAGCGGCAGACGCACTTAGGGCAGTCGGTTACGAGAGCGCCGTTTCACCCGTCAACACGGTCTGGAAAATGTTTGACGACTCATACGCAGACACTACCGTTGACCTTGACGAGCTTGACAGAACAGACGAGCAGTTTGCCGCAACCTTTGATAAGCAGGCGCTTATTGATAAGATTAAAGATTATATAATTGAAAATGCCGAAACGCTTAAGAATCAAGGTTGATATTCGCCACCGATTTTGCGTTTTTTATGAGTATGTGCTCGGCGGTTGAGATAACCGTCTTGATGCACAGCGGCTGACGTATGTTCTTAACCGTCTTTTCCTGAGTTTCGCTGATGAGGCTCTTTGAAACGAGCTCAAGCGAAGCCTTCGACTGAGCGAGGGCGTTGTTGACGCTCATATTAATCCAGCTTTTGGGGATATAACCCGCGCCGACTGCAAGTACGGCAAGACGGTAAATACACAGCGCGAAGAAGTGCTTCGCCTGCTCGGTCTTTTCCGGACCGTTCTTTGCAAAGTCATCCGAGAGCATTGACGCCGCTCTGAACAGCGTGCTCGTGCGGAATTCCGCATCAAGGCTGAAGTCCTCATCCTCGAAGTTTTCCTTGAACTGACGCTCGGTCTCGCTTAATCCGAGAAGATAGTCCGTGCTCACGTCGTAGTAGGCGGCTGCCTTGACGAGGAAATCAAGTCCGCATTCGCGTATGCCCTTTTCGTAGTGCGACAGAAGCGCCTGAGACACACCGAGGCTTTGCGCGGCATCCTTCTGGGATATGTTTTTCTTCTTGCGTAAATCGAGCATTCTCTGTGAAAATGCGGTGTTCATCAAATCACAACCTTTACAAAATGTAATAGAGATTGTAACAGATATTTTACTGATTGTATATAATTAAATTCAACAAATCTTGCGGAGGTTAGTTATGAAAACCTACAAAATTCATCTTATAAGGCACGCCATGACTGCCGAAAATGTCGAGGGCAAATACATAGGTCAGACCGACGTTGAGCCGAGCGCCGAGGGTCTTGAGCAGATTAAGAATCTTATGTCCGAGAACAGCGGCTACCCCGAGGTTGACGTTGTTATTTCGAGTCCGCTTAAGCGTTGCACTCAGACCGCTAAGCTCATTTATCCCGACAAAGATCCCGTTATCATGCAGGACCTGATTGAATACGACTTTGGTGATTTTGAGGGTTGCACGGCAGAGGAGCTTAAGGATCTGGATACCTTTAAGGATTGGCTTGCAGGCACCGACCCCGACACGCCTGTTCCCTTCGGCGAGAGCCAGAATCAGTTTAATAAGCGTATTTGCGAGTGCTTTATTCGCATAGTTGACGGAATTATCAGATCGGGTACGGACTCAACGGCGGTGTTCACCCACGGTGGAATAATAATGAGCCTTATGGCCAAGTTTGCGCTGCCCGAAGCGGCGGCAAACGAGTGGCTGACGCCAAACGGCTGCGGCTACACGCTGAGAATTGACCCGTCGGTATGGCGTATGGGACAGAAGCTCGAAGCCTTTGCCGAGTGCCCGCCCATCCCGGAGCAGGTTGACGCGGAACGCGAGATGTGGGATACCTTCGATTTCGACCCCGACAACGACGATTACGATATCAGCGAGCTTATCAACGACTATACGGATTACGAAAACTCCGGGGGAGATAATCTGTTATAATCTTTTGCCTGAAAACCGGCAGGCAACGTGAAAGCATAAGAAAGCAGAGGAGAATCGGTATGACGTACTACGGCGGCAATTCCGTTTGTGAAAACGGCAAACGAAATGCCGACAGCCTTATTATATACGGCGTTTTTGCGCTCGCATCGGCCATGCTGATGAAGAGCATATACGATATTGTCGGTGAAATAGCTTATCTGTACGGCGACGCGGTATTCGGCTTTTCGGGTTTTTACCGTAAGCTTTTCGTTGCCGCCGCCGTTTCGCTTATCGCATTTACCGTGTTTGCCGTTGCGTGTCGGCTTGTTGAAAAGAAGCTGATAAAATCAAGCTCTCTTATTCCGATTCTTGCCGTGATGAGTCTTACGTATTTCGGAAAGACCGAAGCCGTGCTTGAGCGGTTTCTGAATATCGGGGCGGAGAGCCGGGAGAGCGTTCACAGTATTCATAACGGTTTGATTTATCTCTCGTTTGCAGTAACAATTCTGCTGACGCTTGTTTCGGTTATCTCGTTTTATAAGATGAAACAGGATGAATCTGACAGAGATTTCGTTCCCGCGTGTCTGTTCGGAGTGCTGAGCATCGTTCTAAACGTCTTTCTGTATATAAGCGTTCGTTCGGAATTGTCCGCAAGCGTTGAGGCAAGGATTTTGTTTATCCTGAGTGCGGCTGTTGACGCCGTCAAATTGGCTTTGCTTATAGCTGTCCTGACTAAGGGGAGAGAGTTCATCGGCAGTAAATCATTCACGGCGGCTTCTTTCGCGGTGCTTGCCGTCGGGCTCTTCTTCTCGGTGTACGATTCGGGATTCGTGCCGTTTGATTTCCTCAGACGAATCGACTCAAATTTCTTCTTCGGATGATTCAGCTTCACAGACCTTGATTTTCAAGGTCTGTTTTCTTATACAGAGCGAGTGTTGCACAGTAATACGGCGCAACAAAAAGTATCGGAAATATGAAAACACAAAAGCAAAGCCA
>JAEEGI010024022.1_pt1 | contig 11918 bp, 6 predicted proteins | sample 8958751 | NCBI WGS metagenome assembly JAEEGI01 (sample SAMN16246545, study PRJNA631951) | gut metagenome | biome: gut microbiome; feature: rumen; material: KS-attached | host: Bos | place: Iran: Karaj | collected 2018-10 | reverse complement strand
CAGAAGAAGGGACTTGAACCCTCAAGAGATTGCTCCCACACGGACCTGAACCGTGCGCGTCTACCAATTCCGCCACTTCTGCAGACAACGAACAAATTTTAAAACAAACAGCCCTCAATGTCAATAATTCATAGGCTTCTTAGTTCGAAAAAAGTGCCCGGCCTCTCTGACCGGGCACCCTTATCGCTTAATTAAATTTCCAGTTTCTGATATCGCCTTCGGATCCGTCAAATACGAACCTGATATCGCTCTTTCCCGTTACCTTGGAGGTAAGATTGAAGGTCTCCTCGGTAAATCCTTCTGAAGCGCCTGTCTTAAACTCAGCTACCTTGTCGGATCCGGCATAAATGCAGATTCCGATTCCGGCCTTAGATCTGGAGGTGATGCTTACGGACGATGCACCATCAACTCCGAAATCAGCTCCTTCTACCAGCATCCAGCTGCCATTCTCTTCCGCATTTACAAGCATTTCACCTGCAAAGAGCTTCATATCGGTTGCCCCCTCAATGTAGGGAACCGTCTTAAGGCCTGCCATAGACGAGAACGTAGCTGCGGGAACACAATCGTATGGATTAAAGCTTCCCACCTGCGATACACCCTTCCTCGTTCCGGTCGACTTGGCGGGAACTCCGTCAGCACTTACATTTATCTCATCGACATTGGTGCTTCTGAAGCCGCCGTCAATTCCCATGTACTCTTCAAGGATACGGCTGTGGTATGCGATGTAATACTTGCCCTTAAATTCGAACATACAGTGGTGGTTGTTACCGCCTCTTCCGAAGAAGAATCCGGGATTCTTAAGAACCGCCGCAGAAGGGACGAAGGGACCGTCCGGTTTATCGGATACCATGGTAAGAATCTCTCCCGATTCAAAGCCCAGCTTTTCGGTAGCTTCGGGAGTTACGTTAAAGTTTGAACAATAGGAATAGTAATACTTTCCGCCTATCTTGTTGATTCCCGAATCTTCGAAAAGGTATGCAACATTTTCGATGGGCTTGGGGTCTTCTGCCAGATGGATCATGTCATCGGTAAGTCTTACAACTCTTGCGGTTCCGGGATTTGATGCCTTGTCCTCGGAAGGAACGCCTCCTCCGATGTAAAGCCAGCCGGTTCCGTCATCATCAACCAGTACTGCGGGATCAAAGAGCCAGGTTACGGAAGCACAATTGGGGGTATCTCTCGATACAAGAGGTCCTCCGATAGGATCGATAAAAGGTCCCGTGGGGCTGTCCGAGGTAAGAACTGCGATTCCGTTTCCGCTGTTTGCAAAATAAAGAAAGAATTTATCTTTGCCGTTAATCGTCTTCCAACATGCTGCGGGAGCCCATGAATTGCCTCCCCAGGTAGCAAGACCGTTTTTTCCTGCGGCATATACTACGCCGTGGTCGGTCCAGTTTACAAGATCTGCGGATGAAGCGACACTTATGGTATCTATCTTACTGTAGTTATTCTCGGTAAGTTTTCCCGATTCATCGTAAGTAAGAATGTCACAGGTCATATACATATAGACTCTGTCTTTATAAACCATGGCGAAGGGATCTGCTCCGAAACGCTGGGTCATTATGGGATTGTGATCTCCCGCCGGCTTTAAGCTTTTTAACAGATTGTTGTTCATTTTTTATCCTTCCCCGGATGCTTTTTTGTACCCTTAACACACCCGTTTCAATACATTTTAATTATCCCACGGCCGCAGATTCCACGCAATAAAAAAGGACTTTCACCCTAATATTTGGGTGAAAGTCCGCATTATTTAATCATCAGGTAATGGTATCAAACATATATCCGTTTGATACGCCTGCTGCCATTCCCGAGCTGTTATAGATCGAGTTTCTGGTAGCGGCATAATTAGCGTTGCTCTGAACCATTCCGGCAGAGACGCTTACGCTGTATCCGTAGGATGACTTTTCAGCAAACAGATCCTTGATATCGGATACATCCGCCGCTTTAAGCTTCTCCTCATCAACCGCGATCTTTCCGTCATTTCCGGCGATAAGTCCGATGGAATCCATCTTCTCGGTATATCCGTTTGAAAGAGAACTCAAAACCGTGATCCTGCTTGAAATTGAAGAATCATTGACTACTTCCTTATCTGCAGCCGCTTCGATCATGGAGTTATAGCTCTTTACAAATCCTTTGACAGCGGAAACAAGAAGATCAGTATCCTCCCTGGCAGCATTACGGATCTTTTCGATGGAATCCTTAACGGAGCCTGCAGCCTCAGCTACTTTTCCGTAATTTTCCGAAACAGTGTTTTTTCCGGTAGCTTTATTTACATCCTTGGAAACTATCTTTGAGGCGCTCTCGGAAGTCTTATCATCCGCATAATAAGCCTTCATGAGCTTGCCGTATGCTCCGCTCTTAACAAGACCGTAGTCCTTGAGCCAGCTCATAGAATTAAAAGAATCACTTTTTGAACCTGAAATCGATGAGAATAAAGAACTGTAATCAGTTTTAGCCTGTATATTTATACTCATAGGCTCCACCTCCGGCCATCCATGCCCGAATAATACGGTTGCCCGCAAACTATGTTCCTTCACCCTAAAAATACCATCCCGAAGGGCTTTCTGTAAAGTAAAAAAAGACCGCCTTCCGATAAGTACGAAAAGCGGCCTTTTGTATTATTTTCTCTTAAATACGGGTATGGATTCTATGGGCGCTGCTGCAGTGATCGTCTGTGCTCCGTCATATACCTTACCGTCGCGGATATCTTCCCACTTGCCTGCGGGGAGGTATACCTGTCTTTCTCTCATTCCCTCATACATTACGGGAGCAACGAGATAATCCGAACCGAACATATACTGATCGTCAAGATCCCAGCACTTCTCATCCTCGGGGAACTCATAGAACATTGCTCTCATGAGAGGTGATCCGTTTGCGGAAGCTTCGTCATAAATGGATTTGATGTAATCCTTAAGATCCCATCTTATTTTAAGATTATCGGTCAGGATCTTCTGAACCTCTTCTCCGTAGCTCCAGATCTCGTTAGCATGACCTGTATGGAGATATCCGCTTCCCCAATCCTTGTGATCGAGGGGCTCGATATTCAGAGGGCCTCTTTCTCCGTGGAGTCTTAAGATAGGAGTAAATACTGCCCACTCATACCATCTTACCAAAAGCTCTTTGAAGTAATCGGTATTAACATCGGAATTCATGAAGCCTCCGATATCGGTGGTCCACCAGGGGATTCCCGCAAGTCCGATATCAAGTCCGCCTCTTACCGAATTCTGCAGAGCTTCGAAGGTTGAATAGATATCACCGCTCCACATAAGAGTTCCATACTTGGGAGATCCTACCCACCCGCAGCGAAGAAGGTTTACAACCTGCTTCTTATCGTCGGTTTCTTTTTCACCTTCAAAAAAGCCCTGAGCATAGCATCTGGGATAGATACAGCTGACTTCGGCACCGGGTCCGAGGTAATATCTGTAATTGTCGAAATCATATGCGGCAAGATCGGGTTCTGCATTATCAAGCCAGAACATATCTATACCGTAGTCGTAATAATTCTTCTTGCACTTCTCCCATACATACTTTCTTGCTTCGGGATTGGTAGCATCATAAACAATGCAGTCGCCCTGATAATCGTATGTTCCGTTGGTTCCCTTCTCCGTTCTCATAAGAAGGCCTCTGTCCCACATCTCACCGAAGTTCTCGCTCTTCTTATCAACGGAAGGCCATACGGAAACCATGACCTTGATACCGTATGAGTGAAGCTCGTCAACCATCGCCTTGGGATCGGGCCAGTATTCTTTGTCGAATTTCCAGTCACCCTGAAGAGTCCAGTGGAAGAAGTCGATTACGATAACGTCGATCTTGATACCGAGTTCCTGATATTTTCTGGCAACGGTAAGAACTTCATCCTGAGTTCTGTATCTGAGCTTGCACTGCCAGAGTCCGAGAAGATCTTCGGGCATTTCGGGAGCACGTCCCACAACCTCGGTATAGTTCTCGATGATCGCTTTGGGGGAATCGTCCGTGGTGATCCAAAGATCGAATTCCTTGGATGCATCTGCGACCCACTCCGTCATATTTTTACCGAAGGTTACATTACCAACTGCAGGATTGTTCCAGAGAAGTCCGTATCCCTTATTGGAAATCTCGAAGGGAATGGAGGTCTGTGCGTTACGCTGTGCAAGTTCAAGTGTGGTTCCTTTGAGTTCGATAAAGGAATTCTGGTAAACACCCATTCCGTAGATCTTCTCTCCGTCAATGGGCTCGAAGCGGAGTGTGAGCTTGAAATCACCGTTTAAGTGGGGCTTATACTCTCTTCCCACTCTTTTAAAGCAACTTACGGCATTGTTCTCCGTTCCTCCGTAATTGCTGTAATACTCCTTCATAAGGAACTCATCATTCTTGTAATAAGTGATGATACCTTCAGAACTTACGGAAGCTGAAGTTGAACCGTTCTTGATATAAGATCTGTCTTCGCCGATCTTAATCTCTGCGCCTGTCTTGTCCGATGACAATTCATCCTTGGGACAAAGTGCCCAGAGATTTCCGGTAAACTCATTGTTTCTCGTGGCTCTGATACGGAGTGCATTCTTACCCCAACCCTCGATTCTGACAATCTCCCCGCGCTTCTTAAAAATAAGTGCATTTCCGTCTTGATAAAACATTGTACCCTCCTAAAACATTTATTTGATCTCAACCCTGAAGACAACCGGCATGTCATCTTCAAATACGTGATCGGTCCTGATATCGAGTCCGTTATCAAGATGATCCCATTTAACTTCCTCGTCGCCCGCAAGAAGCACGACTTTGGAAATAATACCTTTGTATGATGAGCCTCCGTCCTCACCACGTTTAGCCATGCTCTTAATTAAGTAATGGCCATCCGGTGACGGCTTCATGGCTGCTACATAAATATGTCCGTCTTTTTCGGTGAATCTGAAATCTTCCGATGTGTAATCGAGAACTGCTCCGTCTTTAAATCCGCCTTCTTCTCTGTTAACACTGCCTTCTCCGTAGATCTTGTAAGGAGTGCTTCCGTAGATCATCTCACCGTTAATATCAAGCCACTTTCCGATTCCGAGAAGAACTTCTTTTTCTTCATTGCAAAGCGTTCCGTCTGCTTTGGGGCCTACATTGAGGAGAAGATTTCCGTTCTTGGATACGATATCCACAAGTTCTCTTACTACCTCACCTGCTCCCTTGTAATCCGCACCCTTTACATAGCCCCATGACTGTCTGCAAATAGGAGTATCGGATTGCCATACATATGCGGCTGCTCCGGATAAGCCTCCTCTTTCGATATCTCTTACATATGAACCCGGAGCGAATGCATCACTCTTTGCGGCTATGATACCTTTAAGGCCCTTGGACTCCATTACGTTGTAGTAATATGCCGCTGCTTTTTTAAGATAAGGCTTTAATGCGCTCTGTCCTATCCACCAGTCAAAATAGATAACTTCGGGAAGGAACTTATCTACCATCTCGCAGACTCTGTAAAGCCAGTCCTGCATGAACTCTTCGGAAGGGGCAGGTTTAAGATCAAAGTCATGGATATCTTCAGGTTCGGGAACCGAAGGCCAGTAGAAATCTCCTCTCTTAAATTCGCCCTTAATATCGCTGTCGAATTTCCTTCCGTTTCCGAGGAACCACCAGTGTTCGAATCTGTGAGATGAAATACCGAATCTTATGCCGTACTTTTCCGCAGATTCTTCAAGAAGTGCATCTATATCCTTACAGGGCCCCTTTTCGAAAGCATTCCAGTGTGATGCTTTACTCTTATACATCTGGAAGCCGTCGTGATGTTCTCCCACGGGGATCACATACTTCGCACCGGACTTTTTAAACACATCCATCCAGCTGTCGGGATCGAATTTTTCACCCTTGAAACGGTCTATGTAATCGATATATCCGCTTTCGGACAAAGGACCGTACTTTTCTACATGATGCTTATATTCTTCGCTTCCTTCTATGTACAGATTTCTGGGATACCACTCATTCATGAACTCTTCGGAAGTAAATACTCCCCAGTGAATGAATATTCCGAACTTGGCTTCGGAAAACCAATCGGGAACTCCGACCTTTGATAGTGATGACCAGTCATCCGAGTAAGGTCCTTTTGCGATGACTGAATCAATTCGCTTCATCTCCTTCTCAAGATCGGGCAGATCCGGGTACTGCTCTTCGGAAAATGTTCCGCTTAATTCCCCGGCACCTGCAGCAGCCGCGTCCATGACCTTTTCGGATTCTTTATCTGAATCTTCAAGTTCCTCAACGCTGTCTGCAAGATCGATGATATCAAGATCATCCCCGGTTTTATCCTGCTCTTCTTCTTTTTCTTCGGGATCCTTTTTTCTCGAAAGTACGGCACCAGCAATTATCATGATCACCGCAATGACTGCGATCGCTATTCCCGTGACAAGACCTTTATCGGTCTTTTCGGATACAGGCGCAGTATCCGGTAAAACAGGCTCTGCGGGAGAAGGTGCAATTTCTTCGGGAGCAGGCTCTTCCGGAACGATCTCCGGTTCCGGCTCGGGTTCTTTCGGAACTTCGTAGAGGGAATTAACCGTGATCATATATTCGATCTTGGTAACTCCCGCAAAAAGATCGTTTTCTACGGTTCCCGTTCCTGCTTCATCAGCGCCTCCGTAAAGTCTCCATGCACTCTCAATGCCTCCCACGGTCTCATTCCATGCTTTGGCAGTAAGTGTATCGTCCAGGGTTATGACGGAACCGTCTATGTTAAGTGCCACCGTCACATCCGCTTTACTGTACTGCGTTCCTTCTTCGGGAACTATAACGGGTGAGATAAAATATGCATGTCTTAATGCGGAAGGAAGTGTGAGAGATACCGTAACCGTATCTCCGACTTTCGCATATGCTTCCACCGCTTCGATATCACCGACATTCTCTTCATTTCCTTCGCCGAAGTATTTGAGACCGTGATCTCCGCTCTCCGAAAGGTCTCCGTCAAATGCTATGAAAACTCTTGCCTCACCTTCACTTGCGGGGCCTGTTTCATCGGCAGAATTGATCGTTATGGTATACTCGATGCTTGTCGCACCTTTGAATACATTTGCGTCGACGTACTTCAGCCCGCCTTCTTCGATACCGCCGTATAGGCGCCAGGCGGTCTTATAATCATCCGTTTGCGATTCCCATGAGACCGGTATATCTTCGCTGTCCTCAAGGGTTATCTCCACGTCTTCGCCGTTGACTTTAAGCGCAACATCCGCAGAGACATTCTCGATAGCGATATTGTCATACTGAGACACCACTACCGGTGCTATATCATAAACGCCTGTTATCTCTTCCGGAAAAGAAAGAGAGACCGTTACGGTATCTCCAACCTTTGCGCTCGCCGTAACCGCAGTGATATCGGGAGTAGAATCTTTGCCGGGACCTGCATAAACAAGTCCTCTGTCTCCCGCCTCAGCACCGGATCCGGTAAAAGAAATAAAGACGGATAATTCTTCTTCATAAGTTTCGGCTGCCTTTACGCTTGCTGCCGGTATCATGGCAAAAGCAGTGAAAAGTGCGAGTAATCCTGCTCCCGCTCTTTTGATCATGTTCTTCATTTCAAAAACTACCTCTAAAAAAATACCCACGGAAGGATGCAGGACCTGCATCCCTCCACGGGTTACCGATAAAATTATTAAGAATTAAAGTCTTTCAAATTCTACCTTCTGAGCATCTTTGCCCATAACAGCTTCAATCTTGTTATCTCCATCCTTGAGCATGGATACGGGAATGACCGCAGATTCGATCTTATCACCGTTTACAACAAGGTATGAGATACCTTTGCACACATGCTCGGGATTCTTAACTTCGATATGGAGATTCTTTCCTCTGAATACTCTGTCGACTTCATATCCGTCCCATGAATCGGGGATACAGGGATCGATGAGCATTCCGTCGTACTGAGGTCTGATACCGAGTACGTACTGGGTAAGTGAATAGTATGTCCATGCAACCGCACCGGAGAGCCATGAAGTACGGCAGTTACCGGGTCTGGGCGACTCATCGGAATAGGTGGTCTGACCCTGAACATAAGGCTCCGACTGACGGATCTCCGCTCTTGTATTGTAGCTTGCGGGAAGCGCAGCCTTTAAGTACTTATATGCTCTGTTTCCGTTGCCGGCAACAGTTTCTGCCATAACGCCCCAACCCTGGGTATGGTTGAAGATACCGCCGTTTTCTTTGATACCGGTGGGGAATACTACGCAGCCCATAACGGTCTGGGGAGTGTAGACGATAGCCGGTGCGCAGAGCTTAAGTCCGTACTCGGAGAAGAGCTGCTCATCAACCGCATCAAGACAAAGCTTTTCCTGATCGTCCTTGCAGGCACCGGACATAACGGCCCATACCTGAGTATTGAGATAAACCTTACCTTCGTCGTATTTATCTGTTCCGTAAACGGTTCCGTCCTCACCGACAGCCCAGATCCACCATTTGCCGTCCCATGCTTTCTTCTGGATAGCTTCATCGAGGATATCTCTCTGCTTAAGCGCCCAGGCTGCCTCGTCTTCTTTTCCGAGGAGTTTGGAGATATCCGCGTAGGTGGTAAGTCCGAGTCTTAACTGGAACGTTACCATTACGCTCTCGCCGTGATAACCGGTCTGGAGACAGTCGTTCCAGTCGGCTGCAAGTCCCGAAGGAAGTCCGTCTGCACCGCTTCTTTCGATATTGAAAAGAAGGGCTTTCTTGAGGTGATCGTAAACCGTATCCTCGCCGTGATCCGCATAAGGAACTACTTCGTTAAAGAAATCAATGTCTCCGGTCTCCGCAACATATGCAGGGATCGCATTGAAGAACCACTGGCAGTCATCGGATCTGAATTCCTTCTCATCGGGGCACTTCTCGTGGCCGGGATTATGTCCGAGCTTGATAAGAGGCATTGCACCTCCGCAGAAGGTCTGGCCTGAAAGCATCTGCTTCAGACGAGCTTTGGAAAGTTCGGGTATCGCAGCATTTACGCCGAGAGTATCCTGAACGGAATCACGATATCCGAGACCGTCTCTTTCTCCGTTGTAAACAAGAGAAGCTGCTCTTGACCAGGAGAAGGTGATGAGGTTGTTGTAAAGTCCCCATACATTGGCGGTGTGGTTGATATCTTCATCGGGGGTCTTAGCCTTGAATGAAGTGAGCTTTGAGTGCCAGTCTGCTTTAAGCTTTTCGAACTCTTCGTCGAATCTGGCAATCGAACCGTACTCTTTAACGGTCTTTTCTCCTACGGCATTTGCATTACCGATGCCAAGGAGGATGAGTACTGTTTTCTTTTCACCGGGCGCAAGGACCATGTCGGACTGGATGGATCCGCAGGCGGTATCGCCGTAGCACCAGGAATCGGAGCACTGTCCTTCGATGACAGCCTTGGGCTCCTTGTATGATCCGTAAGTTCCGAGGAACTTCTCTCTGGATGTATCGTAATGAGTCATGGGAGCTTCGCAGACTGCGAACCACTCCTGCTGTACAAGTCCGCCAAGCTCATACTCGGGGTGCTGCTTGTAGATATTGTCATGGATCGAATAGCCGAGGATGTTATCTGCCTTCTTGTCGGCTTCCATGATGAAAAGTGAATACTGAAGGTTTACAAGGTCCTGAGTGGTGTTCCACTGGCTTGCGAACTCGCAGTATGTGAATGCTGAAAGGTTTCTGGGCTTATCCGACTTGTTCTCTACGTCAAGTCTCCAATACTCGAAGGTCTGTCCCAGAGGAACAAAATAGGTAGCATCGGTGTGGATATCCGCATAATCCGAGCTTATGATGGTGTAAGCCGTACCGTGACGGCAAACATTCTTATAGGTATCAAGAGGTTTTCCGACAGGCTGCCATGAAGCAGACCAATAATCCTTAGAATCATTGTCTCTCAGATAGAAATATCTTCCGGGCTGATCCATGGGAATGGAGTTAAAGCGAAGACGCATAAACCTTCCCTGAGCACCGGAGCGGTAGAAACCGTATCCGCCTGCATTATTGGTGATGATGGCACCGTACTGGGTAGTACCGAGATAGTTACTCCAGGAAGTCGGAGTATCCGGCCTGTCAACAACGTATTCGTAAGCTTCGTCGTCAAAATGTCCGTACTGCATAGATTTTATCCCCTTTGATATATTTTGTTTTCACCCTATAAAAAAAACGGGCATTACCTGAACAGTATAGCAAAACGGGTACTAAAAAAATAGTTGGATAATACGGTCTTCATCCCGTTTTACATTCGAAACGGGAAGCCCATCGTTACCTGCCATCGAACCCCTCGCGCCGGTATCTATGACTTCCCGTTTCTACTGTAAGTAATCCCTACATCTGTACAATAATTTTTTAACGAAAATAAAGCAAACAAAATGTAACTCAAATGTGATACTATAGTATTGTGCGAGGGGAAAGCGCACATTTTACGGATTTAGTATCAAAGAGGCTCACAAAATGAAAGACAGATCTACAGAAGAAAAAAGGCACCATTCTAACGCACGTGTCCCCTACACCTGCTACAAGGGAATCATCCCGGACTGGTTTCCGTCCGTACCACTCCACTGGCACAGAGAATTCGAACTTGCTTATATATATGACGGGAAGGGCATTTTCAGGATTGAAGAACAGATAATACCCGTGAAAACGGGAGATATTGTCATCATCAAACCGGGTGCTCTCCACTCCACGGATAAAACGGACTGCAAAAAGTTCTATTATGATACTATCGTATTTGACGACTCCTTTATCTTCGGAAATCACGCGGAAAGATGCTTTACCGATCTTCTGAGCATTTTCGAAAGGGAGGATTCTTTTATCAAACTCCCCATAAATTCCGAAAACTCTTGCTATGAAGAGATCAGGCAAAACGCATTGGAGCTCTTTGATGCCGCAAGACTTTTTTCGGGAAGCGGAGATCTGAAGGTCAAAATATCACTTCTCAAGATCTTCGGACTCATCATAGACAGCGGGGCAGTCGAAACAGGCTATAAATCCGAGATTTCATCGGATTCTATTAAGCCCGCCGTAGATTATATAAGGGAAAACTACAGTGACCATATCACGGTCGATATGCTGGCAGATAAATGCCACTTGAGTAAGAGTTATTTCATGAATCTGTTCAAGAAGGTTACCGGAAACACTGTTATCGGATATCTGATGCAGGTAAGGGTGGACAATGCCTGCAGGCTTCTTGCCAATGAGAATATGTCTGCCTCCGAGGCGGCTCTGAGCGTCGGCTACACCAACATATCCAACTTCAACAGACAGTTTAAAGAATTAACGGGTTGCACACCCAAGGAATATAAAAAGAGAAAATAAGTTACAAGGTGTGTGGGGATTATGGATAAAGAAAGAATCAAGAACTTAAAGCTCGCCATGGAGCGTTCGGTTTCATCGGGCGAAACCGCAGGATCTTTACTGCTTGTCATCAAAGACGGCAGGGAGGAATGTTATCTCGAAACAGGATATGCGGATATACCTGATAAAAAACCGTTAAAAAGAGATTCACTTTTCAGACTCTATTCCATGACAAAACCCATCACCGCAGCTGCCGTGATGATCCTTGTCGAAAGAGGACTGATCGAGCTTACGGATCAGATAAAATATATCTTCCCTTCTTTCAAAGATATGAAGGTTCTGGAAAACGGAAAAGCATCCCGTGCGACAAGGGACCTGAATCTCTTTGACATCTTCAACATGACAAGCGGTCTTTCATATCCCGGACCTGACGGTGCTTCATATGAAGCGGGTCTCATCTTTGACGATATCATCAAGGGTCTTTCGGAAGTTCCCGGTGGTAAGATGACCACCCTTGAATATGCTGACCGTACCGGAAGAGTTCCTCTTCTCTTCAATCCCGGATCACACTGGGCATACGGAACAGGCGCGGATATCATGGGCGCGGTAATTGAAAAAGTTTCGGGAATGCCTTTCGGAGTATTCCTCAAGAAAGAAATCTTCGAGCCTCTCGGAATGAATGACACAGACTTTTATGTACC
>JAEEGI010024019.1_pt1 | contig 11921 bp, 8 predicted proteins | sample 8958751 | NCBI WGS metagenome assembly JAEEGI01 (sample SAMN16246545, study PRJNA631951) | gut metagenome | biome: gut microbiome; feature: rumen; material: KS-attached | host: Bos | place: Iran: Karaj | collected 2018-10 | reverse complement strand
GCCGACGAGGGCGACCCCGGTGCATTCATGGACCGCTCCATCATGGAGGGTGACCCCCATTCAGTAATCGAGGCTATGGCCATTTGCGGTTACTGCATCGGTGCCGACCAGGGCTTGATTTACATTCGTGCCGAGTATCCTCTGGCAGTGAACCGTCTGCGCATCGCCATCGAGCAGGCTCGCGAATATGGCATGCTGGGCAAGAACATCATGGGCAGCGACTTCAGCTTCGATGTCGAGATTCGCTATGGTGCTGGTGCCTTCGTGTGCGGTGAAGAGACTGCACTCATCCACTCGATGGAAGGCAAGCGCGGCGAACCTACCTTGAAACCTCCTTTCCCCGCCGAGAGCGGCTACAATGGCTATCCCACCAACGTGAACAACGTGGAGACACTCGCCAACGTGCCCATCATTCTTACCAAGGGTGCTGAATGGTTCTCCTCAATTGGTACCGAGAAGTCGAAGGGCACCAAGGTGTTTGCTCTGGCAGGTAAAATTAATAATGTGGGTCTTATCGAAGTTCCCATGGGAACCACCCTGCGCGAAATCATCTACGACATTGGTGGTGGCGTGAAGAACGGCAAGAAATTCAAGGCTGTCCAGACTGGTGGTCCTTCGGGTGGCTGCTTGACCGAGAAACACCTCGACATACCCATCGACTACGAGAGTCTGGGCGCTGCCGGCTCAATGATGGGTTCTGGCGGTATGATTGTGATGGACGAGGACGACTGTATGGTATCGGTTGCCAAGTTCTATCTTGAGTTCACCGTGGGCGAGTCGTGCGGTAAGTGCACACCCTGCCGCATCGGTAACAAGCGTATGCTCGAGATCCTGACCCGCATCACCGAGGGCAAGGGCACGATGGACGACATCGAGCACCTGAAACGCCTCGCTGCTACTATCAAGGATACAGCATTGTGCGGTCTTGGACAGACCTCTCCAAACCCCATCTTGTCGACTATCGACAATTTCTACGATGAATATGTGGAACATGTGAAGAACCACAAGTGCCGCGCCGGTCAGTGCAAGGCATTGCTTACCTACACCGTTAATCCCGAGAAGTGTAAAGGCTGTGGCGCTTGCGCCCGCAATTGTCCTGCCGATGCCATTATGGGTGATGTTCGCAAACCGCATGTCATTAACCCATTCAAGTGCATCCGCTGCGGTATGTGTCAGTCACGTTGTAAATTCGATGCTATTCAAGTTTTCTAACCTCACAGTACAATCCTATTCATCATGGAAGAAAAAATGATTCAACTCACTATAGATAACCACGTAGTGGAAGTGCCACAAGGCACCACTTTACTGGAAGCCGGCAAACTTGTTGGCATTGATATCCCCACCTTGTGCCACATCGACCTGAAAGGCACTTGCGTGAAAAACCGACCCGCTTCGTGCCGCCTGTGTGTGGTAGAAGTGGAAGGACGCCGCAACCTGGCTCCTGCTTGCGCCACCGCCTGTATGCCCGGTATGGTGGTTTACACCAACTCGGCCCGCGTGATCCGCGCTCGCAAGACCATTGCCGAGCTCATCTTGAGCGACCACCCCAATGACTGTCTCACTTGCCCCAAGTGCAGCGACTGCGAACTGCAGCGCCTGGTGATGCGTCTGAACATTCGTCAGATGCCTTACAACGAGGGTGCTAAGAGTGAACGCAAGAATGAGGTGACACCCGCCATCACCCGCAACATGGAGAAGTGTATTTACTGCCGCCGTTGTGAGAGCGTGTGTAACAATGTGCAGAGTGTGGGTGTGCTTGGCGCCATCCGTCGTGGTTTCGATACCACCATTGCTCCCACATTCGACCGCATGTTTATCGACACCGACTGTACCTATTGCGGTCAGTGCGTGGCAGTGTGCCCCGTGGGTGCACTCACCGAGCGTGACTACACCGACCAGCTGCTCGACGACCTCACCAACCCCGACAAGGTGGTTGTGGCTCAGCCCGCTCCCGCCGTTCGTTTCGCTCTGGGCGAGGAATTCGGCATGAAACCCGGCACTTCGGTTACAGGCAAGCTGGCTACTGCACTGCGTGACCTGGGCTTCGACTACGCTTTCGATACCGACTTCGGTGCCGACCTCACCATCATGGAAGAGGGTGCTGAAATTCTTGACCGCCTGCAGAAATACCTGGGTGGTGACAAGAGCGTGAAGCTCCCCATCATGACATCGTGCTGCCCCGCTTGGGTCAACTTCTTCGAGCACAACTATCCCGACCTGCTCGAATATCCTTCGAGCGCCAAGTCGCCTGCTCAAATGTTTGGTGCTATCGCCAAGACTTACTGGGCCGAGAAGATGGGCATTCCTCGCGAGAAACTCGTGGTGGTATCGATCATGCCCTGCCTTGCTAAGAAATATGAGTGCGGTCGTGAAGAATTTAAGGTTAACGGCAATCCTGATGTTGACTACAGCATCTCGACCCGCGAACTTGCCCGCCTCATCAAGCGTGCCAACATCAACTTCGCTCAGCTGCCCGACAGCGACTTCGACAGCCCCTTGGGCGAGTCGACCGGTGCTGCTGCCATCTTTGGCGTTACCGGCGGCGTGATGGAAGCTGCTCTGCGCACCGTCTATGAGGTTTACACCGGCAAGACTCTGCCGCACATCGACTTTGAGAATGTGCGCGGTTTCGACGGCATTCGTGAAGCTACCATCGACCTCAACGGATTTGAACTCAAGGTGTGTGTGGCTCACACGCTGAGCAATGCACGCATCATCATGGACAAACTCCGTGCTGGTGAACTTAACTACCATGTAGTGGAAGTCATGGCATGCCCCAGCGGCTGTATTGGCGGTGCCGGTCAGCCCTATCACCATGGCAACATCGAGATTCTCAAGGCTCGCCGCGATGCCCTCTATGCTGAGGACGCTGGCAAGCAGCTTCGTAAGAGCCACGAGAACCCCGATATCCAGAAACTCTATAAGGAATTCCTGGGTCAACCTCTCAGTGAGAAGTCGCACCACCTGCTGCACACTCACTATTTCGACAAAACTATTAAGTAATTGGCTCTAAATACCTATAATAATATGGCAAAAGAAATTAAACTGGCATGTGATGTTATCCAACAGGTAGAGGCTATCTGTGACAAGCATGGTAACAAACCCGGTGAACTGATCAATATATTGCATGAAGCTCAGTCGCTCCACGGCTATCTGCCCGAGGAGATGCAGCGCATCATTGCTCGCAAGCTCAACATTCCCGCTTCTAAGGTCTATGGCGTGGTGACATTCTACTCGTTCTTCACCATGACTCCCAAGGGCAAGCACCCCATTTCGGTGTGCCTGGGTACGGCTTGCTATGTGCGTGGTTCTGAGAAACTGCTCGAGGAAATCAAGCGCATCCTCAAGATTGAGGTGGGCGAGACCACTCCCGACGGCAAGTTCTCGCTCGACTGTCTGCGTTGCGTAGGCGCCTGCGGTCTTGCTCCCGTGGTAACCATCGGTGAGAAGGTCTATGGCCGTCTGCAACCCAAGGACATCCAGAAGATTCTGGAAGAAGTGGGCGACTAATAGCTAGCACATTCTATAAATGTCAGCCACAAGCACGAGGGTGTCTTGTGGCTGATTATTTTTCTCACTCCCTTTTTAGACACCGACCCCCCAGTAAAAAAGTGAAATTTTGTACAGAAAATACCCTACAAGGTCGTTTAGTATTCAAAATTTTACTATTTTTGTAACAATGTTGAGATAGTTAAGAAGCCCGTCAAGTGACAAAGACCAGGCCATTTCTTTTAATTGTCAATATAATAATGTATGCCTGAAAATAATAACCCTCAGAATCCGGCGAAACAAATACCCGCTGAAACACAACCTCAAGAAACCATGCAGCAATATGGCCTGCAGGCGCATGAGTATGTACAAATCCAGTGCTGCTCGGGAAAGAAGTGCCGCAAGAACGACAGTGAGCGCATCATCAACCTGTTTAAGGTGATGCTTCATGCCCATGGCATCGACGACATGGTCGATGTGGTGACATCGGGCTGCTTTGGCTTTTGCGCCAAGGGCCCCATCGTGCGCATCCTGCCAGATAACATCACTTACACCCATGTGCGGCCCGAAGATGTGAATGTGATTGTAGAGAAACACATTGTGCGCGGTGAGCTTGTCGATGAGTTGAGATATGTCGAGGTGGCTGCACATCACATCGAGGTGGAGGCGCAGCATTGGAGCTCGTTCAAGCGTCCGGTGTCGCTTGACTCGATGCTGAACAACTACATCTACGAGATTGGCGGCACACCGTTTTTGAATGTGCTGTCCTATGCCATCGATCCCGAGAAGTGCCGTGGCTGCACGGCGTGCAAGCGCAATTGCCCGGTAAACGCGATTGTGGGTGTCGTGAAACAACCTCACACCATCAACCCCTACAAGTGCACCTGCTGCGGCAAGTGTAAGACCAAGTGTAAGTTTGGTGCCATCGACGGCCCCATCGGTGTGCTTGATGAGCGCAACTCGATAAATGATGTGCTTGCCGACATCAACAACCCTGACAAGCTGGTTGTCGCACAGACCGCTCCTGCCGTGCGTTTTGCGCTGGGCGAGGAGTTTGGTATGGCGCCAGGCACCGTTGTCACCGGCAAGATGATTACTGCATTGCGGCAATTGGGCTTCGACTATGTGTTCGACACCAACTTTGGCGCCGACTTCACCATCATGGAAGAGAGTGCCGAGCTCATCGACCGCCTCAAGCGACACATGGCTGGCGATCCTGATGTGAAGCTGCCCATGACCACCTCGTGCTGCCCGGCTTGGGTGAACTTTTTTGAGAACGATTTCCCCGACTTGCGCGACTATCCGTCGACCTGCAAGTCGCCGGCACAGATGTTCGGCACCATTGCCAAGAGCTATTGGGCCGAGAAGATAGGCATTCCCAGCGAGAATATAGTCGTTGTGTCGATCATGCCATGCGTGGCCAAGAAATATGAGTGCGCTCGCGACGAGTTCATCTTCGAAGGCACCCCCGATGTAGATTGCAGCATCACTACGCTGGAACTGGCCGATATGATCAAGGATCGTGGCATTGACTTTAATGCGTTGCCCAATGGGCAGTTCGATGCGCCTCTGGGCGATGCCACTGGCGCAGGCACCATATTCGGCACCACCGGTGGTGTGACCGAGGCCGTGCTACGCACTGCCTACGAGAAGTTCACGGGCAAGACGCTGCCCAAACTCGAGTTCACCGAGGTGCGTGGCATGGACGGCATTCGCGAGGCCACCATCGACATGAATGGCTTTGAACTCAAGGTGTGTGTGGTGCACACGCTCAACAATGCCCGTGTGATGATGGAGAAATTGCGCAGTGGCGAGCTCGATTATCATTTGATCGAGGTCATGTCGTGTCCTGGCGGTTGCATTGGCGGCACGGGTCAGCCTTATCATGCTGGCGACATTTCGGTGCTCGAGGCACGCCAGCGGGCCATGTATGCCACCGATGTCACCAAGATTGTGCGCAAGAGCCACGAGAGCAAGGCAGTGAAACAAGTTTACGACGAGTTCCTGGGCGAGCCATTCGGACCCAGAGCCCACAAGCTGCTCCACACAAAATTCCGCGACAAGTCCATCCTCCAGTAACCTGTTTGTGACACAGCCACAAAGATTTGCCACATAGCAGGTGGAACGCATAACAAAGCGGTGCAGAACCTCAAGAGTCCTGCACCGCTTTAATTTCTTTGCTGGTTACTGATTTATTTTGTGCCGCCGCCGAGGGCGATGTAGAGGGCGATGACCGCCTGTGCGCCATTATACATGTTGATGGCTTCGTTGAGCTGTGCGTTGAGCATTGCGGGAGTCAATCACAAAAAGTGTCTGGCCTTTGATCACTTGCTGACCTTCGGTAACGCATATTCTCATCAGCTGACCACTCACCTGAGGCGATATCGTCACATCGGCCTGACCTTTCATCTTTGCACTGAATTTGATGGGCAGCACAATGCTGGTAGTATCTACAGTAATCGTTTCAAACGATTGCTCCTTTTCCACGGCATGTCGAGTTTGCACGCCGTCAGCATACTGACAGTAGTGCCAACTATTGCTGCCCAAATGATAGTTTTATTTTTCATATTAATATTGATTGTAATGGTTAAAAATCTTTTTACTTAAAACCTGATTCCTGCCAATACCGAGAAGTCGAGCAAGGAATTGACCAGGCGGTCGCTGTCGCTTTTATAGCGATGATGGTCGCCAAAGGCTTGCAGCCCAACAAAGAATTGTTTGTGGTTGTAGACGGCGCCTACTCGTGCGCGTATGTTGAGCGAGAACGAACTTGGTGAATCTTCGCTTTTGAAGTGGTGGTAGCGGTAGCCTAAATAAGGTGTGAGTGTGAAATTGAGGAGCCACTTGCGCCCAAGCACCCAGTTATAGCCGTAGCCGAAGAGCAGGCAGTAATCGTTATACAGGATGCGAGTATTCACTTTTACTGTTTCGCCATCTTCGAAGGTAACTTCGTTAGGGAAGTGCTCTTCATCAAGCTTCACATCGTAGTGTTGCAGGCTAAAACCTGCCAGCCATGAGCCGGCGCTGCGCTTCTGGTACTTTGAGAAGCAATAAGCCGCTGATTGGGAATAACGGCGGTTGTTGAAGAAATAATAGGCCGTGAGACCCATTGCCTTGCGAATCATGCCAGGTTGTCGGGTTGATGTCCGTATTTTCTCGCCTTCGACTTTAGCGTTAACAGTAATATTCATGTCGTTCTTGTTTTCCCAATAGTAGGCATCGGCAGTAAACCGTGCACAGGTGAACGAGAAGTCGATCTTATCCGACACTTTGCGACCATGAATCAGGTTGCTCACACCTATCGAGTAACCGACACTTACCGCCATGAATGACAGTGACAAACCGATGTTAGACACAAGGTTGCTGTTCATCACATAACGATAACCTTCGTTGGTGCGGCCAATGTAGGAATCGAGCCAGTTGTCGGACTTGAGGATGAGTTTCCAGTTTTTGCCGGTGCTCTTCACATAGGCAGTGTCGTAGCTGTTGAAAATACGGTCGCCCCATTTATAGGTGTTGTAGCAGAACATCACAAACTTGGGATAACCCATGGTGGAGTCTTTGAAATTGATTTTGCCATGTTTCATGGCTCGCCACCAGTAGCGGTTGTCGCGCGTGGTGTCGTAGGGCTCGTTGAGTTTGGCATCGATGCGCTGCATGATGCCGGCCTTGAATTTCTGCCACTTGTTCATGTGCTGCGCCGTGTCGGACAGTTGCTGTGTCACCTCTTTTTGCAGCGTGTCTTGGCCATGCTGCAGGGAAACCTGCACCGTGTCGTGCACCATCGTCTGCCCCCACGACATCATTGTCGTGCAGCATGCGGCAATCAGTATCAAGATGCAATGTTTCATAATCTACTAAGTATAGATTGATGGTTCAGGCTTGATTGGGGACTTAGAAATCGCTGAAGAATGAGGGACGAATGAGAAGTCCCAGACGCAGACGGCAGTGATACTTGTTATAGTCAAGCATATTCTCGCCATATCCGTCGTAGAAATGCAGCATGAGGAACTGGTTGTCCTTCTCGCGGATGCGGAAACCCACATTGACGATTGTGTTGAAGTTGAAATTCCAGCCTTGACGCTTCACAAAGGTGACATCGGCCACCCAACGCTTGTTGTTCGAAACAAACTGGGCACCAGCCTGGAAAATACCGCTATATTTGAGAATATCCTTGTTCTGCTGTCCGTCGATGATGGGAATCCATGCTTTGGCATGCACCATGAGGTGGCGGTCGATGAAGGCCGAACCGGCAAACGAGATTTTATTCCAGCTGCGCGACGCCTCACCATCACGGCCGTTGGATTCATGCTCAACCATAATCAGGGCACTACCCACTAGTCGGTCTTTTGCAAAAATAGGCGCCTGAATGCCGATTCCGGGGTTGAAGTTCAGGTCGTGGAAGGGCAGCGACTCCTCAAAGACATTCCACATGGCCTTTTGCGAGTAACTCAAGAACAAGTGGCTGTGTAAGGGAAGAATTGATTTGGTCAATCGCTGACGGAAACTGATCTGGAACTTCACATCGCTATTGAACTCGGTGGGCTTGTGGTTCAAGGCTGTACCACCTACAAAATAATTGTCTTTGTAGATGCCAAAGAACGGACGGTTGTCAAAGTCATGCATAATGCTGTCGACATTGAATTTCGTCTCGTCCTTGCCAATGTGAGTGATTTGTGCCTTGGCACTGGAAGAAACCACGAAAAACGCTATTAATAAAAGAATTCTAGAAAAAAGTTTCATTTCTATTGTTGTTTATTTATTGTCTAATGAATTATACCACAGTGAAATTTATAATATCGATTTTATTGTACTTGGCGATGATCCTGTCGTTCATCCAAATAAAGATATCAAGCTTAGTATCAGTCTCGCCATTTGGCAATTTAGATTCGTAGCACTCAAAAGAGAGCATGTATAAATCATCGCCATAGGCAATTAGCTCTTCGGCAAGAGAAAATATGATTTTTTCCTGGCGTCCTGAATGAATGTGTTGTGGCACACCATCAACCCACAGCACAGCGTGCATGTTGTGGTCTTCATCGTCCTCATAGCCGCAAGCATAGATGTGGCCATTGAGATAAGTGGTCGAGCTCACATGTGCAAGGGGAAGGTCGGCATCATAGGGAGGTGCATCAAAGGTGCGCGGGAGCAGGCGCAGTTCCTTGTCGACCCAAATGCAAGGCTCGGTTCCCACATGGCCGCCTACGATAGTATGGTCGGTATCGTAGGCATAAATTGTAGTGGCGTGACCGCTCACATCCTTGCTGGGTTTGGGGAGGATAGCCTTGGCATAGCGGCCCTTGTACGCATAGTAGAGCACGGCATCGTTAGGCAGGCCGTTGTGGTATTCCATTCCAGCGAGATAGCACTTGCCGTTGCTCACAGCAATACATTGGCCCGAGGTGTTGAAATTCTCACAGCTGTCAAGCGGGAAAATACCGCTATTTTTCAAGATGTAAGGATAGTCAAAGAGGTAGATGTAGTAGTCCCACTTGGCTATGCCCTGCGTCTCATGGCTCACATTATCGACAAAGTCGAGATGCAGCGTGGTCCACTTGCCGTTTTTCCAATATCCAATCTTGTCCTTGCTGTTTTTTCCTGAGACAAAATAGTCATCGCCATCGCTAATGATTTCAGTCGCATAGTCACAATCAGGGAGTTCCATAATGCGGTCGCCCATCAGGTCATAAATGTGACCTTCGGAGGTGAGAACGTAGATTTGGCGCTCACCTCTGCGCTTCACTTTAGGCTCGTCTTTTTCGCACGACCCGAGAAGCAGCAGGGCGATAACCGTAAGAATGCAAGATTTAAAAAATAGTTTCATGCCTGTTAAAATTATTGACAGCCAATGTGTTGCAGGCTAATAAAAACCCTTGAATATGGCCGCATAACTTATAGTTATTGATAAATAAAGTTTTAACAAGCTACAAAGTTAGGAATTTTCTTGAAATAATATTATAATTATTATTTTAACAATTTCAAGAAAACAATGTGATAAATGAAAAGAGAAGAGTAAATGGTAAATGATTGCTAAGGTTTCTGGTGATAGTTTCACGGCAAGGTGACCTTGTCGAGGATGCCCTGAAGGTGGGCGATGGCAAGGCCGTAGTTGGTGATGGGCACGCCTTGTTGTCGTGCTTTGGCGATGCGTGAGAGCATCATGCGGCGGTTGAACATGCAAGCGCCGCAGTGAATGATGAGGTCGTATGGGTGCAGGTCGGCAGGGAAATCTTTGCCAGCACGGATGTCGAAGGTCACAGATTCGCCCACGCGCTGGCGAATGATGCGTGGAATTTTCACGCGGCCTATGTCCTCGCTCATGGGGGCGTGGGTGCAGGCCTCGGCGATGAGCACACGCGATTGCGGGGTGAGGCGGTCGATGGCTCGAGCCCCTTGTGTGAGCACCTTCACATCGCCCTTGTTGGCCGCCATGAGCACCGAGAACGAGGTGAGGCGGCTCTGAGCGGGTTTCATGTCATAGACCTGACGGAACACCTGCGAGTCGGTGATAATGAGCGATGGCGGCTCCTTGAGATTGTCAAGACACTGCTTCATGTTGGCAGGGGTGCAGCACAGGGCTATGCACTGCTTGTCGAGCAGGTCGCGCAGGGTCTGCACCTGTGGCAATATGAGTCGGCCCTTGGGGGCTTGCGGGTCTTGCGGCATGACGAGCAGAATGGTGTCGCCCGGTTTGGCGAGCGAACCTGTGAGGCTGAGTTGCTCATCGCCGCCACCAGCCTTGACCAGGGCTTGTTGCAGGCGTTCGATGCTTTGCGGGTCGGTGGTGCTGACGGGAACGGGAGTGAAACCGAGTGCCCGACGCACCTGGTCGATGGCTTGGAGCAGATTGCCGATGAGGTCGACCTTGTTGAGCACCAGCACCACAGGCACATCGAGTTGCTGCAGTCGGTCGAGCCACTGGCGCTCGAGTGCGAGGTCCTGCGTCTGGTCAAAGACCAGCAAGGCCATGTCGGCCTGGTCGAGCACCTTGCGGGTGCGCTCGTTGCGCAGTTCGCCCACATTGCCCTCATCGTCATAACCAGCCGTGTCGATAAGCAGGCAAGGTCCCAGCGAGTGGATTTCCATGGCGCGGTTCACGGGGTCGGTGGTGGTGCCAGCCTCGGGCGAGACGATGGCCACCTGCTGACCTGTGATGGCATTGAGCAGTGATGATTTGCCCACATTGCGCCTGCCAAAGATGGCGATGTGCCGCCTGACGGCTTGCGGTGCTTGATTGAGGTTGGTCATGACGATGAGTCGGTTAAGTGGTTGTAATTGATTAGAATCTGAAGTCGCGCTCGCCGTGCTCGATGTCGCAAATGCGCTGTGTGGCCAGCGTGCGGATGCGTTCGTTGGGGAGCAACCCCAGTTCGCGGCGAATGAGTTCTTCGCCCTTGGCTCGTGTGGCTGGTGAAGCGTAGTCCTCGAGATACTCCTTGAGCGTGATGAGTGCGTTAGGTGTGCAGCAATGGCTGATCTTACCCTGCTTGACGAGCGTCATGAAGCGGTCGCCAGTGCGGCCCTCGCGATAGCATGCGGTGCAGAAACTGGGCAAGTAGTTGATGTCGAGGAGCCAAGCAATGACCTCGTCGAGGGTGCGCTGGTCGCTCACATCGAACTGAGCCGTCTCGTCGTGGCGCTCAGGAGTGGTGTAGCCACCCACGCTGGTGCGTGAGCCTCCGCTGATTTGAGAGATGCCGAGATCGAGCACGCGTTCGCGCACGCGCTGCGACTCACGGGTAGAGATAATCATGCCCGTGTAGGGAGCAGCCAGGCGAATAATGGCAACGATGCGGCAGAAGATTTCGTCGGGGAGCACATCGGGGAAGTTGTCGAGCGAGATATCGTCGGCAGGGCAGATGCGAGGCACGCTGATGGTGTGCGGGCCCACGCCCATGCGGGCTTCAAGGTGCTCGGCGTGCATGAGCAAGCCCACGAGGTCGTAGCGATAGGTGGTGAGTCCGTAGAGCACGCCGATGCCCACATCGTCGCAGCCGCCTTCCATAGCGCGGTCCATGGCCTCGGTGTGGTAGCAATAATTGCTCTTGGGACCAGTTGGGTGCAGTTTCTCGTAATTCTCCTTGTTATAGGTTTCCTGGAACAGGATGTAGGTGCCTATGCCGGCAGCCTTGAGTTTGGCATAGTTCTCGACGGTTGTGGCAGCAATGTTGACATTCACGCGACGTATGGCGCCGTTGCCCACCTTGGTGTCGTAGATGGTCTTGATCGAGTCGAGAATGTACTCGATGGGGTTGAGCACTGGATGCTCACCAGCCTCGAGTGCAAGACGCTTGTGACCCATCTTCTCGAGTGCGATAACCTCTTGACGGATTTCGTCTTGTGTGAGTTTCTTGCGCGGTATGGTGTGGTTCTTGCCGTGGTAGGGGCAATAGACGCACCCGTTGATGCAATAGTTCGAGAGATAAAGGGGT
>JAEEGI010024018.1_pt1 | contig 11921 bp, 11 predicted proteins | sample 8958751 | NCBI WGS metagenome assembly JAEEGI01 (sample SAMN16246545, study PRJNA631951) | gut metagenome | biome: gut microbiome; feature: rumen; material: KS-attached | host: Bos | place: Iran: Karaj | collected 2018-10 | reverse complement strand
AAGCATGGCGCTGAGTACGGCAGTGGAAACGCCCGACGAAACCTTCAGCGCACACGAAGGTTTGGCACCATCGCAAACCATACCAGCCAGGTTGGCTATCATGTTCTTGACCGAATAGGCAACCTGATCGTAATTGCCGCCCATCAGATAGGTGATGCCGCAGCTGGAGCCTGTTGCAGCCACGACGCAGCCGCAGAGGGCAGAGAGTTTGCCAAGGCTCTGCTTGATGTAGATGGCGGTGAGGTGGCTCAGGATGAGGGCGCGGGTAATTTCCTCTTCGGTGTTGTGGTTCTCCTTGCCAAAGACAACCACGGGCAAGGTGGCAGCGATGCCCTGGTTGCCGCTGCCCGAATTGCTCATCACGGGAATCATGGCACCAGCCATACGTGCATCGCAGGCCGAGGAGGTTTCCGACAGGATGTGGCTGAAGATGGACTCGCCCATGATGCCGCGGCCCAATGGTCGGCTCAACGTCTTGCCGAGTTCGTGACCATAATTGCCTCGGAGCGAAATCCTGGCTGCATTCTCGTTGAGGCGACGTGCCTCGTTGATGAACTCAAGCTCTTCAAGCGGGGAGGTGGTGGCGAACTCATAGACCTTGCGAAGGGACAACTCGTGGTCATCGGTTTCTTCGTCAAGGACGTGCGATTGTGGCGTGTTGAGCAGGATTGTCTCCCGGCCATCGGTGGTCCTTGAGACATAGACGAAGTGATTGTGGTCGTGCTCGATGATGGCTCTTGACGAATCTCCGTTCTCGGCGAAGCAAAGCGCCTCGATATAGAGTTTGTCGGGACAGTTGTCCTTCTTCAATCCGATGCTGATGCGTTTTTCGCTCATGTACTGGCGTCCCTGCTCCACGGCATCGGGAGTGACGTCGCGAAGCACCTCGAGTTCATATTCGCTTCGTCCTATCAGGGCACCAAGGGCGATGGCGATGGGCAGACCCACCATTCCCGTGCCGGGTATGCCGACACCCATGGCATTCTTCAGGATGTTGCTGCTCAGCAGTACTTCGATACGAGCAGGGCGCACGCCGAGAGCCTCGGCGGCTTTGGCAACACATAGCGACACAGCCATCGGTTCGGTACAGCCGATGGCTGGCACTACTTCGCGATTGATTAAGGCAATGATTTGCTCACGTTCGTCCTTGTTGATCATAGTCTTGGATAATATCTCACGAACTGCCGTGTTTCTCTAAACAGGAGTTCACTTGGAGGATGAGTGAATGTTTGTCGTCGTTCAGGATGGTCTGGTCGGCGCGGCGCTCCTTCTCGTCCTGGGGCATCTGCGAAGCAATACGGCTCAGAATCTTCTCGCGGGAGGTATTGTCGCGCTGCATCGAACGGGCTATGCGCAGTTCAAGTGGTGCGCTGACGGTCCACACCACGTCGGGATGGGCAAGCCGGTCAAACCCCGATTCAAAAAGGATGGCCGACTCGAAGAAAAAGAATTCCTTGGGTTCAGCCATCAAAAAGGTCTGCATGTCACGCCACACGGCAGGATGCACACAGGCATTCATCTGTGCCAGGGCCTGGTTGTCCGAAAAGATTCGGGCAGACAGATACGATTTGTTGAGTTCGAAGCTCCCCGTACCGGTAGGCAGGTAGGTGTCGGGACCAAAGAGTGCGGAGAGTGCGCTGCGAAGCTGTGCGTCGTGCGTCATGACCCATTTGGCCCGTTCGTCACAGTCATAGACGGTGTAGCCCATGACGCGCAGCAGTTGTGAGACCACCGACTTTCCGGAACCTATTCCTCCGGTGATGGCAATCAATTTCGGAGTCATCGCTTCTCAACAACATATTCCGCCGTCTGGGGCGAAATGACGATATTCGTGACGACCTCGGGCGGGCCGATGTAGCGCACCGTGATGGGCAGCATACCCTGCCGGGCCTGTCCTTGGATGCTGTCGTAGTTCACAGCGACCAGAAAGTCCTCGGGGTTGATGTCGCGATAGTGGTCGAAATCCACCAGGCACGTCAGCTCCACCGAATAGGGGAAAATGACCAGGTGGCGGTTGGTGGGCTCCTTGAGGACCTGCACCTCCACCTGACGCATAGACTTCTCGACGTATTGTGCCACGGGAATGGTCAGCTTCACCTTCGAAGGGGTTGCCTTGACGCCAAGAGGCAGCTGGAGCGACAACACCTCTTCGATGGTGTCGGTCATGTCCTGCCGGCCCTTGCCGATGGCTTCGACCCATCGCATCGTGTCGAGCACAGCGGCTGGCGCATTGATGACAATCGAATCGGGCTGGATGACAAATTTGCGCATCCGATGGTTTGGGGCAACATCGTACCTGCCGCTCACCCGGACGGGGAACTTGCGCCCTTCGGTCTGCGCAAAACGAGCATCGATGAGCGAAGGGGAGATGGCCACCACGCGAGTGCTGCTCTCCAGTCCTGCCATCAGCAGGGACTGCAGCTCGGCAGCCGAGATGCGGAAGTTGCCCAATACGTCGGCATATCGCTCGAAATTGACACAGAGGGAGTCCAGGCGGTTGTTGAGCCGGTAGTTGGCCAGGCGCGAATACGTGTCCGAGATGGTTACCTTCATCTCCTGGGGCACATGGGTGGTGAACACCATGTCCTGGGGCTGGTCCTCGACGTAGAACTTCACGATGAAGTCCGAAGCCGACTCCTCGCGGGCGGTCTGTACGATCCAGAAAAAGAATGCAATGGCAACAAACAACAGAAAAGTCCCCACCTCACCCCGTCGGAGACGGCGGATGAGGATGTTGGCTTTTCGCATGAATCGGGACGATTCGGCGTCCTTCGTATTTTGTTGCCTTTGCTGGGCCATGTTATTTGGTCTGGGCAGCTGTTACGTCGTTGAGGTCCTTGAAGACACACTCCTTGCTGACCTGGACTGTGACGGTATAGTCGGGCTTGAGGCTGATGATGAAGCTCTCGACCTCGGCTATGCCTTTTTTGTTCTGTGGACCCATCTTGATGCCCACGATCTTGCCATAGAGGCCACCGCTGGTGATCACTGGGTCGCCCTTCTGCATGTTGTTGCGCTCCTCGCGGAGTTTCTTCTGCTGTTGCTGCTGGGGACGAATCATGAAGAAGTAGAACACGGCGATAATCAGCACGATAAAGATCAGCGAGCTGTACGGACTGCCGCCTGCAGCGGCCTGGAGTAGAATGGTGTTAAGCATATTGATAGTTTGTTGTTGATTAGTTGTCTTTTTGCTCTAAAGTTATCTTTTGAAGATCACGTTTTCGGCGCGCCATTTGCTGGCAATCTTGTCGATGACACCATTGGCAAAGCTGGCCGACTTGGCCGAGCTGTAATGCTTGGCGAGTTCGATGTATTCGTTCATCGTGATGGCAATGGCGATGTCGGGGAAGTGGCGGATTTCGGCAAGGGCGCACGCCATGATGACCTTGTCCATCAGGGCGATGCGTTCGGCCTCCCAGTTCGGAGTGATGGCATCGATGAGCTTCACGTTGTCGTAGTAGTCGTCAAGAGCATAGTGGAAGAGGTCGCGGGCAAAACGCTCGTCTTCCTCGTTTCGGAAGAGCTTGCCGGCGGGAATCATTTCCCTTTCGGGCTTGAGGTTTCTGATCATCTGCGTCAAGGTCTTGAGCACGGTGGTCAGGTCGTCGTTCCAATAGATGTCGCGCTCTTCGAGCACCTCGTCGAGCTTCTCGCACTGGGGAATGATGGTGCTGAGGATGTCGAGCCAAAGCTCCTTGTCCTGCTCGAAGGTGGGCGTCTCGCGCTGGTTCATGTACTGGGTGTAGGCTTCGCTCTGTTCGATGGCCTCGAGGATGGTGCGGTAGAGTTCGGTGTCGAAGTCGCTGGTCAACCCTTCGCGCTCGCAGTAATCCACCGCCTCGCTCCGTTCGGCAATCATGCGTGCCAGCTTGTTATCGACAAAGCGGGTGTTCGGATTCAGGTCGTCGCGGGTGGGCAGGAACTTCCCCTTGGCAGCCAATAGCTGCTTGCGGCGGTAGTTGGTTACCAGCACGATGAGGGCGAGCAGGTAGTTATAGAGTTTCTGGGTAGCTACGAGGGACTCGCGGAGCTTTTCGTCGGCAAAGACGCGCGGCTCCTCACTCTGCAGGCAGGCATAGACCAGCTGCACAGTCTTGATACGTATAAGTAGTCTGTTGATCATTCGGATTAATCCTTTAAAAACGCGGCAAAGATACGAATAAAATTTTATGTTGCCAAATTTTATGCCAAAAAAATGGCGAAATGCAGCAATATCTCATCCCAACCCATTCTTCCGTTCTCCCTCAATCAGGGCTTTCACCACCGATTCGGTCATCTGCATCACCTTGGGAATCTTGGCAAAAAGCGTCTCGTTGACCAGCATCACGCGGTCGGGCAGGTCGAATGCACGAGCCTGATCGTGCTCCACATACGTGGAGTCAATCTGGAAATATTCGCCCGACACCTTGTTGCCGTTGCAGCTTGTGACGTGGAACAGTGTGGTCACTTCGTCGTAATAGGCCACAATGTAGTCGTTGGGCTGTGGGACAGTTTCCAGCTGGCCGAAGTCGCCGAAGGACGGCATCAGGGGAGAGGTGTCGGCCTCTTGAACCAGTTGCACACACAGCTGCAGCGCCTGGCGGATCTGTTTCTTGATGCGCTCGTAGGTCTCGGGGCGTATCTGCGAATCCTTGAGACGATAGGCCATCGACGACGAGAAGCCGCTCACCTCCATGCCGTCCGGACGGCAGAAACATTGCTCGGCATGCAGTTTCGATCCGTCGATGGCCATCACCTTGTAGGCCTTTGACGAGTCGAATCGATTTACATAGCATTCACCTGTCTGCATGGAACTATAACTGAATTACTTTCTCGCTTATTGTCTCAGTCACTTGAAAAACGGTGCAAAGATAATGAGTTTTCCTTGTTTCTCCAAATCTTTTTCCCTTTTTCGTCCAATGGCTCCGCTTCGAGGTATATTTCCAGGCTCATTGGTTTCGCAAAAGCGCAAGTAACGCGATATTGCGATACAGAAATAGAGTGTCCAGTTGAAAAAGATTTCGTGCGTGAACATTATTTATAATCGAGATTATTTATAAATGATTATTGCTGCCCAATAAAAGCTCGGACAGCAATAAATTTTAAATATTAAATATTCTGATTTTGCTTATGGTAACAAAGAGATGACAGGCATCTTTCATTTCTGTATTCCTTTGATGGTCGCATACGATGGTTTCTTCCTGAAGACCTCTACATCACTAAAACCCGCTTGTTCCAGCATGTCCTTCAACTTTTCAGGTGAATAGACCGTCATCCCTTCAACGACATTCGTCCACATGGAATCACCTTCTATCACTTCCAGCATGATGGCAAACTGGCCGCCGGGCTTCAGTACACGTTTCACTTCCTGGAAGCATTTCGGCAGATTGGGCCAGAAATAGACGGTCTCCACGGCAGTCACCACATCGAATTCCTGGTTCTCCCAAGGCAGGCTGTCAGCTGATCCTTGTTCGACGAAAACCTGTCTGCCCAGCTGTTGTTTGTTCAAGTCCTTGGCCTTGGTTACACTTTCTTCGGAAATGTCGATGCCATATACCTTGCCGCCTGGACTTCGCTTGAGCAGACGCTTCAGCGTGGCACCTCCGCCACATCCTATGTCGAGCATTGTCATCCCATCACGGAACGAAACGTGTTCAAGTCCCCAGTTGGTGAGCGGGGCATGGCCGAAATTCATGAAACGCAGCATACAACGACCCAGAAACCCCTCGGGACGAGCACATTGACTAAAAAAATCCTTGAAAATATTCTTCATACCTTTGTTATTATTATTTGATAAATTTCCGGGTGCAAAGGTACGACGAATCCGAATAACAGACAATACTCAAAAATAGGTAAATTACTCTTTGTATATCATTATTACTCTGTCGGCCGACAGGATGCTTGTCCCTATTGTAGAGAGTATTCTCTCGGCCTACAGAATGCTCGCTCCAATTGGCTGGCATTCTCCCATGGCCGATAGGATGCTTGCCACGAAACTTGCATATTCATTCTTGGCACAGATTGGTAATGCAGCTCTTGAATAGAGTACTCTAACAGCCGACACAATATTTGCGGCAATCGGAATGGAATACTCTGACGTTCAATACGATCCTTGCGATGAAATTGGCATACCCTTTCTTGGCGCAGATTGGTCATAGGACGATAAAAGAGGGAACTACAACGGCCGACAGGAAGTTTGGCATAATTGGATAAAGCATTGTAACGCGCTACAGAATGCTTGCCACGAAAACGGCATGATCATTCTTAGCACAGAATGGTCATGTAGCTATCGGTTGAAGCTGCCGACGATGAATCGATGAGAAAAATATCTTTCAATTGGCTGAGGGAGCAGGTCACTTCACCTTGGGACAATGCGAGCGGATGTAGTTGAAGACAAAATCGAAATCCTCGTCTTCGGCATAGACCTGGTTGAAGAAGAATGGCTCGTTGACCTTGATCAGATTCCGGCGGGGATAGGGCTTCACGGCCCTGACCGAAGCAAAGGTGGAATAGGCCGTGCTTTGAGTGGCGGCAAGGAGGCCGGCCCCCATCGTAGTGGGATTGCCCGTTGCGATGCCCACCATCGTCGTGATGAACCCGATTGCCTTGCTCTTTTTCACCTGCTTCTTGAGCTGACGGCATTCGATACCCTCTTCGTCCATCTCGTACAACACCACATATTTCCAGTTGAAGCTCGCAGCGAGAATCAGATACGACACGATGCCCAACGTGAAGACGATGCCGCACATGATGCCCACCAACTTGCCTGTGAATTCAAGATTCTCCCGGAGCGAGTCGCCATCGTAAAGCCCCATGAGAAAGATGAAGCCTCCCACAATCAGGATGGAGATGCAGAAGACCTTGAAGACCAGGATAAGCAGGCTGGGGTTGCGCAACATGTCAAGCTCATAGACCCAACGGTATTTCCCGTCGGAGCACAGCATGGCATGACACGGTTCGGCCGGAAGGCTCTTTTTGTCCAGGGGCTGGGATGCGTTCAGTTCTTTCATTCGTTTTTTTGTGTTACGGCTGATAGTTTTTTTTGAAAAGCACGGTGCAAAGAACGTAATAATTCTTGATATTTGCAAGAAAAAGAAGTAAAAATTTGGAGAAATGGGAAAAAAGAATTACCTTTGCACCCACTTTTACAATTAACAAAATTATTAACAAATAACATTTGGAAGAATAGGAGACATCATGAAACGTATCAGAAAAAGCAAATCACGCATCACCATCGATGACTTCGTGAAGGCCATGAAGAAGGCCAATCGCGAAGCGGAGCAGCAGACGCTGGGCCCTGGCTTTCATGCCAAGGACAAGGCTCATCGCTCGAAGAAAATCTACACAAGAAAGAACAAACACAAGGGGGAGGAAATTAACAATTAACAGTTAACAATTAACAGTTGTCGGCTCGAACAAAATCTTTCCATACGCTTCTCTCGGACGTGACCGAAGGGAACAAGGTATCGTCCGTTAACTCCCGATAACTCCCATTAACTCCCGATAACTCCCATTAATTATAGTTCAATGGAAACGAAGAATCTAACCATATTACCAAAGCAGATGATGCGCTACGAGGGTATGACTCCAGCGCAACTTTTGTCTGCTATCCTGTTATGCAACAACGAGAGTAAGGTGGTGCTGTGGTACCTCCTCTCGGTTCGCTTCGTGGAGAGTTTGCAACAATGTTATAATCAATGCACTCCAGAAACAAAGATTGATGAATTCAAGACTTTCGGCGACTACCTCACCGACTTCTACATCTACCTCTATGAAGGTCATCCCGATTATGTGACAGGAGCTACCCAGTACCATTATTTGAAGACCATCACCGACAACACGAAGGTCGATGCTTGGATGCAACGTAGTTTCAAGCAGTTCATCGGCAACGAGCGACGTGCATTGGTGAAACTTGCCGAGGCCCTGCCTGCCTATCTGCTGGAGCAAAAGTACCAACACTTGAATGAGCCGCGGATTGAGCTGACGCGCATCGCCTTCAGCTTGGCTTGGTTCAACCAGTTTGAGTCGGAGCTCAATCGCTATATCTTCTTCCGAAGTATGAAGAAAAAGGTGACCAAGTCATTCAATCGTCGTGAGGAGTTAAGCGATGAGGAGACAGCCCGGGCGCTGGGTATGAATTATGCGACCTATCGTTCGCAGTCCAGTCGATGCTGCAAGGAGGTGCAGCGACTGATGACAGAGATGAAGAAAGAGGACTTTGCCAAGCTCGATGCGAACAGCCTCCTGCTCGTCGATCGTATCTGCAACATCGATGAGAACACGCTCGATTCGATTGTTGATAGTCTGGTGACTGGAGCCGAGCGCCAACTGCCGCAGTATAGCGATTTGTTGGAGGCAAGGTTGCGGAAGGAGCATGGCCCTGTCTTCCAATCGATTGTACTACCGGAATCGAGCTTGGATATGGATTTCGATATATTGGAAAAACGCAAGGCAAGCGTTTCGTCCGAAGCGGAATCTGCTTCAAGCAGACCAGATGCTTCTCCAGGTTCGTCTTTGGGAAGAATTTTCGAAAAGCTCAAGCCGAGCAAAAAGGTTTCTCGAGCTTCGGTGGAACGTCCTCAGAAGCCCAAGAGAACCTTCGTCGAGACCTTTGTCGACAATTTCAAGTCGTTCCTTTCAGTTTGACAAAAATAACGGGAGTCGCCCAGTTGGGTGCTCCCGTTATCGTTCCTCCATTCCTCTTCGTCAACCAAGTCCTTAGGCATTGTCGTCATCGTCGGCGAAGAAGTTGTCCGAGTCAGCCAGATTGCGGCGCTGTTCCTGCGCCTCCTTCGACGAAGGGGCATAGCAGTGGCTTATGCAGCTCAAAGCTTCCATGAAACGACCCCGCGAACGACGTTCCTTTGCGAACATTCGACGAGTGCCAGCTTCGTCCTGGACAAAGTTCATGGCATTCTTGATATTCATGGTCTTGGCCACTTCGATGGCATCCTGATTGGCTCCGATGTAGGTGAAGAGCCAGCCTTTGGACTTCATTTCTTCGACGATGCGACTGATATCCTTGCTCGAGAACTCATGCGAGTCGTTCTCGTAGCCGTCGGTGATGATTGTAACGAGCACGGAGTCGGTTTCTGCGACATTCTTCTTCAGATGATTGACGGAGAGACCGATGGCATCGTAGAGTGGGGTGCAGGTGCCGGGATTGTAATCCTTGGGCTCCAGGTCCTTGACGTTAGCGATGGGTTCGCAGTCGCGGACGAACTTGATGGAACCCGTCTGGAAGGGCACGAAGGTGACATACTGCTCCTGTTCGGGATACTTCTCCTGTGCACGACGAATGGTCTGGAGGGTCTCGTTGACACCGGTGAGGGCCTGACGCTCGATGCAGCTCATTGAACCGCTCTCGTCGAGGATGATGAGGTTGAATACGCGAGTTTTCATTTTACTTGAGTTTTTAGAGTGAATATTATTGTTAGTTTTTTTGCTTTTCATAACTATGTAGCAGAAAAAATGAAAATGTTGCAAGAAAAATGATAATTTTTTTCAAAATAATTTGGAGTGATGGGAAGAAAAGGCTATTTTTGCAGCGTATTTTAAAAGATGAAATTTATAGAAAGTGCTGCAAGACTAAACTTTTAGACAAGCTAAAGGTCAAAATGCAGGATATACAAAGAGTTGAAGAATAACCGATAATATAAGGAAACCAGAAAAAGATACCATCAATGGCTAATTCCCCTAATACAAGTCTGGAGCTGCTCGAAAAGACGGCAGCAAGGGTGAGCGACCGACTGAAAACGATTGCCCACGATACCGATATTGCATGGAATGCCGAACTTGATGCACAGATGCATCTTCTGCTGAATCGTGCAGAGGAAGTGCACAGCAAGGCGTTTGTGGTGATTGTAGTGGGACCCGTGAAGTCCGGCAAATCGACTTTTGTTAATTCGCTGGCTCATGCGCATGTCAGCCCGACACACTTCCTGGAGTGTACGGTGCGCCCTTCGGTCATCTCGCAATGCAAGGCAGGGGAGGAGTGCAGCATCACGACATTTCGTCAGACTGAGCTCGATACTGAGGCCACGAAGGCCGACCACGTGGAGGCCATCATCGACTACATCAAGGGCTTGAGCTACGCCGACCTCTCGGGTCTTGAGGTGCGCCACTATCCGCTCAACGAGGAGAACCTCACCGAACACGTCGAGCAGCCGATAGATAACAAAGTTGTTCGCGTCACGACCGATAACGTGCTGACCAGCATCACAGCACCTGGTGGCGACTTCTTGGGTCAAGATATATTTCTGGTAGATATGCCGGGCTTCGATGGCTTGAATGCCAACCTCGAGGACAAGGCCTATCCCATCATCACCCATCGTGCCGACCTGGTCATCTTCATCCAGAGCTCCAATTCGGCCATTTCGAAGATTTCGAGCGACTTCTTTGACATATTGAAGGAGGGAAATGGTTCGGCTCCTGTATGCTTGATTCATAATTACTTCGAATCTGCCTATTGGCGCACACAAGAGGAACAGCAGCGGGCCATCCGAGGACAAATGGAAAAAGCAAAGGAGATTATTCGTCAACGCGGCTTCAACCTGCCCGACGCCAATTGTTTCTCGATCAACCTGGGCAAGGTGGCAGACAATCGCGAGGAGGCTTATGGCAAGGAGATACTTCCGGAATATCGTCCCGAATTGGAGGCTGCCACAGCTTCCTTCGGCGAGATAGAGAAGGAGCTCTATCAGCACATCATCAGCAGCCAGCATACGACACGTCTGAACAACTGCCTGGGCCGCATCCGGTACGAGAAGGAACTGCTCTGCCGGATGATTGATGAGCAGCTGAAACGGTTTGCCGAGGCACGCGAGAAATACCATCAGGCCGAGGAGGAGCTCGATGCAATCCGCGAAGACCGGCAGCTCGTCTATTCGCGTGCCGCGTTCCCCTTGCATTTTACTGCCGACGATGTGGCCAGCAGTCTCGACGGCATTTCCAATGTGACGATGAGTCAGCAGTTGACCATGGGCACCAAATACAATGGCGCAACTGCCCGAGGCATCGTCACGTCGATGCTGGGAATGTTCGCCCAGACCATCCGGACCTACGTCGATAGCCATGTTTCGATGTCGGACTATATGGCTAAGATCAATGCTATGACCGAGAGCCGTTATCTGGAGATCCGCAATGCGTTGGATCGTGTGGGCGGAATCCAGATCAAACCATTGACAGGTTTCAAGGACGAGGAACTGAAGCCCATTGATTTGAGTTCAGTCACAAAGGCATATAACGTGGAGCAGAAGATTGGCGACACCTACCTCATCGACCGATATAATTACGAACGTATGCGCAGCATGATGAATGAAGCAAAGATGACCATCATTGGCGTGTCGCAACCTTCTGAGCCAGGCATCTATCGCGGTGGCTATCTGCAAACGACGATCTTGCCTCGCGTACAAGAGGACGTGGAACAATGCCTCCAGGACATCATCCGCAAACGCAGCGAGGCCTATTCGAAGTTGCTGGAAGAGAAACGCAGCGAAGTGCTCGCCAGCATCATTCCCGACTTCGATCAGGTGGATGCCCGCATCACGGCACTCAAGATGCTCAAGACGAAATTGGAGGGAATACAATTTACGTAATATTTTAGGATAATTAGGGATATTTGGGGATTTTAAGGGAAATTTAGGGACGATACATTCGCCTAGTTGGGAATGGGGTCCAAGAAAACATACGTCCCTTCATATCCTTTAAAATCCCTTATAATCCCTTATAATCTTTGATATAATATGAAGCGAAACATCATCCTTACTTTGATAATCATCCTGGGCATCATCGTGCTGATGTTCATCGGTGACGTGATTACCATCGGCGAGAAGCTGACGAGGGTCACCCACCTGTGGTGGATGGAATATGCGTTCTATGCACTTATCCTGCTGGCATTCTGCTGGCTCGTGATACGTCCTATCGTCAAGTTGCATCGCACA
>JAEEGI010024015.1_pt1 | contig 11921 bp, 8 predicted proteins | sample 8958751 | NCBI WGS metagenome assembly JAEEGI01 (sample SAMN16246545, study PRJNA631951) | gut metagenome | biome: gut microbiome; feature: rumen; material: KS-attached | host: Bos | place: Iran: Karaj | collected 2018-10 | reverse complement strand
TATTACTTGCAGAGTTTACACCCATCGCATTTATTGAGTTCACCACGGAAGCGCTTCTCCACGAGGTAGTGAAGACGGTCGCGCAAAGGTTCCAGCTGCATTTTGTCAATCACCTCGTTGATAAAGGCATTCTGAAGAAGCAGCTTGGCCTCATTGAGTGAGATACCTCGCTGGCGCATGTAGAAGAGGGCTGCATCGTTGAGCTGACCTACCGTCGAGCCATGAGCACACTTCACATCGTCGGCATAGATCTCCAGCATCGGCTGGGTATACATGCGGGCCTCCTTGGTGGCAGTCAGATTCTGATTGGTCATCTGCGAACTCGTCTTCTGGGCACCATGTTCTACCAACACCTTACCAGCAAAAGCACCTGTTGACTGATCATCGAGCACGTATTTATAGAGCTCGTTCGAGGTGCAGTGAGCCGCCTTGTGGGTAATCAGTGTATTATTATCTACATGCTGCTGCTTGTCGGCAATCACACAACCATAACACTGGCACTCAGCACCCTCGCCGCTGAAGGTCAGGTCGAGCTTGTTACGGGTGATACCATTATGCAAGGTGATCACATTATGGTTCACGCGACTGTCGCGTTGCTGGTCGATGTAGACATTGCTGATGCGGACATTCTTATGATGTGTCTCCTCCATACAATAGAGATCGAGCGAGGCATTGTTGCCTACATAAGCCTCAATCACCTGTGTAGCGAGGAAGTTCTTATCATCTGCGGCATGGTCACAAAAGAGCATCTTGATTTCGGCACCCTCTTCGAGCACGATAAGCACACGACGGTTTACCATCAGGTCAGGCACTATGCGCTGAGCATTCTGAGGGGTGGCCTTGAGAATATTGATGACCTGAATAGCACGATCCACTTTGACGTGCTTGGGCACATATACCAGCATGCCATCCTGGGCCAACATGGTGTTAAGAGCCGTGACAGCATCATCGCTGGTCTTGGCCTGCTTGGCGTAGTATTTGGCGATGAGCTCAGGATAATCACGCAGAGAGCCAACAATCACCCCTTCGGGCAGATGGCCTTTAGGCTTATCGTCGTGATAGAACATATCGTTTACCACGAAATAAAGACTCGTACTCAGGTTGGGCACATCGCAACGGAAAGCCTCATAGGGATCAACAGGAATCTGAAGACGATTGATATTGACACCATAATCAGGGACAAAAAGCTTCTGAATATCAGTATACTTATAGCGCTCCACCTTCTTTGAAGGAAAGCCTTGAGCCTTAAAGTCCTCAAAAGCCTGATCACGAACAACATTCATCGCCTCGGGCGCATGATCGAAAATCATCTGCCGAGTCTGCTCGTAGAGTTCAATATATTGTTGCTCGCTCCCCATTACTCTTCTCCGATTTCTTCCTTAATCCAGTCGTAGCCATGCTCCTGAATCTCCTTGGCGAGTTCAGGACCACCAGTCTTGACAATCTTACCTTTATATAGTACATGAACGAACTGTGGACGGATCATCTCCAACAGACGATCGTAGTGGGTTATCACGATGCAGGAAGTATCAGGTGTCTGCAGTTTGTTCACACCCTCAGCCACGATACGCATAGCATCTACATCAAGACCAGAATCCGTCTCGTCGAGGATGCTAAGCTTCGGCTCCAGCATCGCCATCTGGAAGATCTCATTGCGCTTCTTCTCACCACCACTAAAGCCCTCGTTCACGGAGCGGTTAGCCAGCTTAGAGTCGAGCTCGACAATCTTTCGCTTCTCGCGCTGCAGTTTCAGGAACTCTGCTGCATTCATCGGATCCAAGCCCTGATACTTACGCTTCTCATTGATGGCTGCCTTCATGAAGTTGGTCATCGACACACCAGGGATCTCCACAGGATACTGGAACGAGAGGAACAATCCCTCATGGGCACGATCCTCGGGCTTCATCTCCAGCAGGTTCTTGCCATTAAAATATGCCTCGCCCTCAGTCACCTCGTAGAGCGGATTACCCACGAGCACAGCACTCAAGGTTGACTTGCCAGAACCGTTTGGACCCATGATGGCATGCGTCTCGCCATCGTTAATCACGAGGTCGATGCCTTTTAATATCTCTTTATCGCCAATCTTGGCGTGTAAGTTCTTAACCTCTAACATCTATTTATTTACGAATTTACGATTTGACAACTATAGGAATGCATATCGGCAGATAAACAATACGGCCAATAGGATGGTGGCCCAGTTCATGTTGTTACGCTCGTCCTTATCTTTCATTGTACACGACAACAGGTGGATAAGCACGTACGAAATCACACCCATCAGGATACCGTCTGATATACTATATGTAAGCGGCATCAGCACAATACATACAAAGCAAGGAATACCCGTAACATAGTCAGAGAAGTCAACCTTACGGATATCATGCATCATCATCACACCAACCAAAATCAGTGCAGCAGCTGTAGCCTGAGCTGGTATAGCAAGGAACAGTGGTGCGAAGAGCAGTGCTACTGCAAAGCAAATGGCTGTGGTAAGACTGGTAAGTCCTGAGCGACCACCTACATTCACACCCGAGGCACTCTCTACATAAGTAGTTACTGTAGATGTTCCCAGCATAGCACCAACGGTAGTACCGATGGCATCGGCCATAAAAGCCTGGTTAAGGTTCTTTACATTGCCGTTGTCATCCACCATGCCAGCACGGTTTGATACACCAATCAGGGTACCGATTGTATCAAACATATCGATAAACAGGAAGGTGAGTACTACTACCACCATATCTACCGTAAATACATTATGCCACTCAAACTGCCAGAAGATAGGACTGATAGATGGGGGCGTAGACATGATACCTGAATAATTAGTAACTCCCAGAGGTATGCCTACGATTGTAGTTATCAGGATACCGATGAGCAATGATCCTGTAACCTTTCTTACCAGCAGGGCTGCAGTCAGAACAATGCCAAACAGCGCCAGCAGAACAGAGGGGTCGTGCAGATTACCCAGTGTGATAAAAGTTGATTCTGACGCACTTACGATACCAGCACCCTTCAGTCCTACAAATGCGATAAACAATCCGATACCAGGACTGATGGCTCGGCGCATGACCAAAGGGATGGCATTGACAATATACTGGCGCAAGCCTGTTATTGTTAGCAGGATGAATATCAGACCCTCTATCAACACAGCGGTAAGCGCAAACTGCCATGTATAGCCCATGGTGAGCACTACGGTGAATGCAAAGAATGCATTCAATCCCATACCAGGAGCCAGCGCAAAGGGCAACTTGGCATAGATAGCCATCACCAATGTACCCACTACCGCTGCAATACATGTGGTAGTAAATACTGCCCCGGCATCCATACCTGTAGCTGAGAGGATGCTTGGGTTGACGGCCAGGATATAAGCCATCGTAAGAAATGTGGTAATACCACCGATAACCTCCTTGCGCAAAGTCATTGTGGAGGGATCAAATCCAAATAGTTTCTGAATCATATTCATTATCCTACAGTTCCTTCTAATGATACACTTAATAGCTTCTGAGCCTCAACGGCAAACTCCATAGGGAGCTTCTGGAGAACTTCCTTCGCATAGCCATTCACAATAAGACCCACGGCCTGCTCTGTGGGGATGCCTCGCTGATTACAGTAGAAGAGCTGATCCTCTGAGATCTTAGAGGTCGTTGCCTCATGCTCGAAGATGGCCGTGTCGTTGTGAACATCCATATAAGGGAAGGTATGGGCACCGCAATCAGAACCAAGAAGCAACGAATCGCAAGAAGAGTAGTTTCGTGCATTGTCGGCATTCGAGGTAGCACGTACTAATCCGCGATACGAGTTCTGGGAGTGACCAGCCGAGATGCCTTTTGAGATAATCGTCGACTTGGTGTTCTTACCAATATGAATCATCTTAGTACCCGTATCTGCCTCCTGATAATTATTCGTCACAGCTACAGAGTAGAACTCGGCCTGCGAGTTGTCGCCACGCAGAATACAAGAGGGGTATTTCCAAGTGATGGCAGAACCTGTCTCTACCTGAGTCCAAGAGAGTTTGGAGTCTATACCACGCAGATCGCCACGTTTCGTCACCAGATTCAGGACGCCACCCTTTCCGTTTTCATCACCAGGATACCAATTCTGTACGGTTGAGTATTTCACTTCTGCACGATCCTTGACGATAATCTCAACGATGGCAGCATGCAACTGGTTCTCATCGCGCATCGGAGCTGTACAGCCTTCAAGATAGCTCACATAAGCATCATCGTCGGCAATAATCAATGTTCGTTCAAACTGTCCCGTATTACGAGCATTGATACGGAAATAACTGCTCAACTCCATCGGGCAACGGACGCCCTTCGGAATATATACAAAAGAACCATCGCTGAAAACAGCTGAATTCAAGGATGCAAAGAAGTTATCACGATAAGGCACGACAGTACCCAGATACTCGCGCACCAAGTCGGGATGCTCCTTAATGGCATCACCGATAGAGCAGAAGATAATGCCTTTCTCACGTAGTTTCTCCTTGAAGGTGGTCTTCACACTAACGGAATCCATGATGGCATCTACAGCCGTGTTACCACTCAGGGCGAGACGTTCCTCCAATGGGATGCCGAGCTTATCGAAGGTTTTCTCCAGTTCAGGATCAATTTTTCCGTCACCTTTAGGCTTCTTCGCCAAAGGGTCGGCATAATAGGAGATGGCCTGATAGTCGATAGGCGGCACATGGACATGTCCCCAAGTCGGCTCTTTCTGCTCCTGCCAGTAGCGGAAGGCCTTCAGACGGAACTCAAGCATCCACTCAGGCTCGCCCTTCTTGGCAGAAATAAGACGGACAATATCCTCATTGAGACCTACAGGAATGATTTCCGTATGGACATCTGTCGTGAAGCCGAACTCGTATTTCTGTTCGGCAATACGGCGCACCAATTCGTTATCGTCTTTCTGCGACTCAGGTTTTATGTTCTTCTTTTCCTTATTATCCATTTTAATTATATTTGATGGCCAGCATCGTCAGGTCATCACTTTGTTGAGCTCCATCCACAAAGGCGTGAACAGCCTCAGCCATCTGATTGACAATCTCAGCAGGCTGAATCACTCCCTTATCCAATGATGCCTCTAAGTGATGGAGAATGCGATCATCGCCAAACTGGACTTGCATGTCATCTTCAGCCTCGTTGAGACCATCAGTAAAGAGGAAGATGGTCATCTGATGCTCAAACTGTATCTCCTGAGGCTCGAATTCCATATCGGTCATCAAACCAAGCGGCACATTTGGCTGGCAAGGCATTAATGAAACCTCATGACCAATGAGCAATGGCGGATTATGGCCGGCATTACAATAACGCAAGAGACCCGTTGCCAGATCAAGTACTCCAATGAACGCCGTCACAAACATGCTGTTCTCGTTCCCTTCTGCCAATGCCTGATTCAGTGTATAGGCAATACGGTGAGGTTCGGCTGTATGTGCCGAAATATTGCGGAACAATGAACGCGTCATAGCCATCACCAATGAGGCAGGCACACCCTTACCAGAGACATCTCCGATACAGAAGAACAACTTCTCGTCGCGGATATAGAAATCAAACAGGTCGCCACCCACATCCTTGGCTGGCGTCAGCATACCATAGATATCAATATCATCACGTTCAGGATAAGGCGGGAAGGTCTTAGGCAGCATCGACATCTGGATGTCGTGAGCCACCTTCAGCTCGTTTTCGATAGCTGCCTTCGACGCAGTGGTATTCTTGAGTTCCTCTACATATTCTGTGAGAGAGTGCTGCATCCCCTCAAAAGAGTCGCGCAACAGACGAATCTCATCGTTGTGCTTGATTTTAGGCAGGGGAGCACTGAAATTTCCCTTCGCCACCTCTTTAGCTGATTCTGCCAACTGATTGATAGGCCTGGTAACACGTTTGATGATAAAACGTCCCACAATACGCGTTACCAACATGGCAAGACCAATCATCAGCAGCATGATAACACCCGACCCAATGCTAATGACCTGGACCATAAAACTCGGCACTGCCAGTGCAATGCTCCAATCGGTATGTTCTATTGGTTCATAGAATACGTATGCAGAACTATTGTCCAAATCAAAGAACTTGAAAGGAGCTGGTTCGAGGTTGTTTTTTCCATAAAAACCTTTCCTGCCAGCCACCATCTTATGACCGATTTGGTCATCAATGCTGTCGGGCGTCTCTGCAGCCCGTTGGAAATAGTTCTCTTTGATGACACGCCAGTTATCCGGATGAGCAATGTATGTACCTTCTTTATTAATGATGAAGTTATGGGTTAAGAGTCGCCATTTACGTTCTCCCCAGTTAATCGCATTCCCCTTAAGGGAATCCACATCGACATCATTGCCAACATACACCTTGATTTTCTCACCCTGAAGGTTCATCGCATCGAAGGCCTTTGCACTAAACCAGTTCAACGACAAATCGGAACCAACGATGGCTACCGTCTTCCCATGTTTGTCATGAATGGGAATCATACAGGAAACCAGCGGCGTAATGGAATCCATCGAGTCATAGAAGGGCTTCGACCAATAGATACTGTCGAGCTCTAAGGCTTCAGTGAACCACTCGGCCTTCAGATAGTCATGGTCCTTATCACCGATAAAACGGTTCTCCACCACCTGGGTACTATCATTCTTGATAGCGTATGGGCAGTACCAGCGTCCCTTTTGCGGATAATAGCCGTCTATAAAACTGATGCCGCAGCTGCGAATATATGGACTGCGCGACACAATGTCCTTCATAATAGAAGGCATTCTGTCTGGCTGTCCCAGATTATCCTCTATCTCTTTCACATGATTCAGTGTGCCGAGATAGACATTGGAAAGAATCCTACTAATGTTCGCATTGGAATTGGTCAGATAACTCCGATAGAGGTCTGTCTCTTCCATTTCGCCAAACCCCTTGATAAAGCTATATATCCAATATGTCGCAAAGCCCATCACAATGAACTGCATGATAGCAATCCATCGTGTGAGTCGTTTGGCAAAGGAGCGCATCTTCGGTTTCTTCTCCATAGCTCTTTTCCTTCTGATTATTACAGTTTCTGCTCTACCTCGATCTCTGTGAAGGTCTCGATGATATCACCTACCTGGATATCGTTGAAGTTAACCAGCGAGATACCACACTCCAAGCCTGTTGCCACTTCCTTGGCATCGTCCTTGTAGCGCTTCAGGGCATCGATAGCAGCTGTGTGGATCACGATACCATCGCGGATCACACGTGCCTTATCCTTGTTGTGTACCTTACCGTCAGTAACGAGACCACCAGCCACAGTACCGACCTTCGAAATCTTGAACACCTGCTTAACCTCGATCTCACCAGAGATGACCTCCTTCTTCACCTTGTCGAGCATACCCTGCATCGTTGACTTCACATCGTCGATGGCATCGTAGATGATCGAATAGGTATTGATCTCAACGCCCTCACGGTCAGCAGCCTTGCGGGCATCGGCAGAAGGACGCACCTGGAAACCGATGATAATAGCCTCTGAAGCAGAAGCCAGCATGACATCGTTCTCTGAAATCTGACCAACAGCCTTCGAGATCACATTCACCTGAACCTTCTCCGTAGAGAGCTTGATGAACGAATCACTCAAAGCCTCGATAGATCCGTCAGTATCACCCTTGACGATGATGTTCAACTCGTGGAACTCACCCAGTGCAATACGATGCGACAGTTCGTCGAGACCCAGCTTAGTAGTGGTACGCAGGCTCTGCTCACGCTGGAGCTGAATACGTTTGTTGGTAATTTCACGGGCTTCCTGCTCTGTATCCATAATATGGAAAGAGTCACCAGCGGTAGGTGCACCATTCAGACCAAGGATGATGGCGGGCTCTGCAGGGCCAGCCTTCTCAATGCGCTGGTTACGCTCATTGAACATCGCCTTCACCTTACCCCAGGCCGTACCTGCAATCACGACATCGCCTACTTTCAGCGTACCATTCGATACGAGTACGGTGGAGACATAGCCACGACCCTTGTCGAGCGAAGACTCGATGATACTACCTGTAGCCTTACGGTTAGGATTAGCCTTCAGGTCGAGCATCTCAGCCTCGAGCAATACCTTTTCAAGCAGCTCGTCAACACCGATACCCTTCTTGGCACTGATCTCCTGACACTGGTACTTACCACCCCACTCTTCTACGAGCAGGTTCATATTGGCGAGGTCCTCGCGAATCTTATCTGGGTTGGCACCTGGCTTATCGATCTTATTGATAGCGAACACCATCGGCACATTGGCAGCCTGAGCATGTGCAATAGCCTCCTTGGTGGTAGGCATCACGGAGTCGTCAGCTGCCACGATGATGATGGCAATATCCGTCACCTGGGCACCACGGGCACGCATGGCGGTAAAGGCCTCGTGACCAGGTGTGTCAAGGAAGGTAATCTGACGACCATCCTTCAGCTTCACGTTGTAGGCTCCGATGTGCTGGGTGATACCACCAGCCTCACCAGCAATCACATTCGTATTACGGATGAAGTCAAGCAACGAGGTCTTACCGTGGTCAACATGTCCCATCACTGTGACGATAGGAGCACGAGTGACGAGATCGTTCTCATCGTCGTCCTCCTCAGTGATAGCGTTCTGAACTTCTGCACTGACATATTCGGTGGTGAAACCAAACTCCTCAGCCACGATATTGATCGTCTCAGCATCGAGACGCTGGTTGATAGACACCATGATACCGATGCTCATACAAGTTCCGATGACCTGGTTCACACCAACATTCATCATCGTTGCAAGCTCAGAAACAGTCACAAACTCTGTCAACTTCAGCACCTTGCTCTCAGCTGCCTGTGTCTCCATCTCCTCCTGCATACGCTCGGCGACGGCATCACGCTTCTCCTTACGATACTTGGCACCTTTCTTGTTCTGATTGGTTTTTGAAGTCAGACGAGCCAGAGTCTCCTTTACCTGACGTGCTACAGCCTCATCATCCACCTCGAGTGGCTTCTGAATCGGACGGTTCTTCTTTTTGTTCTTACCGCCACCCTGCTGATTACTGTCCTGGAAATTCTGGTTGCCTCCCTTGCTCTTATTATTCTTCCTATTGTTTTGGTTCTTATCCTGGTTGGCTGCAGCCTCGATATCCACGCGTTCCTTTCCTGCACGGATGCGCTCACGCTTTTTCTTCTCGCCGTTGCCACCATGCATCTGAGCCTGCTTTTCCTCACGCTCCTTACGTCGCTCCTCCTTGGATTTCTTCTTCGGACGAGTGCTCTGGTTCAATGAGTCAAGGTCAATCTTTCCCAAGACATTAACCTTTGGAGCCATCTTCTCCTCACTCTTCAGCGTGAAGATCTCCGACTCTTCTGGAGTGTCTGTATCAGCCTGAACTGCATCATCCTGGCCAAGTTCAACTTTCACCTCCTCTTTCGGCTCAGCCTGTCGCTCCTCTTTCTGCTCAGGTTCAGACTTTGCTACTACCGGCTTTTCCTCATCCTTTACCTCTACTGGAGTTTCCTGAACATTTTGAGCTTCTTCAGGCTCCTGTTGGGGCTTCTCCTCTTTCTTGGCAGGTTTGCCGATAGCATCAAGATCAATCTTCCCCAATGGCGTAAAAGTCTGGCGAGGTTCCTCTTTGACCTCAACAGCAGCAGGCTCGGGCTTTAACTCTTTCTTGGGCTTCTCTTTCTTCTTAGGGAATATCATTCCTGCCTGAGTCTTTACGTCCTTGTCACCCTTGAACTCTCTGACCAGTGCATCGTACTGCTCATCGGAGATCTTCGTGTTGACATTCGCGTCGTCCTTGATTTCCCCCAGGCTCGGTTTGTTCTTCAGATAGTCTATTGCCGTCTGAAGTCCGATATTCAGTTCTGTTAATACCTTATTTAATCTGACACCCATCTAATTATCTACAATTTACTTATTTACGATTACTATTTACTCAAACTCCGCACGAAGTACGCTCAGCAGATGATCAACGGTCTCTTCCTCCAGGTCTGCCTTCTCAATGAGCATCTCACGCGGTGCATTGAGAACAGACTTAGCTGTATCCAAACCGATAGCCTTAATAGAATCGATAACCCACTGGTCGATCTCATCAGCGAACTCGTCCAGATAGATATCCTCGTCGGCCTCATTCTCGCTGACTACGCGGAATACGTCGATGGTGTATTCTGTCAGCATAGAAGCCAGTTTAATGTTCATACCGCCACGACCGATAGCCAGCGACACCTCCTCAGGCTGCAGATATACCTCGGCCTTATGGTTCTCCTGGTCAAGAATGATGTTGGTAACCTTGGCCGGACTCAGCGCACGCTGGATAAACAGCTGCACGTTGCTGGAGTAGTTAATCACGTCGATGTTCTCATTGCAGAGCTCACGGACGATACCATGAACACGACTACCCTTCACACCGACACAGGCTCCTACCGGATCAATGCGCTCATCATAACTCTCTACTGCCACCTTAGCACGATCGCCTGGCATACGAGCCACGCGCTTGATGGTGATCAGACCGTCGTTGATCTCAGGAACCTCAGCTTCCAACAGTCGCTCGAGGAATACGGGACTGGTACGAGAAAGGATGATACGCGGGTTGTTATTCTCGTTCTGCACCTCTTTCACGATGGCACGAACAGTTTCACCCTTGTGGTAGTTGTCTGAAGGGATCTGCTCTCCCTTCGGCAAGTGAAGCTCGTTACCCTCATCGTCCATCAGCAGCACCTCGCGCTTCCAGATCTGGTACACCTCACCGCTGACAACCTGTCCTACCTTATCCTTATACTTCTGATAGAGAGAATCATGCTCCAGCTCCAGAATCTTAGAAGCCAGGGTCTGACGCAGGTTCAGGATGGCACGACGGCCAAACTTCTGGAAGTTCACCTCCTCAGACACTTCCTCACCAACCTCATAGTCTGGCTCAATCTTCTGGGCCTCACTCAGTGCAATCTCCTTGTTCTCATCCTCCACCTCACCGTCGGCTACTACCACACGGTTACGGTGAATCTCAAAGTCACCCTTGTCAGGGTTGACGATCACGTCAAAGTTCTCATCCGAACCGTAAATCTTAGCGATGACATTACGGAAACTCTCTTCCAATACGCTCACCAGTGTAGTACGGTCAATGTTCTTGGTCTCTTTGAACTCCTGAAAGGTCTCAATCATTGAGGGGCCTTTCACATCTTTCTTAATTGCCATTTTGATTTTCTTATTTTTTACTTTTTCTTTGTTTTCTTACTTGAATGCCAGAATGTACTTGGCATACTTGATAGCGTCCATCGAGTAAGTCTTGTCTACATCGACGATGACAGGACGCTTCTTGCCTTCCTGCTTCTGTTTCTCCTGAACGGTCACCACAAAGTCACGACCGTCAACCGATTTCAGCGTGCCCTGTACTTTCTTTCCTTCCAGATCAAGCACCTCAACAGTATCACCTATATGGTTCAGATACTGCTGAACCACCTTGAATGGCTGTCCCAGACCAGCACTGCCCACTTCCAGTTCATAGTCGCCCAACTCATCGCCCAGACGTTCCTGAAGGAAACGGCTCAGTTCGGCACAGTCCTCTATCCACACACCATCTGCGTGATCGATTTCGATGACAATCCTGTCATCACTTGCAAAGTTAATGTCCACGAGGAAGTAGTCATTGTCATGCAACCACTCTTCCGTCAAAGTCTTAATTGTCTCTTTAGTAATCATTTAATCAAAACATTATATATCGAAAATGAGAGACTCTTTCGAGCCTCTCATTCCGCTGAACGGGTGCAAAATTACGCATTTTCCCGCTAACTACCAAATATTTAGCGACTTTTTTATGCAATAGTGCTGAAAAATTCCATTTTATGCTCCTTAATAGCTATCGGACTGAGCGTTTTCTTCTCTAACTTGATGAGCGAAGATGTCTCTTTCGGCTTCTGGGGTGCCAGCACTTTCCTGTATTCCTCAGGGGTCTTCAACAGACGGATGGCCTCCTTCAACTGTTTGTCATAACCAAG
>JAEEGI010024014.1_pt1 | contig 11922 bp, 7 predicted proteins | sample 8958751 | NCBI WGS metagenome assembly JAEEGI01 (sample SAMN16246545, study PRJNA631951) | gut metagenome | biome: gut microbiome; feature: rumen; material: KS-attached | host: Bos | place: Iran: Karaj | collected 2018-10 | reverse complement strand
GCTCATTTGGACACACTGACGTCGTTTAAGGAGGAGTTTTCTTCCTATCGCGACCAGCAGATTCGTCCTGCATTCGTCGAGGATGCCGACGTGGAGGCTGAGGCACAGCGCATCTATGCCGAAACCCAGCATCGTATCGACTCAAGGGGTGGCATGGTGAAGCCTTCTCACATCCTGCTTATGGTAGGACAGCGCGCCACCGAAGAGCAGCAGCAGGCCGCCAAGGTACGCATAGACTCCATCTATCAGGCTCTGAAGGCAGGTGCTGACTTTGCCGACATGGCACGTCGCTTGAGCGACGATAAGGCTTCAGCCCGCAATGGTGGAGAACTGCCTTGGATCACGAAGGGACAAACGCTGCCCGACTTCGAAAAGACTGTGTTTGCTTTGGAAGTGGGACAGATGAGTGAACCCGTGCTCACACAGGCTGGTTACCACATCATCAAACTGAATGAAAAGGGTGGTTTCTTCCCCTACGATTCAGTTCATGCTGATATTCTGCGCTTTATCGACCAGCGCAACATGCGCGATGGCATTGCCGTTCGTAAAGTTAAAGAATTAGCTGAGGCCGAGGGCGTTAGCAGTGAAGACGTTTTGGTTCGCAAAATGAACGAGATGACTGCGAAAGACAGCGAGTTGAAGTATCTCATCCAGGAATACCACGATGGTCTGCTGCTCTACGAGATCAGTAACAAACTTGTTTGGGACAAGGCTGCCAAAGATGAGGCTGGTCTGGCTAACTTCTTCAAGAAGAACAAGAAGAAGTATGCTTGGGAGGCTCCCCGTTTCAAGGGTATGGCTTACCACGTAAAGGATCAAGCTGACGTGAAGGCGGTGAAGAACGCCGTGAAGGGACTGCCTTTCGACCAATGGGCCGAAAAGCTGCGCACAACGTTCAACAACGACTCAGTGCTACGCATCCGTGTGGAGAAAGGTATCTTCAAACAGGGTGATAATGCACTCGTCGATCGTGAGGTATTCAAAAAGGATACGACGGTGAAAACCATCGAGAAATTCCCCATCGATGCCGTATATGGTAAGAAACTGAAGGCTCCACAGGAGTATCAGGACGTGCGTGGACAGGTTGTGGCCGACTATCAGGAACAGCTCGAGAAGGAGTGGGTGGCCGAACTGCGCAAACGTTATGCCGTGAAGGTGGATGAAGCCGTGCTGAAGACGGTGAATAAACATTGATTATCTTGACATGAAAAAAGAATCTTATATAAAGAGTTGTGTGGCAACGTTGGTGCTTCTCTCCGCAATGGGAGCTAGCGCCATGAGCGGCAGCGCAGGACAGATGACCGGCATGCCAGCTGTTGCCGATGACTCCGTTCCTGCGACGAAAAAGGCTCCGGTGATTCCTGAAACCAGTATTATCGATGAGGTGATATGGGTTGTGGGCGATGAACCTATTTTGAAGTCGGACGTAGAAGCCATGCGTATGCAGGCTGAGGCTGAAGGCACGCACTTCAAAGGTAATCCCGACTGTACAATACCTGAGCAGATGGCTGTGCAGAAACTATTCTTGCACCAGGCTGCCATTGACTCCATCGAGGTGACGGAGTCGGAAGTACTACAGGGCATCGACGCTCAGTTGGAACGCTGGATAAAGCTTGTAGGTTCGCAGGAGAAACTTGAAGAGTATCAAGGTAAGAGCATGGCTCGCATACGTCTTGACATGCACGACGACTACAAGAACTCTTTGCTCGTCAGCGAGATGAAGAAGAAACTCGTAGCCGACGTCAGCGTTACTCCTGCCGACGTACGTAACTACTTCAAAGACCTGCCTGAGGACAGCATTCCCTTTGTGCCCACTGAGGTAGAGGTGGAAATTATCACCCAGCAACCACGTATCGCTATTGAGGAAATCAACCGCGTGAAGGATCAGTTGCGCAACTATACCGACCGCGTCAACAAAGGCGAGACTACCTTTGCAACTCTGGCGCGACTCTATTCCGAGGACGGCTCTGCCCGACAAGGTGGTGAGTTGGGCTACATGGGACGTGCCGAACTAGATCCTGCATTCTCAAGTGTGGCCTTCAACCTGACGGATCCGAAGAAGGTATCGAAAATTGTAGAGTCGGAGTTTGGATTCCACATCATTCAGCTCATTGACAAGCGTGGTGACCGCGTGAACTGTCGCCATATTCTGCTGAAACCTCAGGTATCGCCCGAGGCCGTTGAACAGATCAAGGCGCGTCTCGACAGTATTGCCGATGATATTCGTGGTGGGAAGTTTACCTTTGAAGACGGTGCAACATATATTTCCGACGATAAGGAAACCAAGAACAACCATGGTGTGATGGCATTCTTTGACAGGAACAACCAAACGCTGACATCGCGCTTCCAGATGCGTGATCTCGCACCCGAGGTGGCGCGTGTCGTCGACACGATGAAGGTGGGCCAGGTGTCGCAGGCTTTCACCATGATCAATTCGAAGGGAAAGCTAGTTGGTGCCATCGTCAAACTGAAGAACCGTGTTGAAGCCCATAAGGCAACAATCAACGAGGACTATCAAGTGCTGAAGAACGTGGTGATGGACAGACGTCGTGAGGAAGTCATCAGCAATTGGGTGGCTGACAAGATCAAACACACGTATGTCAGGATGAACGATCGCTACAAGGATTGTGAATACGAATATCAAGGTTGGATAAAATGACCCCATTCGGCAAGCATAGCACATTACTGAACGGGCATAGAATCACGGTGATGGTTCTGTGCCTGTTTGTCCTATGTCTTGTCCATGCTGTCACGCCGGTAAAAAAGCGAAAGGCTAAGGACGAAAAGGTCTATCTGGAGCATGCAGACGAATTGCGTTATGACTTGTTCGGACCTAATCCGGAGGCACAAATCGCCAAGGGAAAGGTGCACTTTATCCATCAGGGTGCACACCTGTGGTGCGATAGCGCCTACTATTATGAGTCGTCGAACTCTGTAAAGGCATTCGGTCACGTGCGCTTCAAACAGGGCGACACCCTCTCGCTGACCTGTAATCAGGCTACTTACGATGGTGGTCAGGAGTTGATGGTGGCCAGTCGCGACGTGGTTTTGAAGCACAGGAGGCAGACTCTCGTCACGGATAGCCTGACCTACGACCGACTCTACAAGACAGCCTTCTTCGTTGATGGTGGCAAACTGGTCGATGGCAAAGATAACTTGGTGTCTGACTGGGGTGAGTATAACACGGAAACGAGGCAAGCGGTGTTCTACTATGACGTGAAGCTCTACAACGGCAATCGTCTGGTGACCACCGATACGCTTTACTACGACACGCCGACCTCGGTGGCTCATGTTGTGGGGCCCTCAAAGGTGACGCAGGATGGCAGTACCATTGACACGGAGAACGGGTTCTTCAATACGAAGACCAACCAAGCGCAAATGTACGGGCGTTCAACGGTGGTCGACAAGCAGAAGACCATCACGGGCGACAGTCTCTTCTATGATGAGAAGACTGGTAGCAGCGAAGGTTTTGGAAATGTGATCTACATCGATAGTGAAAACAAGAACGAACTGAACTGCGAACACCTTATTTATAATGAGAAGGAGGGCACGGGATTTGCCACTCAGCGTGCATTGGTGAAGGACTTCTCGCAGAATGACACGCTCTACATGCATGGCGACTCCATCAAAATCTATACGTTTAATATCGGAACGGACTCCGTTTACCGAAAAGTGCACTGCTTTGACCACGTGCGTGCCTATCGCAGCGACGTGCAGGCGGTGTGCGACTCGCTGGTATTCAATTCGCAGGATTCTTGCATGACCATGTATAAGGACCCCATCGTATGGAATATGGGGCGCCAGTTGCTGGGCGAAGAGATACGGGTTTACATGAACGACTCAACAGTCCGCATGGCACGCGTCATCGGGCAAGCCATGTCCATCGAAAAGGTGGAGGATCCCGACCGTTTCAACCAGATCTCATCGAAAGAGATGCAGGCATTCTTCAACGATGGCAACATCCAACTGGCAGTGGCTTCGGGCAATGTTCAGACGGTGTATTATCCCATTGACGACAAAGACTCAGTTGTGGTGCTGATGAACTATCTGGAGACTGACACGCTGAAAATGTTCTTCAAGCCAGGACGCAAACTCGACCACATCAAGACGACAAAGGGCACGGGAACATCTTATCCACTTACGCAGATACCGCCTTCGAAACGCTATCTTCCGCAGTATGCATGGTTCGAAGACCTCCGTCCGATTAGTAAGGACGATGTATTCCTATGGCGTGGAAAGTCAAATGACAGCAAACTGAAGGTTGTCGAGCGGCACGAAGCTCCCGTACAGACGTTGGGAACGAAAACAAAGCCCGTGCCACAAACCACAGATGAGTCAACGCCAACGACAGAGCCAATACCAACAGACGAACAACAATTATAACCCTATCAGCCTATGAGCGATATCATCCAATTGCTTCCCGACTCCGTAGCCAACCAGATTGCGGCAGGCGAGGTGATCCAGCGTCCGGCAAGTGTCATCAAGGAACTTGTCGAGAACTCTGTGGATGCTGGCGCCACGGCTATCGATGTGCTGGTAGTGGATGCTGGACGGACTTCTATTCAGGTAATAGATAACGGTTGCGGTATGTCTGAGACTGATGCCAGACTGGCTTTTGAAAGGCATGCCACGTCGAAAATACGTGTAGCCGACGACTTGTTCTCGCTCCACACGATGGGTTTCCGCGGTGAGGCACTGCCTTCCATCGCCGCTGTATCTCAGGTGGAGTTGCGAACGAGGCTGAAAGGGGAGGAGATAGGTACGCTACTGTCGCTCTCCGGTTCGCGCTTTGTCAGTCAAGAGGCTTGCTCTTGTCCGGTGGGCAGTAATTTCCTCATCAGTAACTTGTTCTTTAATGTGCCTGCCAGGCGTAAGTTCCTAAAGTCGAACACAACAGAGTTGAATAATATCCTGACGGCATTCGAGCGCATCGCACTCTTCAATCCCTCGGTATCGTTCACGTTGCGCAGTAATGGGACAGAGCTGTTCAACCTACGTTCCAGCAATCAGCGACAACGTATCGTCGACATTTTTGGCAAGCGCTTGAACCAAGACTTGCTTCCTTTGGGTGTGGAAACGTCGATGTGCAACATCTCCGGCTTCGTCGGTAAACCCGAATCAGCTCGCAAGAAGGGCGCTCAACAGTGTTTTTTTGTGAATGGGCGCTATATGAAGCATCCGTATTTCCATAAGGCGGTCATTAGTGCTTTCGAACGACTCGTTCCAGTGGGCGAACAGGTGCCTTACTTCATTTATTTCCAAGTGCCTGCGGCCGATATCGATGTGAATATCCATCCCACAAAGACCGAAATCAAGTTCGAAAACGAACTGGCCATCTGGCAGATTCTCCAGGCAGCCGTTAAAGAGGCGGTGGGACTCTTTAGCGAGGTTCCTGCCATCGACTTCGATACGCAGGGTAAGCCAGACATTCCCGTCTTTGACCCGTCGACAACGGTATCGCCATCGGCTCCGAAGGTGTCCTATAATCCGCAGTATAATCCTTTCAACGCTCATGCACAGCAGCCGCGGCCAAAGATGACTGATGACTGGAAGAAACTCTACGATGACCTTTTGGTGCAACCGGCAAATCCTCAGCAAGAAATCTTCGAGACATCCCAGGCGTCGTCTTCACCTGTAAGCATCATCGCCGATAAGTCGCCTGTTCATTATCAGTATAAGGGGCAGTATATTATGACGGCTGTTAAGTCGGGATTGATGGTTATCGATCAGCATCGCGCGCACGTACGTATATTATATGAGGAGTACCTGAAACGCCAAAGTGCCAAACAATGGGCATCGCAGAAACTTCTCTTTCCAGAGATGGTTCAGTTCTCTACATCCGAGCTGTTGACGTTTACCTCCATTATGGAACAGATGACAGAGATGGGCTTCGAGATGACCGATCTGGGCAGTGGATGCTATGCCATCAATGCCATACCAGTAGGTCTTGATGGTCTTAGTCCCGTCAACTTGGTGAAGGATATGGTGGACGCTGCTCGTGAGAAGGGAACTGCCATAAAAGACGAAGTAGAACGCACCCTTGCGCTCAGCATGGCACGCAATGCTGCCATCCCTCACGGGCAGGTTTTGGGCAACGAAGAGATGGAAAATATCGTCAATAGCCTCTTTGCATGCACTAATGTCAACTATACACCAGATGGTAAATCCATACTTGGAATACTCAAACAGGCAGATATTGAGCATCTTTTAGGGGGTTAGATATGTAGTTTTTGTGAAAAAACTTTAAATTAATCGCTTTTTTCGCGCTAAACGTGAAATTTTCTTGAGTACAAGCGCCTGCATTAAAAAAATATTGTTAACTTTGCGCTCGAATAGGCTATTATAGCCATAGAAAAGTAAATATTTTTTAATTTATAAATTAATTATAGTTTTATGAAAAAGTTTTTGATGATTCTGGCTTTTGCCAGTGTTTCAATGGCCTCAATGGCACAGGAAGATCCTACGCTGAAGTATAGCGTAGCTACAAATTCATTCTGGAGCAACTGGTTCATCCAGGTTGGCGGTGAGTGGAGTGCTTGGTACTCATCTCAGGAGCATGGTGCAGACCTCGCTGTAAGTCCTATTAAGACTTTCCGCGCTACTCCTAATGCAGCTATCGCTATCGGTAAGTGGTTTACTCCTGGCATCGGTCTCCGCACAAAGGTGCAGGGTATCTGGGGACAGAGAGTTATGCAGGATGACGTACATCGCAACACCAAGTATTGGGTTGCTAACGAGCAGGTGCTCTTCAACCTGAGCAACCTCCTCTGCGGTTACAATGCAAAGCGCGTGTGGAACTTCATCCCCTTCATCGGTGGTGGTCTCGGCCGCAACATGGATGCTAACCTCTACGCTATGGACCTCAACGCTGGTATCCTGAATACCTTCCGTCTGAGCCGTAAGGTTGCTCTGAACCTTGAAGTTGGTTACAACCGTTTCGAGAGCGATATCGACGGTGTTGAGCGCGTTACACGTCCTCACCGTGGATGGGAATCACACGACAACAACATCTATGCTGAACTGGGTCTGACCTTCAACCTCGGTAAGGGCACTTGGGAGAAGACTCCCGATGTGGACGCTATCAAGGCTCTCATGCAGTCTCAGATCGATGCTCTCAACGCTCAGCTCAACGATGCTAACGCTGAGAACGCTCGCCTGAAGAACCTGCTTGCTAACCAGAAGCCCGTTGAGACTCCGAAGGCTGTTAAGGAATTCGTTGGTACTCCGGTATCTGTATTCTTCAACATCAACAAGACCAACATCGCTTCTCAGAAGGACCTCGTGAACGTTCAGGGTATCGCCAACTATGCTAAGGACAATGGTTGCAACCTGCTCGTTACCGGTTATGCTGATAGCGCTACGGGTACTCCCGACCACAACCAGTGGCTGTCTGAGGAGCGCGCCAAGACTGTTGCCAACGAACTGGTCAACATGGGTGTGAGCCGCGACAAGATTGAGACCGCTGCTAAGGGTGGTGTTGACGAGCTGTCTCCCATCTCGTTCAACCGTCGTGCTACTGTTCAGGTTAAGTAATCTGATTAGCTAACGATTAAGAATAAGGTGCTTCGAGTTTCTCGAGGCACCTTTTCTTTTGTAGGGATACCAGTCTGTTTGATCACTTTTTGGGTGGCAGGATGTCTATTCTTTTGATCGTGTCTCCACTCTATTGGGTGTAGAACAGCTTTTTCTTTCGAGTAAACCTTTAGTTGATAGATGGAAAGAGTAGTCTTCTTTTGTATCGCTGTAATGGGATTCTGTCATTAAGTTTGTCCTTTGTTGATTGCGTTTTACCCATGTTTTTTCGTTTCTCAGCGCAATTTTAGGCATTAAAAGGAAAATAAATGCGAAAAAATTTGGTAGATACAAAGAAAAGTCGTACCTTTGCACTCGCTTTTGAAAAGCACGGGCGTTTAGCTCAGCTGGTTTAGAGCATCTGCCTTACAAGCAGAGGGTCGGCGGTTCGAATCCGTCAACGCCCACTTGGGGTGTTTCCCTGTGGTCCTTCGGGATTGCAGGGATTTTTTTGTTTATGTTTGAATCTCGCAGTTGGGGCGTTGTTTCTCTGTAACTATACTCTTCTTCATGTTTTGCTTTATTGCGATAATGAGCGCATCTGGTTGCTTTTGTGGGGCCAACAGACTCCTTTTTCATGCCAACAGCTATGACTTAGCAAGGCTACAGCTATGACTTCGTATGGCAAAATCAATGACTTAGCACTGTTAAAGCAATGACTTCGTAAGGCTAAAGCTATGACTTAGTACGGCTAAAGCAATGACTTTGTATTGCCAAAGCTATGCTTTGAAAAACGTGTAAGAATGGGTTATGAAGAAAAAATATAAAAAAACTTGCAGAAAAATTTGGTCGTTACAAAAAAAGTGTTTACCTTTGCAGTGTACTATTATAGTAGTACACGTAATTAGAGTTTAACAAATCACATTATTTACCCTATAATGACGCCAACAAAAAAGTTATGATTAAGATCGAAAACATCAGTTACAAGTACTCTGGATCGCCCTCTTCGGTGTTCGATGGCCTATCGTTGTCGTTCGAAGAAGGCAAGATTTACGGGCTACTTGGTAAGAATGGAGTAGGTAAGTCAACGCTTCTCTACCTGCTCAGTGGATTGCTTTTGCCGGGCAAAGGGCGGATTGAGGTCGATGGCTTTGAGCCTTCTCGGCGCGAACCCTCATTGATGGAAAACGTGTTCTTCGTTCCCGATGAGTTTTTGCTGCCCAACATGTCGCTTGCGCGTTATGTTCAATTCTATGGAAAGTTCTATCCGCGCTTCAGCCAAGAGATCTTCGATGCCTGTCTGCAGGATTTCGAGTTGACCGACGTGAAAAAGATTGGTCAACTGTCGCTCGGACAGAAGAAACGCTTGCTCGTGAGCTTCGCATTGGCCACTCAATGCCGTGTATTGCTGATGGACGAACCTACCAATGGCCTCGACATTCCTGCAAAGAGCCTGTTCCGTAGGCTGGTGGCGCGCCACATGGCAGAAGATCAGACCATTATTATCTCCACCCATCAGGTGCATGACGTCGATGCATTGCTTGACCACATTGTGATTATGGGACCCCACCCCCAGCCCGTCCGCAAGGAAGGTAAAACTGGTGCCCACGATGCTGACCACGTCCTCCTCAATGCTTCCATTGCAGACTTGCAGGAGCAGTATGCTTTCCAGTATCGCACGATGAACGAACCGTTTGACGATGCCCTCTACCTCGAACCCACGCCACAAGGCCGTGCTGTGATTGTGAAGAACACCACGGACGAAGAAACCACCGTCAACGTGGAACTCCTCTTCAATGCCGTGGTGAAAGGCAAACTAACAAGGTAACAACGTAACTCCCTTAAATTCCAAACTTATGAATAAGAATTGTTTTAGCTTGCGCCGCTGTTGGTCGTTGTTGAAGGGCGATCTGCAAAGCAGCCGCCTCGATATATTGCTCCTCGTCGGTGCTATTTTCCTCGTCATCCTTGCCGTGGCTTTGTTCTCGGTGCTGACGCCCAGCATAACCTATTCCCAGATACCCGATTTGTCCATTAGTAGTGCCGAGATAGCTGCGCTCAGCGCCATGGGTAACATGGGTTTGGCGGTGAATGTGGCCGAAGTAGTCATTTTCAGCCGTGTGTTTGCCAATATGTCGACGCGTAGTGGCGAGATCAGCTACCTGATGTTGCCAGCCACAAACAGTGAAAAGTGGCTCAGTCGCGTGGTCTATGTGTTGTTAGTGGGCTTCGTACTCATTCTCTTTGTGTACTATCTTGCCGTGCTTTTCTGTGGTTTGCTGGGGTGGATGTTCAGCTTTGAGTCCCTGTCGCTTCTGCCGAAGATGGCCTTCGATAGTACCTACGTTGCCAACCTGTTCCATTTCCAAGTTCCTAGGTTCGTTACGCTGGTCAACTCTACGACACAGTTCTTCATATTGGCTGCTTTTGTGTTGGGTGGCACGTGGTTCCGCCGTCTGCCCTGGCTCTATACGGCCCTCATCCTCCTTGGCACATTCTTCGTGGTGTGCATTACTGGCGCCTTTGGAATTGGCTATTACTTCTTACATCATGCCGGAGGTAACCAAGAGTTTATCGATGCTGTCACTGCCCACAATATCAATGCGATGTTTGCCTGTCTCACACCCTTTTTCTACGTGTGTAGTGCCGTTCTGCTCGTGCTCGGCATCGTGATGCTTTGGCTTTCCTACCGTCTGTTCTGCCATCGGCAGTTGCAGTCGCAGCGCATCATCGTGTTAAAATCGTAAATTCGTAAATGATAAATCTGCGTACCCCATGATTTTCACTAACGACAAAGCCATATACGTGCAGATGGCCGACCGCCTCTGCGATGAGATCCTCGCCGGGACCTACTGTGCTGACGACCGCATACCAAGCGTTCGCGAGTATGCCGTGATGCTCGAGGTGAATACCAACACAGCCGTGAAAACTTACGAGTTGTTGGCCCGCGAAGGAATCATCTACAACAAGCGAGGATTGGGCTATTATGTCCATCCTGATGCACGCCAACAGATACTGGAACGGCGTCGTGCCGAGTTTCGCAGTCAGTCGCTTCCAGAGTTGTTCCGCCAAATGCGCCTGCTCGACATCGACATTATTGAGGTCGACAAAGAGTGGGAACAGAGTAAAAAGGAGACAAAGTAACTGAGTAACAAGGTAATAGAGTAACAAAATAACTGCGTAACAAGGAAGCAGAGGGCCACGAGCTTGCTCGCTTTTGTAGTAAAGCGGCGAAAGAACTAAGGTGTTCTGGGGCCTTCGTGCAACTATTTGTCCCATCTTTCCGTCTAAAAAACAGAAAAAACTGCCCGTTGAGTGTAGTTTTTCAGTAACTATCTGCGTCTAAAGAATAAAAAGAATGATGCCAACAAATAAAATTATAATGATGAAAAAGCAAGTTTTCTCACTTATGAGTGCCCTCTGGCTGTCTGGTTTGACAGCTACGGCACAGGTCAACATTGACTCTCTCGAAGCCGTTTACGATTCTTTGGAACTCAAAGGAGTCACCGTCACAGCCGCCAAACCAATGGTTAAGATGGAAGCCGATAAGATGACGTACGACGTTCAGGCCGATGCTGACGCCAATTCCTCAACTGTTCTTGACATGCTCCGTAAGGTTCCTATGGTCACAGTCGATGGTCAGGACAACATTACCGTCAACGGTTCGTCGGCCTTCAAGGTCTATGTTGACGGCAAGCCCAACCCCATGATTTCGCAAAACCCCTCGCAGGTGTTCAAGATGATGCCTGCCGCTGCCGTGCAAAAGATAGAAGTCATCACCAATCCTGGTGCACGCTACGATGCTGAAGGTGCCGTTGGCGTGCTCAACCTCATCCTTAACAAGCAGTCGGGTGGGGCAGCAGCCCAGTCGCTCGATGGTCTAACGGGCACACTCCGTGCCGGTGTGGGCACGAAAGGTGCCGGCGGTGGCGTGTATGTGTCGGCTCAGCAGGGCAAACTCTCGCTGTCGGGCAACGTATTGTTCCAGTATCAGCAGATGAAGGATACCAAGGTGAACATCGAACGCGAGTCGCTGACCGATGGAACCCTGATGAACTACGAGCAGTGTTCCACCCAGCGCGTGCCCTTCACCATGGGTAACTTCTCGCTGGGCTATGACCTCGACTCGCTCAACACGCTCTCCGCATCGGTAGGCCTGACGGCATTCCGCGCAAAAGTGTCAGACTCGCCGCTGGTAACCATGAGGAGTGCCACTGGCAACCCATTCTCCTACAGTTACGACATGACCACCCGTATGCGCAATACGTCGCTCACAGCCAGCGCCGACTGGCAGCACTTCTTCTCGGCCGACCGCCAGCACTCGTTCACGCTGTCCTACCTGCTGTCCTACGCACCGCAGAAGCTGTCAACCGAGCAACTCTACACCGACTTCCAACCCTTCGACTTCTA
>JAEEGI010024013.1_pt1 | contig 11922 bp, 7 predicted proteins | sample 8958751 | NCBI WGS metagenome assembly JAEEGI01 (sample SAMN16246545, study PRJNA631951) | gut metagenome | biome: gut microbiome; feature: rumen; material: KS-attached | host: Bos | place: Iran: Karaj | collected 2018-10 | reverse complement strand
CAAGGTTGGCCTCGGCGGCGGCGATGGCCTTTTTGTAGGCGTCGACGGTGACGGCACGTCGTGCACCGCCCTTTAAGGCTGTGACGGAGAAGCCGCCCGTATAGCCAAAGGCATTGAGTACGGTCTTGCCTTGAGCCATCTGACGCACCAGCTCGCGGTTTTCGCGTTGGTCAAGGAAAAAGCCTGTCTTTTGGCCTTCCTCCCAGTTGGGAAGGAAACGGCTGTCGTTTTCCAGAATCACCTCATCGAGTCTGTCGCCAAAGAGATAACCGTCTTCTATCACCGCATCTTCCTTGCCCATGCGTTGCATGGCGTCGGCGCTTTTGTTGTAGATGGCTTGCAGACCAAGGTCGGGCAGCAGCTTGAGAGCACGGACAATCTCCTTCAAGTGGAGTGCCATACCTTCGGTCTGGGCCTGAACCACAGCGGTATGACCATAGACATCAACGATAAGTCCCGCTAGGCCGTCGCCCTCGGAGTGGACGAGGCGGTAACAATTGGTGTGGGGATTGTGGGTCAAACCCATGATTCGGCGCACCTCGTAGGCTTGTTTAAGGCGGTCGAGGAAAAACCATTCGTCGATGTGGCGGTTCTCGAAGCTGAGTATCTTCACGGCGATGCTGTCCGACTCGCAGAAGCCTGTGCCGAGGATGTTGCCGTCGTAGTCAGTGACGGTGACGGTGTCGCCTGCCTGCAGGCCTTTGGCGGAATCATGAATGGCACCAGAGAACACCCATGGATGGAAACGGCGCAGGGCCTCGTCCTTGCCAGGATTGAGGCGTATGACGGGATAGAGAGGGTTTTGTGGCATAGAATGATGGTATTTTGGCGCAAAGGTAAGGAATTATCATTCGACATTTTGAAAACAAATCAAAGATTTATAATTTTGCACCCATCAAATCAACAAATAAACTACATCCTATGAAACGTTTATCATTAATTATCACATTGGTTCTCACGTTTTCCATCGGTATCGCCAAGGCTGGCGAAGGCATGTGGATTCCCATGCTGCTGCAGTACAACGAAAAAGAAATGCAGGAGATGGGCATGAAAATCACTGCAGAAGACATCTACAGCATCAACCACAGCAGCCTGAAAGACGCCATCGTGCTCTTTGGCGGTGGCTGCACGGGTGAGATCGTCAGCGACTACGGCTTGCTACTTACCAACCACCACTGTGGCTACGACTACATCCAACGTCACAGCTCGGTGGAGCACGACTACCTCACCAACGGTTTCTGGGCCATGAATAGGGGAGAGGAGCTGCCTTGTCCCGGCCTCAGCGTCATCTTCCTTCGTGAGATGCGTGACGTTACCGACCAAGTACTTGAAGGCGTCACCATTGACATGCCCGAAGCCGACCGTCAGGCCAAAGTCGACGAAAACATGAAGAAAATCATCGCCGCTGTCGAGAAAGAGACCAAGTATAAGGTCAGTATCAAGCCTTATTTCTTGGGCAACGAATACTACCTGCTGCTCAATGAGGTCTATACCGATGTGCGCCTTGTGGGTTGTCCGCCGAGCAACATCGGAAAGTTTGGCGGCGACACCGACAACTGGGTATGGCCCCGCCACACGGGCGACTTCAGCATCTTCCGCGTCTATGCCGACAAAGATAGCCATCCTGCGGTGTACGACAAGGACAACGTGCCTTACAAACCCGCTAAGCATCTCGATATCTCGCTGAAAGGTGCTGAGGAAGGCGATTTCGCCTTTGTATTCGGCTACCCTGCACGTACCAACGAATACCTGCCTGCCGTGGCCGTCGACCAAGAAGCCAACCTCATCGACCCCATCATGGTCGATTTACGCGGCAAGGTGCTCAACATCTATAACAAATACCAAGAGCAAGACCCCAAAGTGCGCATCCAATATGCTTCCAAACATGCTGGTCTCGGCAACGGCTGGAAGAAGTGGATGGGAGTGACCGAAGGCATAAACCACTTCCATGGCGTGCAGAAGAAACATGACTATGAGAATCGTTTCTACAACTGGGTGATGGAGTCTCGTAGCCGCTACATGTACGCCAACCTGCTCAAGGACTTCAAACAGAACTACATGGAACTTGAGCCTTATGAACTGGCTTACACCTATCTGGCTGAGGCCGGACTGCGCATCGAGTTGGTCAGCTTTGCTGGACGTTTCACCCGACTCTCAGAGGTGACCAAAGACACCCCTCAAGAAAATATCGACAAGATGATTGCCAATCTGAAGGCTTCTTCTGCCAGTTTCTACAAGGACTATTACGAGCCCATCGACCGCGAAGTGGCTGCCATGCTGCTTAAGGAATACTTGAAAGCCCAGCCTGCCGACTTCCGTCCCGATTTCCTCAACGATATCAAGGATGTAGATGAATATGTCGACAAGCTCTTTACAAAGTCGATGTTCACTGACCAGGCCAAAGTGAACGAGCTGTTGGACAACTTCAAGCCTAATAAGGCCAAAAAACTGGCCAACGACCCTGCTATGCAGGTGTACCAGAGTTTGATTGGTTTCTACCGTAACGAGGTCTACGACCACATCTCAAGCCTCAACGCCAACATCGACCGCCTGCGTCGTATCTACATGAAAGGCCAGATGGAGATGGAACCCGAGAAACGCTTCTCGCCCGACGCCAACTTTACGCTGCGTGTCACTTACGGCAAGGTGGAAGGCTTCAAGCCCAAGGACGGCATGAAATACAGGCACTTCACCACCCTTGAAGGCATCATGCAGAAGGAGAACCCCGACATCTACGACTATGTGGTGGAGCCGCGTCTTAAGGAATTGTATAATAAAAAGGACTATGGCCGTTATGCCGACAAAGACGGCAGCATGCATGTGGCCTTCACCGCCAGCGTGCACACCACAGGAGGCAACTCGGGTAGTCCCATACTGAATGCCGAAGGCCAACTTCTCGGCCTCAACTTCGACCGTTGCTGGGAAGGCACGATGAGTGACCTCATCTACGACCCCGACATTTGCCGCAACATCAGCGTCGACATCCGCTATGTGCTATTCATCATCGACAAGTTCGCTGGAGCGGGACATCTGATTGACGAGATGACCATTGTAGAATGAAAAAAGGCGGTCATCGACCGCCTTTTTTCATCTCTTTACCATAACCTGTTTCGTCACCATCCCTTTTTTCGTTTGGATTCTGACGAGATAAATACCGACTTCATGCGGACTGAAATCGTATTCAAAACGGTTGCCCACCGCTGAGGCTTCAAACAGCTTTTCTCCCAACATGTTGTAGATGCTGATGCCTTCGATGTCTTCTGCCGCTATGGTGAGTGTTCCACTGGTCGGATTGGGATAAACGGTTGCCTTTTGCTCATCAAGTTCTGGTACACTATTACAATCGTCGATGATGGTGGTGAAATAATCATGCCACTCCGAGCTTGCATAGGCAGCAATGCAACCGCAAGGAACCGTGAGTGTTGTGCAGCTGAATCCCTCAAACACATCTTCAAAAGAAAACGTTGGCGGTGCTGTGGCCAAGGAAATGACTTCAGTAAACCCGCTGCAATTGCGGAAGGTCTCCCCGCCAATGCTGACCAATGCGCTGCCGAGAGTTAAAGTGTCAGTAAACCCGCTGCAATTGCGGAAAGCATTAGGTTCAATACTCGTCACGGTATTAGGGATGATCAGAGAACCAGTAAAACCAGAACAGCCCCAAAATGCACAGGAACCGATGGATGTCACTGCCTCGCCGAGATTCAAACTGGTAAACCCGCTACACTTACAAAACGCCCCTTTTTCGATGCGTTTCAAACCATCGCCGAAAGTCAGTGCGCCAGTAAATCCAGTGCAACCATAGAATGCTCCAATCTCAATGGCCCTTACCGAATTGGGGATAGTCAGTGAGCCGGTAAAGCCCTTGCAACCATAGAATGCCGCCGGTCCAATGGTATCCAAGGAACTGCCGAGGTGCAATTCGGTCAATCCGCTGCAAGAAAGGAATGCGTTTTCACCAATGGATGTCACAGTATTGGGTATGGTTAAGGAACCTGTCAATCCTCCACTCGATATGAAAGCGTTTTTCCCAATCCTGGTCACGGGATAGTCGCTTCCATTATAACTGATGGTTGTCGGGATGCTTAATTCACCAACCACTTGTGTGATGTCGACAGGACCTACAAGCGTTGCAGAAACACCGTCAGCATTGATTTGATAATACATATTCCCTATGGTGAATAGGGTTTGTGCATGCAGATGCGTCGTTCCCATAATTCCTAAAACAAGAATGGTTAAGACCGCATACGCCACCTTTTTGCATGATAAAAAAATGCTTTTCATGGTTGTATGGAATAAGTCAAGCCCAGCATGATGGTCTGTGGTGGAAGAGCGTTTCGAAAAGAGTTTATTTCTTCCCGAAGAGACTGCCTAAGCCGCCAAGGATGCTTCCAAGGCCTCCAAGGCCGCCTGTGCTTTGGCTTTGTGTGCCGCCGCCAAGGATGGCACCGAGCAGGCCACCCAAGCCAGCTGCACCCGCGTTGCCGTTTCGCTTGCCGAGGATGGCGAGCAGGCTCGGAGCGATGGAGGCGAGGATGTTGCTCACTGCATTGGAAGCCACGCCTGTTTTCTTGGAAATGCCGCCCAATACCGACGACAGGTCACCGCCAAAGATATGGCCCAGAATCTTGGAGCCGTCGATGAGGTCAGCACCCTTCAGGTTGTTGACGATGTTGCCCGCGTTGCCGGCATGGTCGCCGAGGGCTTTTGCCAAAGCTTCAGCGCCGCCAGGAGTGGAGGCGTTCTTCTGCATGGCACCCATGATGGACGGAAGGGCACTGGAGATGACCGAAGATACTTGTTTCGAGTCGAGGTTGAATTTGTCTGCGATGGTGCCGACGGCGTCTTTGCCGGTGAATTCACCTAAGATGTCAGTTAATTCCATAGTTGTAATGTTTATTGGGTTAATTGATTGATTTGTTGCAAATCATGCATGTTATTCACACCTGCAAATGTAGCAAAGAATTGAAAAAATCAAGCACAAAAACCGATTTTTTTTCAATTATTGTTCCAATGGCAAAGCCATCCACAGTGTGTCCACGGTGCGGCCACCCACGATACCATAGCCACCTTTAACATTGGAATAAGTTTGGATGGGTTCGGCATATAACTGCATGGACAAGTCTCCTTGGTCGCAGGTATACAAATAGTTGTAGTATTCTTTTGAGAGATGTTCCAACCTAATGGGCAATTGGAAGAATGCTGGGTCGTATTCCTCGTCCACAGTTAACCAAACCGTCATTTTGACTTTAAGCTGATACGATCTGCCGTCAAAAAGTACATCAGTGAACACTCCTAAGGGCTTTGTTTCGAGGTCACTGAAATCGACGAATTCGTTGTTTGGAAGAGCCGAGCCAAAAACGGGATCGTCATATTCAAAAGAACAATCGTAGCTATTTTTCAGCGGATGGTCGCTCTTCCATCTTGGAATATAAATCTTGAAACAATCAACTTGTCCGGGGTTGGGGTCAGTGAGTTCAAGCGTCAAAGTCACTTCTGCACACATCTTTAATAAACTGTCTGCTTCCTCTTCAAAAGTCTCTTGGTTATAGGTATGCTCATACCATGAGTCCCAATGCGCTACATCTGCATTCAATTGAACCTCTATGGCATTGGGCAGCGGACTTGTTTCGGCCTCCACGTCGTCGAAGCCGTTGGCCGAAGCGGTGATTTTGATGACGTCGCCTGCAACTGGACAATAGTCATGGGTGTATACTTTTTGTACACGGCCCGTGTTTGGTTCGTTGGGATTCCAAATCTCGTAGCTGACCACAGTGTCGTATGTCAACATCATCTCGCCAAGAGGTTCGTCATTTACGTAGAGCAGGGCTACAAGGTCATCGGGGGCTTCGGTATTTGCTTCGTTGTCGAGAAAGAAGAAGCTCTTGCTGATATTGGCCTTGATGGGCTGTCCGGGCTCCAATAGGCTGTTGATGACCAGCTTCGGGTCGGTCTGCTCGCCGTTGAATTCGATTTCCTTTTCGCAGGAAGTGAGGAGTATCGCGGCTGCGAATATTACTAGGGTTAAAATGTTGGTTTTCATTGTCATTTTTTGTTTTTACTATAGCTTATGGCCTATGACCATGGCCGCTTTCGACGTTGTTTGAAGAGGCCATGGTCATCAGCCATTGGCTATAGTCAGATTAGAATTTATAACTATAACTAACAGATGGAATAATAGGGAACAGACTCGCTTGCATCAGCACCTTTTTTTCTGTCTGCGCGGCCTCGTCCCATTTGTAGTCAGTGTAGACGATGAAGGGGTTGTTATGGTTGTAGGCATTGTAGACGCTGATATTCCAGGTACGGATGCCGTGTTTCTTCTGCTTGTGGAAGTTCATGCCCACATCCAAGCGGTGGTAATTGCCCATACGGAAGTTGTTGCGTTCGAGGGCGTAGATGGCTGGCAAAGTACTCCAGTCTGTGGGCAGACCCTCGTAGATCTGTGTGCCAAGGGTGCCGCAGTTGCCGCTGCTGAAGACCCAGGTGCCGCTGAGATCAAAACGGTCGTTGAACTTGTGCTGCACGGTGATGCTGAGGTCATGTCGGCGGTCGTATTTGGCAGGAAATACCTTGCCTTGGTTGATGACTTGCCCCTCGCGGTCGAACTGTCGTTTGGCATGCGCCCAGGTGTAGCCGACCCAGCCCGTGGTCTTGCCAAACGAGCGCTGCACGAGAAACTCCACGCCGTAGGCCCAGCCTTTGCCCATACAGACTTTCTGGTCCCAACGCTCCGAAGAGCCGAAGAACGAAGCGCCGTCCTTGTATTCTAAGAGGTTGTCCATGGATTTGTAATAGCCCTCAACGGAGATGTCGAACAACCTTGGCAGCTCATAAAAAGCACCCAGCGATACTTGATGAGCGTTCATCGGCACGATGTTGGCCGTGACGGGCACCCAGAGGTCGGTGGGCAGACTCAGGCTACTGTTCGACAACAAGTGAACGTATTGTGTCATGTAGGCATAGCCTGCCTTAAGCGAGAGGTTGGAGGCCAACATCACGCTGGTGCTGAGGCGTGGCTGCACACTTTGGTAGGTCTTGCCTTCCGCGGTGAAGGTGGAATAATGTAGACCTGCGTTCACGCGAAAGATGTCACCAAAGGTCATGTTATCCTCGGCGTAAAGGGCAGTCTCGTGAGCAAACACCTTGGGCGAACCTGCCGTGGTGTCCACCTCGGTCTCGTTGCCTGCAATCATTTTCATTGCCTGCACTTCTGGACGGAACATGTGATAGGTGTAGTTGCCGCCGAAGCGGATTTCATGGTTGGGCAAAGGTGTGTAGTCGAAGTCGACTTTGGCCGTCAGGTCGTTGATGCCCGACTTGTAAGCCATACTAAACTCATCTTTGATGGAAGCGGTGCTTTGCTGATAATGATAAATATTCTCTTCCGTGATGCCCATACTCAGGTTGTGGCGGTATTGTGTGTAGTTGACAGAGGCATCCATAAAGAGTTGCTGCGACATGACATGGTTCCAGCGCAGAGCCGCTACTTTGTTGCCCCATTTCCAGTCCATGTTGAGGTAGTTTTGATATTGGACATCCTCGTAAGCGTAGTCTTTGTTTTTTATGCCGAGGTAGATGGCATCATCGCCTGAATAGAAACTCAGATAGAGTCGGTCCTTGTCGGAGATTTTCCAGTTGAGTTTGCCATTGAAGTCGTAGAAATAATAGCCAGCCTTCAGTTTGTTGACCTCTTCCAGTTGCGACTTGGCAATCCAGAGAGCAGGTTTCATCAGCAGGTCGCTATAGGTGCGACGGAAGGAGAGGTTGAATGACAGCTTGTCCTTCACGATGGGGCCTTCCAGATTGAGTTTTGAGGAAATCAAGCCAACACTCACATTGCCATGATATTTTTGCATGTCGCCTTCTTTCATTCGGATGTCGACCACCGATGAGAGACGACCACCGAAATGCGCCGGGAAGCTGCCTTTATACAAAGTGACATTTTTGAGGGCATCGGGGTTGAAGACGGAGAAGAAGCCCATCATGTGGTTGACGTTGTAGACGGGGACGCCATCGAGGAGTAGTAGGTTCTCATCGGGACCGCCGCCACGTACGTACATGCCCGCCGAGCCTTCCGAGCCGTTCTGCACCCCAGGCAATAGCTGTATGGCTTTCAGCACGTCGGCCTCGCCGAATAGGGTAGGGATACTTTTGATTTGCTGCACAGGAAGTTGCACCACACTCATCTGAGGACTACGGGCGCTCACCGTGGCGCGGGTGCCTTCCACCACCACCTCGTCCAAGGTCGTGTTGGTTTCAAGCGCGAAGTTAAGGCTGAGGTTCTCTTTCAGGTCAAGGGCTTTGGTTTGCTGCAAGTATCCCACATACGACACTTGCAGATCCACTTGACCTTGATTCAAGGTCAGAGTGTAGAAGCCATAACTGTTTGTGGCACAGCCTTTTCCTGAGTTTTTGTCAAAAACGGTGGCCCCGATGAGGGTCTCCTTGCTGGCGGCGTCCATCACATAGCCGCTGATGGTCCGTTTCTGGGCAAACGTAGGCAAACAAGCCAATACGATACCGATGACCATTAGCCATCGGCGGAAATAAATATGATTCATCTCAATAACGATGGTTTAAAACGAAGTTTTAACGGCAGATTGGAGGTTTTATTGCAGTTAGTGTGTCTTTTTCGTTTGGTGTTTTTGCATGTTGGACAATCATAGACCGGTAATCCAGTCGGCAGCCGTTTCAATCACGTTGTCAATGCCTTGGGCGGTGCTAGCCTCGTCGATGAGGACACGCTCTTGGGGCGGCACGCCGTTCTCGTAGTTGCCACCATCAAGGGCGATGGTGCGGGTGATGCTGAAACGATAAAGCCAGCCGTTGGGTAGGGCACCACCGTTGGGAAGTCCCAGACCGCCACCGCTATAGTCGCCAAAGAGACGGATGTTGTCGTAGGCCATCGTACAAATGGCGAAGAACGAGGTCGCGCTATAAGAGCCACGGTCAATGAGCACGGCCACGGGTTTGGTATAAGCCGGTTCGGTGAAAACATCGCTGTAGTCGGTGCTGTCAGCGTAGACGGTGGTCAATTCCGTGAAGGCATCATGTTCGGGTCCCGACTTGATTTGGGTTTGGTAGAGCGCTTGTCCGTGGTTGTCGAAGATGGAAAGCAACTGACGGATGTTGTCGATGCTGCCGCCACCATTCTGTCGTAGGTCGAGAATCAGACCATCGCAGTCCTGGTAGCGGTTGAGGAGATACGCTAGGTTATTCTCTGTGACAGCGTCCATGAAAGAGGAATAACGGATGTAAGCCACTTTGCCGTCACGGATGGCGTTGTGGGCAAGACTCCCCGTTGTGTGGTAGTTGACAGTCAGGTAGTTAAGCATGACCACTTGTTCATCAATGTTTTTCTCCGCATACATCTTGTAGTATACCGAGTCGTTGTGCGACACGTCAAAGGCGGAAATCAGGTTGGTATGGCCGTCTTTTAGGGTGTTGAGCATAGCACCACATACGTGGAAGAAGCTATCCAATTCTATCTCGTCATACACCATGGGGCGATACACTTCATAGACTGAGTCCCAGTCGACGCCTTTCACGTCAAAGAAGGCATATTGCTGGTCCAGTTTATTCCAAAGGTAATCAAACACGCTGACAGGGTCGTTAGGCTCATCTTGTTCCATAAAAGCGCGTTCGCAAGAAGCGAAGGCAAAGGCGGTAAGACTGAGTAAAAGGAAATATATCTTTTTCATGGGTTTCATTAATTAATGTTGAACAAAAAGTTAAGGTTAAGTGAATGGAGGGCATTGTCGAAGCGATAGACGTCTTGTTTCCCGGTGGTGAGGTAATCCCAGCGATAGGAGAGACCTATGCGGTTGCCGTTCAATAGATTGAAAAACAGTCCAATATCAGTGCTAAGTCCAGGTAACAACTTGCCAAAGGTCACGTATTCTTGCAAGACGGTATTGGCCACGTTGATGTCGCTGGAGTAGTTGTCCATATAGGCATAGCCAGGGCGAATCACTAAGCCAGCCAAGGGCAGTGTCAGTTTGCCGTAGGCCGTCAAAAGGTTGTGGCCGCCTCCACGGATGAAAGCGAAATCATAGCTCAGCATCCCCTCGGCGCAGAGGTTTTCAAATGCTGAAACTCCTGTTGCTGCATTCATCATCGAAGGAATTTCCTTGATGTCATAGTAGGTCTGTAGACCACCGCCGACCCAAAGGTGCAAACGGTTGCGTTTGCTGTCATAGAAACGGTATAGGAAATCGGTCTTGTTGTCGATGTCGAAGGAAGTTCCTCCAGTTTCCAACATGTTGGCAAACACTCGGGTTTCGTTTTGAATGTGGCAGCGGCGCCACTCGACGGTAATACCCAAGCCTAGGTTGCCGCCCACACCCATATAACGGAAGGGGATGGTGCCGTTGTCATAGCAGTCGGCGATGTTACCACCTGCCGAAAGGTTGAGCCAAATGGGGACCTTGCTTTTTCGGACTGGTTGGGGCAGCCTGCCGATTTCGTCCTCCACAATCTCTTTCCAAAGCTGATACCCCAAGCCATTAATATGCAGACCATCGTTGGAATACTTAGGATTCAGTTTGCCTTCTTCGGTAGCAAAACGGCTATAGAGGTCCAAATAGGTGACGTCTTCCTCTTCAGCCATGGTCTTCAGCATCCCATTGATGACGGCCACGTCTTGCCAACGTTTGGTGTGACCCGAGAAATAACCATAGCAGTCGTTGACGGGCAGGATACTCTGAACGATGACCTTGGTGCGCGGCGACTCAGCTTTAATGCGTCGCACGACTTCACGCACATCCATGGCGATGGTGTCGTTGCTGTGACCCCAATTCATGTCGTTGGTGCCGATCATAAGGAACACCATGGCGGGATGGCCTTTGGTGATGGTCTTAAGGCGGTTGAGCACACCTGGAGTGACATCGCCGCTGATGCCACGGTTCTTGCAATTGGCGTTTTGGAACAACTCGCACCACTCACCACCGTCGGTGATGCTGTTGCCGAGGAAGATGATGTCGTTTTCGGAGGTCGGCATAGCCTCAAAAAGGAGTTCACGTTGGTCGTAGTAGGTGCCGAATTTGCCCGTGATTTGGGCAAAAGTTTGCGTTGTCATTAGGAAAATGACGGCAATTAAAATCTGTTTAAACTTCATTATAATGTTACTGTTTGTTGATTTCGTGCCGCAAAGATACAGCATTTCAACAAATATCCTTACCTTTGCACCCGTTTTTCAAAATAACAACACTATGGAATCAACGAACAAACCCTCAACCTGTGAAAACAGGTTCAAGCGTTACACAGTAACCACGGCCTTGCCTTATGCTAACGGCCCCGTCCACATCGGTCACCTTGCCGGCGTCTATATCCCCGCCGACACCTACGTCCGCTATCTGCGAATGCGTGGCGAAGAGGTTCTGTTTGTCGGTGGTTCCGACGAGCACGGTGTGCCCATCACCATCAAAGCCGAAAAAGAAGGCTGCACACCTCAGGACATCGTGGACCGTTACCACGAAATCATCAAGAAGTCGTTCGAGGAACTAGGCATCAGTTATGATGTCTACTCGCGTACCTCTTCAAAGATGCATCGTGCCACGGCCCAGGAGTTTTTCAAGAAGCTTTATGACGAAGGGAAGTTCATCGAGAAGGAGACCGAGCAATACTTCGACCCCGAACGGCAAAAGTTCCTTTCGGATAGATATATCGTGGGCACTTGCCCAAAATGCGGGGCCGACGGTGCTTACGGCGACCAGTGCGAAAAATGCGGCAGCTCTTTGAGTCCCGACGAACTCATCAACCCGCACTCGCAACTCAGCGGTGCCGCCTTGGTGAAGAAGCCGACCAAACACTGGTACCTGCCTCTCGACCAATACGAGCCTTGGCTTCGTGAGTGGATCCTCGCAGGCCATACAGAGTGGCAAGTCAATGTCTATGGTCAGGTAAAGAGCGGGCTGGACAGTG
>JAEEGI010024008.1_pt1 | contig 11924 bp, 8 predicted proteins | sample 8958751 | NCBI WGS metagenome assembly JAEEGI01 (sample SAMN16246545, study PRJNA631951) | gut metagenome | biome: gut microbiome; feature: rumen; material: KS-attached | host: Bos | place: Iran: Karaj | collected 2018-10 | reverse complement strand
CAACTGGGGAAGCCACTCCTCTCCCTCGTTGTAGGCCGCCTGGAGTCCTACAATGCCGAAAGGTCCCACGTCGCACACCTCATAGATATTGATAACCCGGTCGATACGCTCTCGCCAGTCCGCCCGGCTGCAGATGATGTTTGCAATCTGCAGGATGGCCGTGTTGAAGGATTTGCTGGGGGAATTCATCGTAACGCTGCACGCCAGGTTTTCGGGCGACACCGCGGCGAACGGCGTGAACCGCTGTCCGGGCATCTCCAGTTCGCAGTGAATCTCGTCGGAGAGCACCACCAGGCCGTAGCGCCGGGCCAGCTCCCCGAGCCGCACCAGTTCCTCCGGCGTCCAGATGCGTCCCACAGGATTGTGGGGATTGCACAGAAGAAGGACCCGGGCCGATGGATCCGCGCAGCGCCGCTCCAAGTCCTCCCAGTCGATGGAGACCGTGAGCACCCCGCCGTCGCGGGAATAAATCACCGGGCTTTCCGAAGCCACGCAGCCGGCGTTCCTCACGGAAGAGAAAAAGCAGTTGTAGGCGGGCGTAATGAACACTACCTTATCCCCCGGCTCGGTAAATGCCTTTATACAAACAGACAGCGCCGGCACCACGGCCGTGGTGTAGAGGATCCAGTCCCGCTGAATCGTCCAGCCCCGCCGGCGGGAGAACCAGGAAATGACCGCGTCATAATAACTGTCCGGGACAACGGTGTAACCGAACACCCCGTGCTCCACCCGCTTTCGCAGCGCTTCCACGATGCAGGGGGCCGTGGGGAAATCCATATCGGCCACCCACATCGGAATCACGTCGGGAGGGCAGAGGTCCCATTTCACGCAGCCGCTTCCGCGGCGCTCCACCAAAGAATCGAAGTCGTAAGTCATCGCGTCAGGATTTTACAGTCCCCGGGAGCCTTGATATTGCTGTCCAGGATAATCTCGCCGTAGGAATCGGCCACTATCCGGCCCGTGCGGGGGTTCTTCACCGAAGGGATGGCGCCCAGTACCGTCGCCTCCACCGAGGAATACTCGAAAGCCAGCTGAGCATCCTCCCCGAACGAGCAGTCCTCCAGTACCAATCCGTCGATGTAGCACAGGGGCTGGGTGCCCGTGATGCGGCAGCGCACCAGGCGCAGGGAACGCGAATGCCAGCCCAGATACTCCCCGTTGATGACGGAATCGTACACCGTCACGTGATCCGTCTCCCAGAAGGCGTCCTTGGTATTGAGCACGCTGTCGTGAATCTCCACGTTCCGGCACCACTGGAAGGAATAGTTGCCGTTCAGACGCAGCCGGCGCACCTTAACATCAGAGCAGTGCATAAAGATGTAGTCGGCGTGGTCGGCCGATACATCCTCGAGTTCAATTCCCCGGCAGCTCCAGAAGGTCTCCTCCGCCGTGGGAATCTGCACCCGCCTGAGCACGATGTCCTCCGACTCGCGGAACATCTTGGGCGCGTCCACGTAGGTATCCTCCATCCGGCAGCCCCTCGAATACCACAGCGCCGCCCGCGCCCCGCCCGTGAACAGGCAGTCGCGGATGGTGAACCCGTCACAGATCCAGAAAGGATACTTCCCTTCAAAGACACAGTGGCTGGCGTGGATATTCGCCGTCTCTTTGAGGGCGCTCTCCCCGGCGTGAATCTTCACGTTCTCCAGGGACAGGTCCCGGGCGCGGTACAGCGGTCGTTCGCCGCTAAATTCCTGACCGACAATCTTTTCCATAAAGCTATACAGGTGCTAATCGTTTTTTCATCCAGCGTTCTCCCCGGATGTGCCAGAGGAACAGCAGGCCGCGGATATTCAGGTCCAGGCACATCGCCATCCAATAGCCGGGAAGGCCGTAGCGGGGCGTAAGGACAAGAGCCAGGCCGATGCGGACAACCCACATCCCCGCAAAGTTGAAGACCGTGGGAACCATCGTATCCCCCGCCCCCACGCAGGCCCCGTAGGCCACGATGGAAACGGCGTAGAAGGTCTCGGCAAAGGCTTCGATCCGCAGCACGCGGGCGCCCAGTGACACCACATCCGGGTCGGTACTCAGCAGGCCCATCAGCTGCGGGGCGAAGAGCCACATCAGCACGGCCAGGAAAGTCATAATGCCCGCCCCCATCCAGATGGTGATGCGGGCAAATCGCCGCGCAACATCCTTGCGGGACGCCCCCAGGCTCTGTCCTACCAGGGTGGTGGCGGCTTCCTCCAGGCCGTAACCCGGCATATAGCAGAAGCTTTCCGCCGTGATGGCGAAAGCATTGGCCGCTATGGCGACGGGGCCCAGCGGCGCCACGATAATGGTGCTCATCACGTGCGCTCCGCGCATAATGACGTTTTGCAGCCACATCGGCCCGGTAATACCCACCGCATTTTTCACCACGTGCGGCGTAGGGCGGAAACTCCCCTTCTCCCCGACGATGGAAAGCTCCTTGCTCCGGCACAGGATGTACCAGAGGGAGATGACCGTCGTAAGCGCTTCCGCCAGCCCCGTGCCCAGGGCTGCGCCCGGAACGCCCATCCCCAGCGCATAGATGAAAACGTAATTGAACACGACATCCAGCGCGCACATCGAGATATAGAGGATGCTGGGGACCTTCATATTCCCGCTCCCCTGGAGCATCGCATTGGCCGCATATCCCACGGCCCCGATGGGCAGGAACGCCGCGTAGATGCGGAAATAGGCCGATGCATCGGCCGCGATCTCTTCACCGCCGCCCAGCCAGAGGGGAAGGGCCGGACTGATGCCCACACCCGCCAGGCCGAACAGGAGGGACACGCCCAGCGAACATACCAGCCCCTGCCGGAGCACCTGACGGGCGGCGTGGAAGTCACCGGCGCCGCAGAGGTGGGCCACCTGGACGGAGAAACCCGTGGCGACGGCCATCGTGAACCCGGCGAAAATCCAGGTACTGGTGGCCATCAGGCCCACCGAGGCCGATGGCCCCGCCCCAAGCCGCCCCACCATCGCAGTATCGATGTACTGCATCATCACCGACGACAGCTGGGCCAGGATGGCCGGCACGGCGAGGAGCAGCGTCAGCTGGAGCTGCTCGCCCAGACGCATCGGCCTTCCCTCCCGAATAAGGGACAACAGATAATCTTTCCGTCCAGCAGCCATATCAATAGCAAATATACCGATTTTTTATTAACTTTGTGTGATTCGCCAAAAACAGTAACCGCATATGAAAAAATCCTTGTTCATCGGCATTCTTATCCTTCTCGCCGCCTGCGCGCAGAACAACAGCGCGGACATCGAAAAACGGGTGAACGACACCCTTGCACAAATGACGCTGGATGAAAAGATTGCCGTCATCCACGCCCAAAGCAAATTCTCTTCCCCCGGCATTCCGCGCCTTGGCATTCCGGAACTCTGGTGCGATGACGGCCCCCATGGCGTGCGCCCGGAAACCCTTTGGGACGAGTGGGCATCGGCCCGGCAGACCAACGACAGCTGCACGGCCTACCCTTCCCTCACCTGCCTCGCCGCCACCTGGAACCGCGACCTGAGCCGTCTGTACGGGAGGAGCGTGGGAGAAGAAGCCCGCTACCGGAAGAAGAATGTCCTGCTGGGACCCGGCGTGAATATCGCGCGCACGCCCCTGTGCGGCCGCAACTTCGAGTATATGGGCGAGGACCCGTATCTGGCCGGCCAGATGGCCGTCCCCTATGTCCAGGGGCTCCAGAGCAACGGCGTAGCGGCCTGCGTGAAGCACTATGCCGTGAACAACCAGGAGGAAGGCCGATTGAAACTGAACGCCAATGTGGACGACCGCGCCCTCTACGAAATCTACCTGCCGGCCTTCAAGGCGGCGATACAGGAAGGCGGCGCGTGGTCCATTATGTCGTCCTATAACCGCTATCAGGACAAATTCGCCTCCCACAACCCGCGCCTGTTGAAGGAAATCCTGAAGGGCGAATGGGCCTGGGACGGCGCCGTCATCAGCGACTGGGGCGCCGTGCACGATACGGACGGCGCCGCGGAAGGCGGCCTGGACCTGGAATTCGGCACACACACCAACGGCGTGGACAAGAACACGGCCAACGCCTACGATGCCTACTATATGGCGCAGGCCTACAAAGAAAAAATCCTCTCCGGTGAACTTCCGATGGAGGACCTGGACGACAAAGTGCGCCGCGTCCTGCGCCTGCATTTCCGCACGGCCGCAAATGAGCACCAGGGAAGTATGAACTCCCCGGAGCATTGGGCCGATTGCCGGAAGATCGGGACGGAAGGCATCGTCCTCCTCCGCAACGAAGGCATCCTCCCGATGAAGGCCGGGGCCCGGAAGATTGTGGTCCTGGGCGAAAACGCCATCCGGCCGATGGTCGTGGGCGGCAGCTCCTCTTCCCTCAAGGCCCAGCACGAGATTTCGCCGCTGGAAGGCATCCGGGCGGCATTTCCGGAGGCCGAGGTGGTCTATGAGCGCGCCTACTATTCAGGCGAACCCACCCCCGGGAAGGGCTATAACTACAGCCTCTACGACATCACCGAGGAGCGTTCTTCCGAGCAGCTTCTGGAAGACGCCCTGGACGCCCTGGACGGGGCCGATTACGTCGTCTTCATCGGCGGCCTCAACAAGAACAAAAAACAGGACTGCGAGGGCAACGACCGGGAATCCTATGAACTCCCCTATGGCCAGAACGAGGTGATTGAGAACCTCGCCGCCGTACGGCCGGATCTGATCTACGTGAACATCTCCGGCAGCCCCGTGGCGATGCCGTTCGTGGAAAAAGTGGGCGCCATCATCCAGGCCTGGTACTTGGGCAGCGAAACCGGAAACGCCCTGGCCGATGTCCTCACGGGCAAGGTCAATCCTTCCGGAAAACTTCCCGTCACCTTCCCCGTGGCCCTGGAAGACGGTCCCGTCAAGACCGAGCGCCAGTATCCCGGCATCATTGACGAAGAAGGCGACTGGCAGGTCTATTATGACGAAGGCATCTATGTGGGCTACCGCTGGTACGACACCCAGGGCATTCCCGTACTCTTCCCCTTCGGCCACGGCCTCAGTTATACCAGCTTTGAGTATGGCCAGGCGCAGGCGCCCGGGACGATGAAGGACAGGATTACCGTGAGCGTCACCGTCAAGAACACCGGCGAGGTGGCCGGCGCGGAAATCGTCCAGCTATACATCCAGGACGTGGAAGCCTCCGTGGACCGTCCCGCCAAGGAGCTCAAGGGATTTGAAAAGGTGTGGCTGGAGCCCGGCGAAACGAAGCCCGTGCACTTTACCATCGGCCGGGATGCGCTGAGCTATTTCGATGCCGAAAAACACGAGTGGGTGGCCGAAAAAGGCACTTTCAAGGCTCTCATCGGTGCCTCCAGCGCCGATATCCGGAGCGAAGTGAGTTTTGAACTGAAATAATGAAACAAATCATCGAATGCGTCCCCAACTACAGCGAAGGACGCGATAAAACCATCATCGACGCCATCGTGGCGGCCATCCGGACCGTAGAGGGCGTGCGGGTGCTGGACGTGGATCCCGGCGAAGCCACCAACCGGACGGTAGTCACCTTCGTGGGCGAGCCGGGCCCCGTGTGCGAGGCCGCCTTCCGCGGCGCCGCCAGGGCGCAGGAGCTCATCGATATGCGGCAGCATCACGGGGCCCATCCCCGGAGCGGCGCCACCGATGTCCTGCCCCTCATCCCGGTGGCCGGCATCACGCTGGAAGAATGCGCGCAGCTTGCCCGGAAACTGGCCGAACGGCTGTATAAAGAACTGGGCATCCCCTGCTACTGCTATGAGGCTGCGGCCTTCAAGCCGGAAAGGAAGAACCTGGCCGTCTGCCGCGAGGGCGAATACGAGGCCCTGCCGGAAAAGATGGCTTCGGAGGACCGGAAACCGGATTTCGGCGGCGTTTACAACGATGTCGTCGCGAAGTCCGGCGCCACCAACGTAGGCGCGCGCGGCTTCCTGGTGGCCGTCAATTTCAACCTCAATACCACCTCCACGCGCCGCGCGATGGCCGTCGCCTTCGACGTGCGTGAAAAAGGGCGCAAATCGCCGGACGGCGAGGGCTGGATTCCCGGCACCCTGAAAGGGACCAAGGCCATCGGCTGGTACATCGACGAATACGGCATCGCGCAGGTCTCGATGAACATCACGGACATCCAGGCCACGCCGCTGCACGTCGCCTTCGAGGAAGTCTCCCGTGCGGCTGCGGCCCGCGGCCTCCGTGTCACCGGCGCCGAAATCGTGGGCCTGGTCCCGAAGTGCGTGCTGCTGGACGCCGGCCGCTATTATCTGGAGAAGCAGCAGCGCTCGCTGGGTATCAGCGAGGCGGAGATCGTAAAAATCGCCGTCAAATCGATGTCCCTCGATGATTTGAAGCCCTTCAACCCGAAAGAAAAAGTAATCGAATACCTGATGGAAGATAAGAAAAACGGCCTGGCGCAGATGAGCGTGGAAGCATTCACGCGGGAAACCGCGAGCGAATCCCCCGCCCCGGGCGGCGGGTCGGTGAGCGCCGCCATGGGCGCCTTCGCCGCCGCGCTGGCCACGATGGTCGCGAACCTATCGGCCCATAAACGCGGCTGGGACAACCGCTGGAAGGAATTCAGCGACGTAGCCGAAGAAGGCCAGAAGCTGGTGGACGAGCTCATCGGCCTCATCGATGAGGACACCGCCGCCTTCAACCGCATTATGGCGGCTTACGGCCTTCCGAAGGGCACGCCCGAGGAAATCGCTGCCCGAAACCGGGCCGTGGAAGACGCCACCCTCTATGCCGCGATGGTGCCGCTCCACACGATGGAAGCCGCGCTGAAGGCGCTCCCGCTGGCCCTGCAGATGGCACAAAAGGGCAATCCCGCATCGGCCTCGGATGCCGGCGTGGCAGCCCTCGCCGCCGTCGCCGCCATCAAGGGCGCCCGCCTGAACGTGCGCATCAACGCCGCCGGCCTCAAGGACAAGGCCCCCGCCCTGCCCCTGCTGGATAGGGCCGATACCATCGTGGAAGAGGCGGAAGCGCTGGAAAAACAAACCCTTGAAGCCATCCAGCTATGACCTTCCAGGAAGAAATCTTAGCCGGCATTCCGGCAGACAGGTTGCCGGAGGCCAAACCCTACGACAAAGACATCAACCACGCGCCCAAACGCAAGGATATCCTCACGAAAGAGGAAAAGGTCCTGGCGCTGAAGAATGCGTTGCGCTATTTCCCGGAGGCGCTGCACAAAGAGCTGGCGCCGGAGTTCGCGGCCGAGCTCAAGACCTACGGGCGCATCTATATGTACCGGTATCGGCCTTCCTATAAGATTTACGCGCGGCCCATCGACGAGTACCCCGCCCGCAGCAAACAGGCGGCGGCCATAATGGCGATGATCCAGAACAACCTGGACGAGCGCGTGGCCCAGCATCCGCACGAATTGATTATCTACGGAGGCAACGGCGCCATCTTCCAGAACTGGGCCCAGTACCGGCTCACCCTGCAGTACCTCGCCACGATGACCGACGAACAGACGCTCATCATGTACTCCGGCCATCCGCTGGGGCTCTTCCCCAGCCACAAGGACGCACCGCGCGTAATCGTAACCAACGGGATGGTCATCCCGAACTACTCCAAGCCGGACGACTGGGAGCGTTTCAACGCCCTGGGCGTAAGCCAGTACGGCCAGATGACGGCCGGCAGCTATATGTACATCGGCCCGCAGGGCATCGTGCACGGCACCACCATCACGGTGATGAACGCGGCCCGCAAACAGGGCGGCAGCCCCGCCGGGAAACTGTTCGTCACGGCGGGCCTGGGCGGAATGAGCGGCGCGCAGCCCAAGGCCGGCAACATCGCCGGCGTGGTGAGCGTAACGGCCGAAATCAACCCCAAGGCCGCGCAGAAGCGCTTTGACCAGGGCTGGGTGGACGAACTGCACACGGACCTGACGGAACTGATCAGGCGCATCAAGGCGGCGGTCGCCGAAAAGAAGCCCGTTTCCCTCGCCTATGTGGGCAACGTAGTGGACCTCTGGGAACGCCTGGCCGATGAGAACATCCACGTGGACCTGGGCAGCGACCAGACCTCCCTCCACAACCCCTGGGCCGGCGGCTACTATCCCGTGGGCTACAGCCTGGAGGAGTCGAAGAAAATGATGGCCGATGCCCCCGCGAAGTTCAAGGAAGCCGTTCAGGCGTCCCTGCGCCGCCACGTCGCCGCCATCAACCGTCTCGCCGCCACGGGAATGTACTTCTTCGACTACGGCAACGCCTTCCTCCTGGAAAGCTCCCGCGCCGGGGCCGATGTCCTCCGGGAAGACGGCTCCTTCCGCTATCCCTCCTACGTGCAGGACATTATGGGGCCGATGTATTTCGACTACGGCTTCGGCCCGTTCCGCTGGGTGTGTATGAGCGAAAAGCCGGAAGACCTGGCGAAGTCCGACGCCCTGGCGGTAAAGGTGTTAAGCGAAATCGCCGCGAACGCCCCCGCGGAAATCGCCGGGCAGATGCGCGACAACATCCACTGGATTGAAGAAGCGGGCAGGAACCACCTGGTCGTGGGTTCCCAGGCCCGCATCCTCTACGCGGACTGCGAAGGCCGCACCAGGATCGCCCTCGCCTTCAACGAGGCCATCAGGAAAGGTGAGATATCGGCCCCCATCGTCCTGGGCCGCGACCATCACGACGTTTCGGGCACGGACTCGCCCTTCCGCGAGACCTCCAACATTTACGACGGCAGCCGCTTCACGGCCGATATGGCGGTGCAGAACGTCATCGGCGACGGCTTCCGCGGCGCCACCTGGGTATCCATCCACAACGGCGGCGGCGTAGGCTGGGGCGAAGTGATCAACGGCGGCTTCGGGATGGTGATCGACGGATCGGCCGATGCAGACAGACACATCCGCGAGATGCTCTTCTGGGACGTGAACAACGGCATCGCCCGCCGCAGCTGGGCCCGCAACGCCCCCGCCCGTTTTGCCATCGAACGGGAAATGGCCCGCACCCCTTCCCTCAGGGTGACGCTCCCCAATGAGGCCGATGAAGAATTGATTAAAAAGTCTTTGAATGCATAGTATTTCCCACGCGCACCTCTCCCTGGAGAGGGTAAAAGAAATCATCGACAAACACGAGAAACTGGTCCTCTCGGAGGAAGCGGTTCGCGCCATCGTCAAATGCCGCGAATACCTGGACCGCAAGATGGAGGACCTGGACCGGCCCATCTACGGGGTCACCACGGGCTTCGGCTCCTTATATAATGTAAGCATCCCGAAGGAGGATCTAAGCCAGCTCCAGCACAACCTGGTGATGTCTCACGCCTGCGGCGCCGGAGAGCGGGTTCGGCCGGAAATCGTGAAGCTGATGCTCCTCCTGAAGGTCCAGAACCTCTCCTACGGCCACTCCGGGGCCCAGCTGGCTACCGTCCAGCGCCTGGTGGATATGTTCAACGAGGACGTGCTGCCGGTGGTGTACCAGCAGGGATCGCTGGGCGCTTCCGGGGACCTCGCTCCCCTGGCACCCCTGTCGCTGCCTCTCATCGGCCTGGGCGAAGTCCTCTATAAAGGGGAGGTCCGTCCGGCGGCCGATGTGTGGAAGCAGCTGGGCTGGGAGCCCATCCGCCTGCAGTCCAAGGAAGGACTGGCCCTGCTGAACGGCACGCAGTTTATGAGCGCGCACGCCATCTGGAGCATCCTCAAGAGTATGCGCCTTTCCAGATGGGCGGATAGGATCGGCGCAATGTCCCTGGACGCCTACGACGGCCGCATCGAGCCCTTCCTGCCCCTTACGCATCAGCTCCGGCCCCACACCGGGCAGATCCTCACGGGCGAGTATTTTATGAAGACGCTGGAGGGCAGCGAGCTCATTAATCGGCCCAAAACACACGTCCAGGACCCCTACAGCTTCCGCTGCATCCCGCAGGTGCACGGTGCCGTGAAGGACAACATCCTCTACGTCAAGTCCGTCATCGAGAACGAGATCAACTCCGCGACCGACAACCCCAACATCTTCCCCGACGAAGATATGGTCATATCGGCCGGCAACTTCCACGGCGAACCCATCGCCATCCCGATGGACTCGCTGGCCATCGCGATGAGCGAACTCGCGAGCATCTCCGAACGGCGCACTTTCCAGCTCATCGACGGCGTGCGCGGCCTGCCGAAGTACCTCGTGGCCGAGCCCGGCCTCAACAGCGGCTTTATGATTCCGCAGTACACGGCCGCCAGCATCGTTTCCCAGAATAAAGGACTCTGCTGGCCCGCCTCGTGCGACTCCATTCCTTCGTCGCAGGGGCAGGAAGACCACGTTTCGATGGGATCCAATTCCGCCACCAAGCTGGTGCGCGTGGTAGACAACGTGGAGACGGTGCTCGCCATCGAACTCTTCAACGCCGCGCAGGCGCTGGAGTTCCGCAGGCCGCTCAGGAGCTCGCCTGTGCTGGAGCGTATTTTTGCCGATTACCGCAAGGTGGTGCCGTTCATCAGCACGGACACCTATATGCATCCCCTGATCGAGAAGTCCATCCAGTTCATCCGGAATGAAGATTATCTGTAACATCGGCCTGCTGGCGGGCATCCAGCCCGAGGGCGTCCTCCGCTTGGAGGGGGCCGCTCAAGGCCGCACCGGCATGCTGGAAAACGCCTGGCTCGCCATCGAGGACGGACGCATCCTGGACTTTGGGACCGGCCCGCGGAAAGGCGACATCGACGCTGCCGGCGGGATGGTGATGCCCGGCTTCTGCGACTCCCACACCCACATCGTCTGGGCCGGATCCCGGGACGGGGAGTTCCTGGACAAGATCAACGGGCTCTCCTATGAAGAAATCGCCGCCCGCGGCGGCGGCATCCTGAACTCGGCGGACCTGCTGAACAAGACCTCCGAAGAATCGCTCTATCAGGAGTCCCTGGCCCGCGTGCAGGAAGTGATGGAGAAAGGCACCGTCGCCCTGGAAATCAAGAGCGGCTACGGGCTCTGCCCGGAAGGCGAACTGAAGATGCTGCGGGTTATCGACCGCATCAGGAAATCCGTCCCTGCTGCCGTGAGGAGCACGTTTTTGGGTGCCCACGCCATCGGCCGGGGCTATACGCACGAGCAGTACGTACAAGCCGTCATCGATCTGTTGCCGGAGGCCGAAAAATGGGCCGATTTCGTGGATGTCTTCTGCGACGAAGGCTTCTTTACGGTGGAAGACACGGAGCGGATTCTTTCGGCCAGTTCCCTTCCCGCCAAGATTCACGCCAACGAACTGGCCGTGAGCGGCGGCGTACAGGTGGGCGTGAAGCACCAGGCCCTGTCTGTGGACCACCTGGAGCGAACCACGGACGCGGAAATCGAGGCGCTGAAGGGATCGGCCACGATGCCCACTATGCTGCCGGGTTCCTCCTTCTTCCTGGGGCTCCCCTACGGCCGCGCCAAGGATTACCTCCGCGCCGGTCTGGGCATCGCCCTAGCCTCCGACTACAATCCCGGCTCCTCCCCTTCCGGCGATATGCGTTTTGTAATGGCCCAGGGCTGCATCAAGATGCGTCTCACGCCCGTCGAGGCCTTCAACGCCGTCACCCTCAACAGCGCCTATGCGATGGGCCTCTCCGCCGAGTACGGCTCCATCACCCGCGGCAAGAAAGCTGCCCTCATCCTCACCCGCCCCGGCTGGGACCTCACCAAACTCGCCTACCAGTACAATACGCCCTTTATCAAAGAAGTATTCTTTGGTTAAAGCACAGAATCGCCTTTCCAGAGCCAAAAGTATGCTTTAGGCAGGGGGAAAATGGGTTCTAAAGCACAGTAACCGAGGATAGAAGGCATATTTCGTGCTTTAACCAAAGATATTGGAAGGCCGAAGGCCGTGAAAAAGCCCTCCCCCGAGGGGAGGGTTTGGGAGGGGGTAACGTAGAGGACGTTCAAGTCCAGGAAGACAGACGCGAAAAGGAGCCCCTTTGGGAGCTCCTTTTTAGCGTCTGGATGACTGGACTTGAAATGGCTACCCATAGACTACTCACCACCTGAAAATCAGTATTATTTTC
>JAEEGI010024006.1_pt1 | contig 11925 bp, 9 predicted proteins | sample 8958751 | NCBI WGS metagenome assembly JAEEGI01 (sample SAMN16246545, study PRJNA631951) | gut metagenome | biome: gut microbiome; feature: rumen; material: KS-attached | host: Bos | place: Iran: Karaj | collected 2018-10 | reverse complement strand
CACCGGACTTTGACTCCGATCTAGTGGGTTCGAGTCCCGCCATCCCAGCCAGATACGCCCCAGTAGCTCAGCAGGTAGAGCACCGCCCTTTTAAGGCGGGTGTCCGGGGTTCGAGTCCCCGCTGGAGCACCATAAGATGAAACAGCAGATTGATACAATCGCTCAATCTGCTGTTTCGTTTTTTATGCCCGGAAACTGAATCACAGCGACACGATGAAACTGAATCATTCTTCAGCGCAGCTTCACATACAAAGGGTCCGGCGATTCATCCTGCAAAATGCCCCGTAGATAGGCAGTCTCAAAGCTTTCGCCTGCTACGGAGACCCAGAAATCCAGTTCGGTTAACAGGCGTTCACGCTCTGACATTGTCCCGGTGAAATAGGCAAGGTTTGTGTCCGCAAAGCAACGGGCGATACGCTCCGAAGCACCGTCAGGCAGTTCATCCTCTGCGAGGCCATCCGCGATCTGGCGATAATAGATCTTATAAAAGCTCTCAGCCGCGTATGTATCAAAGCTCAACAGCTGCTCATCCGTGCGTCCGTGCCGCCGTGCCCATGCGGATACGTCCACACTGCGTGCCTCATAAGTCAGACCAGCGCCGTCCCATACGAGCAGCCCATATCGGCATGGAACAAGCGAGAGCGGAGAAGTCAGGATCTCCGGAACAGGGCCGTCCAGAGCATGCTGGATATGTACGTGTCCGCACAGATTCGCCAAGACTCCGTATTGTGCCAGAAGTTCCATGACCGCATCGGCATTACTGATCTGATAGCCGAATACGAACATGCTGTTGTGGATCAGAAGATTCTGGTGGCTGAAGCAAATCACCTGCGCTCCGGCTTCGTTTGCTTCGCGCAGTTCACTTTCAAGCCAGTCGAGGCTCTCTGGCGGAAAGGAGTTGACGACTACAGAATTCGTGTCGAGCAGGAGCAGACGCAGCCCCTCTGCGGCCTCCCAGACATAGCTGCCGCTGAGCGTGTCGACACTGCTGGCCTGCTGCGGTCCGAAAGCAGCGTACAGCTTCCGAAAATCGTCCGCGCTCGCATTCGGCACAGGCTCGTAGCTGTCACCTGAATAGCGATAGGTACCGGAGCGCCGTACGTCATGGTTACCTGGAATGACCAGAACGGGTATGCCTGCCTCCTGCAGGCGGCCAAGCTTTTCTGCAAGGTCTGCAAGGCTCTGGAATTCCCCGTTGAAGCTCAGGTCCCCTGCCAGGACGACAGCATCCGGGCGCTCGGAAATCATTTGCTCAATAAAAGCCTCCGTAATGGCTTCAATATCCAGCATCAGTTTGCCGTCACCGTGTTCGACGACACGGCGAAACAGAGGACCGTTATCGGTCAGCGCCTGCGAGAGATAGTGCAGATCCGATGCGACGACAATGCGCACGCAATCTTGCGGGGATTTAGAAGCAGGGTCTGACATGTTCCCCGGTACGGCACAGGCGCAGAGCATCAGCAGGGCCAGAGACAGTCCCAGTACAATACGGACATATTTCATGAAATTCCTTTATTATCAGTTCAAATGTGTTTGTTTATTATCTGATCTTTATCCATGGAGACTGCCAGTTCCGAAAGCGTCTCCCCGGTGATGCGGTAAACCGTCCACTCATCCATCGGTACCGCGCCGAGGGACCTGTAAAACTCAATGCTTGGAGTATTCCAGTCAAGGCACCACCACTCAAGGCGGCCGCAGCCGCGCTCCACAGCGATACGTGCAAGTATACTCATCAGACCACAGCCGTAACCGTGACCGCGATATTCCGGCAGAACGAACAAGTCCTCCAGATAAATGCCTGCCCGTCCGAGAAAGGTGGAAAAATTATGGAAAAACAGCGCAAAGCCCACTTCTTTGCCTTCTTCCAAAGCGAAGACCACCTCCGCCTTCTTCTTTTCAAAGATCCATTCACGCAGCATTTCCTCGGTAGCGACGACCTCTCCGCCCATCTTTTCATACTCCGCAAGCCTGCGGATGAAACAGAGGATCAGGGACGTATCCCCCTCATTTGCAAAACGCCAGTTCATCATACGCCGTAAACCGGGGTACCGCCCAGATAGCAGGCATTCACGGCAATTTTGTGCAGCTCATGAGGCTCTGTATCAAACGGATTCGCTTCCAGCACGACAAAGTCCGCCATGTAGCCGGGGGCAATACGTCCTTTAATATTCTCATCAAAGCTGGCTTCCGCGCTTTTTACGGTGAAGCTGTCCAGCGCCTCGCGTACTGTAAAGGCCTCCTGAGGCAGATACGGCCCAGTGCCGTCAATCGAAGTTCGCGTCACTGCGCATTCGATTCCCCGCATGACGTCCGGCAATTCAACAGGGCAGTCGGAGCCGTTGGAAACCGATACTCCCCTGTTCAGGAGCGTCTTCCAGCAGTAGCTGGTCGATGCAAGCTCAGATCCTACGCGTCCCTCGACGATATGGTTATCGTAATCCAGGAAGACCGACTGGGCATAGACATGCATCTGAAGCGCGCGGATCCGTTCCAGCTGGTCTGCTCGAGTGATCTGGCAGTGTACCACGCCGTGCCTGTGGTCTTTGCGGGGATGTTCCTGCAGCGCGAGATCCACTGCATTCAGCACCTCGTCCAGGCAAGCATCGCCGATGGCATGGACAGCGATCTGCATACCGTTGGTATTTGCATAGTTGACCATTTCATTCAAGTGTTCCGGAGCAAACAGAGAAAATCCGCAGGTATCAGGCTGATCTGCATATGGCCGTGACAGGTGTGCCGTATGACTGCCGAGAGCGCCGTCGCCCAGCATCTTAAGCGGTCCGATCCGGAACATGTCGCTTCCGGTTCCCGTCACATTTCCCGCCTCTACGAAACGCTTAAGCTCCGGCAATGTTGTGAAGTTTGACTGTTCATACACACGCACAGTCAGTTCTCCGCTCTCCTCGAGTTCCCGGTATGCGGCATTGACCGTCTCAAACGGGATAGCCCGGAATACGCAGTAATCGTCTGTCTGTGAGCTCGTCACACCGAAGGAATTAAGCGCCCTGCAGGCAAGACGTATCATGTCCTTCAGTTCTTCCTTGTCCGGCAGAGGTATAAATGGTGTCAGTATGTCGATGGCATTGTCATAAAGGCGTCCGTCCGGTTCCCCGTTTTCCATTCCGATAGTACCGCCAGCCGGCGAAGGCGTTTCAGCGGTGATGGCTGCAATTTCCAGCACACGTGAGTTGACCGCGCAGCAGTGCCCGCATGCCCGGGTGATCATTATGGGATATTCGGCTGAGACAGCGTCCAGATCCCAGCGGTTCGGCATACGCTGAACATCGATAAAGTAATCCTGATTCCAACCTCTCCCCTGAAGCCACTGTCCTGCCCGCAGAGGGCGGGCGACAGCGTATTCCTTCAGATAGGAGAGCATGTCCGAAAGGCTCTCAGTATGATCTGCGAGCTGAGCAGCATTGAGCGACTGTCCGAAATTGAGAAGATGCATATGCGAATCGTTGAAGCCCGGACACACAAAGCGTCCGCCCAAGTCCATGCAGGCGGTTTCCGCGTCTGCCAGCGCGAGGATCTCCTCATCAGTACCTACAGCTGAAATGATCCCGTCTTCTACCAGAAATGCATTCCGCAGAGTTTCCTCCCCGGTATATACCTGTGCGTTGCAGTAAATGCTTTTCACTTCCGTAAGTCCTCATAAAACAGCACGGCATCGCTGTCCGGAGTGCCTATATTCATGTACCGCGCTTTATAGTCTTTCAGCAGACGGAAATAGTCTCCCGACAGTATCAGGATGACAGCCACGTTAATAAAGGTTGGAATGGCGGATGTGATGTCCACAACTGTCCAGATAAAGCCCTGGTTGTTGGTCTTGACAAGGTAGATCGTCCAGAGCAGACCGGGCAGCGCACGGGTAGCGTAAAAGACCTTCATCAGGATCTTCTTCCAGGTCGCATCATCATTGCCGAGGTGCTCGAGGATCGCGAGGTAATAAGTAAACCAGCCTCCGGAAGTCGTTACCGTAAAAATGACCATGACTATGGCCAGCAAATACTTGCCGATAGTGCCGAAGCCCTGGCCGAAGGCGGTGAGAGCGAGCGTGCCGCCATTGGTACCGTCAGTCCAGGCGCCGCTCAGGATAACGGCAAGTGCAGTGATGGTACAAATAATGAATGTGTCGAAGAAAACTTCAAAGGAACCCCAAAGACCCTGCTCCACAGGGTGGATGGTCTTGGCGGAGGAGTGGATCATAGGAGAGGTGCCCCAGCCTGCCTCGTTGGAGTACACGGCGCGGGCCATGCCCACGCGGACCATCTGGCTGACAGCGCAGCCTGCAAAGCCGCCAATGGCTGCAGTCCCGGTGAACGCGTTGGTGAAAATGGAAGCGAGAGCTGCGGGGACGCGGGTAAGGTTGACCAGGATCATCACTATACCCATCAGAATGTATACCACACTCATCACGGGAACAAGCTTCGAGAAAGTATTCGCGACACCGCGGGTTCCTCCGCTCGTTATAATGTACGTCAGGATGGCCAGGAACACACCTACGATGATGATTCCCTCAATCGTCAGCGAGCCTATGTGCATGTCTCCGAGATTCAGAGCCCCGGAAACCACCTGGGCAGCAGTCAGCGTGGAAGACGTAACAAAGAAAGTTGAGAAAATACCCAATGCAAAAATAACACCCGGGATCAGCCACAATTTGCCCCAGCGGTGCTTCTCGCCGAGCCCCTGCTCCATGTAATAGGTCGGTCCGCCGTAGGTGTCTCCGTTCTCCTTGCGCCGGCGATAGTACAGACCGAGGGTAACCTCAACCTGCTTGAGGATCATCCCGAGCGCGGCAGTCATCCACATCCAGAAGACAGCACCCGGGCCGCCTGCCGCAACTGCAGTCGCGACGCCGGCAATATTTCCGAAACCTACCGTGCCTCCGACGGCAGTCACGATTGCCTGGAAGGGGCTGATCATTCCTTCCTTACCCTCAGAGCTGCGCTCCCTGTGAAAAATAGCGCCAACCGTATGCCGCCAGATACGGCCAAAGTAACGGAACTGGAAGAATCCGGAACGGACGGTAAAGTACAGGCCTGTCACAACCATCAGGACGATCAGGGGCAGACCCCAGAGGACGCCGTCGAGCCAGTTTAAAAAGTCGATCATGTTTTTGCACTCCCTTTTCTTATTTTGAATCTGTGCAACAGCTGATCCCACCGGCCGGATAAAACAAAAACAGCGGTCCGGAAACCACTGCCTCAAACTCCGATGAGTCAATAGCTCCTCTGCATCCCTGCAGGAGTATGCAGTCTTTTAGCCTGCATCCCAACTCCGGGCGTTCCGTACACAATACCCGTGTTTCGGCGGGACTTCCTTTCACCTGACCGTACGAACGACTGTACTGTCTCCGATCCGGATACTCTTAAGGCCCGCGCCTCTATTGCCTTTGATTCAATTTGGCGACATTATAATTGGAAGGAAAGGATAAGTCAATACATGATACGTAATTTGGAAATAACGGCAAATAATTTCATTCCCGTGTTGAATAATATATGAATAATTCCTCAAAAACAGTATTTGTTGGAGCGGCAGACAGTACATGAGGTTCTTTTTTGTTTTACACGGACAGACCGTTGTGGTAAAATTTAAATATACAAAACCAATCGAAACCCGAGAGTTTCATAATATAAATCATACTGAAAGGAAGTTACTGCCATGGCAAGCATTTCAACATCGCATCTGAGGACCGAAACTCACAACATCCCGCTGCGGATTGCCAGAGGGCATTTTGCTGCAAGAAGCTGTCATGTGAACTATTATATTGACATGACATATACCAAACACCGCCTGTCAGAAGCAAGAGATGCTGCTAAGGAGCTTGTCAAAAAGCTTGATAAATCCGTTCCGATTGACTCCATACTGTGCCTGGAAGGGACCGAAGTCCTGGGTACATGCCTTGCTGAGGAACTGATCGATGCAGATATAAGGATCACTAATGAGCACGGAACAATTTATGTTGTCACACCGGAACAGACCTCCGGAAACCAGATGATATTCCGCAGCAACAACGCCCATCTTATCCGCAACAGGCACGTTCTGATCCTTGCGGCAACTGTTGCGACAGGCACAATGGTGCTTGACGCAGTCAATGCCGTAAAATACTATGGCGGGATCCCGGAAAGGATCTGCGCGATCTTCTCCGCCGGAAAGAGATGCGCCGACATTCCGATCACCACCATTTTCAGTTCAGACATACTTGAAGACTTTATGAGTGCGCCTCCGGCTGACTGCCCGCTCTGCAAGGCAGGCGTCAGACTGGACGCCCTGGTTAACAGTTACGGGATCTCCGGCCTGTAAAGCCTTAAGCTTTTTGCTATAATTATTCGCCACGGAACAGGATACAATAATATATCAGAAGGACATGATACAATGAAAAAAATTACAATACTGCTGATCGTTCTCTCGCTGTTTGCAGTCTTCTGCAGCGCCTGCGGGCAGGCACCCGAAGCAGAAGACAATACAGGTCTGCCGAATCCCCTGAAAGAAACTGACGCCGAGGGGATCATGCAGAAGCTCGGGCTCGAATTCGGTATTCCGGAAGGCGCCGGGGAAGTTTCGTACTACATCATAAACGACGAGACAGCCGAGATGCGCTTTACAATGGACACCACCAGGTTCACGGCACGCATAAAGCCTTCTGCGGGATTTGAGGACATTTCAGGCATGTACTATGACTGGACCGCAACGAATGACACCTGGAAAGTACAGCACTGTGATGCCCGGACCATGTCATATATAAGCAAGACAGAGGATGATGCAATGGTGACTCTGTGGTATGATGCCGCACCCGGACTCATGTACTCCTTAAGTGCTGCCGGCAATGATCTGAACGGACTTGATCTGCCGGTGCTTGCAGATCAGATATACATCCCTACACAGGGAAATGCGGGATAATACCGAATGAAGGCGATCCTTGAAGCCTAAGATGCCATGACTATTGAGACGCTGATAGAACTGTATGACGAGCGCCCGTTGGAGAATGTACTCGGAGCGGAGATGTTCCGGCCTGCGCGGGTGGTGTATATCTGCCCCCAGAACGCAGCACAGGATCAGGCGCTTCACCGTACTTTAAGAAGCTTTTTCTCACACCGCGGTATAAAAGCCGAACTGATTTTTTATAAGGCAGATATATACAGCGCATCCTCCATACTTGAGCTTTTGAGAAGCATCACCGGAAAATACCGGGACTGCGCTCTCGATATAACAGGCGGGACCGACGCAGTTTTATTCGCAGCAGGCATGCTCAGCTCGGAGAACCCTTTGCCAGTGTTTACATACAGCCGCCGGAAAAACAGCTTTTACAGCATAAAAAACGCCCCATTTGCCGACTCTGTCCCATGCCCGCTCAGTTATAAGGTGGAAGATTTCTTCCTCATGGCGGGAGGCTCCGTACGCAAGGGCAGAGTCGACAACGCCATTTTGGAGAACTATCTCCAGTTTTTCGACCCCTTTTTCAGAGTCTATATGGAAAACCGGCGCGAGTGGGACAGGATAGTGACTTATATCCAGCGGCAGTCCCCCGCCCGGCCTGATGGAACATATTCCCTCTCTGCAAGCGGGCCATACTCTGTCAAAGGACCTCGCTCGGCGCGAATAGATACGCCCGAGCCTGCGCTCCGTTCTCTTAGCGATATCGGTCTCATCAGCGATCTTGAGATCTCACCGGAGCGTGTCTCATTCAGATTCCGAGACGCTGCAGTCCGCTCCTGGCTCAGGGATGTGGGCAGTGTACTTGAGCTGTATGTCTACAAGGCCTGTCTTGAAAGCGGCCTCTTTGAGGATGTGCATACAAGCGTAGTTGTGGAATGGGAAGGCTCTCAGAAAGAGAACTCTGTCAGCAATGAGCTGGACGTGATGTGTTCCAAAGGCGTGGTGCCTCTTTTTATCAGCTGCAAGACCTGTGATGTCAGGACCGAGGCATTAAATGAGCTTGCCATCTTAAAAGACCGTTTCGGCGGAAATATGGCAAAAGCCGCCATAGTCACCGCAGAGCGGGTAAAGACAGTCACCAGAAACCGTGCAGCCGAGCTCGGTATCAGTATCATCGACCTGAACGATCTGAAAAGAGATCATCTGCAGGAACGGCTTCGTGCCTGTATACTTTAAATCCGGATATAAATATCAACTCAAGCACTTTTAGAGCGTGTTCTGCGAGATAGTTGAGATCGACAAATTCTATTACTGAGAAATGCACAAGACCGGCCCCGGAACAAACCGGGGCCGGCCTTTTTTATAATTATGTCTCTTTTCTGAAATTAACAGTTATTCGGGAATATGTATCTCACGGATCGTGAAATCTTTGCCGGAGAGCACGGTCTTGTCAAGGCTTCCGCAGTTAGGGCAGCGCCCGTCCTGTTCGATCAGGTTGTAGATCTCATCGCACTCGTTGCATTCCGCCATACCCGGGATCATGTTGATCACGAGCTTTGTATCCTCAAGCATGGTCCCTTTCGCCACCAACGGGTAGAGCTCCTCGACATATTTGGGAATAACCAGGCTGACTTCCCCGATATCGAGCACGATCTCGCTCACCCTGTCCAGCTTGTTCTCTCTGGCAAACTCCGTCACGGTCTTTACCATGGAGCGGACGATATTGATCTCGTGCATGGGGGATCACTGTCTTTCGCCGAAGCGTATCTTTTTGCTTATGAGACGCTTTGCCGTCGCGGGCGCGTTGCCGACAGCGGTGAGAAGGGTCTTGAAGTATTCCTGTCCGACAGTGTCGAGCGTTTTCTCGAGATAGATCGCGTCGAACTTGCACTTCGTGGTGCAGATACCGCATCCTACACAGAGGTCTTCGTCAATAACGGCACACCCGCAACCCAGGCAGCGGGCCGCCTCTTTCTTTATCTGCTCCTCTGTCAGCGTTCCGCGCAGATCCTTAAAGGTCTTTTTCGCCTCCTCAGCGCTTGCGTCTTCAGATCTCTGGCGCGGGGAATTATCAAAGCCCATAACCGGGATCGCCACAGTTGACGGGTCAAAGGGCTTGTAGTCGCGGTGGTCACGGCCAAGAGTCAATGTCTGCCCCGAATGGACAAAACGGTGGATGGATACTGCAGCTTCTTTTCCTGCAGCAATGGCGTCGATCGCGAATTTGGGACCTGTCACGACATCTCCGCCTGCGAATACGTCAGGTTCGGCTGTCTGGCAGGTCTCGTGATCCACAAGAACATTGCCCTTCTTTCCGATCTCCATTCTGCCTGTTATGCCGCCCATCTCGATCTGCTGCCCGATCGCGGAGAGAACGCTGTCGCAGGTGATCGTCTCGTATTCCTTTGTTCCGACAGGACGGCGGCGTCCCTTCTCGTCCGGCTCGCCGAGAGTCATCTTTTCGACTCTGATCTCCCGGACCTTATCTTCGCCGATGATCTCTACGGGAGAGACGAGGAAATTAAACTCTATGCCTTCAGCCTCAGCCTCCAGGATCTCATCCTCAGCCGCAGGCATCTCTTCGCGGGTACGGCGGTACAGTATGGTCGTCTTCGCTCCAAGGCGGACTGCTGTTCTCGCCACGTCAAGAGCGACATTTCCTCCGCCCACGACCACTGCAGTTTCTCCGATCTCAGGCCTTTCACCCAGGTTTACCGATCTCAGGAAATCTATGCCTGTCCATACACCCGGCAGATCATCTCCGGCGCAGCCCGTTTTGCTGCCCTTTGACGCTCCGATCGCCAGATAAAAGGCCTTAAAGCCCTGCTCCCTGAGCTCGTCAAGCGTAAGGTCTTTGCCGATCTCCACCCCGGTCTTGAAGGTGACGCCAAGCTCGCGAAGCACATCGATCTCTGCGTTTATGACATCCTTCTCCAGTCTGAAGCTGGGGATGCCCATGGTGAGCATGCCTCCAACCGCTTTTTCCTTCTCGAATACTGTGACAGGATAACCCTTCACCGCGAGATAATAGGCACAGCTGAGGCCAGCGGGGCCGGAACCTATAACGGCGATCTTTTCGGTAAATGGGATATTGCGTTGGTTCAGCATCTTCGGAACATAGCGTTCTTTAGCGTCCATGTCTTTCTCGGCTATGAATTTCTTGATGTCGTCAATGGCGACCGAGGAATCCACATAACTGCGCGTGCAGGCAGTTTCACAGGGCTTGTTGCAGATACGCCCGCAAACAGCCGGGAAAGGATTATCGTGCTTTATAAGCTCCAGAGCCTCTCTGTAACGGCCCTCGGAGGCCAATTTGATATAGCCCTGGACAGGGATATGTGCCGGGCACGCCGCCTTGCACGGTGCAGTCCCGCTCTCCATCACATCGCTGCGGTTTGTGCGGTAGTCGTGATTGTAGGATTTCCGATCCCATGGAACGGCCATGTCCGTATCATATGGATCAGATACTGCGGGATCGAACGCAGAATTCTTCTGTCCGAGTCGGATCGCGTTTGTCTGGCAGTTTTCGACGCACATGCCGCAGGCAACGCATTTGTCCTTGTCGACCCGAGCGGTAAAGTTCGAGCGGATCGCGTTCTTGGATCTGAAGAGCTCGGCTATGCGCAGAGCGTAACACGAGCACCCGCAGCAGTTGCATATGGCAGTCGCATCCTCGAAGCCCGGAGTCTGGTTGATCTCGTGCACCAGTCCGTTGTCCTCCGCTCTTTGAAGAATCTCATAGGCTTCCTCTTTGGTGATGAGGCGATGGGATCCGATTTTCGAGAAGTTCACGGCATTGTCGTTGAGATACATGCACATGTCATCTTCAAGGTGCCCGCAGCCCTCGCCCATAAGGCGGCGGGAACGGCGGCAGGAACAGGGTCCGACCGAGATGGCAAAAGCATTTTCAATGAGCGTTGAGAGCTCGTCATAGCTCGCAGTCTTGGATATGTTCTCTACCGCGCTCATAACAGGCATAACTCGCATAAAAGCCATGCCTGCCTTGCCTGAGTTCAGAGTCGGTACCAGCATCTCCAGTCTGCGGCGTGTGTATTCCTCAAAACACTCACCCAGTACGGGATGCTTTTCGCACTGCTCCCTGTTTGAAAGAAAGCCTTCCATGATACCGGGCACCCATATGGGATAATAATAGCAAGTCTCGCCATCGACCTCTCTTGAACGTACGACACCCGTATCACAGAGCTTATCCAGCTGCTCTCTGGTGAATTCCAAAGATTTCTTAGCACGGCGCGCAATATCTTCCGCCGTGCGATTTGCCTCCAGACGCATATGCATCATGATCTCGCACATATCGTCGTCTATAATCGCCTCAAGGCTTCGGTACTCCGGATCTTCATAAGTGATGCCGGTGTATGTCATACTCTCGAGACTGATTTTGGTTGCCAGCTTAAGAATATTTGGTCTGTGAGCCATAGTCTTTCCTCCTTCTTTAAACTATTTTATGTCATAACGGCCATTGAGCCGCAAAATACAGACATTGCGGAAACAGTTCAACCCCTGCCAATCACTTTTATCTGACAGACTTCCATGGCTTTCAGCGCCGTCTCATGGGACTCGGGAGTTACGCCTGCGCAGCAGGAAGCGTCCACAATTATCGGAACCTCGGGCAGAAATGCTTTTGCAAGCAGCGCATTCGATATGACGCAAATATCCGTGCACAGCCCAATAACTGTGATGCTTCCAATCTTTTCGTCCAGGTCTATCTGTTGCAGCTTCTTCCCGAGATCTGCTGAACCGAAGGTCGGCTTGTCGACCGGCTCCGTTTTTCTGAGTGCGTCCAGCTCCGGGCTAATCTGCCAGCCGTCTGTCCCTTTTATGCAGTGCGTTACAGGGAGATTCTTCCCCTCCTGAGTGTCCAAATAATGGGGCTCGTGCGTGTCCCTTGTAAAGAGGACCGTTCCTTTGAAGTTTTGTATCTTCTCCCTGACTTTCGGAACGATCGCAACCGCCTCTTTCGTCCCCAGTGCCCCGTCTATAAAGTCATTCTGCATATCGATAACAAGCAAAATATCCTTCATAAGATTA
>JAEEGI010024005.1_pt1 | contig 11925 bp, 9 predicted proteins | sample 8958751 | NCBI WGS metagenome assembly JAEEGI01 (sample SAMN16246545, study PRJNA631951) | gut metagenome | biome: gut microbiome; feature: rumen; material: KS-attached | host: Bos | place: Iran: Karaj | collected 2018-10 | reverse complement strand
CCAGCAGTACGTTCGCTGTCGGCATGCTTAACGCTTTTTATGCGTTGAAGGGGAAACAGGTTGGGAAAAAGAAACTTGCCGACGATGCGATACACCTGGAGAGAGACCTCTGTAACGAAAGTGGCGGGTGGCAAGACCAAATAGCAGCCTCGTTCGGAGGGATGAACCGCATTGACTTCGCTAACGGCCAATACAAGGTGACACCTATCATCATACACCCAGAGAGAAAAGAATTACTCAACCAGAGTCTATTATTGTTCTACACTGGAATATCCAGAAATTCATTTGAAGTACAGAAAGACACATTATCGAACCAGAAGGACAAGATTGGAGAATTAAAAGATATGCTGTCTCTCGTTGATGAGGCACAGTCGATATTGGAGAACAAACATTCAGACATGAACGATATAGGGAGGCTGCTAGATCGTTCGTGGCGTATAAAACGGTCAACCGGCTCAAAAATAAGCAACAACGACATTGATACCCTATATGAGCGAGGATTACAAGCTGGTGCATTAGGAGGGAAGCTGTTAGGAGCAGGAGGAGGAGGATTTCTGCTATTCTATGTTGAGCCAGACAAAAAAGAGCATTTACTCAACAAGTTTCATGATTTGCTGCAAGTGCCATTCACCTTTGAAAATGAAGGCACAACAATAGCATACTACAACCCCGAGACCTACATACCGAGAAAAGAAATAGGTTTGGTATTCTAGGTTTAGTTAATGAATGATATACATATGCAGAAAATCGATTTAAACAATAAAACCATTCTTGTGACAGGTGCTGCCGGATTCATAGGCAGCAATCTAGTCAAAAGGCTTTTCAAAGATGCAGCCGGATCGACGATAGTGGGGATAGACAACATGAATGCCTATTACGATGTTTCACTTAAAGAGTATCGTCTAAAGGATTTGTCAAATATCAGTAAACAATCAGCAAACAACCAATACAATTTTGTGAGGGGGGACATTGCGGACAAAAAACTCATTGACAATCTGTTCGACAAATATCATTTTGACATTGTTGTCAACCTTGCAGCGCAAGCCGGTGTACGATATAGTATTGAAAATCCAGACGCATACATCCAAAGTAACATAATAGGTTTCTATAACATATTGGAAGCATGCAGGCACAATCCAGTGGAGCACCTTGTTTATGCATCGAGTTCCAGTGTCTATGGTGGCAATAGGAAAGTGCCCTTCAGTACATACGACAAAGTGGACAACCCGGTCTCCCTATACGCAGCGACGAAGAAAAGCAACGAGCTGTTTGCCCACTGCTACAGCAAGTTGTACAACATACCCACTACAGGGTTGAGGTTCTTCACAGTCTATGGGCCAGCCGGCAGACCAGACATGGCATATTTCAGTTTCACGAATAAACTAATCAAGGGAGAAACTATTCAGATTTTCAACTATGGCAATTGTCGTAGAGATTTCACATACGTTGACGATATCGTTGAGGGGGTAGTTCGAGTCATGTGCGGTGCACCAGATCGCAGAAACGGAGACGATGGACTGCCGATACCACCGTACGCCGTGTACAATATCGGAGGAGGGCAACCAGAGAACCTACTAGACTTTGTTCGGACACTGCAAGAAGAATTAGTCAGAGCGAATGTGCTGCCGCCAGATTATGACTTTGAAGCGCACAAGGAACTAGTTCCCATGTCTCCAGGAGACGTCCCAACCACATACGCAGACACAAAAGACCTTGAGAGAGACTTCGGTTTCACTCCACAAATAACTCTAAGAGAAGGATTGCGCAAGTTCGCCGATTGGTATAAAGACTTTTATAGGATAAATTAGATGATATCTATTGCAGTGCTGGTTCGATATAGATATTTTCTTATAATAAACACTAGAAATTCGTAATACTTGGCGAGTAGTCTCCTAAGGGGGCCGTCTTTCATCAGAAGGAGCGAGGAATAATATATGCCTGAGAGGTCGGCTGTCCTCAATGTGGCTGACTTGCACACTCGCAGGCCGTAATTGGCCATAATGGCCAATAAAAGCTTTCGAAACAAACCCGAAACATTCTGTTTATCCAAGAGCCACTGCTGCAGAGGGACAGTTCCCGTTACGAAGCTCAACCTGGTCTCTTCGTTGAGTGACTCGTTTCTTGAATATCGATATATAATTAGTTTCTTGGCATAATTGAACACGTTGAGGTTGTTAATGGTTGCGGCGGAGAAGAAATAATAGTCTGCGGAGGGATAACACCTTTCATCAAAACCGCCCAACAAAAAAACGCTTTCTTTTTTAAGCACCATCCCTGTAGGCGTATGATTTTTTGTTAGAAAACAATTGATTATTGACGCTTTATAGAGCGGATAATGTTTACCATCATCTTCTAGGAGAGGGCATGGGGTGTTGCGATATTGATACCAGCGACTCAAACCAACATACAAAACATCAACCTCGAGGTGCTTGCGAATGACGTTAGAGACATTCGACAGGTAATCAGGAGACAACATATCGTCATCATGCAACAATATTGCATATTCACCATCGCATAGTTCTAAACATCTATTCCAATTACCAGTCATTCCGATGTTACTGGCATTCTTATAATATTTAACCTTAGGATTGTTCAAGGAAAGGAGGTACCGCTCGGTCTCGTCGTGCCGATCGGGATTATTATCCACCACGATTATGTCGTAGGACTCGATACTTTTTTGGCACAGACAGCTTTGAATTGTATCCTTTAGAGTTTCTACTCTTTTATAGGTAGGTATAACTATGGAGAACTTACAATCCTCCATCTTCTCTATTCCACTAATCAAGATGGACCTCACGTGTGAATATTTCTTGAAATTATCATGAGGTCTCATTATGTCACCCACTTCAAATTCGACTTTTTTCATATCATCTTGCATCTCCGTTTTAGCAATAATTGGATTGTTCAGCCTAATCCTCTCCCAGGAAGAGCCTGACACCTTTTTTAATATCAACCATGGCTTTCCATCCTGGCAGGGGGACGCCAATCCATGGGACCATCACTTCTCTGTCACGATAGGGGCGGCCTCCCCACTGTATGTTAAGTTTTCGGTCAGATACCTCGCAGAACACCCGTGCCAATTCTCTAAGTGGGATCTGATGGCCGGATGTCAACACATATTCATCTGACAGTTTCTCATCATTCGCCAAAAGATCTACAAGGTGTGAAAAACCTGCGACAATATCGGTGATGTATATCAAGTCCAGTTTTTGCTCGCCAGGGGACATATTAAGGACTTCCCCGCTTTCGGAATAATCCTTAAAGAGTTTGAACAGCTTCCTGCGGGTATCATTGGGTCCATAGGTATCGCATAGCTTAAGTGTGCAAAAACGAATTCCAAAGACATCACTGTAATACTTTGCCATATCGATGAAAGCCTGCTTGGTTGCGGCATAGAGGTTCACTGGATTGTAGCGGGGACCTTTCACATTGTAGTTCTGCCATATGCTGCCAGTGTTCAGAAACCACTTGACCGTACCGGCGATGGAGGCGGCTTCCAGGACTGCCGTTCCGAAATAGACATTGGAAAATACCAGATCTTTTATCTGATCTGGAGTATGGACTGTCAGGTAGAGCGAGGCCAAATGGATGATGCCCTCTATCTCGTTTGACTTAATATAATCGGCAAGAGGTTGAATGTCGTCGGTCATCACAATTCCAGGCAGCCCTAACTTCTCGTGGTCGCCTTCGAACTGGCCAAGTACAAAGAGGTTGTGCTGTTTTCTTAATTCTCTTGTCAGGTTTGTGCCAATGAAGCCGGTGGCACCTGTCACCAAAATGTTCATGTCAAAAAGGGGAGTTAAAATCGGTCAACGTTACAAAAGACAAATCACGAGGGGAGCGGATTGGATGATTCAGTTTCCAATCAAAGCCAACGGACATCGCATCAATACCATAATCATGCTCTTTCGAATAGCATGAGGTTTGAGCGTAATTCACGATGGTTCCGTTTTCCAATGAATGGAATCCATGAGCGAATCCCTTGGGGATATACAGATACTTCCCTTCTTTTGCGTCAAGCTCAATGCTAAAACACTGGCCGAAGGTTGCAGACTTTTTGCGAATATCGACTACGACGTCTATAATACGGCCTTGACTAACATAAACGAGTTTGGTATGATCAAAGGGGGGTAGCTGGAAATGCATTCCACGGATCACATCGCTATTATTCACAGAAAAGTAAAACTCTTTGAAATCGCAATCCAGGTCATTCGCTTTAAAGATGTCATAATTGTACAGCTTCTGAAAGCCGCCTCTGCCGTCCTGAAAGTTTACAGTCTGAAGGACGAGTAGCCCTTCGAATGGTGTCTTGATTATTTCCATTGTATGAATCTTTCTATTTCGTCGATACAAACACCATACACATCTTCATTTCTATAGCGCAGATACCAGTCGGCGGTCAGCCCTACAGCCTGGATGGCATTCAGCCTTGGTCTCCACCCCAAACGAGTTTTGGCCTTGGTAATATCAAGCATCAGCAGTTTTGCCTCATGCAAAGCATTTGGATCAGACACATCCTTTAACTCACCGTATCCAAAGCTTTTAATCATGGCATTGGCGACCTCCAATACGGTTAGAGTGCTGTCTTGGTCAGGTCCGAAATTCCAACCTTCACAATACTCCGTAGGAGATAGCCACATCTTCTGGGCCAGAAGCAGGTAACCGCTCAGCGGTTCTAGGACATGTTCCCACGGTCGCACAGCTTTAGGATTGCGAATGCCTATAGGTTGGCCAACCTCCAGTGAACGAACGCAATCGGGGATGATGCGGTCTTTTGCCCAGTCGCCACCGCCGATCACATTACCAGCGCGCACACTGGCAAGGCTGACATTATGTTTCTTGCCATAATCATCAGGATTGAAGAAGCTCCTGCGCCAACTCTGGATAGCAATCTCACAAGCCCCTTTGCTGGAACTATATGGATCGTAACCTCCAAACGGGTCATTCTCTTTATAAGCACGCAACTGTTCTTTATTATCGTAGCATTTGTCAGTGGTTATCATCACCCCCACCCTAACACTGTCAGTAGCACGAATGGCTTCCATGATGTTGATGGTGCCCATAACATTAGTCCGATAAGTCTCGACTGGGATTTCGTAACTGAGGCGCACCAGTGGCTGAGCGGCGAGGTGGAAAACGATTTCAGGACGGACGGATGCAAAAAGCTCCTTCATCTTGTCGCCATCACAGACATCCGCACGGATGTCAGCCTCAATCTTATTGCCAATTCCACTCAGGACGAAATTATCTTTATCAGAATAGGGATCCAACGCAACGCCAAACACCTCAGCGCCGAGTTCGTGAAGCCAGATTGAGAGCCAGCTGCCCTTGAAGCCGGTATGGCCAGTCACTAAAATCCGTTTCCCCCTATAGAAATTGTTAAAAGCATCGATCATATCATTTGATTTTGTCCCGAAACAAAAGCCTTTATGGTGTCAATCATGTATTGTAGTTTCTCGAGGGTCATGCCTGGGTATACACCGAGCCAGAAGCTGCTGTTCATGATGGTGGAGGTGACAGGTAGGTGACCGACGGTGCGATAGTCGGTGCCCTCGACCAGGTCGGCGAATGCAGGGTGTAGGAGCAAGTTGCCAGCGAAGAGGTTGCGGGTTTGAATCATATGGTCTTCGAGATAACGGGTCAGCGAGTTGCGAGAGAAGGGGGCGTCAGGTTTGACGGTGATGAAGAAGCCGAACCAGCTGGGCCGGCTGTTGGGCTGAGGCTCAGGCAGGATGAGTCCGGGAGTGTCTTTCAGTCCATCATACATGATTTGATAGTTCTCGCGGCGACGTTTCACAAAGAAGTCAAGTTTATCCAACTGGGCACAGCCGATGGCTGCCTGCATATCGGTGGCCTTAAGGTTGTAGCCAAGGTGGCTATATACGTATTTATGGTCGTAGCCTTGGGGCAATTGTCCAAACTGTCCTGTAAAACGGCATCCACAAGTATTATCCACTCCACCAAGACACCAACAATCACGTCCCCAGTCTCGAAAACTCTTCACGTACTTGTCCAATTCTTGATTGTTAGTATATACCGCACCACCCTCCCCCATCGTCATGTGATGAGGAGGATAGAAACTACTTGTACCAATATCACCAATAGTTCCAGTCTTTTTCCACACCCCGTCGATGAAATACTCCGAACCCAAAGCATCACAGTTATCTTCAACAAGCCAAAGATTGTGCTTTTTACAGAAAGCAACTACAGTTTCAAGATTAAATGGATTGCCTAAAGAGTGCGCAACCATGATGGCCTTTGTCCTGTCGCTAAGAGCGGCTTCAAGCTGAGAGACGTCGACATTACCCTCCTCGAGGGACATGTCGACAAAGACGGGAACAGCGCCAAACTGTATAATACACGCCACTGTAGTCGGGAATCCAGCTGCAACGGTTATCACCTCATCACCACGCTTGATAGCACGAGCGCCTAATTCATGAGCGGTAAGCGCACTAAAAGCAAGCAAATTCGCGCTAGAACCGCTGTTACACAGCGAGCAATACTTTACACCCAACCACTTGGCGAAACGTTTCTCAAACTTGTGTGCCCAGGGACCAGCAGTCAACCAAAAATCGAGAGAGGAGTCAACGAGGTTGACCATTTCGTCGTCGTCGAAAAAACGGCCACCATAATTGACCTTGGTTTTCCCCGGGATAAATTCCTCGGGTTTCGCGTGAACTTCACGATAATACTCTCGAGTGAGAGCCAATATCTGAGCCTTAAGATCTTCTTTGCTAGCCATCTTTAAATATTACCTGTCAATTTACGAGCCTCGATGCTGGGGACCTGACTGTCCCAACGTTTCCAAGGGGCCTTGCCTTCAGCAAGAAGTTTTTCCAGCATGTTTTTCTCCCTTATGTTATCCATACACTGCCAAAAGCCCTCATGGATATACGACATTAGTTCACCCTTTGCAGCCAAAGTCTCCAATGGTTTGCGTTCAAAAATGCAATCATCACCATCCAACAGATCAAAGACGGCAGGTCCCAGCACCATATATCCAGCATTAATAGGAGCGCCATCGCTCTTATTCTTCTCACGGAAGGAGGTGACAGCATAGTCGCTGGTGATATTCAAGACCCCTTTGTCCTGTGCAAGCTTTACGGCTGTCAGGGTAGCAAGCTTCCCGTGGTTTTTGTGGAATTGCAACAACTTATTTATATCCACATCACAGACGCCGTCGCCATAGGTCATAAAGAATATCTCGTCACCAACATACTCCTGAACTCTTTTTATTCTACCACCTGTCATGGTGTTGTATCCAGTGTCAACGACAGTAACCTTCCATGGCTCCAAATCGCTGTGATGTACCACTACTTCGTTTTTCCCATTACGGAAATCAAAAGATATATCACTGTTGTGGATGAAGTAGTTGGCAAACCACTCCTTTATGTATTCCTGTTTGTAACCAGCACATATAATAAACTCATTGTGACCGTAATAAGAATATTCCTTCATAATATGCCAGAGTATTGGTTTACCACCAATCTCTATCATAGGTTTCGGTTTAAAAACAGACTCCTCAGATATTCTAGAGCCAAAGCCACCAGCAAGAATTACCACTTTCATACTATACGATCTTTAACAATCCTTTATATTTTCCTTCGCTCTCTTCCGATTATTCCTATACCAAAAGAAAGTCACACCTCCAATGATTACAAGTAAGACAATCTGACTTATAAGTGTCACCATGTCGAGCTTATGTACCAGAGGAGCTTCATTCCGGAACTCTATTGTGTGGTCTCCTGCAGGAACTATCATAGCACGGAGAATATAGTTCACACGGAAGTACTCAGCCGGTTTACCATCAATATAAGCAAACCAGTCAGGCTTATAATAGACCTCACTAAAAACGGCGAGCCTATCTGTAGCGCAGTGACTCTTGTATTTCAAGTAGCCCGGATTATAAGGTTCTTGATACTCTTCCACAATAGAAGCCGTAGAATCTGATGCATCAATAGTATAACCTTTTACGACTGAAGCCCACTGACTGCTATCAATTATGGCCGTAACAGAAGGATCGATTTCGTTCAACGCCAAAATCTCAGCATTAGGATCTGGGACCAACTTATACTCGTCAACGAACCACGCATTGCCAAGCGCATCCGGATTGCGATGCACTTGTCCATCGCCAGTCACAACATAACGGGCATTTAGCATCGCCAGAACATTAGGGTTAATCCTGCGACTGATATAGAAATCAATAATATCCTGATAGCGACGGAGCTTCACGGCGCTATATCCTCCAATTTGATGATGGAACACAGATGGTTTAGCATCATTAAAAGTATTGACAGCAAGATTCAAAACACGATAGTCATTGTCACCATTCTGCGTCGCCAAACGATCTATCTCGGAATCATAGGCAGCCGGTTTAAAATCCAGATTACGAGCTTTCACGAAGCTATCTTTTGAAATATAGCGACGGTCAACGCCCCAGAGGTCAACGGTGATAAGCAAAGCCAACGGAGCTAGCAGCATCCAGGATTTCTTGAGTTTTTTGTTAATGTACAGCCACAGTATTCCGAAAGCGAGGGCGACAAAAATCAACGAACGCCATGAATCCCTGACAAAAAGAGCCTTGCGATCCTGGATAAATATTTCTTGTATCCTAGCCCATTGATCGCCATATTGAGCAGCCATTTGCTCATCACTGCTTCCGCTATACGAAAATCCACCGCACAGAACAAGTCCAAGTATAATCATACCAGCGGTTATACCAGCAGATATATAGAGAGCGATGTTGCGATTGCTTGATTGCTTGATTGCTTGATTGCTTGTGCTATCAATAACGGCACGAATGGCAAGTACGGCCATAAAGACCATCGTCACATTGGCAAGCACCAATGACATTGACGGAGTACGGAACTTGTTATAAAACGGCAGATGGTAGAAAAGCCACTCGTTGAGAGGCATGAAATGGCGTCCCCATGCAAGCATAATGGAGAGAATGGTCGCCAGTAGCAGCCACCAACGATCCGGTCCTTTTACCACAAACAGACCAAAGATGAAGAGAAAGACTATGATGGCACCGAAATAGACGGGGCCTTCGGTAAATGGTTGGTCTCCCCAGTATAGAGGCATTCTATCCTGACGGAAATTCTTGTAACCTGCACTATTGTGACCAACCTTCTCTGCGCTACCACCTCCCATTGCGCCTGGCACCAGCAAGGTATATGTTTCCCATATTCCATAGCTCCAGCTGTATGCATAGTCAATATCCAATCCGTTTGAAACTTTTTTATCGGCCTCTTCCTGATTGCCATACAGATCAGCAGGAGTGACGGTGATCTCACTCCCCCCTCGCATGGTATATTTTGAATACTCCTGAGTAACAAACAGAACACGAGCATTGCATGCGAGTGCAAAGATTGCACCCACGACAAACACGGCAACAGCAATAAAAAATTGGCCAATCCACTTTTCCTTTATAGCATAAACAAAGTACACCAGACCAAGAATGAGTGCACCAAGCATTGTATAATAGGTTATCTGTATGTGGTTGAACGAGACCTGAAGGAGTAACGATAAAGCAAAGAATATCCCTCCGCCAATAAGCAGTCCTTTGTTAACAATCCCCGACTTTGCCTTATGACGACAAGCTTTCAAACACATCATCATCGAAGCGAACACAGGAATGATGAAGGCAATCGCCCAGGCCTTTGTTATATGACCCGCATGTATGATGATTATGTTATAGCTTCCCAGCCCAAAACCAACCGAACCCAAAAGAGCCAGAAAAGGATTCACACCCAAAAGGACTAAAGCCAGGTAGAAACCCAACATGTAAAATAGGAAAACTCCAAAATCAATGCTACGGAACGTACAAACCGTAATAACAACCTGATTTATAAAAATCGGGGCACGACTGCCAGCTCTGGTCTGATAAGAGGGCATTCCACTAAACATAGAACTAATCCAGTTAACATGCTCACCTGTTTTCTCCGCATATTGGAGAGTTTCGGCAGTCATGGCACGAGCACTCATTTGGTCTCCCTGTTGCAGCTTCATTCCACTAAAGACAGGGGAAAAATAAACACATGCCACAATCAGCATTATCACAACACAAACGATGTGAACGAAAATGGATTTCTTTACTATCTTCATATCCTTTATTTATTTTCAATAAAAATCAATCAATACAACGAAATCAGCATGACATCAATGCGTCAAAAACACGATCGCAGTTGTGCTTGTCACGCATAGGAAAATAGTAGTCAATTTTGTCAACATATTGTTTTTCCATCCGAAAATCATTGACAACATAGGCATTTACGGCCTCCAACAGATGCTTTTCTTCACACACAACCGGGCCGAACGAGTCTTTATATTCGAAATAGCCCGTCTGGAAATGTTTTTTTCGATACTCGTCGTAATCAAAATGGAAAAACACCATTGGTTTCCGCATATAGGCAAAATCAAAGAACACACTTGAATAGTCGGTAACAAGCAATGCCGATTCCTTCAGAAGCTGCTGGACATCGTAATGGGCCTGATCTGCTATGATTATGCGTGGTGAATACTGATGCCGGAACTGATCGACAAAAGGTTGAAACTTGTGATGTGGATAAAAGATGAGGTTCACATCATTTTTATCCAACATCTCGGCAAGTGTAGAGTTGGCAAGTAGGGAGCAATATGTTTTAACAAAGAGACTGTCGGCCAGGTCCGATTCTTGTATATACTTTCGATACGTGGGCATCACAAGAATCTGGCGTTTGGTTTGGAATTCCAAAAGGTTGTCAAATCTACAAAAACCTGTATATTGTGCCACATCAGCAGGATAGCCGAGCGCTGATTGGAAATACTGCGCTTCAGGGCTTGCGCCACAAACCAAAAGATTATACCTCGTTTTACTGTATAACATCCGGGGCAGATAGTCTTTGGTTATACCATGTTTGATATTGGCGACAATCTTTCCTTTGTAAATGTTGAGTGTCCTGTTGAGCCAGCTTGAAAGAGCATAGGGCATAGGGGTGTGGCCAGCACGAAGATGTGTACTGACGAGATATTTGGCTTGCCAGAACAGCTTACAACTCCTATATGACAGATAATCCACAACCGAATCGCCATATTCATCAAGCCTGTGACGGTCAACAGAATCTGGGGTTATAATATAGTATGCTTTAATTTCGGGATGATTAGCCTTTATGTATTTAAAGAAGTGGAAACCATTATCCCGAGCGTCATTCCCCTTTTCGGATATCAGCATTATATTCCCCTCCTGCACTCTCTTTTTTGAGTGGGGAGTGAAGATGAATGCGAAACACCACTTGATTATAGAAATGACAAATTTAAACATACAGCATATTACAATAAACTTATTCAAGCATTAAGACCCGTAAGCTTAAGTTTATTTCCATAAAACAAATCAAACTCATTCGGTACAAATCGATTGTACCCACTACCATGATGGAATGTTATCTCACCAAAATACATCTTACCGTCAACATCGTAGAAGTCACACCGCACATGGTCAAACATTTTGGCTATTTCATCACCATATTGTTTCATCAAAGCAAAAGTTTTTGGAGGCTCTATTTCCTTTCCACGAGCATCCTGGTGTTTGCTATGCGAATTCCATTGAAAATATATCGGATTCCAATCCGCATCATACATATTGCGATTATTGGATGTTTCCCTTCCTATTGAGCAATAGACAAATTCCAACTTGCCATTAAAGTAGTTGAGTTTATAGTCATTAGGGATATGGCCATCAGAGGTTCGAAGCAATTTCTCAATCAGTATCTTGCGTGGAATATTCTTATACTGCCATTCCTGCCCCCATTTATAAGCATCAACGGCAAGCCACATCCTACATTTTTGCCGTAAGAAACCGATATTCACCTGTTTCTTATCATATACTATCTGATACTGGTGACTACCATGATTTGACTTTATGATAAAAGGTTCATCTGGAAGATT
>JAEEGI010024004.1_pt1 | contig 11926 bp, 8 predicted proteins | sample 8958751 | NCBI WGS metagenome assembly JAEEGI01 (sample SAMN16246545, study PRJNA631951) | gut metagenome | biome: gut microbiome; feature: rumen; material: KS-attached | host: Bos | place: Iran: Karaj | collected 2018-10 | reverse complement strand
GGCATCAGTCTTCCCAGCGCCGCGATCTTCTTTTTTCTCTGCGCGTCGGCCGGGGGCGGCGGCAGGAGGGGATTTTTCAGGATGCAGCTTTTCTTCCGCACGGCGGCCCCAAACATGCTGCGGACCTTTTCGGACTGAAAAACGATAAAATCAGCCTTCTGATAGGCAAGGCAGATCAAAAAGAACAGATGACCCCAGGATTTCTTCGGATTGCTGCGCTCGGAGCAGATGACGCACTCTCTTCCCTTCGACCTTGTATTGATATTGTTCGCAGTATTGCCCAGGGATATGGCCACGTCGATATCCAGTTCCTTCTTCAGCGCTTTCAGCTCTTTTATCTGTTCCCGAACGACCCGCAGCTTTGTCAGACTGTCCGCGTTTTTGTCATAGCTCCGGAGCTTCCGGACCACGCATCGATCGCTCAGCGCATTGCTTTTGCCGGAATCGAAGCAATAAGCCACCGCAACATGGTGCTTCTCCGCCAGGGCGTTGGCCAGCATGCAGGTGACCTTCTGCGCGCCGCCCAGATAGAGGGTGGAGGTGATGAACAGAAGATTCAGTTTTTTATCCTTGCTTGCTTCCGTGCTGCTCATGATATTGTCTCGATTTCCTGTCCGGCCATATCGTCGTAATACAGATTATCGGCGTTATAATCGTTCACCGATCTGCAAAGCTCGAAAATCAGGTCCTTGCAGAAGGCGTCCTTCGGGTCAAAGAGGCGGTCCAGATAAGCGTCAAGCCAGCTCTGGACCAGCTGGTGCATCCTTTGGATCCTCTCCATCGCTTCCGGCTTTCTGACCTCCGGGTCGAATACCGGCCCGCCGTCTTCGCCGATCCGGTCGAGCGCCGGCTCCGGGGAGGTAAAATACACCTCGAGCTTCATCAGGGTATCGTAATCTATCAGATCCTGATCCAGATAATAATCGATATTCCGGGCATAACGGTTCGAATACTCGGGGATGCCGACGTAAAGGCCGTCCAGCTCGCCCGTGATATGCTTTTCCAGCATCCGCTGGCAGTTGCCCTCCGAAATGAAATCCATGACCGCGCATTTTTTGCCCTGCAGCCCTTCCCGCGACCAGTATTTCCCGTAGCCTTCCCGGCACTTCTGCGCCAGGGCGCGGATCTGCCCTTCATGCATCCGATAGTATTCCTCAACGGATTCTCCGCGGTACGGCTGCAGCTCGTCCCCCCGAAGGCAGAACAGCCGGCGGAACAGCCTGGGGACATCGTCTCCGTAAATGCGCAGATTGCCGAAATATTTCACCAGCTCGAAGTCGTCCATGACGGTCAGGAATGCGGCGTGTCTGCCGGTATAGAAATACCTGCCCGGGGGAAGCCTGTCCGGGAACATCTTCTGCAGTCTCCCGTAAGTTTCCCGCAGGATATACCCGTCCCGGGAGGAAAGCAGAAAGCAGTGATAATCCCCGGCCGCCAGTCTGCCGCAGACCCACTGGAGATAGCCTGCCGCCAGGGGGGCGACGATCATGTCCGCGATCAGGGCGTCCGTATTCTGCGCGAAGGGATCGTCAAAGCCCATCGCGACGCCGAGGCCCAGCAGCTTCCTGTCCGCCAGAGACCGGCACAGGCTGATCGCGGTCCGATAACCGTTTTTTTCCGCCAGCTCCAGCGGAGAGGGAACCAAAAACGCATCCAGCCCGAACTCGCGGGCGGACAGGTAATCCGAATAATGATTGTCGCCGATATGCAGGATCCTTTTGCCCTCCGTCCCGCCCCGCGTCAGCTCCTCGAACAGGCCCTCCTGCTTGAGGATCCCGGACCGGCAGGACAGGTGCAGGGCGCTGTAGCCCGTGATCCCGCATTTACGCAGAAGCCCCTCGATAAATCCGGCGTCAAGGTACATATCGCTGGTCAGAACGACGGTCTTATGCAGCGCTTTCGCCCGGTTGAACACCGCGACCATGCTCTCTCTGGGCAGGATCACCTCGGATTCCGTCTTCAGCTCGGCGGCGCGCAGCATTTCCAGCGTCCGGCGGTCATAGCCGCAGCGCTCCTCCAGCTTCCCGTATATCCCGTCAAGGGAAAGCTCCGGATCGGCTGCCTGAATCTCACAGCGCGCGTCCGCGAAGCCCGTGATCCCGGTGCGCTCCTCCACGATTTCAAACACATCCCTCGGATACATCACGATCCGCTTCAAAAGGGTGTCAAAGATGTCAAAAGAGATGATATCGTGGCGGCCGACGGCCTCGAGCAGCGCCTCTTTATCCGCGAAAAAGCCTTTTTCTGTCTGCGGAACGGACACCTGATACAAAAAGGAATAGTATTTTATGATCCGGGAATCCATTCCGTATTCTCTCGGAACGATCCCGTCCTTTACCGGTCCCCACCCGATGTGAAGGATCCTCTGCCCGGGGTACTGCTCCGCCAGGCGCAGATACCCGGTCCTGTCCGTTCCCTTCCGCGCATAGAGCTTTCCGTCCGTCTGGATGTTTTCCGATTGCAGCAGAGCGGTCTGTTCTTCCTTTTCCCAGAAAAAGACGACGGTTTTCTTCTGGCTCAGCAGCCACCGGTAAAGGATCAGGAATCTGCGGCGGAGGATCCAGCGGTCCTCCGCTTCCTGATAATCCGAAACGACATGCGGAATAAACAGGGAAACGACGTCGTAGGCCGAAAGCAGCTCCCTCCATTGAGGGATCGAAAGGTATTCCTGCTGTTCCAGCTCCCGGTGCACTGCGATCTGATCGACGCCGAAAGCATCGAAAAGCGGGATGTTCCTCTTTTCGCAGGATTCGTGGATCGCGTTGTAATCCGGTTCCTTGACGTGCCGGAAATCCGTGAGGATCACAAGCTCGGCATCGGCGGGAGCCTCCGTGCTTTCCGGCGGAAGGATCCGGAAGAAATTATAGGAACTCCCGAAGCTGCGCAGGATATCCTCAAGATAGTCGCCGGGATACAGGGCGATCCTGCGGTCCTTATATGCGCCGAAGCGCTCCTCAAAGTGCCGGATGATATACGCAAGCTCCGTCATACTCTGCGGTGAAACACACATTTGATATTTCGCTTCTCCATCATTCTGCGGGTCTCCTCCCAGTACATCTGCTTCACCGCCGCAACGACGACGGCATCCGGCGGGATCTCGATCTCGTCTATGCCGTATACCCGCCGGCCCATCACCACCGGCGGCACCTCCGCCGGGTCCTGGGCGATGAAATCTCCGATCAGGATATCCGACACGAGCTCCAGCTTTCTGCAGAAGCGGATCCCCGTGGGCTTTGCCCCGTAGATATACACCATCCGGTATGGCCGGATCGCCTCCAGCACCTCCGGATCGATGCTGTCGTCGATTTCCCGGGACCGGTAATAGGAGCGGAAGCAGTTGTAAAGCGCCTTATCCTCCGTCTTTACAAAGGGCTTTTCCAGATCCGCTTTCCCTTCCAGCAGCTTATACAGCGTCTGCACCCGCTCCAGCATCCGGGCGATATTGCTGCGGCTCCCGTAGCTGTCGATATTCCGCTCCGCAACAAAGCGATTCATGTAATAGTAATTCATCAGGTAGCCGTGGAAGTTCTTCGGCGCGTATCCGCTGGTCATGACGGAGTTGGCGCGGGTCCTGAGGATGAAATACTGCTTCCGGATATACCGCGCTCTCTTGGCCGCGAGGATCCCCGCAAAGGCGAAATACTCATCCTCGTGCTCCGTCCCCTCCGGATACCGGATGCCCTCCTCCAGCAGGAATTCCCGCCGCCAGAAGATCCGCTGGGGATAGCAGGTCCATTCGCCCTGACGCATGAAATCATCCAGCAGCTCCGTTCCCGCATACACGCTGTCCCGGTAGGTCCCCACCCGGGGCGATGCCGGCGGCATATAGACCTTCTTCAGCTCCTCCGTTTCAAATACGTTGACACTGTCAAAAAACACCGCATCCAGCGCTTCCCTCTCGGCCAGCTCCCAAAGCTCCTTCAGTGCTTCCGGCACGATGGTGTCGTCGGAATCCAGAAAATATACATATTTTCCCCGCGCCCGCTCCAGGCCGAGGTTGCGCCCGTAGCCCTGCCGACGGTTCTCCGGCAGATGGATGACCTGCACCCGTCCGTCCCTGGCAGCATATTCGTCCAGGATCTCTCCGCACCGGTCCGGCGAGCAGTCGTCGATGCAGATGACCTCCAGCTCCCGCTCCGTCTGGTTCAGCACGCTGTCCAGGCATTCCGGCAGATACCGCTCCACGTTATATACGGGGATGACCACAGATACTTTCATCAACGCTTTTCCTTCCCTTCTCCGCGCCTGCCGGCAGGCGGCTCGACAGCGGAAGAACGCCGGTCCGCGGACAGAAGCCGCAGCATTTCCAGCAGTGCTTTTCTCGCCGCCCCCGTGACGCCGCGGCAGGGGATCTCCAGCAGCTCCGCCGTATAGAGGCGGTCCGTCAGCTGCAGGAGCCTGTTCTTATCCTTTCGGTAGCTTTCCCTGACGGCAGGCGACGAATATACGCTCCTCATTTTCTGCAGGAAGCCGGGGTAATCCGTGACATTGTCCCGGAGGATCTCTCTGGCTTCCGGAAGCGTCAGCCCGTGGGTCCACTGGTACCGGCGGAGCCGGCGTATCGCGCCCTTGTGCAGCAGATAGTAGAGGGGCAGAAAATGCGCATACAGATAGCGGCAGTCCGCATATCTGCCGCAGTGGGCATAATACTGCTCGGTCATATAATTGCTGGAGAAGATCATCAGATGCTTCTTGTAATTCGTCGAAACGGATTCCGTTCTTTTCCGGTAAACATACAGGATGTCGGGCAGCAGGATGATCCGGGAAATATGGGACAGATAGAAGTAGGTAAAATACATGTCCTCCGCAAAGACCCGGCGGTCGTCTCCGAAGCGGATGCCGTATTTTTCTATGATATCCCGGCGGAATATCCGGTTCCAGACCTCCCAGCGGATCGCCCGGCGCCGGAAGGGTCCTGTAATGAAATCAAATTTTTCCTTATCGTCCTCCAGGAGGAGCTCCCGTCTCTCCCGGATCTCATAGGTCATTCCCGAATCGCCCTTTTGATCCGGCGGGTCCATCCGGAATCCGAAAACGGCCATTTCGTATCCGGCGTCCATTTCCGGTATCGCTTTCTCCAGAAGCGAGGGATCCCAGAGATCGTCGCTGTCCGAAAAATACACATACGGGGCGGATGCTTCCTCCAGGCCCGCGTTTCTCGCGGAGGCAGGCCCGCCGTTTATCTTATGGACCGCCTTGACCCGGGCATCCCCTGCGGCATATTCGTCAATGATCCGTCCGCAGCCGTCCGTGCTCCCGTCGTCGACGAGGATCAGCTCGAAATCCCGGAAGCGCTGGGCGAGGATGCTGTCCAGGCATTCCCGCAGACAGGATTCGCAGTTATAGATCGGAACGATCACGCTTACTCTGGGCATTGGTCCTGTGCTCCGTACATCATTGGCGGTCAGGGTCACAGCCGGATAAAGGGTTTGTCTCCGATGATCGCGGCATAGCGGGGATACTGGGTCTTATACAGGCTGTTTTCGGGGAATCCGTCCGCATGCAGGATCGAAAAGACCTTGTCGGCCCCAGCGATCTGGAGCATGTTCACAAAGGTTCTCAGCGTAATATACTCCCCCACGTTCTTGTTCATGATATTGCCGATCCCGTTGACGTCCGTCGTCAGGTATCCCTCGGCAGCCGCCGCCCGAAGGAAGCGCGCGCTGTCGGAATAAACGACCGCCGGCGCATCGGATGCTTCCCGGCATTCCGCCGCCTTGGCCAGGACCGCTTCGATGAGCTTTTCCTGGTCTTCCGGCGGCAGCGGAGCGTTGTACGCCGCATCCTCGGTATGGCCCAGCGAATTGATGAACCGGGCGACGACCGCCGTATACCGCGGGGGCATTTCGCAGGAGGCCAGCTCGCGCAGGACGGCTTCGGTGGGGGTGAACATATCCAGGAAAAGCTCTCTCCATATCCTCTGCCAGCCGGCCACATTCCATTTTTCCATGATGTTGTTCCCGCGGTACCGCCTGCAGATATATTGGAGGCCCTGCCGGAATTCCGGAAGGTCCGCGAAGGGCGCCACATACCGGAGCTCCCGTTTTTCCGCCGGATCCTCCGATATATCCGAAAGCTCCGCAGACCAGTCGATCCGATTCGGGGCGAGATAATCCCGAAGATCAAATCCCGCTTGATGGATCAGATGGAAGTCAAGACCGTTCAGGCGCGCCAGATAGCAAAGTCCCACCGCGGTCTTCAGCCGGTCGGTAATGCCGCAGTGACTGTTGGTGTCGTCGATAATGAGAAAAATCCCGCTTTTCATGGTGTGATCCTGCGCCTTCCGGCTTCATCCTTGGATTTTTGAAGGAACAGCCATTCCAGATCATCCAGGAAGAATATGTTCTCATATCCTTTTTTCCTCAGACTTTCCATGATCTCACCGTTGTATATCGGATTGAGGGCAAGGAATACGACGGCGCTTCCCGGAAGGATCTTCGAGGCGGCCAGCAGCTTGGTCCATTCTTCGATGCTGCGCACCGGGTACCCGGCTTTCTCCGGGGGATTCCCTTCCATCGCCGTGACGGCAAAGCCAAGGAGCTTATCCCCGTGCGTCTCCGTGACCATGACGCACGCCCGCTCTCCCAATACCCCGGCCCCGTAAATCAGAATTCCGGAGCATTCGCCGCAAACGTCCGTCAGGTCGAAGCTCTCAAGGTCAACGTCCAGCTCCTCCGGCCGGACCGGCGGCTCCGGCAAAAGGCTGCAGGCCCGCTTCATGACCAGCCGGAACCTGCTTCGGGAAATCGTGAAGTCATCCCGGATCCCGTACTTTTCCCTTTCTTCCGCCGTGCCGACGGCCTTGAGATGATGCACATGGTTTTCCCGGCACGCTCCGGCATTGATATCCAAATACCAGCGGTCGCTGAACACCTCGATGAACACGCTGTTTTCATGCATATACAGGCAGTTGGCGGAATTCGCCCCGTGGGGACACAGGACGATATCCGCATTATGGAAATACGCCATCTGCTCCCTGACGCTCAGCTCCTCGGGGATAATCGTAGTAAAGCCGAACCTCTTGGCGATCTCATCGCCGTTGAGCAGCTTTCTCGTGCCGGTTCTTTTGACGTAGATGTATTTGGGATAAGAGGGATCCGGCTTCAGCCTGCTTTTGATGAGCCCGGCCATTTTGCTGAGGGCGGCGGCCTCCGCCTGCGTGTCCCTGTGATCGAACTGCACGCCGAACACTTCGTCAAAGACATAGACCTTATGGTGGGAGAGCGCTTCGATGCTGATGATCCGTTCCGGCGCGATCCCCATCATCAGCATCAGCTCCCGGTCGTAGGAGGCATTGGGGATGATATAGGTTCCGGTAAAGCCCGCTCTTTCCAGAAAGAGCACGTCGCAAAGGTTCTGGAAGGTGAAATGCCAGAAATTATTGCCGTACATCTTCGTAAGCAGGCACCAGGAACCGGGCATCCGGATCTTTTCCGGCAGCGGCTCCCTGAAGGGAAAGGGATAAATCAGAGGCAATTCCGGATCACACCAGTCGTTCACCGACCAGGGGTCCTTCAGGATCCTCCCGCTGCGGTCAAAGACATAGACGCACTCCCAGCTCAGATGATCCGCCCGGGCCGCCATGACCTCCCTGCATCGGTATACCCGGCAGTTCTCCTGCGTTTCGACCGTTTCCGGGGCGAATTCCTCCGAAGGGAGAAAATCCGCGGGATCGCCCGGGAACAGGACCGGGATCCCCGCCGCCCGGAGGCCCTCTATGACCTCAGCTCTTTCCTCCTTTGAGATGATGCAGACAATGACGCTTTCAAAAACGCCTTTTTCATGATCGGCCCCGATAAGCCCGGGGTCGGAGATCCCGACGTCCCAGAAGGGAACGCGGGCGGCCACTTCGGAGGGATCATAGATACCGGCAACGGTATATCTGCCTCCCCAATACCGGAAGAGGCTTTTCGACACCCTTTTTCCGAAATCACCGTATCCCCACAGCGCAACGTTCATTCCGCCCTCCCGCCTTTTGCCGGACCTGCGCTTTCCGAAAAAACGATGGGTTCGTTATAAAAATAGCCCCAGCGCCGCTGCGCCCACGGGATATTGCCGTTGAAGCCGTCAGGCCGCGCAATGTCAAAGCAGTATACGTCCTTGAGTCCGTCGACCCTTTCGTTGGCGCCCGCTTCGTCTCCCAGGTAAAGCACCAGGGTCAGCGTATACTTTCCGGGAACGAGCCTTGATACATCCAGCCGGAAGGTCAGCTGCGTCTCTTCCTCCGGAGAGAGCCGCACGCCCCGGCCGGTCGACAGCATCGTCACCGGCTTCCCCTCCTGGTCCTTGACGATCACGCGCAGCAGCACGTTCTCCAATTCCCTTTCCGCCGTGCAGGAAAGGCGGAAGCGGGGCTTCGTTCCCAGCGGGAATTCCCCGGGTTCCTCTTCCAGACATTCCAGCTCCGTCATGCAGGCCGGATGGGGCGTAAAGTCCGGCGTTCTGAAAGCGTTCCTCAGGTCCAGCACCCTGTCGGTGCTGGTGTGTATGCCCATGTAGATGCCGATCGCCTCGTCCACGCCGCCGTCATAGATCAGCCTGCCCCTGTCCATGACGATGCACCGGTCGCAGAGCTGGCGTATCGTGCTCATATTATGGCTGACATAGAGGATCGTCCTGTTTTCCTGCCGGGATACGTCGTTCATCTTTTCCAGGCATTTTCTCTGAAAGCTGACGTCTCCGACCGCCAGCACTTCATCCATGATCATCAGCTCCGCATCCAGATGCGCGGCCACGGAAAAAGCCAGCTTGACATACATGCCGGAGGAATATCGCTTCACAGGCGTGTTGATGAACTCTCTGCATTCCGAGAAATCAATGATGTCCTCGATCCGGGCGTCGATCTCCTTCTTCTTCATGCCCAGAATGGCGCCGTTCATGTAAATGTTCTCGCGCCCCGTCAGCTCGCCGTTGAAGCCGGTACCCACCTCCAGCATGGAGGCCACCCGGCCGTTGAGCCAGATGTCGCCCTCCGTCGGTGCAGTGATCCGGGAGATCAGCTTGAGCAGGGTGGATTTTCCCGCGCCGTTGCGGCCGATCAGGCCCACCCTTTCGCCGCATTTCACATCGAAGGAGACGTCGTCAAGGGCCATAAAGGCGTCGCTTTCCAGATAGCGGTCGTCGCCGATGATCCGGGCGGGATCCTCACGGTGATGGATCTTCGCGTTCCAGCGCTGCAGCTCTTCTCTGAGGGTGGTCCCGCCGATCTGTCCCAAGCGGTACTGTTTGGAGACATGCTCGACCCTGAGCATCAGTTTTTCCAAGGGCTGCCTCCTTCAGATCGTATCCATGAACGTGCGTTCGACCCTGCTGAACATCATAAGGCCGAGGAGCATCACCGCCAGGCTGACGCCCCAGCTGAGCGCATAATGCCGCAGATCAAAATACCCGGAACCGAACAAGGCATAGCGGAAGGCGGTGACGATGGGCGCCGCGGGATTCAGCATATACAGGGGGATATATTTCTCCGGCACCAGCTGAAGTCCATAGGCGATGGGGCAGGCATACCGCCAGAGCCCCAGCCCGAAGCCCACCAGCATATTCAGATCCCGGTATTTTGTCGTCACGGAGGATATGATGATGCCCAGGCCGATGCCCAGACACATCATGTGAAGGATCAGGACGGGGATCAGCAGGAGCTTCGGCGTAACGGCTATATCGGTGCCGCCCCTGATCAGGAAGAACAGCCAGATGCAGACAAACAGAGCAAGCTGGATCCCGAAGGAGATGAGCATGGAAACGGCTGAGGCGACCGGCGCCGCGATCCTCGGATAGTAAACCTTCCCCATGGTCGCCCGGTTGTCAAGGAAGGTGGAGGAGGTGGAGGAGAGGACCGAGGAAAAGAAGCCCCAGCAGATATTGCCGCTCATATAAAACAAAAAGGAGGGGATCATGAAATCTCCGGCGATATCCGCTCTCGTCAGCCTGGCCAGATTCCCGAAGATGATATTCTGGACGACCGTCGTGAGCAGGGGATTGATGACGGCCCACGCAGGCCCGAGCACGGTCTGCTTGTACTGCGCGGTAAAGTTCTTTTTGACGAGGGTGGCAATAAGATCCCGATACTGAAAGGTTTCCCGAATATGGAGATCGAACAGTTTGTGCTTCGAGGATATGTGGGTTTTGAATTGTTTTTTCATGGGCTGCCGGCTCCCGGATGCTCTCTTGATAAAGGCATGAACCGTCTGCGGGGTCAGGAGATTTTTTCCGCGAGGCAGCGGTCCATGAAGCCTCTCAGATATTCCAGCTGCCCGATCAGCCGCTCGTTGGCCGCCTCCTGCAGCTGCAGATCGATGATCCTGTTGATATAATCGCCGTTCCTTACCGTTTCAAATGTTTTCCTGTAGTTAAAGTCAAAAACAAAAGCCAGATAGACGGCTGCCCTGTCGGCCTTTGTTTGGATATCCCGGCTCCGTATCCCCTTTTTTTCCAGCAGCGCGCGATACACGGAATCGCTCATGGCGGTATTGTGGGAGCTTTTCAGAAGCGTGCCGGACGCATACAGAAACAAGACGTCCGTCTTGTCCGCGTCTCTGATGATTTTTGAGATCATCGCATTCTTTTCGCTCAGCGTCCCCGGGAGCCTGTACTTGTTGTGATATCTCGCCGTTTTGACCAGGGTGTTTCTGTCCGCATCGGAGAGGGCGGGAAGCAGCCGGCCGCTGCTCAGGATCTCCGCGCCCAGCGCGCCGTGGTCGACAGACTGCGCGTCATTGAACGTCCCGTAGCGTCTCCACTGCTCAAAGCGGCCGATATCGTGAAAGAGCCCGCAAACCGCAGCCAGCGCGGTCGTTTCCCCGGCGAATCCCATGCCGTCGGAAATCCCGATGCACAGATCCCGGACCCGGAAGGAATGATCGATCTTCAGCTGAATACCGCCGCCATACCGTCTGTATGGATCGGTATACTGCAAAAAGGCTTTTTCTGACTCAGGCATCATATATCCATTATCCATTGAACTCCGATGAAAGGCATCCGGCAAAAGAAACGCCGGCAGGCGGGCCGCCCGATCCGGCGCAAGGGGCAGACGGCGCCGAAAAGCAGGGCAAAACATTCCGCCGGGAAAAATGTGTATGCCGCCCCTCTGCCTGCCGGATGATCCGGAGACACATGGGCGGCGGCTTCTGCCCCGTGCATGTCGCCGAGATGTTCATCCCGGTGTATGAAATTTGGGATTTATCTATTCTATCCATATTTATCAAACTACCTTTACCATAATTTTCACTTATAATCAAGCGTTGATTTCCCTCCCGCTCCTTTCCCGCAGGCGTTCCCGCAGGAGCGTTCTTCTTGCCTAAAATTAACAGAATTATTTCATAAACATATCTTGCAATTTATTATATACGACTATTTTGCATAGTTTTCTCGGACAGCATCTGATGATTTTTGACAGCCGGCTGTGCGTTCTCCGGAAATTTCGTCATTATGACGAAATTTTTAACTGCGCGGTCCGCGGGCTGGAGCTGTGCGGCGCATCCTTTCCGGGAGCTTCGCCGAGCACGGTGTTGAAATGGCGGGAACAACATAGTATAATAAGAGACGCAAAAAGCCGGGCGGGGCGCTCCGCCCCGCAGACGCGCTTCCCTTTGCGGACAAGCCCCTGCGGCATGATTCCCGCTTTTCCGGCGCCGGAGGCTGTTCCTTCGCCCCGCCCGTTCCGGATACAGGGATGCTTTCACCCCTTCGGCCCGCCTCCGCGTCTGCACCGCGGGGCTCTGAAACGCCCCGGGAAAAACCAAAAATAGAGAGGAAAGAATAAAACATAAACGCTGCTCTGAACAGGAGCGAAAGGAGGAAACATGGAAAACTTCGACTATCCCATGACCGCGCGCATCCTGGGCCTCAAGGAAAAGCGCAAGCGCATCAACAAGGACATGCGTCTGGACTTTGAGCGCAACCGCATCCTCACGGAGTACTACCAGACCCA
>JAEEGI010024003.1_pt1 | contig 11926 bp, 4 predicted proteins | sample 8958751 | NCBI WGS metagenome assembly JAEEGI01 (sample SAMN16246545, study PRJNA631951) | gut metagenome | biome: gut microbiome; feature: rumen; material: KS-attached | host: Bos | place: Iran: Karaj | collected 2018-10 | reverse complement strand
TGACTCCTTCTCAGCCATAGATAACCAGACCGATGCGGCCATCAGGGAATCCCTGGAGAAGCGCTTCGGTACAGCCACGATCATCATCATTTCCCACAGGATAACCACCCTTTCCAGGGCGGATCAGGTGGTGGTGCTTGACGGAGGCAGGATCATCGAACACGGTACGCCTGAGGAACTGAGACAGGCCGGCGGCATGTACCAGAAGATCTACGAGATCCAGCTTGGAATAAGGGGAGAGGAGGTGCGTGCCGATGGATAAGAAAGACACCAGAGAAAAGATCGCACTGACCTTCTTCGGAATACCCAGGCTCATACCTTTTGCGAAAAAATACAAGAAGTCCATTGCTGGCCTGGTCATCGCCCAGGTCTTCACCAGCGTCTCCGACGTTCTGAGACCTGTGCTCCAGAAGTTCGCCCTGGACCATTTCGTGAGGGAGGGGACCCTTCAGGGGATCTTCCCCTTCGCCCTGGTGTACGCGCTTCTCATAGTGGCCACTGCACTGGTCAGCTACTTCGGCGTCAAGGGCTGCCTCGCCACCGAGGTGAGACTGGACAGAGACATGAGAGACAAGGCCTTCAGGCACCTGCAGGAACTGTCCTTCGACTACTATAACCAGAACAGCGTGGGTTACATCCACGCCAGAGTCATGAGCGACACCTCCAGGATCGGCGAACTGATAACCTGGCAGCTCTTCGACGGGACCTACTTCGCACTGTTCGTAATAGGCGCCGCCGTGGTCATGCTGGGTATCGACGTGAAGCTGACCGGACTGGTGTTCCTGGTGGTACCCGTGATCGTGGTGCTTTTCTCCTTCTTCCAGAAGAGGCTTTTCACTCTTCACCATGAGATCAGAGAGATCAACTCCAACATCACAGGAAACCTCAACGAGGGCATCGTGGGAGCCAAGACCATCAAGTCACTGGCCATAGAGGAAAAGACCGATTCCGAGTTCATGGAGGAGACCTCCCACATGAAGCGCAAGGTGCTTCAGTCCGCCAGGACCTACGGCGCATTCTCCATGATCACCAACCTGGCGTCATCCTGCGCCCTGGCGCTGGTGCTCTGGAAGGGCGGCATCCTGGCATACGATCAGGTGGGTACCTTCTCACTGTTCATGAGCTACGCTCAGGACCTGATGGAGCCCGTGAGATGGCTGGTGGAAGTGCTTTCACTTCTGGTCCAGGCCCAGGTCAACATCGGCAGATTCACCGACCTTCTGGCCAAGAAGCCTACGGTTACCGACTCGGACGAGGTCGTTGCAAGATACGGCGACGCCTTTGAGCCCAGGAAAGAGAACTGGGAGGACATCAGGGGCGACATCGAGTTCAAAGACGTGGACTTCAAATACCCCGACGGCGACGAATACATACTGGAGAATTTCAATCTCAAAATACCCTTCGGCACCAACGTGGCCATCGTAGGAGAGACCGGCGCAGGCAAGTCTACACTGGCAAACCTGATATGCCGCTTCTACGAGCCCACCAGGGGCGAACTTCTCATAGACGGAAGAGACGCCAGGGAGAGATCCCAGCTTTGGCTCCACTCTGCCCTTGGATACGTGCTTCAGTCACCCTATCTTTTCTCGGGGACCATCAGAGAGAACCTGGTCTACGGCAGACCGGATGCCACCGAAGAGGAGATCGAAAGGGCGGTCAGACTGGTGTCCCTGGACGGTGTAATAAGCAAGCTGGATAACGGCCTGGACACCAAGGTGGGCGAGGGCGGAGACCTGCTGTCCACAGGAGAGAAGCAGCTCATATCTTTTGCGCGGGCCATAATCAAGGAACCCAAGATCGTGGTGCTGGACGAGGCCACAGCTTCCGTGGACACGCTGACTGAGCAAAAGATCCAGTCCGCCATAAACGAGGTCATCAAGGGACGCACCTCCATAGTGATCGCCCACAGACTTTCCACAGTGAAGGACGCGGACATCATACTGGTGGTGGACGACGGCAGGATCATCGAGCAGGGCAGGCACGAGGAACTCCTGGCAGCAAGAGGACACTACTACAACCTCTGGATGAAGCAGTACGAGGACACCGCCATTTCCGAGGCGTGGGAGAAGAGAAAACAGTGAAGAACTACATTGTAATGGATCTGGAGTTCAACTATCCGGCCACCAGATTCAGAAGCGAGCAAAACGGCATAAGGCTCACCCAGGAGATCATCCAGATCGGCGCGGTAAAGCTGAACGAAGGACTGGAGCAGACCGACAGCTTCTGCGCCTTCGTGAAGCCCACAGCCTATCCCAAGATGAACAGGGACGTCCAGGAACTGACAGAGATCACCACCGAGATGATACACTCCGGGAAACCCTTCCCCGAGACGGTGGAGGACTTCCTTAAGTGGTGCGGCGAAGACCCGGTGTTCATCACCTGGAGCGATAACGACATCATCTCCCTGGAGGACAATATGCTCTACCACGGCATGGAGATAGGGGATCTGCCGCGCTGCTTCGATATCCAGCTGATGTTCGACGACCAGGTAACCCAGGAGGGGAGAGACTTCGCCCTGAGCTACGCCATGTGGAACATGGACATCAAGCCGGCCCCGTCCCACGACGCGCTGAACGACGCCATCAACACGGCGGAGGTCATGCGGAGGCTGGACCTGTCGGAAGGCCTCGAAGGATACGAGGTATGAAAGAATATGAAGACCTGCGGGCTGCCGCAGGTCTTTTTGCGTGACTGAATATATGGGACAGTATACAAACCAAAAACTGTATGGTAAAATCAAACAATAACAGCTGTATATATTTTGTACAGATACATAACTGTACAGGAGGTATCATCTATGAAAAAATTCAATCACGTTATCGTAAGGCGTCCCTGCAGAGCAATGATCGACGGCATCACCTCGGCACCCGAGCTGGGCAAGTCCGACTACGAGAAAGCTCTGAGGCAGCATGATGACTACATTTCCGCTCTTTCGAGATGCGGAGTGGATATCACCATACTTCCGCCTGACGAGAGATATCCCGATTCCTGCTTCGTGGAGGACCCGGCTCTCATCACCAGGGAATGCGCGATCATCACCAATCCGGGCGCACCTTCCAGAAACGGCGAGAAGTACGAGATCATAGACGCCATCAGGAAGTTTTTCCCTGAGGACAGGATCGAGCACATCGTGGAGCCCGGCACCCTTGAAGGCGGCGACGTAATGATGGTGGACGACCACTTCTATGTGGGAAGATCCGCCAGGACCAACGCAGAGGGCATCCGCCAGCTCACAGAGATCCTCGCCAAGTACGGCATGACCTGCTCCGAGGTGCCTCTGGAAAAGGTGCTTCACCTGAAGACGGGCGTCAACTACCTTGAGAACAACAAGATGCTGGTGGCCGGCGAATTCGTGACCAAGCCGGATTTCGAGAAATACGAGAAGTTCGAGATCCCGGAGAGCGAAGCCTATGCCGCGAACTGCATCTGGGTCAACGACACCGTCATAGTTCCCGAGGGTTATCCCCACGTCCTGGAGGCTGTCAAGTCCATGGGATACAAGGTGCTCACCGTCGACACGTCAGAGTACAGGAAACTGGACGGCGGTCTTTCCTGCCTGTCCCTGCGCTTCTAGGCCGGTATCGCTTAAGATGAGCCGCGGGCATAAGCGGCTTGAATCATTACAAGTGAGGTAAATATGGATAAAGAAAAAGATCTGGGCATAGGTAAACTGACGTTGTTCGCAGTCAGTACCACCCTTGCCAGCGGAGTGTTCAGCCTTGCGGGAGACTTTGCCGCAGGCGGAGCCCACACGCTGGCCGTACTAATCGGCTGGGCGATCTGCGGTTTCGGAATGCTGGGCCTGGCCATAAGCTTTTACAGACTGTCCGTTGTGAAACCCGAGCTTTCCAGCGGTATCTACAACTACGCCAAGACCGGTTTCGGTGACTACATCGGATTCATCAACGGCTGGGGCTACCTGATCAGCGCGATCCTCTGCCCCGTATCCTACGTGGCCCTGATGTTCGCCACTCTCGGTAACTTCTTCGACATCTTCGGAGACGGCAACAATCTGGTATCCATCCTGGTGGGTTCAGTCTACATGTGGTTCCTGGTGTTCCTGGTCTACAGAGGTGTGAATCAGGCCGTAGGCATCAATGCGGTGGTGGTCATCGCCAAGCTGGTACCCATAGTCTTCTCAGTGATCGCCATTATTTTGCTGGGAGCCTTCAAGTGGGACATCTTCGTTGAAAACTTCGCGGGAGCCCCGGACAGCGCGCCCCTCATGGATCAGGTCATGAGCACCGTTACCACCACGGTATGGACGTTCATCGGCATCGAGGGCGCGGTGGTGCTCTCCGCCCGTGCCAAGAACACAAAGGTGGCAGGACAGGCCACCATCTACTCCTTCCTGAGCCTTCTGGTACTCTACATCGTGATCTCCGTGCTCAGCATGGGAGTCATGAGCCAGGAAGAACTGGCTGCTCTGGGCAATCCTCCCATGGCAGGCATCATGGAGGCAGTGGTAGGCCCCTGGGGCGGAACTCTGGTGAACTGTGCAGTCATCCTTTCGGTGGGAGGCGCCATGCTTTCATACATCATCCTCTGCACTGACAGCGCATACCAGCCCGCACAGAGCGGACTGTTCCCCAAGTTCCTGACCAAGCTCAACAAATACAACGCACCGTCCTGGTCAGTACTGCTTACAGGCATCATCCTGCAGTTCTTCATCATCATGCTTTATGTGAATGAGAGCTCCTACCAGACCCTGTACGCTGTATCCACATCCACCATCATGTTCCCCTACTTCTTCTCAGCTCTGTACTATCTGAAGCTGGTCATCCAGGGACATGGATGCGACAACGGAGCAGGCGGCAAGTTCGGTGCATGGTTCGCAGCCATCGTGGGCACGGTCTACGGAATCTGGCTGCTGTACGCATCCGGATGGCAGTACATCCTCATCACCACACTCTGCTACGCGCCGGGCACCATCCTCTACTGGTGGGCCAAGAAGGAGCGCAAGGAAAAGATCTTCGGACAGAGGGTGGATCTCGTGGCATTCCTGCTGGTCATGGTGGTATTCGTGATATCCATCGCCATGCTGGCAACAGGCGCGATCCAGCCATTCTAAGCAACATATCGTCAGGGAAATCAGATTATCGTTTTAAACCGGCCCCACAATTCTGTGGGGTCGATTTTTTGATAAAAAACAAAGCCTTTTTTATTGCTTTAATACACTAAAGGTAGTATAATGTAATAGAGTGTATATACAACATACTGTCAATGCTGTATATGTGCTGCAGATCCTGTCAAATCTGCGGCTGGCTGAATAAATTCAAAGAGGGATGACTATGAAGATTTTTAAGCGAGGATTGATACTGCTCGTGGCAGTAGCAATGATTTTTAGTATGATCCCGAGCACGTCTTTTGCGTGGGCGGATACTGAAAATCCAACGGGTACCGGTGACGAAAGTTCATCGGTTTTTGACGTTTCAGGGGAAAATGAAACGGAAGAAGTTGTTGACAATGGAGGACCCACCGTCGCGGACAACAGAGGTGCTGCAGACGGAGACGGTGATGTTGCAGGTGAGGGTTTGGACAAGAGTCCTGCAGACGACATCTCCGGCTTTACGGTAGAACTTTGGAGAGGTGCGGATCCCGATTCAACCTCACGCCCTGTCCCGGATGAATACGGCAACTATGTTTGGACGCCTGAATCCGCAGGGGCGGGACATAAATTCACCTACAGAGTAACATTCCAGATCAATGCGGGTTCTTCCAGAGTGTATAACCCCGGTGAGATTAAGATCTCAGTACCGACCAGTATCTTAAAGCATATGGTACTGGATGAGAACGACGGTGTTACCGGAGAAAGAGTACTTGACACCGGGGAGACGTTCAGTACAATTCTTGAACCATATGATTCATCTACCCAGACATTCGGCTACTATTTGAGTGACGATGGCAAACAATTCATCGTCTCCAACAGCAAACCGACGAGCACGAGCAGCAGCAGTCAGGTGTTTTCTTTTGACATCAGTTATGTTACGACGCATCCCACATTTGATTACATGGATTATGATCACACGAATCTTACATCCTGCGCGTCGGATACGGTGCCCGCGATCTTGTATGTAGACGATGAACCACTGCTCAATGCCACGGGACCGGCAGTATACATAGATACTTCAGCCAAACTGATTGAGGATAAGAACTTACAATCCAGTGATATATATAACCACAATACAGATGGTCAAGGAAACTATGTGAGCCAGATGGGAAGCCGTAAGATCGTTGACGATAGATATGGCGCAGATGGTTACTACTATATGCGCTTCCTGATCATACTCACACTCCAGCAGCCTGTGACACAGCGCTACAGTGTTGATATTACAGATACTATAACGGATCTGTCGAACAGTGGATTTGAACCCATAGGATATTATTACAATGATAGCAAAACTGCACCCGGCAACGATCAGTATATTCCGATAACGAGTTATGATACCGTAAATAATACAAAGATTGTCAGAGATCTTAAGCTTGAAAACATAACTTCGGATATGGTTTACTGCTATATTCTCACGAGGGTTCCTATTCCTTCGGGAAACAATGGCACGATAAAATTGTCAAACAAGGAGACAACCACCGTTTCTCCGGCTTGCGGAGTGGATGACGACGATGTGCGCACATGCAACTGGGGGCCATGGTCAATGTCCTTCCATGTAACAGAGCCTACCGGCAGTTATATGATATACAAGTTTGGAAATGATAACTGGCAGACGAAAGCCCATAGGGATCTTTACGGCTTGGGTGACTCATATTTCCCGAAATATGAATATGCCTCATATATGTTGGAGGAGTTTAAAGCAGGGGAAATGGAAAAACTAAGCGGATTCGCTTACTGGATCCACTGGTACGGCACAGGTTGGAAGCATACTACGGGCACAGGTACTTACAGGACCACCGCAAATGGAGGAGTACCTGCAGACCAATATGGAAAATACGACCTCAGATGGGAACTGACCGACAATGAGGTCCAGCTTGAAGGACAGAAACTGAATCCTGAAGATTACTGTGTTGACAGACTGACAGTAAAATTTCCCGCGTCTCATGACAGAGTTTGGAGCGCTGAGAACAACAAATGGGTCATGGGAGAGTCCATTAACTATTCCAACGACAAACCCTGGCTGGTATATGCCCAGTTCAACGGAGAGTCAGAGTGGCATCAGGTAGCTGAACTGCAATTTAACGGATATAGGTTTGGCGATAATGGCACAAATCCCTATACTGATCCGGAGGTCATCTCACAGGATGAAAGCAAGGTTGAAGCCGCGAATGGCTTAAATGGTGTAATCAATAACAATTATGACGACGTTGTCTTAAATGAAACGGGCTCGTACACCGCGGGATTTGTGATCAAGTTTAAAGATGGTGTCCACTGCACAGGATTTAAGATCGTAAGTGAAAATCACCATTATCAGCATTATGCGGAAACTGCAGTGAATCTGTCACTATACAACACTCTGCATGTCCAGTCGCTTATTGAGGGCAAGTTGGATATCCACTTGAAGAATATAAGCGATATGACGGTCTACAAGTGGGATGTGGCGAATTCGAAGTATTATGATTATCCGGCGTTCAGGTTCAGCGGAGCAACAGCTGAAGAGAGAGCAGCAGGAATCACCATAGACGGAGCTTCCGCCCAGGATCAGGTAGACCGCGTGGCTACAGACATAGCTACCGGCACGGTACGTTCATTGGAGCAGTCCAAATATTTCCTTGAAGGAACCAATCTTAGTGGCCCCCAGAGTTATAAGGCGAAATGGCTTATAACTGCTCGTGAATATTCCACTGGAGGCGAAAGAACAGGACTCTACTACAAAGACGCGGGATATGTTCAGCAGCAATCGGGAACATTTTATGAAGTTTTGCCCAGAGGTACGCAAGTAGATCTGAACTCATTGAGGGTCTATAACGGCTCTGTGAGTCAGTCTACAAGTTTCCTCAGAATTGAAGATATACTTAATGCCACAACCGCCACAAATACTCAAGCGGGGCAGATACCCAGGAACCATTATACAACAGAGACCTATCAGGATCCGGATACAGGTCTGACGGTCTTAAAAATAGTAATCAGCCAAAAGAGTTTATCCAAGAAATGTTACGTGTACTATACAACTGGTTCCGGCCAACAATCTAGTGTAGGTTTAGAAATGGGCTATTCTCTGGTCTTTGACACGTATACGCCTTGGGGAAGCTTTGCAGATTATGGCTACGATCTGACCAACGTGAGCGCATATGAAACGGGTAATGAAGATTTTATTCGTGTTAACGCCTATCCGGATAATCCGGCAAACAGTCCGGTCATAAGAGATAATCTGACCGTGGAGGACAGCCAGTATGACATCGGTACCAGTTATAAAGATAAGATCGTCAATGCCCTTACAGACCTTGACCCGGACAGCAATGAAAACCGCTTCTGCTATGCTTATGCCCAGACTTCGACAAGCCTGGAGGAGTACTCTGAGAGTGGTGTCAGGAAGTTTGTAAGGGCCGAGAACGAAGGATTGTTCAGCGAACACACTACGATCGGAAAAAGCGGCAAATATATCTATAAGCTGAATTACACTGCGCCCGGGAATCTTGAGGTCAGCAATCTTGTCCTCTACGACCATATTGAAGGAAATGATAGAGAACCGCAAGATCCCGAATGGAAGGGAAAGCTTCTGGATATAGATTTGACAGAGATCATAGTACGCTGCAATGAAATGGGCATAGCGCCGCCCAAGGTATACATCAGCACTCAGGAAATCGACATGAGCAGCTATAATGTGGATAATATGCCGAATCTGAGTGACAGCATGTGGACATTGGTTCAGGATGACACCGATCTCAGTACTGCACGTTCTTTGGCGGTTGATTTCGGAGAATATGTTTTAAGCCCGGGGCAATCGGTAAATGTATTCCTGACTATGGAAGGCCCAGACAGGAATGATTCCGGAAACAAGATCACCTCCACATGGAACAATGTTTTCGCTTCGGGGATCCAGGGTACATCGCAGGTATTTTATGCTCAAGGCAACAATACTCAGGTGGATCTTCATATCACAGGGTATCTTGCCATCAGGAAGTGGGATGACCTGAATCAACAAAGGATAGGGGTAAAGTTCACTTTAACAGGCACGGACTTATCCGGAGATCCGGTCGAATTGGAAGGCGAGACTGGTCCGTACACAGATGCAGCAGGAACTGCATATTCGAACTTCTTGTTATTCTCTAACTTGGAGATCAGTGGCGAAAACGGATACACCTTGACAGAGATCACGCCTGATGGTTTCATTTCAGAACCCTCCACGTGGAATGTGGTGGTGAATCCCGACGGAAGTGTAACCGTTACGGGAGATAATATCACACCTTATCAGGCAACCAATCCGAAGGATGGGGTAGATGTATACTACTACATTTATAACCATAAGTTGCTGCGTGGAAGAATAGAGATCCCTGTAAGTAAGGAGTTCAGCGGGCGTGAATGGAACGGTACCGATGAGTTCCACTTTGAACTGACTCCTGTGTCCGGTGCCCCGCTTCGTATTGAGGAAACAGATACGAGCGGTAACGTGAGCCTGGTAGATAAGACCAAGCTGGAGGTCACCATTAACAAGGATACGCCGAATTTCATGGCCGCGTTTGATGAGATGGTCTTCACTCAGGATGATATGAACCACAACTCTAATGGCTCCGTGATTTTCAACTCCAATAAATACTATGTGTATCGGATAACTGAAGTGACGTCGGAGGATGAGAACGGCATCACTTACAGCAGAGCGACAGTATATGCAAGGGTAACTCTAAGAGCAGATTCGCGGGACTACAATACTGCGGACGGTACTAACGGAATAACAGCCACTGTAAGATTCTACAGCAACTCTGCTTGCACTATTCCGCTTGACGAAGCTTCCTTTGTCAACACATACGACGCAAGAGGTGAGAAAGAGATACCGGTAGTCAAGGTTTTGAGCAATTTGGCCGGAGATCCCTACGAATGGGGAGACGACTACAAGTTTGTATTCGATATCGAGGCTTCGGAAAATGCAGATGATACTGTAGCAGGAACAAATTATGAATTTACTGTAAAAACTGAGGACAAAGTTCCTGACCCGGCGGAGGTTACAATTCTCAAGACTACAACCGACCACAAGGCAGTCTTTGGAAAAATGACCTTCACCATGGATGACCTGGCATACCAGGCAGGAGACGTTACGAAGTACGCCAAGACGAGAACATTCCTGTTCACCGTCTACGAGAACCTTTCAAAGTCTACCGATGAAGATTTCATAGAGTACGACAGTACCCCGAGAGAAGTCAGCGTGACCATCACTGACAATGAGAAGGGCACAATAGTGGTTACGGCTCAATCCCTGAAAGAAGGTCAGACTGCCGCGGAAACCGTTACGGACGATTCGCCTATTACTTTCACAAACGTTGTAAAGGATACCGATCTTAAGATCCTGAAGTATACGTTGGATGAAAATGGTGAAGAAAAAGTCCTTGCCGACGCAGAGTTCACGTTGACATGGGAGGATGCGGAAGGAACCGCTCAGACATTAACTGCAACTACCGGAGCGGATGGTATCGCAGTATTCGAGCATCTTCTCGATGGAAGCTACACGCTGGAAGAGACCGAAACTCCGGAAGGATATCTTGATCAGGATTATACATGGTCTGTAGAAATAGACGGAGGAGAAGTTACCGTTAAACAGGGATCTTCCTCTTTGGTCGAAGGTGTAGATTATACCTACGAGAACCGGGTAATCACGCTTAAGATCAGGAACACTGAAAAGACTCAGCTTTCCGTCATAAAGGCATGGAAGAATGCTGACGGATCTACGACTGCACCTGAAGGAGGAAAGGTCACATTCACCCTTCTTGCAGACGGTACAGCGACCAACTACACCGTTGAACTCGACGGAACTGCTGATACTGCTATCACGGGAGCAGGCGGATACGAGAGTGAAGCCTGGAAAGCCACATTCATCAACCTTCCCAAGTACAAGGTTGTGGATGGTAAGAGCGTTGAGATCGAGTACACTGTAGTAGAAACAGGCGAATGGCCGGGATATATTGTTAGCTATCCCAATGCAACTGTTGCATATGCCGTAGACGGTGAGACAATCACCAATACGCAGGAAAAGACGGAACTGTCAGTGATCAAAGCTTGGCTGAACGCAGACGGAACAACTACTGCACCCGACGGAGCAAAAGTTACATTCACCCTTCTTGCAGACGGCACGGCAACCAGATACACAGTAGAGCTTGACGGAACTGCAGAGACCACTGTCCCGACTGTAACGGGCGGGTACGAGAGCGAAGCCTGGAAGGCAACGTTCGTGAACCTTCCCAAGTATAAGGTCGTAAACGGCGCAGAAGTTGAGATCGAATACACTGTTCAGGAGACCGGCACATGGGCAGGATACATAGTGATCTATGAAGGTGAAAATGCAGTAAGCGCCATCGCCAACGGAGTGATCACTAACAAAGAGGTGCCCACCGGACTCAATGTGACCAAGGCCTGGAAGAATGCTGACGGCTCCACAACCGCACCTGAGGGAGGAAAAGTCACATTCACACTTTACGCAGACGGCACAGCAACCAATTACACAGTAGAGCTTGACGGAACAGCAGATACAGCCATCACGGGAACGGGCGGATACGAGAGCGCAGCATGGCAGGCAACCTTCGTTAACCTTCCCAAGTTCAATGGCGAAGATGAGATCGTTTACACCGTGACCGAGACAGGTACATGGCCCGGATACATCGTAAGCTATGGTGACGGAACTACCGCAACCTATGCAGTAGATGGCGGAACCATCACAAACACTCAGGTACCCACTGAACTCTCAGTGACCAAGGCCTGGAAGAACGCTGACGGAACAACAACTCCACCTGAGGGAGGAAAGGTAACATTCACCCTTCTTGCTGACGG
>JAEEGI010023999.1_pt1 | contig 11928 bp, 6 predicted proteins | sample 8958751 | NCBI WGS metagenome assembly JAEEGI01 (sample SAMN16246545, study PRJNA631951) | gut metagenome | biome: gut microbiome; feature: rumen; material: KS-attached | host: Bos | place: Iran: Karaj | collected 2018-10 | reverse complement strand
TGGACATCAGATACTGTCCATATACCTTGCGGCTTCCTCATATGTAAGCCCGGTAACGCGGGCTAACTGGTTGACGTTTGCAGAAAAACGGTATCGGATCTGGCGGAGCAGCTCGACCAGCTGATCTTCATTTAAAGATTGCGGTCCGGGTTTCTGGAAAAGTGACTTGCAGAGATCCGGGAGTGCCGTCATGATGGTCTGGTCTGAAAAGGCGGGCAGGTTCTTTTCTCCCATCTCGAGCCTTTGCTTGGCCTTGGAGGAATTCTGAAGGAAATAGTTCAGTCTTTTAGGAGTATGGAAAATATCTTCGACGAAGTCTTTGCTCACATAAGACTCGGGGATAATGAAGCCTTGGTCGTTGATTTTCCATAACTCAGGCAGATCGGCTTTAGTGTGCAGGAGCCGGAATCGCTCACGTGCGGAGAAGTCCTTCAGGTGCCTGCCGACCGGGCTCGACTGTGAGAAAAAGGTTCCGCCGGTGCCCCAAGGGTACTCGGTTGGATGGATGCAGATGTTGGCGGCAACACAGTTCATCTGGACATAGGCAATTGCCTTCTCCAGGGCTTCACAATCAATGAGAAGAGGGCGGATATCCACATCGTTCTCACGGAGATGCTCGCGATAACCGTACTTTTTCCAAAGGAAACGAGAATATTCCCCTTTGTATCCGTTTACAAAATATTTTGCCTGCGCGAGACTTCCTTCCACCACAAAATGCACGTGGTTGGACATAAGTATGAAGGCGAGCATATTGATGCCCGCTTTGAAAGTCTGCACGGCGACGTAATTCATCCCGACGCAAAAGTCTTCTGAATCCTTGAAGAGGAGACTGTCCTCCAGATGTTCTGTTGAAATAAGCCAGAATTCCATATCAAATCCTCCACTATCATTCTCCAACCAGGAATTGGCAGCAGATGTTTCTTCAAAGTTATCGATATGTTTTTTTGATTCCAAAACATACTTTTCGACGAAAGTGCTCCCGCCGTCCTGATTTTCGGGACGACGGGAGCGTTTTACCCCCATTTTCGCTCCTGCCGTCCGGGTTTTGGGGACGGTAGGAGCACTTGTGTTCGAAATGTCAGGGGGTAGCAAGAGTGGAAAGTGTAAAGCAGAAAGTGTAAAGTTGACTGTAAACTTTACACTTTCTGGAAGGTTCTCTGGATGGAAAACTCCTGTATGTCAAATAGTTGGGAAATGTGGCACGGGTGGTGCTCTTCAGTCGGGCAAGAATCAAAGTGTAAAACACAATGGATAAGATCATCGAAAAGAAAACAGGCTGGCGTGTGGCGTTTACCAAGAAGGCTCTGCCCTGGTGGCTGGGAGCACTGTTGCTGGCATTCATAGTATATCTGATAGCACGGCCCAATGCAAAGACCCTGAGGGTGGATAAGGACACCGTCACAATCTCCAACGCCGTGATGGGCGAGTTCAACGACTACATCCGCATCAGCGGCCGGGTGCAGCCGATGACCACCGTTCAGCTGAGCCCGCAGGAGGGCGGCATCGTGGAGAAGATCCTCATCGAAGAGGGTTCGCCCGTGAAGGCGGGGGATGCCATCCTCATCCTGAACAACGACAACCTTGACCTGCAGATCCTGAACTCCGAGGCTGAGCTGGCCGAGAAGGAGAACATCCTCCGCAACACCCAGATCCAGATGGAGCAGCAGAAGCTGGACGTGCGCCAGAACGAGCTGGAGTACGGCACGCAAGTCGACCGTATGCGTCGTGCCTACGAGCAGCAGAAAGCCCTCTATGACGAAAAGCTCATCGCAAAGGAAGACTACCTGAAGGCTGAGGAGGACTACAGGCTTGCCAGCCAGAAATATGAACTGATCCGCGAACGCTCAAGGCAGGACAGCCTCTACCGCGGCACGCAGATCGACCGTATGGAAGAAAGTCTCGACAATATGCTGCTCAATATGCAGATGATCCGCAAGCGCAAGGGCAACCTTATCGTGAAGGCGCCCATCGACGGCGAACTCGGCCTGCTTGACGTCGTACTCGGCCAGAGCATAGCCAGCGGCACAAAGATCGGCCAGGTCAACTCAGTCGGAACATATAAGGTGGAAGCACAGATCGACGAGCATTACATCGACCGCGTAGTCGCAGGCCTCGAAGCTACTTTCGAGCGCCAGGGCGAGACATATGCCACCAGCATCCGCAAGGTCTATCCTGAGGTGCGCGACGGCAAGTTCCAGGCTGACTTCAAGTTCGAGGGCCAGCAGCCCGACAACATCCGCGCCGGCCAGACCTACTACCTGAACCTCCAGCTTGGCCAGCCCGAAGAAGCTGTCATCATACCCCGCGGCACCTTCTACCAGAAGACCGGTGGAAAATGGATATATGTGGTTAACAAGGAGGGCACCAAAGCCGTCAAGAGAGAGATACGCATCGGCCGCCAGAACCCGCAGTACTATGAAGTTCTGGAAGGCCTGGAACCCGGCGAGAAGGTGATTACCTCCGGATATGAAACATATGGTGATTCAGATGTACTGGTATTCTAGGCGATGAAAAGTTTTTGGAATTTTCTTAAGAAGAACAAGCTCTACGGGGCCATCAACATCATGGGCCTCACGGTCTCGATGGCGTTCGTGCTCCTGCTGGCAGTATATGTCCAGCGTCAGTTGTCCACGGATTCTTTCCAGGAGAATGCCGACCGGATATTTGTCATTGCCAACGAGAACAACCTTACGATGGGATATTGGCTTGACAAGCATCTGAAAAACCAATTTCCGGAGATTGAGAAGGGATGCTGCGTCGCCAATATGTCTTCGGCCTCGCCATTCCATATTGACGGAGAAGGTGGAGTGGTTGTCCATGGCCGGATGATGTCGGCCGACAGCACTTTCTTCGACATTTTCAGCTATGAACTGGCGGCTGGCAACAAGGCCGACTGGCACCTTTCCTGGGACCGTTGTATGGTGAGCGAGGAATTCGCCAACGCCCATTTCGGGGACAAGGACCCTATAGGCAGACAGCTTTATTCCGAGGAAGGCGGCACCAACCTGACCGTCTGCGGCGTGATGAAGGACTTCGGCAACTCCATCCTCAAGACTCCGGATGTGCTGGTCCGCGGAGAGATGATGCCGAAGACCAATCCGGCCCACGATGAGTATATGAGCAATGCAGGAGGCGGCATTTGTTTCGTGATGACATACCCTGGCGCCGACCTTGCAGCAAAGAAAGGGGATCTGCTGAACTGGCTTGAAGAGAATTTCTGGGTATATAAGAGCAATCACGACCAAGTACGCATCATACCGCTGCGAGATTTGTATTTCCTGAATGAAGGCAACTCAGACTGGACCGAAACAGTTCAGATCGGTAACCGTGACTTCGTGAACCTGCTGCTGGCGATGTGCCTGCTTCTGCTGGCCTTCGCAGTGCTCAACTATATAAATATGACAACTGCACTGACTGGCTTCCGCGCAAAGGAGATGGCCACCCGCAGGCTTGTCGGTGCCGAAAAACGGGGCATTTTCCTGAAGGTCATTGCCGAGAGCACCATCATCTGCGGCATCTCGATGCTGCTGGCCATCCTGCTGGCAGAAGGGCTTGCTCCGCTGGCTTCCCGTCTTCTGGCATATCCGGTTTCCATTTTCAAGGCAGTGACTCCGGTTAATGTTTTGCTGGTGCTGGCCTTCATCGCTGTGCTCGGCATTTTGGCCGGCATCGTTCCCGCCTTGCTCATCCAGCGTGCCCAGCCCATCGAAATCGTCCGTGGAACGCTCCGGCTCAAGACGAAAACCGTCTATAGCAAAGTCATCATCGTCCTGCAGAATGTGGTTTCTGTCGTGATGCTGGTGAGCGCCCTGACGATGGGCCTCCAGATCCGGCATCTGATTACGGCCGACCTGGGATACAACACGAAAGACATACTTGTCATTGAAAATGACTTCGGACAAAGCGGCCAGCTCCGCCCGCTGCTGGACCGTCTGAGAGAAGAAACCTACGTGGAAGAGGTGGGACAGGGCAACGGCATTCCGCTGGAAGGAACGAATAACGTCACTATGGAAGTCGGCACCGGCAACTGGGTGTCGTTCCAACAGATCCAGGGAGACGACAAGTATTTCCAGATCCTGGGACTGAAGGAAAAACAGGACAACCACCAGCGAGCCTGGTGGCTGAACGAATACGCCTTCAAGCTGATAGGTATTGATGAGTCGGAAACGGAATATGTGACTTCGATGCAAGGCAGTTTGCCCATCGGCGGCGTTTACTACGATTTCAAGGTGCGTCCTCTCGAATCTGCCCAAAGCGCGGCAATGGTCTACAACTGGAAAGAAAGTCCGGACGACAATTTCCCCTGGGTGCTGGTGGTCAAGACCAACGGTGACAAGAATGCCGCCCGCAAGAAAGTTGAGGCCATTGTGGAAGAAGTGTTCCCCGGCAGAATGTTCGTGGGGGCATATATCGAGGAGATGATAGAAGAAGGCTTCAAGAACGAAAGCCGCGTGCTGAACATCGTGCTCATCTTCACGCTGCTGTCCATTCTGGTCAGCGCGCTGGGTCTCTTCGCGATGAGTTCATACTATATGCAGCAGGAAATCCGTAGCGTGTCGGTAAAGAAGGTCTTCGGCGCCGAGTATTCAGGCGTGCTGAAGGATCTGGTGCTGGCGTTTATGAAGATGGTGGGCATCGCCTTCGTCATCGGAGTTCCGGTCGCCTGGTTCATTATGAACCGCTGGCTCTCGGGCTACAGCCACCGTATCGACCTTCACTGGTGGGTTTTCGTCCTCGCCGGCCTTGCAGTGGCAGTGATTGCGGCTGTTTCCGTCCTCTACCAGAGCATAAAAACCGCCCAGACCAATCCCGCCGAGGCATTGAAGAAAGAATAGAATAAACAATAAAACATATAACAATGATTAAAGTATCAAACCTCAGTAAAATTTTCCGCACGGAAGAAATCGAGACCACAGCTCTCAACGGTGTTTCATTTGAAATCAAGGACGGCGAATTCGTCGCCATTATGGGCCCTTCCGGTTGCGGCAAGTCAACGCTGCTGAACATCCTGGGCCTGCTGGACAACCCCACCAGCGGCAGCTACGAACTGCTGGGCACCGAAGTCGGCGGCCTGAAGGAGAAGGAACGCACAAAGTTCCGCAAGGGCAACATCGGCTTCGTGTTCCAGAGCTTCAACCTGATTGACGAACTCAATGTTTATGAGAACATCGAGCTCCCGCTTCGCTATCTGAACATCAGCGCCAGCGAGCGCAAGGCCAAAGTGACGGAAATTATGAAGCGTATGGCCATCAGTCATCGTGCCAACCACTTCCCGCAGCAGCTCTCCGGCGGTCAGCAGCAGCGCGTCGCCATCGCCCGCGCCGTCGTTGCAGGCCCGAAGCTGATCCTCGCGGATGAGCCCACCGGTAACCTCGACTCCAAGAACGGCAAGGAAGTGATGGACCTCCTGAAGGAGTTGAACCAGGAAGGCACTACCATCGTGATGGTGACCCACTCCCAGAAGGACGCCGCCTGCGCCCAGCGCACAATCGACCTCTTCGACGGCCAGATTGTCTCCGACGTGAAGAACGAACTGTAAGTGCGCCCGCCGTCCGGTATTTACGGACGGTAGGAGCACTAAAGAGCAGAAATGAGATCAAAAAGCGATATTCTAATCAAAGTCTTGTCCCTGGGCGTAGGGCTGGCCGTTGGCATCGTGCTCATTGCCAAGGTGTTCTTTGAGCTGAGTTATGACAGTTTCTACAAGGACATCGACCGGGTGTATACCATCAACACCTGGTATTCGCAGAACGGGGACGAGAATGATTATGGACAGGTGAGCGGTGCCGTGGCCGTCGGGTTTATGGAGGAGGTTCCCGGCGTCGAAGAAGGGACTCGTACCACTTATGTTTTCAATGGCGATATCTATCTGGACGAAGACGGAAACAAACTGCAAGCAACGCTCGTCTGTGCCGATACCTGTTTCTTCAAGGTCTTTGACCGGCCGATCCTCGCCGGTGACCCGGTGAAGGTGTTGGGAAAATGGGGCTCCGTGATGGTGAGCAGGAGCTTCGCTGAAAAAATGGGTGGGGTTCGGGAATGCATCGGTCAGCAGATCAGCAACAGAGATGCCGCCGATCTGAAGTTTACCATCGAAGGCGTCTTCGAGGACTTCCCGGATAATGGCACATTGGATTATGATATCCTGTTGTCAATGGCAACCTACGGTGAGTGGAGTCCCAACAACTGGCTGGGGAACGACCGCTACAGGGGTTATGTGAAACTGGCGCCCGGCATCGACCCGAACACTCTCACGGATGGGATCCGGAAGATGCAGGAGGCGCACCAGTCGCTGGAGGAACTTGAGGAGATAGGTCTGTCCCTGACGTATTACCTGAAGCCGTTCAACAAGTTGCACACGAGCAACCGGGAAGTTAAGACACAGGTCATCCTGCTTTCAATCGTCGCCGCGTTGTTGATCTTGATTTCTCTGCTGAACTATATCCTGATAGTTATCTCCTCGCTGGTCAAACGCTCCAAAGAAGTGGGTGTCCGGAAGTGCTATGGCGCTGAGGGCAGGCACATTTATGTTATGCTGACGAAGGAAGCATCTACTCATATCCTGCTGTCGCTTGCCCTTGCAGCCGTTATCTTCTTCGCTGGCCGGAGCATCGTGGAGAACCTGCTGGGCGTGCCGTTCCAGACGCTGCTGGTGCCCCGGAGCATCCTCGCTATCGGCCTTCTCATCCTGTTCGTGCTGGTCATATCGATCGTCGTTCCCGCCGAGCTGTACCAGCGGATTCCGGTCGATGCCGCGCTGAAGAACTATACAGAGAATTCCCGCCGGTGGAAGCTGGGACTGCTGGGTGTACAGGTCCTCATCAATGTGTTCCTGGTGGTGATGATGCTCATCATCGGCCATCAGTATCAGAAGATTTCCAACAGCAATCCTGGTTACGACTACGAGAATCTGTTCTATGTCGATATCTTTGGGGGAGACTATCAGGAACACGTCAGGGCGGTCCAGGCACTGGAAGGTCTTTCGGAAGTCACTGGCGTGGCCACCTGCTACAACCTGCCGTATCAGGGAGCCAGTGGAAACAATGTCCATATTCCGGATGACCAGCGCGAACTGTTCAACATCGCGGACCAGTATGACTGTTCCGACGGGTTCTTTGAACTGATGGGCATTCCCTTCATCGATGGCCGTGCGCCGAAGGGCGATCTAGAAATAGCCGTGGACGAGAAGTTCGTGGCCAGGATGGCGGATTTCACGGACTGGAGTGACGGCGCCGTGGGCAAACAGGTCTTCATTACTGAGCATGGTCCGGTGACGGAGGACGGGATTCCGTATTATTACACCATCACCGGCGTGTATAAGAATTATCTGATAGGGAACCTGCAAGGAGTCGATTTGCGCCCGAGCGTCATGTTCCCTGGCGAGATTGGAAAGGACTATATGCCGCATATCCTGTTCAAGGTGAATCCTGCGTCACTTCCGGCAGTACGCGTCGCACTGGAAAAGGCCCTGGAAGGCCGGGAGATTGAGATCATCTCTTATGAAGAACAGATGCGCGCTGCCTATGCGGACAGCAAGAAGATGCGCAATACTATGGCGCTGGGAGCCGTTTTCTCCCTGCTGATCGCCCTGCTCGGGCTCATCGGCTTCATCAGGGATGAAAGCCTCCGACGCGGCAAGGAGATGGCTGTCCGCAAGATCAATGGTGCAACAGACCGGGATATCCTGGGCACCTTCGCCAAAGACATTCTGGTGCTTTCGGCGGTGATGGCCGTCATCGCCTGCGTGGCCGCCTACTTCGTAGCCCACAAGTGGCTGGAGCAGTTTGCCGAAAAAGTATCCCTGAATCCTCTCTATTTCATCGGAGGTGCGGCTCTGGTGCTGCTGATTGTGCTGGGCGTGGTGGTGATGAACTGCCTTCGCATTGCCCGGGCCAATCCGGTGGAATCGCTAAAGAATGAGTAGTATGAAGAGTTATCTGAAATTCCTGTCCCGAAACAAGCTGTACACCGCCATCGAGGCGGTGGGGCTGGCGGTGAGCCTGGCGTTTGTGATTATCATCGGTTCGTATGTGTGGCAGCAATATGCGGTGACGAGGGAGAACCCGGATCGGGAGAGGATATATGTGCCCGGCATGCCGGATTTTCCGGCGTTGACATACGGTTTCCCGGATGTCATTGCGGATATACCCGAAATAGAGGCTGTGTCCAGACTTTGTGCCGTCCGGGTCTATCCTGTCATTCGGGGAGAGTCGGTAGAAGCTGAAAGTGCCGGCGTGGAACCGGCTTTCTTCGAGATTTGTCCGCTGTTTCGTTTTGTGGAAGGTTCCGCTGATGTGCTGTCTGCTCCCTCCAACGTTATCATTACAGCTTCATTCGCCAACAAACATAATCTTTCGGTGGGCGATCCCATTGAAATCAGTGAAAACAGTTATGTGGTCGGCGCCATTCTGGAGGACCTGAAGGGGACGGTTATAAAGCCTTATGAAATCTTCCGCAATGCCTCAGTTTACAAGGGCAACTGGCAATTGTTCGACAATTTCGGCAGTACGACCATTTTCATCAAGGCTCGTCCCGGGACAGACAGGAAAGAATTGTATGATAAACTGGAGGCCGTATGTAAAAAGGTCTATTCCAGCATATATGGTCAAAGTTTCTTCGGGAGCTTGGAACTGTCGCGCTACGATGAACTGTTCTTCGCGGAAACTGATGGTATATTCCGGCACGGAGACAAAGGAACGCTGAGGGTTCTGTCGCTGGTAGGACTGCTCCTGCTTCTGTCGGCCATCCTCAACTACGTCAACCTGTCCGTAGCACTCACGGGGAAGCGGGCTAAGGAGATGGCTGTAAGGCAATTGTCCGGGGCATCGAGGAGAGGAATTATCTGGAAATACGTGGCTGAGTCCATCGCGTTCACCGCGGTATGCTTCGCAGCCGGCCTCCTGCTGGCTGAAGCCTTCTGCCCGGCTATGAATGCGCTGCTCAACAATCCGGATGTTCCGATCCGTGTCATCTGGGCTCCGGGGTATTTGCTCTCGTACGTCACCATAATTTTGGTGGTCGGGGCTCTCTGCGGCATCTTCCCGGCGATGATGGCCGGCCGCTACAAGCCTGTCGATGTGATGAAGGGAGGTTACCGGCGCCGGAGCAAGATGGTGTTCAGCAAGGTTTTTATCGTGCTGCAGAACGCGCTGGCAGTTATCCTGATCGCCCTTGCCATCACGATGGAAGCCCAGATGAGCAAGACGCAGTCACGCCCGATGCATTGCGATATATCGGACAAATACTATCTGGTCATTTATTCCTATGACTACGACGACTCCTTCAAGAATGTACTAGAAACGCTTCCGGCTGTAAAGCGGGTGGGGAAGAGCAATGGTGTGCCCGGAAGCATCCGGGGAGGGCAGTACAGTACCACACGGGACGGACAGGATATTCTGTACAGGCTTATCCGGATGGACAGCACTGCTTTTGCGATGTTCCGGTTCGAGATACTTGAAGACTACCGCACCCCGCTGTTCAACAGCGTATGGTTCTCCGACGAAAGTTTTGCAGCAAGCGGCTTCGACAGCGAATACCACGAAATAGGGACGCTCTCCCAGCGTACGCAAGGCTGTAACCAGATGGCCGGCGTTTTCAAAGCGTTCCCGACCAATTCGGCCAATATTGGAGAGGACGATTATGCCATCATCTCCGTGATGCGGACCGAGGACATCTCTTCCAACAGTTGGGTGATTGAGACGACCGGGGACAGGAAAGAGGCTGCAAGACAGATTAATGATGCTTATGAAGCATATGCGAAAGAACATAATATTATTGAGACGGAAGCGTTCTGGGTCGATGAGCACATAGCCGAGGCATGGAAGCCCGCCCGCAACAATATGCGCCTTGTGGAAATCTTTATGATCCTGTCCATCCTGATTGCACTGCTTGGCTTGGTGGCAATGAGTACATATTATGCCGACGAGAAGTCCCGCGACATCGCAGTGAGGAAGGTTTTCGGCGGAACTGTTGACTCCGAGGCGAGGAGAACGATCCGGGACTATATGGTGCTTGTCGGCATCGCCTGCGTCATCGGCATTCCGGTAGCTGTCTATGCTGCCCAGGAATACCTCAAAGACTTCATTTACCGGCTCGAAGGTTACTGGTGGATATTCGTCGTGGCCGTGCTGCTCACCGGCATCATCGCTTTTGTCTCTGTCATCTGGCAGGTGCTCAAGGCCGCGAAGACCAATCCTGCGATTGAGCTGAAGAAAGAATAATGATATAATGATACTACGAAGCCTAAAGAGCCTTATCCGCCGGTATCCGGTGGCCGTAGTCCTGAACTTCACGGGACTGGTGGCGGCGCTGCTTGCCTTCGCCCTGATATTCCTGCAGGCGGATTATGAGCTGTCGTTCGACAAGTGCCATCCGACGGCCGACCGGGTTTTCCGGGCCGACAAGAAAGGCGATGAGACATTGTTCAGGAATATCCTTCCCAGAGGCTTTGCCGATGATATTATCGGCTCATCGGCCCACATCGAGGCGGGATGTACGTTTATGCCGTTCCTGGGTGAAATTTATTTCTCAGTGGCGGAGGACGGAAAAGATCCTGCCGGTTACAAGCGGGAACTGATCTTCGTGTCGGAGCGTTTCATCGATGTGTTCGGCATTAAGATGATAGAGGGTGATTCCCACGCGCTGGAAGGTCCCAATTCGGTGATTATTCCCCGGTCGCTGGCAGAGAACCTATTCCCTGGGGAGCGGGCGATTGGCAAATTGCTGAAGACGGATGCCAAATATATGGAGGTTCCCCGCGAAATCACTGTGATGGGCGTGTATGAAGACTTTCCGACTAACACGCAGCTCGGGAATGACCTGTACCTGACCGTCGGCGATGTCCAGAAAGGGAGTTACGGCGGGGCCAACTTCGTCTGCTATCTGCTGCTGGACGATGCCGGCAATGCGCAGGCTGTGGCCGATGAGTTCAACACCCATTTCGACTTTCCTCCGCAAGGAGACTGGCTTACGCCCATCGAGCTGGTGCCGCTTACCAGCATATACTTCCGGAACGAGGGTAATGTCTATAAGAGCGGCAGCCGTTCGCAGCTGCTTCTGCTCATTGCCATCGCCATCTTGATCCTGGGTATCGGCCTGATCAACTTCACCAATTTCTATGTGGCACTGACGCCTCTTCGCATCAGGAGCGTGAACCTGCAGAAGATCCTGGGGTCTTCGACTCGGAGGCTGCGTGCCCTGGTGGTGGCGGAGGCGGTGATATGGTGCATCTGCGCCTTTGTAGTGACCGCCCTGCTGCTGGGACCGGTTTCCGATGCGCTGCTGACCCGGGGCGTGCTGATGCAGTCCTTCTCCTTCGGCAAGCATTGGGGCCTGCTGCTGTTCGTCGGGACGGTCGCGGTGGCCACCGGTTTCATTGCCGGTATCTGGCCGGGCATCTATTCCACATCGGGCCAGCCGGCGATGATCCTGCGGGGCAACTATGGCCTGTCGGCCTCCGGAAAGAACCTCAGGACCATTCTGGTGGGCGTGCAGTTCGTTATTTCAACTGCGCTGCTCATCTTTGTGCTGTTCGTCCAGCGTCAGAGCAAGTTCATGCAGGAGTATCCCTGCGGCTACGACAAGAATAACCTGGCGGTGGTGAATATCGGTGGCGAGAACGGCCGGGAGAAGGCCGATTGGCTGCGGGAGAGGCTGTGCGCACTTCCGGAGGTGAAGGACGTGGCCTATGCGAACGATCTCATCGGCAGCTCGGATACTTATAGCACGCAGGGTGCGGATTTCGGTGAAGGAGAGGTTCTGATGAGCATGATATACTGCAGCTGGAACCTGCCGCAGGTGCTGGGGCTGGAGGTGCTTGAAGGCCGGGATTTCAACGAAGGCGAGTTCGGCCCTTACCTTTTGACATCGGATATGCTGTCGTATGGTGCCGATATAGACACAGGAGAAATGGATGGCGATGCTCCAATC
>JAEEGI010023998.1_pt1 | contig 11928 bp, 6 predicted proteins | sample 8958751 | NCBI WGS metagenome assembly JAEEGI01 (sample SAMN16246545, study PRJNA631951) | gut metagenome | biome: gut microbiome; feature: rumen; material: KS-attached | host: Bos | place: Iran: Karaj | collected 2018-10 | reverse complement strand
AGATACTGGTAGTAGACGACGAGCGGGCGATCCGCAATTCCCTGAAGGAAATCCTTTCAGACGAGGGTTATGAAGTAGATACCGCCGAAGATGGAGCCGCGGGCTTCACCCTGGCGGAGCGGGAACGCTACAACATCATATTCTGCGATATCAAGATGCCGGGCATGGACGGCATCGAATTCCTGGACAAGGTCATGGAGGCCGGGATGGACAGCGCCGTGGTGATGATCTCCGGCCACGGGGACATCGACACGGCCGTCGAGTGCATCAAGAAAGGCGCCTTCGATTTCATCCAGAAACCGCTCGACCTCAACCGAATCCTGATCACGATCAAGAACGCCACGGAGAAGGTTTCCCTCGTCAAAGAGACCCGCATCCTCAAGAAAAAAGTCTACGGACAAAGGATGGTCGGCGAATCCGAGGCGATCCGGAACATCCAGGACATGATCACCAAGGTTGCGGCCACGGACGCCCGCGTGCTGATCATGGGCCCCAACGGCTCCGGCAAGGAGTTGGTGGCCCGCAGCCTCCACGAGCAGAGCACCCGCAGCGCGATGCCTTACATCGAAGTCAACTGCGCGGCCATCCCCTCCGAACTGATTGAAAGCGAGCTTTTCGGTCACGAAAAAGGCTCCTTCACCTCCGCCATCAAACAGCACAAGGGCAAATTCGAGCAAGCCGACGGCGGCACGCTATTCCTGGACGAGATCGGCGACATGTCCCTCGCCGCCCAGGCCAAGGTGCTGCGCGTCCTGCAGGAGAAGAAGCTCTCCCGCGTGGGCAGCGACAAGGACATCGAGGTCAACGTGCGCGTGATCGCGGCGACCAACAAGGACCTCCGCGAAGAGATCGAAGCCAAACGCTTCCGCGAGGACCTGTACCACCGCCTGAGCGTCATCATCATCCGCGTCCCCTCCCTCGAGGAGCGCACTTCCGACATCCCGCTCCTGATCGACTATTTCGTCAAGCAGATCTGCACCGAGACCGGCATGCCCGAAAAAGTTTTTTCTCCCGAAGCGGTCGCCCTGCTCCAGGAGAAAAAATGGCCCGGCAATATCCGGGAACTCAAAAACGTCGTCGAGCGTCTCCTCATACTGGGAGATCCGACGGTGTCGGCTCAGAATGTGCGGGATTTTGTGACGCAATAACAGCCGGATCCAACTCTTATTCGCTCAAGGGAACCAGGCGATGGACCGTATTCATGATCCGGTCTTGGACATCCCGTGTCCAGCCGGACGGGAGCGCATATACCCGATGTGCCGTCGCCCCCTCATAACGCCCTTCGTCCCAGATGACAGGTGTCGGGATATAAGACATCACATCATTGGAATAACCCAAGACGAAGGCGTCGCTTCCATATTCGGACTTGATCAGAACCGCATAACCGGAAACCAGCTCGCCGCCCAGGGCGAACAGTCTCTGGTCTCCCAGTCGCCAAAACTCGACCGGATATAGGTAAGACTGGATAAAACGCCCGTTCTGCCTGTATTCTTCCACCATCCCCCTGGCCCAACGGGCCTGCCAATCCCTGCCTTCTCCGATTTGGGAGAGCTCTTCCAGAGACAGGGGAGGCGCAAGCGGGAGATCCACTTCCTGATATCTCATTTCCAGAAGGGGGCGCTGTACCGTCATTCCATCTTCCAGGGCTTGCTCCACGGCAGCCGCCAGTTCTTTTCCATACTGGACCGCAAATGAGAGTTTGAGGCGGGGAAGCGGATTCTGGTCAGCGCCGGCGCCTTGGCAGAAGAGTGCCGTCACACCCGGATGGTCCTTTTCGATCTGTTCCTGTGCATAGCCGGCATAGTCTCCGCCGATCAGATAGTCGGACAATACCGTATTGTGGCAGGCATAAGCGAAGAGAACCGCTTTCATCCGTCCGGACATGTCCTTTATCTGAATGACGGGTACGGAATAGTCGTGCGGCCCTTTCCGCTCCGTCATGGGAGTCAGCGTCGCAGCATTATTATTCCGCCGGTTGGTAGCGAAACGGGCGATCCCGTTCCCGGTCGAAAGTTGTGCCGGTTCCAGATCCTGAAGGGCGTCTCCGACCACTTTAATCAACTGTTCCTTCAGGAAACGGGTATATCCGTCCACCCTTGCCCAATCCTTCTCCTCCATCGGATAAATGTATCGCAAAGCACGGCCTATGACAGGTCCGCTGTGGGTATGGGATACATTCAGGATCAGCTGCTTCCGGGACAGACCGAACTTCTGTGACAGCTCATCCCGAAGCTCATTTGAGAAATCACCCGGGATACTTAACAAATCCATGGTGACGATGACGCCGACCCGTCCCAGACTGTCTTCCAAGGCCAAAGCCTTCGCCCAGATATCCTGTCGTACGCCCTCGGAAGGATGGTCCCGGAAAGCATATCCCGCCATCCAGACCGGTTCTTGGGGTGTAATGCAGACCCGTGCGCAACCCGCCTTCCAGCCGGATCGGGCCTGAACCGTCAACGCGGCTGAAGTCAGGATCAGCAAAAGGAGCAAAAACCGGTGACGGAAAAACCGTTGATTCAGACTGTCCATCAGTGTCGGGTTTCTTCCGGATTGTATTTTTTCACAATCTCGTCGGCATGCTTCCGTATCTTCTCTACGGCAGTGGCGATATCGTCCATGGCAGCATGGTCTGTCAACAACAGGTTCTGGGCGATCCAGACCGCCTCTTCGTTGCAAAGAAGGTCATTCTCGGGGCAGCGGTTGGCCTCCAGATAGGCCTCATAATCCAAGGTTGCGGAGTCATAAACGGCCCGGAACAGTCTCGATTCGAAAGCAGCCTTGATGAAGGGCTGGGTTTCCAAAGGAGCATATCCGGAACCGCAGGGAACCCCCTCTGCCCGCAGGCAACGGAGGAATAAGTCTCTGGGCATACCGGCGAATTCATCCTGGATGAAACGGAACGGATACAGGTGGAACACCGCTTTGTTGACTTTCGGGTATAACCGGATCGTCTCGATCCCCTTGATCCCTTTCAACTGGGTGGTCAGGTACTGCCCGTTTTCCCAGCGGAGACCGGCTTCCCGGACGGCATCTTCCATCTGAAGCAATCCGATGGCAGCCTGATACTCGGAGAAGCGCACTTTCGTACCGACCATGAATGCGCCGTTCAGGCTCCCCGCCTGTGTCCCGGTAGGAAGGCCCAGGTTGTGGTAGGAGTAGCAGCGGTCCATGAAGTCGTCGTCATCACTGACGATCGCTCCACCTTCTCCGACGGGAACGTTCTTGGAATTCTGGAAACTGAAGCAACCCGCAAAACCGATGCTGCCGACACGCTTGCCATCATATTCGGCCAGGTGGGCCTGACAGGCATCCTCGATTACGACCAGGTGGTGCTCACGGGCGATGGCCATGATCCGATCCATATCCGCAGGCATGCCCAGGATATGGACGGGAAGGATCGCCTTGGTCCGGGAGGTGATTTTCTCCCGTATCTTTTCAGGATCGATCTGGAAAGTGTTCCGGTCGATATCTGCGAAAACGGGGATCGCTCCATTCAGCAGGATGGCCTGCACTGAAGCGACAAAAGTGTAGGGCGTGACAATGACTTCATCCCCGATTCCGATGCCGGCTTGATTCAAGGCGACGATCAAGGCATTGGTCCCGTTGACGGTGGAAAGACAGCGTTTGACCCCCACCATCCTGGCCCATTCGCTTTCAAACTGTTCCGTGTATTTGGCACGGGACCAAACTCCGCTCCTCAGCACGGCGATCATCTTTTCATCCCAGGCCGTCCCTTTCCATTTCGGCCATTTGGGCCAGGAACCGGGATGAGCCTTTTCTCCGCCCAACACGGCGGGAAGTTTCCGTGCATCGCTTACTCCTTTCCCGAAGGCTGGAGAATTCTTCCACAGACCGCTCAGGAACAAGCCGCCGGAAGCCAAGGCGCCTTTCTTCAAGAAATCTCTTCTGTCAATACCCATAAGCCAGACAACGATTATAAAAGACAGGACGCCTAGGGAGTGTCGTCCATGAAATGCAGGCGGGCGCGTTCGGCAGCCACGGACTTTTTCAGCACGAACCCCGAACCGAGATACTTGGTGCGTACATCTTCATCCGCAGCGAGGGCCTCCGGCGTGCCTTCCTGCAGGATGGTTCCTTCATAGAGGAGGTAGGCACGGTCGCAGATGGCCAGGGTCTCGCCGACGTTGTGGTCGGTGATGATGATGCCGATATTCTTGTATTTCAGCGTCGCGATGATGTACTGGATATCCTCGACGGCAATCGGGTCGACACCGGCGAAAGGCTCGTCCAGCAGGATGAACTTGGGATTGATCGCAAGGGCGCGGGCGATCTCGCAGCGGCGCCGCTCGCCGCCGGAAAGTTGGATGCCTTTGCTTTTGCGGACTTTGGAGAGGTTGAACTCATCGATCAGCTGCTCCAGACGCTCCAGGCGCTCGGCCTTGGTCATCTTGGACATCTCCATCACGGAAAGGATGTTGTCCTCCACGGACATCTTGCGGAAGACGGACGCCTCCTGAGGCAGATAGCCCAACCCCTTCTGGGCCCGCTTATACATCGGCAGGCCGGTAATCTCCTCGTCATCAAGGAAAATACGGCCCTCATTAGGAACGATCTGTCCCGTAATCATGTAGAAACTCGTGGTCTTGCCGGCACCGTTCGGGCCGAGGAAGCCGACGATCTCGCCTTGCTCCACTTCCATCGACACGCCTTTTACGACCGTGCGGATACCGTATTTCTTGACCAGGTTTTCGCAATGCAGTTTCATGATACTTCTCGTTTAGACATCCAGACCCAGGTCGATGACCAGGTTCTTCACTTCCTCATTCTTGCTCATCAGGTCTTTAGCCTGCTCGCTGGGGAGATAGATCTTCTCCTCCTCGACGAATTCGGCCGCTTCCACCCGGAGCCGGACCTTGTTGCTGCCCAGCAACTGCTGGAAAGAACCTTCCAACTTGCGCAGGAGGTTCTCGGCGATCCATTTCTTCTGGGCCTCATTCGTCACGGTAAACACCAGGACCTTATCCTCTTCCTGCGCCTCGACCGCCAATTTGGCGTTGGCAAGTGCGTTGGCAAGACGGGGGCGGGAAGCGTTTTGCTTCACCAATTCCGTCCACTGGGCGAGGATGGCCTCATCTTCGGGAACGGGTTGGGCCCCAGCCGCATCCGAATCGGCCGAAGCCTGTCCGCTCTCCGCCTTGGCGATATCCGCAAGGGAGAGGCCGGTGTTGACGGCCGCCCTGCGGCGGGACCTCGGCGCAGGCTGCGGAGCCGGAGCGACTTCGGCCGGCGCAGGCTGCGGAGCCGGCTCGACTTCCAGGACATCATCCAGGGAAACAATATCCAGGGGCTCATCGGCAGGAGCCGGGGTTTCGGCCGGCTTTGGCGTCTCGACCGGCCGGGCAGGGGCTGAAGTCACGGATGCATTCCCCGAAGGGTTCTTTCCCGCATCCGTGACTTCAGTGCCTGTCCGGCCACTAACTGCCGGAACATCCGCCGGAATGCCGCGGAGGAAGCAAAGCTTCATCAGCGCAAACTCGATATGCAGACGCGGGTTTACGCTCGCCTTATAGCCGGCCTCACACTGCGTCGTGATGCCCAGCGCATCATAGAGGAACTTCAGCGGACACTGCTGCGCCTGGGCGCGGTAACGCTCCTTGAGCGAAGCCGGAAGGTCCAGCAAAGCCTCCAGGCCCGCCGTCTTGCTGACCAGCAGATCCCGGAAATGCGCGCTCAGCGCCAGCACGAAATGCAAGGCGTTGAAACCTTTCGCGAGGATTTCGTCGAAAGTCAGCAGCGCCGTCGGGTAATCACCTGCGATGAAGGCGTCCACCAGCTTGAAGGTGTATTCATAGTCAAGGACGTTGAGGTTGCGCATCACGTCCTCATACTTGATATCCGTACCGCAGAAAGCAACCGTCTGGTCGAAGATGGTCAGCGCGTCACGCATCGCCCCGTCGGCCTTCTTGGCGATGATGTGCAAGGCTTCATCGTCGATCTTGATGCCTTCCTTCTGAGCGATGCCGCGCAGGTTCATCACGATGTCCGGCACCGAAATGCGGTTGAAATCGTAAGTCTGGCAGCGGGACAGGATGGTCGGGATGATCTTGTGCTTCTCCGTCGTGGCGAGGATGAAGATGGCATGTGCCGGGGGCTCCTCGAGAGTCTTGAGGAAAGCGTTGAAAGCCGAGGTGCTCAGCATGTGGACCTCGTCGATGATGTAGACGCTGTACCTGCCGACCTGCGGAGGGATCTGCACCTGCTCCAGCAGGGCCTTGATATCGTCGACACCATTGTTGGACGCGGCATCCAACTCATGGATGCAGAAAGAGCGCCCTTCGCGGAACGAGACGCAGGATTCACATTCGCCGCAAGGCTCGAAATCGGCGGTCGGGTGGGCGCAGTTGATCGCTTTCGCGAAGATGCGGGCGGTACTGGTCTTGCCGACGCCCCGGGGACCGCAGAATAGGTAGGCGTGCGCGATCTGGCCGCGGGCAATCGAGTTCTTGAGGGTCCGGGCGATGACATCCTGGCCGATCAGGCTCTCGAAAGAGTCCGGCCTGTATTTCCGTGCTGATACGACGTAATCTGACATAATGGGCAAAAATACATATAATTTCCGACAGTCTCCCCCGGCTGGCGCAGATTTCCTACGGTCAGGCCGGGCGGAAGACAACCTCCAGTCCGTCATAGGCGGCCCGGAGCGGAGCAGGAAGGGTGGCATCCAATTCGGCCTGGGTGCCGTGGAGGGTGCGGGCCATGTGCGTCAGGTAGACCGGCTGTCCCTCAGGAGGGGTATAACGCCCCGTTGCATTCAGCACCCGCCAGGTCTGATGGACCGTTTCCACGCTGGAATGGGAGAAAAGCCGGTAATCGTCCTCATGCCCCGGCCCCATCGTCGCCTCCATGATCAGGGCCGTGATGGGCTGGCCGGGTTTCTTGTGGGCATCGATTCCGGCAAGCCGTGCCGCATGCGCGGGAAGGCCGCCGGTGTCCGTCGCATACAGAAGACGGACTCCTCCCTTCTCCAGCAGGTACATCTGCGTCTGCTCCGTCGGACTCACGAAATGATTCGACGGCAGGGCCGTGACAACGACGTCTCCGACCCGCGTGGAAGCCCCATGGCTGAGGCTGGAAATGACCGGCGCAGGGCAACCCAGCTGCGCGGCCGCCGCTTCGAAATCGTCCTTCACTTTCTGAAGGATCGACTCATTCACAAACACTTGCCGTACCCCGGCCTCCAGGGCGTCCTTGGGTTGGTAATGATCCCGATGGGAATGCGTGTAGAAGATGATCTCCGGCCGGAGGCCCTCCGGCAGCATGTCCCGGGCGGTCGCCGTGAAATCGATCAGGAACGTCTGCTCGACCAGCAGACTGGTCAGCCGCCGGTGCTCTCCCCGGTCGTCGGGACCTTTCCAGTCAGCGCCTCCCGTCCCCAGGAAACGGACGGCAAGGCCATCCGGGGACGGTTCTGAGACTTTGCGCCTCGGAGAGGGAATCTCATCAGAGGCGGCATGCTCCGGAACGAAGGCGGAGGCGGAAAGAGGGTGAGAGACGGCAACGGCAGCCGCAGCCATCGCGGCAGTGCCCAGAAAGGTTCTTCTATCCATATCGGCCCGATTTTGGTACGGATAACAAATGTAACAAATTGTTGAAATAATTGCTAACTTTGTTTTGATATGAAAAAGACGATATTAGCCCTCTTCGCGCTCATCCTGTCCGTCCTTCTTTCGGGCGCCATCCCCGCCGCCGGGCAGGCCAAGCAGGCGAAGATCCAGACCCGTAAAGTCAAGCTCAGCGATTTCACGACCAAGACGACCAAGGTGGTCCTCTGCGGCGGACAATTGTTTGACAACGCCCTCCAGGAAGAGATGGCCCGCCGCTGGCTGGTTTCTCCCTACGAGTTCTGCACCTTGGCCGAATACGAGAAACTCAAGAGCAGCCCGGACTATTATTTCCTGATCCCGGCCAGCACCAAGAGCAAGAAAGAGGCTGAGCCCGGCATCGTCACCCTGACCCTGCTCAAGGGCGGTCTGGAGAAGTCGGAAGATCCGGAAAAGGTCGGATTCGACGTCATCAGCATCCCTTGTGCGTCCACGGAAGCCCCGTCGGGCCGCGAATTCGTCTTCATGCCCGCCTTCCTGGACATCATCCAGCGTTTCATGAACGAAGCGATGACCTCCGACCGCGTCAGTTACGGCGGCCTGTCCGCCTATTCCCGCAAGCTTCTCCGCGACACCGGCAAGAAACTCGTCTTCTCCGAGGATGATTTCGCCGAAGGCACGAAACAGGACCCTTCCTGGAAGGACGCCGGCATCGAGATCATGGATGAAGATGACGCGGATGAACTCTTCAATCAGGGCGCCCCCGACACGATGGTCAGCTATGTCGTCGCCCCCAGCGACCCCAAAAAGGGCGCCGTCTGCTACAAGATGGTCATCTCCGCCGACACCCACGAACTCTGCTATTTTGAAAAGCACACGATCAAGGGAGGCGCCCCCGCCGGTTTCCTTCCCTTCGATATGAAGATCATCTCCCTGCAGCGTAAGAAATAAGTTTCCCATATGACCCGTAGATTCCTCCTTGCATCCTCCGTTCTCGGCGGAGCGCTTCTGTTGTTTTCCCTTTGCGCCTGGGCTGGCCCCACGAAGGTGGAAGGCCTGCGCACCGCCATCGGCGAGGTGCCTTCTGAAGCCAGTTTCAGCTGGAAGATCAGCGACAGCCGTCCGAGTGTCCTGCAGACCGCCTACGAAATCACCGTAGCTGCCAGCCCCCGGGACCTCAAGCGCGGCCGGAACCTGGTCTGGAGCAGCGGCCGGATCGAGTCCGGCGAATCCCTGTACATCCCCTACGGAGGCCCGAAACTCGCGGAAGGGACCCGTTACTGGTGGAACGTGACCGTCTGGACGGACGGCAAGCGCGGTACGGCCGGCAAGCCCGTCAGTTGGGTCAACGGCCTGTCCACGGACGGCTGGGGCGCGCAATGGATCGGCATAGACGACCCGCAGGACATCGTCCGGGACGAAAAAGGCCGCACCAGCCTGCCCGCCCGCTACCTGCGTAAGGAGTTCAAGTCCGGACGCAGGATCCGGAGCGCCACGCTTTTTGTCAGCGGCCTGGGCTCCAGCGTCTGCTACCTCAACGGAAAGCCGGTCAGTGATGACGTTTTCGGCCCGCTGCCGACCTGGTATCCGGCCTCCGAGTACTATCTTACATACGATGTGACGGGACTGATGCGCAAGGGAGACAACGTCCTGGGCGTGGCTCTGGGCAACGGCCGCTTTATGGGCATGCGGAGCAACCGCTCGTTCTATTTCGGCGTCCCGCGCCTGATCGCGCGCCTGGACATCGTCTATAAGAACGGTGAAAAGGAAACCATCGTCAGCGACGGCAGCTGGAGCGTCACAAAGGACGGGCCCATCACCAAAAACAACGAATTCGACGGCGAAAGCTACGACGCCCGCAAGGAACTCGGCGCCTGGACGCAGCCCGGCTATGCGCAGGACGGTCGCTGGAAGGCTGCCGACGTCCTGGATGCCCCCGGCGGCGTGCTGCGAGCCCAGATCAGCCCCTGCTTGCAGGTTCAGGACCGCCTCACTCCGGTCAAGGTCTGGCAGGCTCCCGACGGACGCGTGCTCCTGGACATGGGCCAGAACATGGTCGGATGGCTCAAAGTCTCGCTCAAAGGGCGTGAAGGTCAGCCCGTTACGCTGCGTTATGCTGAGGTCCTGCAGCCCAAAGACAGCTGCGCCCTGTATCTGGACAACCTGCGCAGCGCCCTCGTCACCGATGAATACATCCCCGCTTCCGACGCCCCCTTCACTTGGGAACCTACCTTCGTCTATCATGGCTTCCGCTATGCGGAGATCAGTGGCCTGGATTACCTGCCCGCCGCCACAGACTTCGAGGGCAAGATCATTTATGACAAGATGGCGACCACGGGACAGTTTGAATGTTCCGACGAGATCCTGAATGCCATTCACCAGAATGCCTTCTGGGGCATCCGAGGCAACTACCGCGGCATGCCCACCGACTGTCCCCAGCGGGACGAGCGCATGGGCTGGCTGGGCGACCGGGGCACCGGCTGCTACGGAGAAGCCTACCTGCTCGACAACGAATACGTATATAACAAGTGGGCGCTCGACATCGAGGAATCAATGCGCGAGGACGGCTGCGTCTGCAACGTTTCGCCCCACTACTACAACACCTACCGCGGCGACGTGACCTGGCCGGCGGCCTTCCTCTACGCCGTGGACATGCTTCACACGCACTTCGGCAACGCACAGGCCATCCGGGCCCGCTATCCCGCGATGAAGAAATGGGTGGAATTCATCGTACGGGAGAGTATGGAGGACGGGATCGTCGTCAAGGACCAGTACGGCGACTGGTGCATGCCGCCGGAGTCCCCGGAACTCATCCACGCCCAGGATCCGGATCGCATCACCCCGGGGCCCGTCCTCAGCTCGACCGTCTTCTATGACCTGCTGGGCAAGATGCAGGAGTTCGCCCGCCTGGCCGGGCATCCCGAGGATGCGCCCTATTACGCCGAACTGGCGGCGAGTCTCAAGGAGGCCTACAACGCCCGATTCTTCAACACTGAGGGCGGATTCTATGCCAATAATACGGTCACCGGCAACCTCCTTTCCCTGCACCTGGGCCTGGTCCCGGAAGGACAGGAAAAGGCGGTGATGAAGAGCATCGTGGACCAGACCGAAGGCAAGTGGGGCGGCCATGTCAGCTCCGGCGTGCTGGGCATCCAGCACCTGATGCGCACCCTGACGGAGAACGGCCGCGCCGACCTGGCACTCCGGATCGCCTCATGTGACAGCTACCCATCCTGGGGTTACATGGTCCGTCACGGAGCCACCACCATCTGGGAGCTCTGGAACGGCGACACCGCCGATCCGGCGATGAATTCCCACAACCACGTCATGCTGCTGGGCGACCTGCTGATCTGGTATTACGAGTTGCTCGCAGGTATCAAGCCGGCTGCGCCGGGATTCAAGGAAATCGAAATGGCGCCCGTATTCCCGGCCGGGCTCGACTGGGCCCGGGCGTCCTACGAGAGTCCCTACGGCCTGATTGAAAGTGCCTGGGAGATTAAGGACGGGAGGCTGGAATGGGACATCACGGTCCCTGCCAACACGACGGCATCCGTCCGCGTCCCGCTGCGTTTCGGCGCCCGCCTGGAAGGTGCGCTCTCCAGCGAGGTTGACGGTCAGGACCGGGTCTTCACCGTCGGCTCCGGCCGCTGGCACATCTCGGGAGTACCCCGGCGGCTCATCGCGATGGACCTGGACGGCACGCTCACGGAGCACCGGACGCCGATGGATTCGATCCACCGCGTGACGCTGGACAAGTTAGGTGAAAGATACAAATTGCTGATGGTCGGCGGCGGGAACGCCACGCGCATCCACACCCAGATGGGAGACTATCCCATCGAGATCCTGGGCAACTACGGGATGAGCCACGGCGCCGTCGTGGACGGGCAGTGGAAACTGGTCGAGGAGCTCCGCGTCCCCGTGGACACCGCTTTCTTCCTGGAGAAATGCCAGTATTTCCGCAACAAGTACGGCTACACGAAGTATTACGGCGACCCGGTGGAGTTCCATCCCTCCGGAATGGTGACCTTCGGCCTTCTGGGCACGAAAGCCCCTTCGGCGGAGAAACTCGCTTTCGACGTGGACAAGCGCAAACGCCAGGCGATGTTCCCGGAGGTGTGCGAAGTGTTCAAGGACTACGCCGTCTTCATCGGCGGCTCGACCTCCTTTGATTTTGCACCGAAGGAGTTCAACAAATATGACGCGGTCGTCCGCTATGCCAAGGAGCACGGCTACGACCTGGACGAGATCCTCTTCTTCGGGGACGACATGACGGACGGCGGCAACGACTCGCACATCCGTCTCGGCGGCCTGGACTATGTTTGGGTGCATGATTACAGGGACTTTCCGGAGCTTGCCGTACCTTTGC
>JAEEGI010023993.1_pt1 | contig 11930 bp, 4 predicted proteins | sample 8958751 | NCBI WGS metagenome assembly JAEEGI01 (sample SAMN16246545, study PRJNA631951) | gut metagenome | biome: gut microbiome; feature: rumen; material: KS-attached | host: Bos | place: Iran: Karaj | collected 2018-10 | reverse complement strand
GCTCTGCGTCCTTGGATATCACGGCAGGATCATTCAACAGATTCTCTGCCTGCTCAGCCCAATCACTATAAAATATGGTCTGCTTAAGTATGTTGATATACTTACGTGCCAAAGGTTTGTCACCCTCGAGCAGGGCACAGTTTACAAGCAACTGATAATCCTCTGTGCGGAATCCGAACTCTACGCCCATCTCCATACACAAGCGATTGCAGTAGTTAAGCATACCGTATTGGTAATATATCAACTGGCCAGCCACCAGCATAAGTCGCATGCCGAATGGGGCTGCATAAGCCTTTGAACCGTTCTTATACAGGCACATAGCATCGCCCTGCTTGCCCAGTCGCGACAGAGCCAGGTTGCGCATCATCACGATGGCTCGTGTGGGTTCATCCTGCTGTTCTGCAGCCACCTCTATCACACCCATCCAGTCTTGGTTGGCTATACGATGCTGCATGGTGAGTTCGCGATGGAAGTTCTCGTCCTTCATCCAGAAGTGGTATACACCACCTACAAGAAGAATGGCTATAACAGTCTGACAGGCTAGGTAGTAGAACTTCTTCATAGGTTTGCCACCCTCGCGATCGGCACGATACGTAACAGCCAGAATGACAAAGAACAGCGCCAACAGATAATAAGGTATATAATAGGTGGGATGATTCTCGGTGATAAAGAATAGCGGTAGTTGTGGCCAAAGCACATTTGACAGATTGACCTGATAGTAGACATAGCGATAGCAGAACAATGGTACTGCGGCGACACTAAGTATAGCCACAAGACTATTAACAACTGCCCCAGTGCGACTGGCTGACAATCGCCACGACCAGATGCCCATAAGCAGAGCAGAAGCCAGACCGTAGATTCCGAACAGCGGATAGCCCAGGGCACACGTAACAAAGATATAGCCCGTACGGAGATAATACTTATCAGGTATGCATCTGAAGGCCCACAGCAGGGCAGCAACGATGGTTGCACCTATGGTTGATACAAAGAAATATCCCCTAAGCTTCAGCATATATATCCAGTAGCCCATATCCATATTTGCTATCAGCAGAATGGCTACCGGTATGAGCATCAGTATGGCCCAGCGGTCGGCTATACGGAAAGCCCGTTTAGTTATAGCCATAAGCCCAAGCCACCAGCCACATAGCAGCAGCACGCCCAACCAGGGGTAATATAAGAACTGAGTAAACCACGTGCCTACCCAAGTGAGCAGGCCTCCAGGAACAACCAACTGATCCTTGAAATACAATGTAGAACAGAGAAACAGGTTCTTCTGCTGTACCTTCCACAGTTGGTCACTCTCAAATAAAAGCAAGGCTCCGGCTATTACTACTAATGCCAACAGCCATATCGCTATTGCGAGATGCTTTTGCTTCATTTTCATACAAGGTTGATAAATTTTTGTGCAAAGTTACATATTATAATTCATAATTAAGTAACAATCATAAAAAAAATGATTAATCCCCGCCTTTTAGCGAGGATTAATACTATATTAGTTAAACAGATAGCGTATCGTGAACATTATCTGATAGGTAGACGCCAGGTTCTGGAAGTCGCGGAATGTGGTAAGATGTCGCTCACCATCCACAGTGTTATAGGTGTACTTGCCATTGCTATACGATAGCAGTGCCGTCTCGCCTATCTGCTTGTATAGTCCCCACTTCTTGCAGAGGAAGTTTGGCAGATTCAGAATATCTACACCCAACTGTAGTGCATGCTTGGTATTGCCTACATCAAGTCGTATATCCTGCTCAAACTTGAAGTCAAGCTGATGATGCCAAGGCATCTTGGCACCTCCGCGTTCAGCATATTGTCCTGTGCGATTCTTAAGATAAGCATCCTGCTGGATGTATGCCCAGAAGTCGTCGCGCTGCATATCGGCAGTATATACCTTATTGCCTTCGTACACACTCTCGGCAAAATCCCAACTATCAAGTTCCTGACGCGATGCTGGCACGTATATCAGATTTGCCGGAGCCAGAGCATCGCTGTTGACATTAGCCGAGAAGATATACGAGAAGCGGCTGAAGGCGTAATCATTAAGATAGCCATACTGATAGCCATCGTAGACCAGCGAGATACGCGATGTGGCATTCTTCGACTCCTTCAAGGTATAGCTGGCAGAGAGCAACAGACGATTTGGTGCTACGTAAGTGGCGTAACCTATCTCGTTGTCGTTGACTGCATTAACCGAGTTACGATAGTTGTTGTAGGCCGAAGCTACCTGATTACCGATACCATCGGTATAGGTCTTAGCCTTCGACAAGGTGTAGCTGGCCGAGAGGTCGAGACCAAAGTCGAACTTCTTGCGTAACTGGGCACTCAGTGATATGTAGTAAGCCTTTGAGCCGGCATTCTCCAGTACATAGGCTGAGTAGTTGGGATTGTAGTACGACATCTTGTGGCGAACATCACCATGTCCCAGATCGATGGTAGAATGACCGTCCCAGTAGATATCGCGGTTAGAAACAACAACAGGGTTGATATCCTTGTTCATGATACCCTCGATGGTAAAGTCGATATCGCCAGGCAGTTTGGCATCGAGGGCCAACGAAGCTTTCCAAGTCTTTGGCATGCGCAGATCGTCGCTCAGGATGGTAGCGCTGCTTGGGATAGTGGTCATACTCGTTGCACCAATCTGCCGGAGCATATCAGCCTGGCTGGTGGTAAAGGTAGGAATCACGCCCTTGGTTTGCGATGCGATATACGAGGTCTGTCCCATACCCGAGTTGCCTACTGCAGATATCAGCCATACAAATGGCAAACGACCAACGAAGAGACCTGTACCTCCGCGCAGTATGAGGTTCTGATTGCCTGTAATGTCCCAATTGAATCCCACACGAGGCGAGAATGATACGCTGGCATTTGGCACATTATCAGTACGGAAGTGCTGTCCGCCAAAATAGTTAGGATCGCCTTCTGGCAAATCGCCTAATTTATAGTAATCCTGATTGAAGTTATCCTTAAGACTAGGATACGAAGGCAGCTCGAAGCGCACACCAAGCGACATGCGGAAGCGATCGCTCAAGCTCATATTGTCCTGGAAATAGAGCGACCACTGATTGGTTGACATCTTGGCAACGAAAGGAGGATGATTGTCGCCGTTTCCGTATGTGATACCAAACAGTCGGGTGTTCTCCTTGGTGAACACACTGGCCCAATCGCCTGTTCTCACCTGATCAGGAGTAGCCTGGAATGCATAATATCCTGCGCCAGCCTGAGCATAGCCATTAGCTGCATAATCGTGCTCGTACTGCAGTCCGCCAAACAGATTGTGTTTGCCCAGATGTATGTTCAACTCATCGGTGATAACAGTAGTCTTGGTCTGGGCCATATTCTGATATGTAAACATATCGCCAGTGAGCGCCCACGATGGATAATGTCCCTGGTTATCGCTCATCACGATCTCAATCACTGGCACACTCTCGCCATACTCATTGGTACGAGGCTGATCCTGGAACGAATATGTGCCACGCAGAGTGTTGTGCAATTTGCCGAACTTACTGTTCAACTCGGCAGCAAACGAGGTAAAACGGAACTCGCTGACATAGCGGCTAGACAGCGACGACATGCTATAGTCGGTATTGCTACCATACGAGTTCTGGTTTCCACCATATATAATAGAGGTACGATTGCTACCTATGCTGCGCGATGCTGATGCTGGGTTAGACTCCTTGCGATTTGACTTGGTGAAGCGTACATTCAATTTATGATCGTCGTTGATATTCCAGTCGATACGAGCCAGTATGCGGTAAGCCGGAGTCTTGATATTGTATCCCTGCCAAGGACCTGTACTTATGCCATAAGTGTTGCGCAGATAGCTCGACAGGCTCTCGAGTTCAGAGAGCTTTGGACGACGATTGGTAGCTGAATAAGGAGGATTGCCATCACCAGCCGACACAGCAGGACCAGCTACTACCACATCCTCGTATTCACCATTGAGGAAGAAGAACAGCTTGTCCTTAAGTATCGGACCACCAACGGTAAAGCCAAAAGTAGAATTATGCGAATCTACTTTAGGCAACTTCACATCGCCGACCTTGCTACCCTTCATGTGAGAGTTGGTAAGATAGCTATATACCGACCCCTTATATGTATTGGTACCACTCTTGGTCACAGCATTAACGCCACCGCCTGTAAATCCGCTCTGTCGCACATCGTATGGAGTGATAGATACCGTCATCTGGTCGAGAGCATCGATAGAAATAGGAGTGCCACCACCAGGCAGAGGACTTGGCTCCATACCAAACGAGTCGTTGAACGATGCACCATCGATGGTAACACTCGACTGACGGTAGTTTCCACCACCAATAGCCATACCACTGGCCGAACTAGACTGTGGAGTCATCTTCATGATATCGAGCATGGTGCGACCAACGGTAGGTATAGATGCTATCTGCGTAGCATTCAGATTGGTAACAGCACCACTGCGGTCAGAGCGCATGGTGTTGTTAGCCTTTGCTGTAACCACTATCTCCTGAATCATCTCCGACCCCTCGCTTAGTGTGGCATCAACCACTGCATTCTGTCCCAGAGCCAACTGGATATCAGTAAACTTGGCGGTCTGGAATCCAATATACGAGATTTCGACCTCATAAGGGCCACCCGACTTCATACCAGTAAGGGTATATTGTCCCTCGATATTGGTTACTGCACGATAAACAGAGCCAGAAGGTACATGTTTAGCAGTAATGGTGGCACCAATAGCCTCTTCGCCACCAGCCATTACAGTACCTGTTATGCCCGAGGTAGTAACCTGAGCCATTGTTGCAATCGAAATTGTCAAAAGTACTAATAGTAATGTAGATAGTCTTTTCATCATCCAATCAATTCGTTTTTGTTCCACTTACGGGGCAAAGATACAAAATAATTTGAAAGAATGCAAGTTTTTATATAAAAAAATCACATTTCTAAACTGCGTTTCAAATCGGGTATAGGCAAATGGCCGTTTGCGTATAGGCAAATATTCGTTTGGGTATAGGCAAACAGTATCATAATAGGCATCCTGTACCTATTATCCTTAGGGTTTGTACTTGCTACCCTTAGTTTTTCCCCTATCAAACCTTAATAAACGGAAAACGGTCACACGGTTACAGCTGTAACCATGTAACCGTTGGCTTTATTTCACAATCATCTTCTTATTCTTGCGGATGTAGATACCCTTCTTGAGGTTCTTTCCATCTACACGCTGTCCACGAAGATTGTAAATCGAGTCATCATCCTGAATGAAGATAGTCTTGGTAATCTCCTCAATGCCAGATGTAGCAGGCACATAATTGTCGTAGCTAAAAGCATCTTCCATCTTTGATCCCCAAATATACTGTTCCAGACCTGGATAATCGACGAATGGATTACGATTGCCCTGAATACCATAGATGGCCTCGTTACGCTTGATTTCCTTCTCGCTGACAGGATCATTTGCTGCCCAACGGAGCAACATCTTCAGCGCCCAATCAGTAAAGAAAGGATAAACATTCGAGGCCAGCATATCACTCGACCAATCGGCTGGACTACGGGTTACACCTTTTTCGTTCTTATACGACTCATAGGCTGTAGCCATATAGAAGTACACACGAGCCAAATCACCCTTATACTCGTCATTAGGTTCAAACACTCGTCCATTCTGACCACTAACCTTGTAACCGAGATCGTCAGTACAGCGGCCGAATTTTGAGAAACCACCTTCAGACTGCTTAGTAATCTTATCACCAACCTCGCCATATGGATAGTTAGATCTCATTGTATTAATGAATCGGTCTGTTGGGAACAGATGATGAAGATCTGTATACATAGGATATACATTGACAGTATAATTATCCTGAGTAGCTTCATTAAACCAACTCTTAGGCATAGCGTGCTCACGATTATACTTCACACCTTCTTCTACATCATCTCCCTTATCGCGGTCAGTCCTTGGGGTGAAATTAGAAATACCTGAATAGATTTCCCAAATCATACCATCCTCACGAAGATCGTAAGACTCAATCGCATCCCATACACCATAGGTGTACTTCTGGATGGTATGCGGACTGATGATGCCGAAAAGGGCTGTTTTAAGTTCTTGAGCCTTCTTGCCATCAGCTGACTGATAGTAAGTTCCCGTTTCGTTTGGTCCCTGTGCCCAAGCAGAGCAGACAGAAAGAACAAAAAGAAAAAGTAGAGATTTCTTCATATATAACATCTTGGTTTTAGGAAAAATGCTCCCAATGCCTCTTACGGCATCGGGAGCAAATAATATATTCATAAAAGATTACTCAGCGTGCTCGAATCCGAAGCAGATACCACCGCAGAGCTCTACAAGTCCATTGTAGGTATCCTTATAACCAATCATGGTCAACTTGTCACCTACCTTAATATCGTTGTCGGCAATGAAGAACTTGCGGTCGTCGCCCTTAGCGCCCCAACCAGGATAGCAACCATAAACATAGAGTTCGTTGGCGCCATCGGTGATATAGAGGTTACCATAATCGTTGTCCTTACCATTGCTACCCTTCAGCGAGCTGATAGTACCAGTTACCATATAATAGGTATTCTTATCATCAGGCTTAGAGAGGAACTCCTCGATTGTAACAGGTGTTACAGGGATGTGGCTCTCATACTGAGCACCAGTCATCTGGGCTGAGCCCTTGTACTCACCACGCTTACCAACGAGTGTTACGATGTCACCCACCTTCAGGCCAAGCTTCTCAAAGTCGCCCTTAGCGCCTACACCATAAACGTAAGCCTCGCCAGAGAAGTCCTTAATGTAGATGTTACCATACTCAGCCTTAGCAATCTTGGTGATAACACCAGTTACACGATACTGAGAGTTGCTTACAGGTGCAGCAAGGAACTGAGCCACGTTGCACTCTACGATAGCACCCTTCTGAGAGATAGTAGCCTGAGAGGTGTACTCCTTAGAACCATCAGTGGTCTTGAAGGTTACAGTTGTCTCACGATCGCCACCCTCATTGTTCTTAGCATAGAAGGTAACAGTTGGATTAGTACCTACTGTAGATGAGGTAACACCCAGCCAATCCTTAGCATCAGCAGGAATCTCTACAGCTACACCAGTACCCTTACATGTGAGGTGAGCAGTAATCTCGCCACCCTCAACAGGCAGTTCGCTAGTAACAACATCGCCAACAGTCAGAGAGTCTACCTTGATAAGAGACTTAACAATCTTAACTACGGTTACGTCAACCAGCTCAACAGTACCATTGTAGGTAGTCTTTGGACCCTGAACAGTAATCTGGTCGCCTACCTCGAGACCCCAGCTTGAGAAGTTCTTAGTACCACCATTCTTATCGAGTGTACCATAGATATAGACCTCGCCTGTACCATCGTTCAGATACCAGTTACCATAGGTAGTGTTAGCAATAGCTGTAACAGTACCAGTTACCTGATATGTCTTAGAGTCAGGTCCAGCCAGAACCTCTGCACAAGTAGCTGTACTGATAGTCGTCAAACCCTGAATAACGTTTATATGCTGAACCTCACCATTACATAAAATATGGAGCTCTGCACTACGTCCCTCGGCAGCACCAGCCGAGAAAGTTATAGTACCATTACCAGTTCCCGAAGTAGGTAAAACTGTAAGCCATCCTGGAACTCTATCTTCATCTATAGTCCAATCTCCATTTGCTGTAACATCGATAGAGGCAGAGCCGCCAGCGATGTCCAGAGCTACATACGACTGAGAAACACGAAGTCCATCAAGATAAGTAGCATCCTTATCGTCAGAACAACTAGTGAACAGAGTAGCTACAACTGCCACGAGAGACGGAATGAAATATTTTAGTTTCATATTCTCTTAATTCTTTATTATTAATTCTTAATTGAAATAGTACTTGATACCTACAGAAGCATACCAGCACTGGCCAAGACTATAGTTGGTAGTCCAAGTCTCTGTCTTACCGCTGATAGAAGAAGGTGTAGAGAATGTAGCATAGCCCTGTGCATCAGGACCCTCGTACTTCAGGATCTTAGCCTCTGAACCGATCTCAGGATTCAGGTACTTAGCAACACCCCATGAAGAGTTGAAGAAGTTCAGTACGTTCTTCATATCGAAGGTGAGCTGCAGCATGTGCTTGGTCTTACCTACGTTGAGTTTGAAGTCGTGCTTGTAACCGAAGTCGATGCGGTGTACCCATGGAGAGTAAACACTATAAGCCTCGGCATACTCACCCTGATGCTTGCTCAGGTAGCTGTCGTTATGAACATAGTCCATGAAGCGGGTCTTATCGTCCTCGCTTACGAAGCGGAACAGATTGTTCTGAACCTCAGCGTCTGTTGGGATATAAATAGCGTCGTAGTTGTAACCATCACCGTTCATATCGTTCTGCATCATGTAAGAGTAGTTGTAACCGCCACGCCAAGCCTCATAGATGAAGTTATAGTGGTTGCCGCACTTGTCGTGGAGAGTAGCGCTAGCTACAACACGATCAGGAGTAACAAACTGGGAGTTGTGCAACTTGATATTGTTTGGACCCTCGTAAGTAGGAACGTATGTGAAGGCAGACTCAGCAGCCGAACCAGGCATACCGGTAACCTCCTTAGATACGGTGTGAGTATAAGCAGCCATCAGGCTAATCCAGTCAGCAGGCTGAGCATTAACAGTTACGTTTGCACTCCAACCATAACCCTTGCTAGTGTTCTCAAGAACGAATGCCTTAGTACCACTGCGGAAGTCGTCTGGGAAGATAGGACGGTTGTCGGCACCATTGAAGCGAGCGAAACCACCTACATTCTTAATACTCCAGTCAGAGATTGATACTGCATTGATAGTCTTATTGTAGATACCCTCAACAGATACTGTGAATGGGAACTCTACAGGAAGCTGATAGTCAATAGCCAGAGAAGTCTTCCATACCTGAGGCATCTTGAAGCTAGGATCAACACCGTTAACAGCAGAAGGAACAGTACCATCCTCAGGCTTAACTGTTGTAGGATAGCCCAGAGACTGCAGCTTAGCAATCATATCAGCAACGTTAGTCATAGGACCACCAGCGAAGGTATCCATAGAGAAGCCATTCTTAGAAGCGTTCTTCTCGTTGATCTGTGCCTGGTACTGAACCAGACCACCATTGGTAGGCATGTTGGTGAAGAATACCAGAGGCAGACGACCAGAGAAGAGACCAGTACCACCACGAACCTTCAGACTCTTGTCACCAAATACATCGTAGGTGAATCCGAGACGTGGAGAGAATGTGATGCTGTTCTTAGGCCACTTACCAGTATCGATATGACGACCATTGTAATCGAGATTCAGGATAGCAGCGTTAGTCATCAGGTCGTTGTTGTTGAAGAACAGACCGTCAACACGCAGACCATATGTCAGCTTCAGCTTATCGTTAACGTTCCACTCATCCTGAGCATAGATACCAGGACGGTTGAACTGTACGCGTGCTGCAGGAGCAGTCTCACCATCATAACCGTAAGTCAAGCAGAATACCTCAGGAGTGCTGTTGAACAGCATATCTGGCTGAAGTACACCACCAATATACATATCATCAGTGATATTATAACGATAGTAACCAGAACCATTACGCATGTACTGGTTGTCGGCCATCTGATGCTCGAATGTTACACCAGCCATAATCTTGTGAGCACCCAGATAATAGGTTACGTCATCCTTGATGTTCCAGATGGTGTTGTGAACGGCGTTGTTCCATGTGAACAGCTCATAACCCAGAGCCATGTAGTTATCGCCATCCTTAGTGATATCGATGAATGGGAACTCTGCAGAGTTTGTACCACGGATATCGTCGAGCTTAGAGATAGTAGCCAGGAACTGGTTTGACAGGTTGTCAGTCAGACGGCTATTCAAATCCAATGACCAAGAGTGAACAAGGTTCTCCATTGAGTACATTGAATTAGCAAACGCCATAGAACCCTGTGACATACGGTAGCTAGCCATACGAGTGCCACCATCCATAGAAGTACCGTTAGGTGAGTTCCAAATATTATTCTTAGTATAATTATAGCGCAGAGCCAACTTGTGTCTGTCAGTGATGTTCCAGTCGATACGAGCCATCAACTTATAGTTGCTCTCATCAGCAGGGAAGCTTGTCCAAGAACCTGTATCGTAACCATACTTGCTGGCCATGTACTTAGAAACAGCCTCAAGATCCTTGTTGGTAGTACGAGAGATGTAGTTGTCAGGATCAGACTTACCATCATCAGAACCCTTCCAACGGTTAACGATTGAAGGAATCTTAATCATTTCACCGTTAACGAAGAAGAACAACTTGTTCTTGATGATTGGTCCACCCAGAGTGAAACCATAGGTTGTGGTCTGAGCCTTCTCACGAGCTCCCTGAATCTGCTGACGATTTACAGCGTCACCCTGCATGTTCTCGTTCTTATGATATACATAAGCACTACCCTTGAAGGTGTTTGTACCAGACTTGGTAATAGCGTTTACACCACCACCGATGAAGTTGGTCTGACGAACATCGTAAGGAGAGATAACAACCTGCAACTCCTCGATAGCATCGATAGAGATAGGGTTACCACCACCAGGAAGTTTGTCGCTAAGACCGAAGTTGTTGTTGAAGTTAGCTCCATCAACGGTGAAGTTAGCATTACGACCATCGCTACCAGCGAAGCTCATGCCATTACCTCCGTAAGGAGACAGACGAGTTACGTCTGTGATTGAACGGCTAACGGTTGGCAGGTTGGTAATCTGCGAGCTGTTGATGTTAGTAGCAGCACCCGTCTTTTCAGCGGCAAACTTAGAAGCCTTACCACTTACGATAACCTCGGCAAGCTCAGTAGCATCCTCTGACAGGAATACATTGAGGTTGTAAGTTTCAGCCAGCTGGAGGGTTACTCCCTTGACGGTTTTAGGCTGGAAACCAATGTAAGAGATGGTCACATTGTAAGGACCACCAGTACGCATACCATTGATCGAGAAACGACCTGTGGTATTAGTCACTGCCGTGTAACGAGTACCAGAAGGCTCGTGTACAGCCACAACTGTAGCACCAATGACTTCCTCGCCATTCGCATTGTCGAGGGTCACCTTTCCAGCCATACTTGAAGTTGTGATTTGTGCCATCAATGTTAACGAGAACGTCAACATCATAGCAACCAGAAAGAGCAATCTTTTCTGCATAAACTTTTTACTGTTTTAATTAAATAATTAGCGGACTTTGTCCGATTGGTTTAAAATTTCGGTGCAAAGTTAGGAAAATTTTCCGATTTAATGTTATAAATCGGCAACTTTTTTTAAAATTGGTAAAAATAGTTGCGTAAGATTATTCTTCGTCGTCGAAGTCATCGTATTCAAAATCCTCGATATCTTCGATATCCTCCTCGTCGATGTACTCAATATCCTCGTCTTCGCCCTCATCGGCAAGTTCCTGAGCAAACACGCTCATATCCTTGTCGCGATGCACCAAAGAGTCTTCAGATGTGATAGCATTAAGCTTATTACTCTCTGCATTAAGCTCGCTCCACAGCACATCCTTGAGTTCATCGAGTCCGAAACCTGTTACAGCCGAGATAAACACCACAGGAAGATCGCTTGGCAGTGTCTCCTTAAGCATCTCGATAAGTTCCTCATCAAGAAGGTCGCACTTGGTAACTGCCAATACGCGATGTTTATCCAGCATCTCAGGATTGAACTGCTGAAGTTCATTGAGCAAAATTTCGTACTCTCGCTTGATATCATCGGTATCACCAGGCACCATAAAGAGCAACAGCGAGTTTCGCTCTATATGACGTAAGAACCTGAGTCCCAGACCCTTACCCTCGGAAGCGCCCTCAATAATTCCAGGGATATCGGCCATAACAAACGACTTGTTATCGCGATAGCCCACAATGCCAAGCGAGGGTTCCATAGTGGTAAAGGGGTAATTTGCTATCTTGGGCTTAGCATTTGACAGCGATGAGACCAAGGTAGACTTTCCTGCATTAGGAAAGCCCACCAAGCCTACATCAGCTAA
>JAEEGI010023987.1_pt1 | contig 11933 bp, 16 predicted proteins | sample 8958751 | NCBI WGS metagenome assembly JAEEGI01 (sample SAMN16246545, study PRJNA631951) | gut metagenome | biome: gut microbiome; feature: rumen; material: KS-attached | host: Bos | place: Iran: Karaj | collected 2018-10 | reverse complement strand
CCCCCACGGACGTAGCTTATCTGTATTCTTGTTATTAATAGTTACAATTCCGCTATTGTTGCTAATGTTTATATAGAATAAGTATATTTGTCTATTATAGATAGCGAGGGAGAATAAAATGTATCAACTAGATTATGACAAAGCTGCATCACATTGGATAGAACGAGACAAGGAATCAGTACATATGGAGTCAGCAGCATTAAAAGAAATGATTGAAGCATTTATCGATTCACATAACACATGCGCGCTTACTACAGCGTCATCAGATATGGTCCGCAACACACATATTGAATATAATTATGTGGACGGCTGCTTTTACTTTTTCTCTGAAGGTGGATTGAAGTTCAAGGGCTTAAAGGAGAATAAGAATGTAGGCATTGCCATCTTTGAACCTTACGGTGGGTTCGGACAGCTGAAGAGCTTGCAGGTTCAGGGAGAGGCTTCTATGATTGAGCCTTTTTCTGAGGAGTATCTGAAGCTGATGGAGTTTAAGAAGATTCCAGTGGAGGCTATGAAGAAGTTGCCTCAGGCTATGAACCTGATTAAGGTAGTACCGGAGAGCTTCGACTATCTGGATTCTCAGTTGAAGAAGGATGGCTACGGCAGTAGACAGCATTTGGATGTATAGAAGATGTTGCTACTTTATTAACCCATCTCGGCGTCAGCCGATTCTAATCCTTCCTTGCGGGCGCAGCCCGTGGTCTGTGGAGTTCGGGCAGACCTGCGAACGGAGTGAGCTGCTAGGAATGGTACAATAAAACAAAACTACAGGAGGACAATGATATGGAATTTACACAGGTTATAGAGGCTCGCCAGAGTGTGAGAAGCTTCAATGGAAAGCAGGTTGCTGAGGATATTCTTCGTCAGATGATTGGGGCAGCACAGGAGGCTCCATCATGGAAAAACTCTCAGACCTCTAGATACTATTGCGTAGTTACACCAGAGCAGGTGGCAAAGTTCAGGGAGACAGTGCTTCCTAGCTTCAACCAGAACAGCACACAGGGTGCCAGTGCTTACGTGATTTCTACCTTCAAGAAGGGCATCTCTGGTTTTACACAGGGAGAGGCTGATAATGAAGTTGGTGACGGCTGGGGTGCATATGACCTTGGTTTACATGATATGCTCCTTTGCGCAAAGGCTACAGAGCTTGGGGTAGATACACTTATTATGGGGCTTCGTGAGGCGGATGTTGTTGCTGAAATTTGCGGGATCCCAGAGGATGAGCAGGTTATGAGCATCATTGCAGTTGGCTACAGATCAGAAGCTGTTAGCAAGAAGCCACGCCGCAAGGATGTTGATGAAATCGCAAAATTTATGTAGGAAAGGCTATGGAGTACAAGATCAATATTAATGGCTATGATGTTCAGGCCAGGTATAGTGAAGATAGCATAGAGAAAATTTGGAAGCCGCTTTTGGGGGAGCTTTCGGCGCTGCAGAGGTCTCTTGGGCGGAGGATTCTGGTGATGCTGGCGGCACCGCCGGGGGCCGGGAAGAGTACGCTGGTTAGCTTTTTGGAGTATCTGTCCAAATCTAGTGATGAGTATGTGGGGCTTCAGGCCATTGGAATGGATGGGTTTCATCATTATCAGGACTATTTGATGGAGCGAGGGCTGGTGCAGATTAAGGGGGCACCGGTGACCTTTGATTTGGAGGCTTTGGCTGCGCGGGTGGCGCGGGTGGCTGCCGGCGAGGTCGTTGGCTGGCCGGTTTACGACCGCAATCTGCACAATCCGGTGGAGGATGTTATTACAGTGGATTCGGACATCGTGCTGCTGGAGGGCAATTATCTGCTGTTGGATGAGCCTGGCTGGAGGGAGCTTAAGGCTATGGCGGATTATACCATCTTCCTTACTGCGGATGAGGGGATGCTGTGGGACCGCCTGGTGGAGCGCAAGGCCAAGAACACACAGCTGGAGCAGGCCCGGGCGTTTGTAGAGAATTCGGATATGCCTAACGCCAGGGCAGTACTGGGAAATTCGGTGGCTGCGGATTTGGTGGTTAGAGTGTTGGACGATGGGGAGTTTGAGGTGGAGTGAAAGCGTCAATATATTAGACTTTACACCCTACAATGTAGGGTGTATTATTTTATAAGGAGTTATGATGAAAAGAACATAGGAGAAAATAACATGAAATCATTATTTGAAGATTTACAAGAAGGATTGCAAGAAGCTATTGATTATGAGAAAGGTAGTCTCAAAGCAAAATCAACTACATATGTTATTGAGCCAGTTAGAAAGTTTTCAAATGATGAGATAAAGAAAATTAGGAAAGATGCTGGTATGACGCTTTCAGTTTTTGCAAACTACTTAGGTGTTTCACAAAAGACGGTCGAAGCGTGGGAGGTAGGCAGAACACATCCAACTGGTCCAGCCTATAGATTATTGGCATTGCTTGCAGATGGTCAGATTGACAAATTATCGTTTGTTAAGAAAACTAATTAGTTGGTTACATGTTGTTACCAACTGAAAATATTTGCGAGGGGGATAATAATGTTTAAGAATTACATGAAGGAAGGGCAGAAGCTGCCACTGTTTGGAGTGGGGCCATTTCTTGTATATGGCATGGCAGTAGTGAATGTCGTTGGAATTATTCTATTTGGATATGTATTTAAAGTGGGAATATTAGAGGCTCCATGGATTGTAATCTTTCGTTTTGTTGGCGGGATGTTGATTGCAGGTGGAGTTATCATTTGGTATATCGGAGCTATGCGTTCTGATATGGATGATTCTATTACAGAGAACAGGCTACAAACTAAGGGTATTTATGAATGGGTGAGAAATCCAATGTATAGCGGATGGTGGATAGCTTTCACTGGCGGTGTGCTCATGTGGCACAACGTGTGTATGCTGATTCTGCCTGTGCTTGATTGGATTATCATGACTGTAGTGTTAATCAATACTGAAGAGAAATGGTTACTGGCATTATATGGGGATGAATATGCCCAGTATAAGAAGCGAGTAAATAGATGTATTCCTTGGAAGAGGGGATAAGTAATTGGTTACAAATATGGTAAATGAAGATTCATGAGACGGATAAAGCAGAAGATAAGTGAAATGTTATTGTTACATGTTCTTATCTCGCATATAATAATATCGACATTAGGAAAGGAGGAATTGCCTATGTACAATACCTCAAAATCCCTCCAGGAGATGGAGGCCTAATCTCGATTCGCGGGTTGTAGCCTAGCTTGCCCGCTATTATATATTTGCTGCGAGGCTTTTTTGCCTTGCAGCGTTTTCTATATAAATGATAAATATGGTTTTGCTGATGAAAATTTGAGCCACTTGCGCTAGCTTTAAAGTGAGCCGCTTATGGTGATATATCTTGTGGATTTATAAATTATAAACGATATAATTGAATCATATATTTAGATTGTGAGAGAAATCAATTAATAAAAGATAAATGGGAGGAAAAATTAAAAATGACTTTGGAAGACTTGATAAGGAATTTCAATACAACCCCTTTTTTATTTATAGGCTCAGGTATGTCTAGACGCTATTTAGGTCTACCAGACTGGAAAGGGTTACTTAAGCACTTCGTAGATGTTATTAGTAAAGATGAATTTGCATATGATGCATTTGAGAACAGAGCAAAAAATACGGATTATTTAACCGGTGTTATGCCCAAAGTAGCGGAATTAATCCAAAAGGAATATGATTCACAATGGTTTAGTGATGCATCGATTAGGACTACATCAAAAGAGGCGCTTGACGCAGTTCATAACGGAGTTTCTCCATTTAAGGTCGAAATAGCAGAGTACATTAAAAATAATTGTACATTAAAGGAGGAATACCAGAAGGAAATAGATGCATTAAAAAAGTTATCTGAAAAAAGCATATCAGGAGTTATAACCACAAATTACGACAAGTTATTGGAAGATGTGTTTGATGGATATGCTAGCTATGTAGGTCAACACGAGTTGATTTTTTCAGCCTTGCAAGGTGTGGCTGAAATATATAAAATTCACGGTGATATAAAAAATCCAGACAGCATAGTAATAAATGAAGAGGATTATTTAGAATTCGATTCAAAGAGTGCATATCTTGCTGCAAAACTTCTTACTATTTTCATGGAGTATCCTATCATATTTTTAGGGTATTCTATTAGTGATGCAAACATATTAAAAATTATTAATTCTATAGTTTTGTGTCTTAATGATGAACAGCTTAAAATGCTTGAAGATAGATTTATTTTTGTAGAGTATAAAGAGAATTATGTTGGTGTAGAAATATCGCCTTATACAATAATGGTGAATGGACGTCCACTTTCAATGAAGAAAATAGTTCTATCGGATTTTATGTTATTGTATAAGGCTTTAGAGAATAAACGTGCAAAGCTTCCAGTAAAAATATTACGTAGATTTAAACAAGAAATTTATGATTATACCATTACAAGTGTACCTACTGGTCACTTGAGAGTCGCGGCCCTTGAAGATCAACGAGTTGGTGATGAAGAATTAGTGCTATCAATAGGAAAAATGTCTGATTTGGGGTTAAAAGGTTTGAGTGGTATTAGACCTAATGAATGGTATAGGAATATCATTTTAAATGATTTAGACTTTGAAGCTGATGATTTGTTAGAATATGCATTTCCAGAACTAATTAAGCAAAATTCTGGAAGATTACCTGTTAATAAATATCTTAGTGAAGCTAGCAAGACATTTGTGGATTGTGAAAAGCTGGCAAGAAATTTAGATTTTGATCATATCATTTCTAGTACTATAAAGAAAAATAGAAGCTGTTTAGGTGAATATACATCGGTTTTACAAATATGGAATCAGGAAAAGTCCGCACTAGAGAAGGCGACCAGATTGATTTCACATCTTCCTGAGCAGAATATGAATGTAGATGAATTAGAAAAAGTATTATATGAAATATTTGAGGATGATGTAAATATACTAGAAACTGCACAAACTGGTACAAGGACAAATATTAGAAGATTAATACTAGTTTATGATTACTTAAAATGGGGAAAATAAAAGAACTTCCCAACTAAAGCATTTGTGTACAAACACCGTCTGGGAAGCCCTTAAAAATTTCGGTCTTAAACGTCTATGAAATAAGCATCTATAAATAGACACCGATAACAAAGGCGCTTTAATATTAAGTTCTTGTTTATTATACAGTTTATAGTTGAATTTGTAAATTATTTTATCTAAGACAAAATATAAATATAATTAATCGGTTATATAGTAAATGGACGATATTGCCACCCATCGGCGAAGAGATTTCCAATCCTTCCTTGCTCGCGTCAGCGAGTGGTCTGTGGAGCTCGGGCAGACCTGGCCTTGGAAGGGCCTGCTAGGAATGGTACAAGATATACAAAGTCCTTTAATTGTGTTATCATCACATCAATTAAACGAACAGACGCCCATTGCTACCGAGTAGTGGGATTCACGTCATTCCTTTACCGTTAGGTCTTAGCAGGTGGAGGAATGGCGTATTTTATTATTTGGAGGTTTTTATATGAAGTGGATTTATCTATTAATCGCAGGAGCTTTGGAAATCACCTGGGCCGTGGCCATGAAAATGTCTAACGGATTTACGGTACTGATTCCATCTATTATCACAGGGGTAGGTTATATAGCAAGCGCAGTGTTTTTAGCTATCGCTCTAAGACAGCTGCCATTAGGCACGGCCTATGCCATGTGGACTGGAATGGGAATTCTTGGAACCACGCTGCTTGGCGTATTTCTTTTTCACGAAAAACTGTCGGTTCCGCAGGTCATTTGTGTTATTCTTATTGTAGTTGGAATTGCAGGACTTAAGATTCTTGCAAAAGAATGAGATTAATGGTGATTATGAAGAATTTCATACATTTATAGTTTGTCCAGAAAAATAGTTTGGAAGATGTGAGAGTAGAAAAGTAGAGATATTTCTCTACTTTTCTTGCCATAATTTAATAGTTTTTAAAAGTTTCTCCTTTTGTTCATTATCTAAATTTTTTATCACATCCCAGAGAGCATTATCAATTGATGATTTTTTATAGTCTGGTTCAATATTTCCCACAAGTTCATCGAGAGTAATTCCCATAAGTTTAGAATAGTAAATAAGAAGTCTGAGGGACATAGCGGTACGTCCGTTTTCCACATTACTGATATAGCCAGGAGTAACCTCTAGTGCATTAGCTACCTGGTTTTGTGTCATTCCAAGACCAATTCTATAGTTCTTTATTTGTTCACCGTAGTTTTCGTTCATAATAGCACCTCATCTATTAATAATATATATAATTATACAATTAGTATTGACTTATTTGATAGTATTTGATTAGTATTATAAGTATACAGTAAGTATAGAGAGGGATTTGAAATGAAATATTATATAAGTGATCTGCATTTATTTCATAAGGCTTCAATTGAATTTGACAATAGACCTTATAAAGATATTGAAACGATGCATGATTACATTAGGACAAAATGGAATAATAAAATAACGAATGGTGATACGGTCTATATTCTTGGAGATATGAGTTTGCGTGGACAAAAAGAAAACCTTATTTCTTTTGTTTCAACATTAAAAGGGCAGAAAGTCCTTGTTAAGGGAAATCACGATGATGTTTCCGATTATAGATATCAGCAATTATTTATGGAAATCTGCGATTATAAAGAAGTACATGATTCTTTTGAAGGAAAGAATTATGACTTGGTGTTAAGTCATTATCCAATTTTTAGCTGGAAAAATATGGGGAGAGGCTGGATTCATTTGTATGGTCATACTCATAATAGCGTGGAGGATGAATTGTATATAAAAACTCTCGATGACATGGTGAACAATTGTGAACATATGCAAAGAGGACCAGTTTGTGCTATAAATGTGGGCTGCATGAAGCCTTGGATGAATTATGAGCCTAGGACATTAAAAGAAATTATAGATGGTTACAGCCTTTGCACCTGCTAATATGAAAGATGCAAAAAGTGCACTATAATAATAAAACTAAGTGCAATAATTGCACTTTCCTAATTTACAAAAGTGCAAATGAGATGTATAATCATTTCAGGAGGCATAACTATGGCTGAGTCTTTAAAAGATATTAGAAGAGCAATTGGATATACGCAAAGTCAGGCTGCAGAGTACCTTAAGGTGTCTGTTCGTTCTTATAAATCCTATGAGAATGATCCAGATAAAGTTAATTCGATTAAGTATTCTTATATGATTGATACATTGGGGAAGCTTAACGTAATTGATGAAACGCATGGTATTTTGAGCATTGATGATATTAAGAAAAAATGCTCAGATATTTTCAAGGATTATGATATCTCATATTGTTTTCTGTTTGGCTCATATTCAAAAGGGATTGCCAAAGAAGATAGTGATGTAGATTTGTTAATTTCATCTACTGTTAAGGGTTTGAAGTTTTATGGATTGGTAGAAAAGGTTTCTACGGCATTACATAAAAAAGTGGATTTATTGGATATGGACCAGTTGGTAAATAATCCTGAATTGTTAAATGAAATATTAAAGGATGGCATAAAAATATATGGATAATGTTAAGTATGATGGCTATTACTTGGACAAGATAAGAAGTGGCATCAACTAGAGGAGAACAGATAGGCAAGGGATTATAATGGCAGAAGAGATTTTTGATATCGTAGATGAAAACGGGCAGCCTACAGGCGAGACAGTGACTAGATCACAGGCGCATGCTGAGGGCATTAGACACAGAACAGCTCATATATGGGTGGTTCGCGAAAATGGAGAAAAGACAGAGGTCCTCTTACAGAAGAGAGCTATGAATAAGGATTCTTTTCCGGGGAGATATGATACTTCATCAGCTGGGCACATTCAGGCTGGAGATGAGCCATTGGAATCCGCAGTCAGAGAATTGTCTGAGGAGCTTGGCATCCAGGCGGATCCGGATGATTTACATTTTGCAGGAACATTTCCAATTCAGTATGAAAAGGAATTCCATGGCAAGCTATTCAAGGACAATGAAATTGCATTCGTCTATGTCTATGACGAGGAAGTAGGAATCGATAACCTTACCATCCAAAAGGAAGAGCTGGATTGTGTAGAGTGGTTCGACCTGGAGGAAGTGTATCAGGCATGCCAGCCACCAAGGGATGAGAAGTTCTGCGTTCCTATGGATGGGCTGGAGATAGTTCGTAAATACGTTAAAGAAGATTAGAGAAGGTATGGTTTATGGCAAAATGTAACCTTTGTTTCAGACATTGCAATATTGCCGAAGGCGGCGTTGGCTTTTGCGAAGTAAGGACATGTAAGGATGGCAAAGTCATTGCTGATAATTACGGAAAACTAACATCCATTGCTTTAGATCCAATAGAAAAGAAACCGCTAAATAGGTTTTTCCCAGGTAGCATGATACTTTCTGTTGGAAGCTATGGTTGTAACTTAAGATGTCCTTTTTGCCAAAACTATCATATTTCATGGGGTGATGAGGTGGCATCTTTTAAAAGAACGGCGACCTATGTTTCACCAGATGAACTTGCAAGGATAGCCGAGGAACAAACGGCTAATGGAAATACCGGTATCGCATTTACGTATAATGAACCACTCATATACTATGAGTACGTGCTAGACACCGCAAGACTGTTGAAAGAAAAGGGGCTGAAAACCGTACTTGTTTCAAACGGTATGGCAGAGGTTGATACTGTAAAAGAACTTTTTAAATATGTAGATGCTATGAACATCGATTTAAAGGGGTTTACAGATCACTATTATGAAGATGTTTTACTTGGAAATAGAAAGATGGTAATGGACTTTATAGCAGAAGCTGTAAAGCACTGCCATGTGGAGGTAACCACATTAGTGATACCAAATGAAAATGATTCAGACGAGGAAATGGATGAACTTAGTTCATGGATTGCATCACTAGACAAAAACATACCGCTTCACATATCTAGGTTTTTTCCTAGATTTCATATGACAGATAAAGAAGCAACACCTGTTGATACTATATATCATCTAAAAACTATCGCAGAAAAGCATTTGACATACGTTTATACAGGAAACTGTTAAGGGGGAAACGACTATGGCAATAGAAGCTGCATTTATGGTTCCACATCCACCACTAATTGTCCCAGCTGTTGGAAGAGGTGGTGAAAAACAAATTCAAAAAACAACTGATGCTTATGAAAGAGTAGCTGATGAAATAGCAAACATTGCACCTGAAACTATTATTATCACAAGCCCACATAGCATCATGTATTCTGATTATTTCCATATTTCTCCAGGTAAGGGCGCTAAAGGTTCTTTTGCCAGATTTAATGCACCAGAGGTTTCTTTTGACGAAGAGTATGATGAGAAGTTAGTGGAAGCAATTAATGATATTGCTTATGAAGAAAGCTTCCCTGCTGGAACTTTAGGTGAACGAGACCCAGAGCTTGATCATGGCACCATGGTTCCCCTATGGTTTATAAGAAATAAATATAAGGGTGGCAAAATAGTTAGAATCGGTCTATCTGGACTTGGCTTACTTGATCATTATCGCTTCGGGCAAATGATTCAAAAAGCGGTATCTGATACAAATAGAAGAGTAGTCTTCGTGGCCAGTGGCGATTTATCTCACAAATTACAAGACTATGGACCTTATGGTTTTTCAAAAGAAGGGCCAGTTTATGATGAACGAATCATGGATGTGGCAAAACGTGCTGCCTTTGATGAAATGTTTGATTTCAAAGAAGATTTCTGTGAAAAGGCTGCCGAATGTGGACATCGTTCATTTGTTATTATGGCAGGTGCATTAGATGGAAAAGAGATTAAAGCCGAAGTCTATTCTCACCAAGATGTTACTGGAGTAGGTTATGGTATTGCATCCTTTTATCCTATAGGTGAAAACGATGAGCGCCATTTTAGAGAGCGCTATATAACAAAGCTAAAAGAATCTATGAGTGAAACAAAGCATTCCTCTGATGAATATGTCAACTTAGCATGGCAGTCATTAGAAAGCTATATTTTAAGCAACAAGGTGCTTGAACTCCCAAAGGATTTACCGAGTGAATTAATAGAAAAACAGGCTGGTGCCTTTGTATCCATTCATAAATCAGGTCGCTTAAGAGGCTGTATTGGAACCATTCTTCCAACTACAAGCTGTGTAGGAGAAGAAATAATTCAAAATGCTATCAGTGCATCAACAAGAGATTCTAGATTTAATCCTATAAGTCCAGAGGAAATACCTGACTTAGAAATAAATGTAGATGTACTTTCTGATCCAGAGCCTATAGATTCACCCGAGTATTTAGACGTTAAAAAATATGGCGTAATAGTAAGTAGTGGACATAAAAGAGGATTACTTCTTCCGGATTTAGATGGAGTAACTTCCGTAGCACAACAAATATCTATTGCAAGGCAAAAGGGTGGTATATCTGAAAATGAACCAATAAGCCTGCAAAGATTTGAAGTGATTAGACACATATAAAGAGGATAATGAAATAATAATGCAACTTAAACTACTTGATTCAACAGAAATATCAACTCTCTATCAAGAACATATGGTAATCGATTTTCCAAAGGATGAGTTAAAGCCGCTAAACATGATTCTTAAATCAGTGAAAGAGGGCTTCTACGATTGCTTTGGTCTGTACGATGAAGAAGAAATGGTTGGCTATACCTTTATGGTAAAGCTAGATAATAGCTATTTAATAGATTACATTGCTATCTTTCCAGAATGTAGAAATAAAGGTATCGGTGCAAACCTTCTTGCTATAATAGATGATTATCTTGAAAACGCTGATAGGATCTTCGGAGAAGTAGAAGACCCAGCATATACAAAGGAAAAATCTCAAAAAGAACTTCAAAGTAGACGCCTAAATTTTTATCTGCGCAATAACTGCCGAGATACCGGTCTTCGCGTGGATTGCTTTGGAGTAAAATACATAATCTTAGAAGCTGGTAAGACTCAGTTTGAGAATAAGGATGACGTTTGGAATCTTTATGAAAAATTCTACAGAAGTTTTCTACCAGAGGATAAGTTCAATAAAAATATTATGAGATTAAATTAGGAGCCACAAATGGAATTACTAGTTAAACACTTCAATGAACTTACAACTATGGAACTTTATGAAATCCTTAAAACCAGATCAGAAATCTTTGTGGTAGAGCAAAATTGCGTTTATCAGGATTTGGATGACAAGGATCAAGATGCGTATCACATCTTTTGCTTTAATGACAAAGGTAGAGTAGCTGCTTGTCTCAGAGTCTTTTGGAATGATGAAAAAGACTCAATTGCCCAGATTGGAAGAGTAGTGACCTTAGAACATGGTACTGGCCTTGGAGGAAAGCTACTTCATGCTGGAGTAGAACTAGCGATTAATCAATTCAAGGCAAAAAAAATCTATCTTGAAGCTCAGGAATATGCCAAAGGCTATTATGCAAAAGAAGGATTTGATGTTGTTTCAGAGTCATTCCTTGAGGATGGAATTCCTCATGTAAAGATGGAAAAGATTATCTAGAGGTATACTATGTTTTTCAAGAAAAAAGTCGAAAAGAAAACATACGATAAAACCAAAATGAAGCCTGTCATTAAAGCAAGCATATGCACAGGAGAGCAAGTTGCAGGCTTTAAAGATATTGCTACAGGCTCCTTTGAAGAAGTAATGCTTATTAAAGGCCAAAATGATCTTGAAGCATTTAAAGCAATGTATGACATTACAGATGAAATAGAAAAGATTTACTAAAGGAAGAATTATGGCCTGAATATTAAGATATTTTTAATGGGGGAATAATTAATATGGACAAAACACTAATAGTTTATTTTTCGCTAGAGGGCAATACTAGATATGTCGCTGAAGAACTTCGTGTAGGTATAAGTGCTGACGTACTAGAGTTAGTACCTAAAAAAGAATATCCAAATAAAGGATTTAAAAAATTCTTTTGGGGTGGTAAAAGTGCTGTCATGGCTGAAACTCCTGAACTTGAGCCTTACGCTATAAATATAGACGACTATGAACGTATAGTTTTTGGTTTTCCAGTATGGGC
>JAEEGI010023983.1_pt1 | contig 11933 bp, 13 predicted proteins | sample 8958751 | NCBI WGS metagenome assembly JAEEGI01 (sample SAMN16246545, study PRJNA631951) | gut metagenome | biome: gut microbiome; feature: rumen; material: KS-attached | host: Bos | place: Iran: Karaj | collected 2018-10 | reverse complement strand
CGACGGCTCAGATTTGAGCTCTTGTTCACTCAATCCAGAATTGGATTCAGTTGCAACCAATCCACTTTTGGATTCGTTGGCAATCGGCGCAGATTTGCGCTCGTTAGACGTCGGCTGAGATTTCAGCTCACGTTCTTCTGATACCTCAAACAGCTTCGGATTAACATACTTGGTATGATCCTCCGGCACCATATAGATGCACCTCGAAACGTCCTTCACAGCTGCATCGGGTGTGAATCCCGTAGCCTCTTTCATCAGTTCCTGTGCCGTTTCAGGTGTCATCCCTTCCGGCAACTCCACCAGCACATGAGTACCACGACGAACCGATTCCTCAACCAATAGAACCTCCATCCCATGTAAGTCTGGCTGGGCGCAGCCAATGTTCCGCTCGAGCTCTGCTCGCTTGCTACCAGAGGGATGCAAGAATGTTCCATGTTCAATGTTCAATGAACAAAGGATTTCATCCGTGTGCCCTTTCTCGTCAAAGTCCAGCATCAGACGGTTAAGAGGCTTCACGGCATCGGCAATCGCCCTATGGTTATTGGCAAACTCCGCGCAATGAGGTGTCCAGACAGGCAGACGATGTTTTAATTCCTCGTCACCCTTATTGATACGCTCACACATCTGAGCCAGCCAGGGCTGCTTTCTCAACTCCAGCCAATCCTGCTCGGTGGCAGGGAGGCAAGGGGCGCCGTGCCCCTTACCTATGCATGTGAATTTCATGGTTCTGATTACTGCTGATTCCATACAGTTTCCTCCTTTCTTGTATTAAAAAATGACATTACTTGATTAACCTCTCTCATGAAGTTCTCCACGATCATCCACAGGGGATATTTCTTGGGGAACTTGAAGGTGACCCACACAAACTCCTCATCCATTCGGCGCTGACCCGTACTGGGTCTTACCTGAGGGCGAGTCATCTTCACCGCCCCGTGAGGGGTTTCGAAGAGGGTCTCATGCTTGGGGCCGCGAAGCCCGTCGTTGTATCTCTTCACGAATGTGCGGCCATCGGCATCAACTTGGATTCCAGCACGGTACTTGACTCGGTTGCCGTTGGTCACCTCCTTGTCCTGTTCCCAAGGGCACGGATAGACGTTGATGTCGCCGTTGGTCTGGAAGTTAATACTGCCGTCCATCTGGACGTTCTGCTGTAAAATGTTTTTCTTAAAAATAAATGGTTTTCTCATAAATAAATCTGATTTCGATTTGTGAGATTCGGCAAGTGCTGAAATTAGGCCTTTTTCACTCGCGAGACTTCCCTCACTCACTTTCGTCTCAGATTTGTAAAATGTTAATTAATTCTCTCTTGACTATCCTTTAGATCCTGTGTCCCATGAAGCGAAAGTCACTCTTCATGTTTCGTGGCATCCGGCACTGATTGATCAGCGAATACTGACGACGTGCATTTTCAGCGATAGTGCCTCGTGCGATTGTAATCAAATTTCTTGTTCTACTCATATTTTTTTGTTTAACGTCGCCTCCTTAAGCGACTCTAAGATTATACTTTTGTTTTTTCTCTCTCTTATCCCTCCTGCCTTCAGTGTGGGTGGTTTGTATCAACATGTCAAAGAACGCTTAGCAACTTCATCGCCTCAGCAATTTCAAATTGCTGGTGCAAAGGTCGGAATAATGCATAAGAGAAAAAAAGAAAGAAAGCTGCATCAACTTTCTTTCTTCTTACACTGCTAATAATCAGCAGGTTATCTAAAATAACAAAAACACTATTTCTTTTCGGCTATCAATTTTTCGATGGAACCTTTCATTGCCTTATCCTGCATTGTCTCGCCGATAGCTGTTCTCACCGAATGTTCCTTTTTACCCTCCAAAGCTTCTGCCATCGCCTGATTAGAAGTGCCGACGGCAAACACGCCTTTGTTTAGCATAACATGTAGAATGTGTGCAATCAAGTTACGGTTGAAGGTGGTGTTCTGTTGTTTGCCTGTTTGCTTGGCTTTTGCCTTGACGGCAGGCAGTGACAACACGCAATCCCACAAGTCGTTATATTTCTCTTCAGACCAATCAGCCGCAAGCAGCCCTTTCACCCTGCATACATATTCCTTGATGTCTGCAAAGTCAGGAGTGCCTGTATCACTCACGCGCGTGTACCTTTCTAATATTAAAATAGCAGCATAGACCTCATATAGTTCTTTTCTCGAAACGCGCTGATAACCCAAACACTCAGACAGAGCATCGTGTTGCTGATAATTGCGCATTTTCAAGTGGGGCATAGCCTTAAACCAGCCCTCCAGCTTTGCAAGTTCGTCTTTCACACTATTGCCGCTGGAAGCAATGTGGAACTCAAAATTCGCAAACAGCCCATCCTCAGCTTCCGATAGTTCTCTCAACTTTTCCAATTGAGCCTCCATCAGTTTCAGCTTCGGACGGTCGGATGTGCGCGTCTGATCTGCCTCAATAGCACGTAGTTGCTCGTTCAGTTCTTCCAGTTGGTGTTTCTGCTCTGGAGCGACTTTAAGCCTGCATGCCGCCCTCAGATTCTTCAGTATATGGTAGCGCCACAGGCAGTCATCATAGCATATCGACAAGGCTGACAAAGGCAGATAAAGCCTGGTCAGCTCCATGAGTGCCGCAACGTCTTCAGCGGTCGGCTTCAGTTTCAAAAGTCGTGTAGCCACCACCTGCAATTTTTTTTCCTCTTCGGTGAAATCCATTTTCAGAACCTCTCCGAGTGGAACCTGAGGCAACACGCGCTCCCTCTTGCAAGATACGGTTACCGTCTCAGGCGCATTGGGAATGTCGATGAACATCGTCTTGCTCCCGTCATTGCCTAATACAACGGCGTCACACTGCCCGTTTTCGTCAAGCAAAGGCTTCACCTCCAGGCAACTCGTCCCTTTTACATATCCGATATGCCGCGTATAGTTCATATAAACGGCGATGGCGTTTTCATCGTGCAAATTACTCGGTTCTGCCTGCAATATCAATGGTGTCCCCACCTTGAGGCCTTTAAAGAACTTTCTGACCGCAACCTTTGCATCCTCCTTCGACAGTCCGGCGCCAATATGATATGTTAATCCTGTTACTTCAAACTCTGCCATATACTTTTTGTTTGAAATGCAAAGATACAAAGAAATCCCGATAATCTAATCAGCTCATCGGGATTTTATGAATTATTTACAGACGTCCTCACAAAGTGTCAGACACTTCGTGACTGTCACAAAGTGTCCTGACCCTGTCGTGACACAAAATCTCCAGCATCTTAGCAGGTGTCACAACAATCGGTTTCTTGGGGAAATGCTTCGTGTTGCCTGTCACAAGATAAGCATCGTCTTTCGACAGTGCCACCTCATAAAAGACAACATCTTTGGGGTCGGGAAAAAATTCCTGACTTTCAATGCGATCAGATAAAACTCCCATCTCTTGAATCGCATCAAGAATGGATACAATTGCCCTAGGAGGAAATGAAAATTTCGGTCTGCTAAGCACATCCCTATATTCCGCTAAGATCTCCTGATTATACAATGGACGAAAACCGTTTTTTGAAATGGCGTTTACAACTTGCACTGTAGCTGCATCTGGATGTCGGGACAACAAGGCCGACACCAAGACATCATGTAACAGAGGGACGGTTCTTTTGTTACATTAGGGCGCAAAGGTTCCTGATCCCTGCGCGCCCTCATTTTCGTTGATCGGGGCGTCTAATCCATCCATAATCGTCTGTCAAGTGGTCAAATCTTCCATAAATACGAAGTCCACAGAATAAAAGGTGCTTTTCTCTATAGTCTCCAATCTTATAATAGAATTCAACTAGAATTTTATTGCCAGAATAATAGTCACCACGCGAATAAGGATTGCGTAGATTAAAAGGACAACCATGTATTTCCATTAAGTCAGCTAATTCTACTGCTGTAAATTTGTCGGGCAACTCTTCTGATATATATTTACGGAAAAAATCGGGCATGTATTCCGCCGTTTCTTGGCTGTCAACAATATACTCACTCCCTCTATAGGTTATCACATCTTTATTTAACTTGAGAAAAGATTCATATTCCTTGGGATAATTCTTTTGAGCTTTTTGAATCAGTCGAAGATCTTTGGCTTTTACATGACAGCTATACTCCTTCAAACGGACAACCGTCCTGTTCCGTCTAATCGGAATACCTTTATAATCACAAAAACGTTTAATTTGTAATTCGACAGCTCTCAGATTACCTAGTTCTTTAGCAGGTTTATCTGGATATAATATTCGATCAAATTTTTTATCTTCTTCATCTTGGTAGATTTCATGATTATAGATATCCCAGTAGAGTGGACTTATTTTCTCAACGATACCATAACCGTCTTCATATATCCAATCACCAATGTTTAAAATGTCGTCGTTATTCATGTCTATGTTTCTTTAGATTTTTTAGTGATGCATACCTCAAGGGCGTGTCACGTTGTTATTACCGTATGACATATTCAAAACTATCAAAAATAGTGAATCCCATCGATTCCAGTTGGCTTCGGCTTTGGGCTATATCGGTGAGGGTGTTGTAATCGGGGATATGTGGCAGGCGGATGGTAATCTTCTGTGCATCAACGTGAGTGATGAGCCAACGGAGATTGTCGATGACCTTACAATTATCGGCTGAAGTATATCGGCGATAGATGTCGGGATTCATGTCCTTTACATCTATTATATAGTGGTCGATATATGGAACTACAGCCTGTAGATGGCAGAGATCTACATTAAGCGAAGTTTCGATAGCGATGTGCCAGTCAGATGGTCTCAACTGACAAAAGGTAACTATCTCATCACTTCTAAGCAATGGTTCGCCACCACCAAAGGTTACTCCTCCATTCGTAGCCTTAAAGTATAGATCGTCAATCATCACCTCGTCCAGTATCTGCTGTGCATCCATCTGCTGCCACACACCATCAGCTCTAAGACACTGCTCGTTCAAACAGTATCTGCAACACAACGGGCACCCATGGAATGCAACTAGCGTAGTTACGCCCTGACCATCAGTTGTCAGCCGATGACGACAGATTCCTATCAGTGGCGTCTTCATTTCAGTCGGAAAGTGATGGGAACGGTATATTTTACTCTGGTGGACTCGCCATTGCACTTGCCTGGTTTCCACTTAGGCATAGACTTAACTACACGAACAGCTTCCTCATCAAATGATGGATGAATACCCTTAACCGTCTTTACATCACTTATACTACCATCTTTCTCCACAATGAAAGATACAACCACACGCCCTTGGGCACACACCTCTGGTTCGTCAGGATAATGGGTGTTCTCCATCAGATATTCAAGCAATTTCTTACTTCCACCAGGAAATTCTGGCATTTCCTCAACAACATCACCCACCAACCTGTGTGGGGCTGAATTCTCTACAGATGTTGCAGGTATCACTAATGAATCATTGTCAATAGCGCAGCTATTAAGTGCTGCAAGGCCAGCAGAAATACCAACAACGGCAACAGCCTTGCCCAACTGTCGTCGGATATCCAACTGCTTCTGAATATATCTCACTTCAGCCTCGCATGCAGGACAAGTTCCGCGACAGTCACCCTGATGATGGCACTCGCGCGGCTCGTACTCAATCCCATTGGCATCGGCCACCTGCTTACGGATGGTCTTCAGCACACTACATATAGATTCCCCTCTTGACATACAATTCTGCTTGGTTTATTATTTCCATCCACAAAGGTACACACAAAACTTCATTCCACCAAATATTAATGCAACTATATACAATTAGACCCTAATAAATGAGCAGGCGCAAAGGTTCCTGACCTTCTGCGCCCAGGAATAATCAGATTGGCCAAATCAATTTGGAATTGGCTAACGCTGCTTTACGATGTGACATTATTAATTTTTAGTTAAAAGTTTGGTGGTCTCAATAATAATATCTATCTTTGTGGCATAAAATAAAAAGGTATGAAAGAAAAGAAGCCACATTCTCCGATAGAAGAATCATCTGACAGCATGATGGTTCAGGAGCCGATTGCATCAGCGACAGCTTTTGCTGATACAATCGAAGACGACGCTCCCCTTGATATTCCAGGACTCCCTCAAACATGGGATGAGCTGATGGATTGTGTCAAGGAAGGCGAAGAAGAGTTCGAACGTGGTGAAGCAATTCCCTGGGATGTAGCAACCAGCAGACTGAAAAAGCACATAGCTGATTATGTTGCATAGAATAGTCAAAGTGGGCCAGGGGACGGTTCTCTGATCTACAGATCATTAGCCTAATTCTTTGATAAAGTATTTGATCGCTTCCTTTAATGGAGATATCTCATTCTTAATTATCCACAGGATTTGTGATGCATCTACATCAAAATAATGATGGGCGATGATGTCCCTGAGTCCTTTTACGTTCTTCCAAGGAATAGAAGGATAAGTTGGCAACAGCAGGCCATCGGTGCTTCGAGAATGTCCAACGCAATGCCTTTGCTCTCAGAAGATAAAGATTCCATCCTTTAAAATACGCTTTCTTAAACGGGGATTCAGGTTCTGGTGGTTGCGGACAATATCAACGGATGAACCCGTTGCTTCCTCCAAGAACTCTTTGGCATCCATCAGAAGGAACGGATTGGGCGTTTCTGTATCAACAAACAAATCAATGTCGCTACCTTCCTTTTGCTCTCCTCTAGCAGTAGAACCAAAAAGAGACAAAGACGTTATGCCATACTTTGTCTTAAGTATGTTCATAGATCTTTTCAGCAGCGCGATACATTCGTCCTTTGTCATATTCATCGTCTTTTCAGTTTGCAAAGATACAAACTTATTCTCAAACTTCAAAATATTATCTTGAAAAAATGTACACGTGGACATCGTGACTTCGTGACTTTGTGACATTAAGCACCTACGTGCTTGAATTTGCTCACGTTCGGCAGAGTTCAAACGAGTTTGACACTGCGCTCACTTAGTCGCAAATTTAAGGATGTTCACGATTGTCAACGAAGTCAGATGGAAGGGTAGGGTATAGGAGTATACTAAAATATTAATATATTATAATATATTAATATTCATAATGAGGGTGTGCGTGATATTGGAATGTGCTTAATGTCACAAAGTCACGAAGTCACCGTCACAAATCCGGGCTGACTGTCGGGCTGAGTTGTTCGTCAAACCTAAACAATACATTAGGTGATGCTAAACAATTCGTTTGCGATACGGAAACATATTATTAACATATTTTTACGCGCCAGACGCATCGATATTTGGATTCGCACGAAAAATGTTGTAACTTTGCAGTGTCAATCATGAGAGACAAAAGGCGGGAGGCGGCCACCCGATGCAGCTGGTCGCACAAGAATCTAATACCATGTAAAACACATTTAAACTATGAGCGTATTTTATCGAAAGTATCAAAACAAGAATCCGCACGGTTCGTCCTACGGCAAGTGGTTCGCCCGCGCCGTGACCATCGGCAAGACCGTCAACGTAGATGAGCTGGCAAGGCACATGTCGGAGCACAACACTCCGTACTCGAAGGGAGCCATCAAGGGCGTGCTCACCGACATGATCGGCTGCATCCGTGAGCTGATGCTGGAGGGAAAGGCCGTGAAGCTCGACGGACTGGCCATCTTCTCAGCAGGCATCAAGACCAAGAAGAAGGGTGCGCCCACGTCTGAAGATTTCTCCACCACGAAGCACATCGACAGCGTATACATGCGCGCCCGTGCCACTGGAGAGTTCACCCGCGCCGAATTGACCAAGGCCGGCAACGTGACCGAGCTGCCCAAGAACTTCACCGACTATCATGAGGAGGACGAGGATGAGTCTCAGAATCAGAGTGGTGGCAGTGGATCACAAAACAGCGGCTCTCAGAGTGGCGGCTCACAGAGCGGCGGCGACGGTGGCGACGGTGGCGACGGCCTTACCAACGATTAGAGAGTAGCGCCTTCGGGCGCACTCTTTCAGTAACGAGAATGTTTAATCACTAAATCTGAATTACTATGAAAAAGGAAACTTGGAAGACCATTATTCAGGTCATCGTATCAATCCTCACGGCAGCCTTGACTGCTCTCGGAACGACCTCCTGCATGGGCCACGGCCCAATCGCATTCCTCATGTCGTGACTTTGTGACTCCGTGACTTTGTGACATTAAGCACATACACAAAAATAAAAGGGAACCTTTTGAGTTCCCTTTATTTATTAGCTTTCCTGTAGTCGATAGGGGAATCGAACCCCTATGCCAAGATTGAGAATCTTGTATCCTAACCATTAGATGAATCGACCAGCATTTCAAAGATGCGCTCTCAGAGAAATCCCCTCGGCTGCGGAAGGAGGGGGATTCGAACCCCCGGTACGGGAACCCGTACGGCAGTTTAGCAAACTGCTGGTTTCAGCCACTCACCCATCCTTCCAAAAGGAGGCTTTAAGCTTCAACCGTGGGGTTATCTCCTTGATTGCGGGTGCAAAGGTACTACAATTTTCCGAAACCTCCAAATCTTTTCAACACTTTTTTCGAAAAAAGTTACTTAAAGGCGACAACGGCCGATAAATCCTTATCGAAATAAAAGGTCTTGGACAGTTCAAGCGTATCTTCCTGATAGCGCATGCGGATGTAAAGGAGCGGCGAAGTGGCTTTCTGACCGCTGAAGTCAACCTGCTTGAACAGGGGATCTTTCGCGGCATTCTGCTGCATGGCCTGAAACAGCGAGTCGCCGATCACCTTCGTGGAGTCGAGATCGCTGAAGCTGGTGATGTCGAGTTCCTCAACGGCATGCTCCTTGACAAAATCCTTGACAAGGCTCTTGGCCTGATACTGCTGTCCACAGGCAGTGAACAGCAGCAGGGCCAGAGTACCTATTATATTATACGCGCGCGTACGGATCATTGCTGCGGGATGTTTTTGAGTACGTCGAGCAGATGATCCCATACCATCTGTACGGTGGGGATATGGAGTCGTTCGTCGGGGGTATGCACAAAGCGCAGGGTGGGGCCGAAGCTCACCATATCAAGGTTGGGGTAGCGCTCTGAGAAGAGTCCGCACTCCAGTCCGGCATGGATACCGCGCACTACGGGCTTGTGGCCGAAGAGCTTCACATAGGAGTTGACCACAATCTCCTGCAACTTCGAATTGGCCTTCATCTTCCATGCGGGATAGCCGTCAGACGACTTGGCCTCGGCACCAGCCAGTTCGAAGACGGCCTGGATGGTGGCGCACATGTTATCAAGGTTCGACATCACATTCGAACGCTGGGAAGACAGGATATCAATGGCGGTGTCGCTGCTGTGGATGCTGGCGATGTTGCTCGAGGTCTCAACCATACCACCAAGGGCTTCGTCCTGACAGATGGCGTAGATGCCGTTGTCGACAGCCTGTACGGCCCAGACGAACTTCCTGGCCACAGCAGGGTCGATGACGGGCTCTGCATCGGTGCTCTCCATGGTGAATACCATCTGAGTATCAGTGACATGGAACTCATCCTCAACCTCAGCAGCAAAGACGTTCCAGTCGGCGCGGACATTCTCTTTCAGGTCGTTGGGAACGGCGATCACGAAATAGCCGTCGCGGGGAATGGCATTGTGGAGTTTGCCCGAATGGAACTGTGCCAGCTGCACACCTTCGTAGCGCTTCATGGTCTGGAAGATGAATCGGGCTAGGAGCTTGATGGCGTTGGCGCGCTTCTTATTGATATCATCGCCGGAGTGTCCGCCTACGAGTCCCTTGAGGGAGCCTTTCAGGAAGAAACTGCCTGCGGGAGCCTCTACGCGATTGAAAGTGAAGCGTGCGGATGTGTTGCGACCGCCTGCACAGCTGACGAAGATCTCACCCTCATCCTCAGAATCGAGGTTGATGAGGTAGTCGCCTGTCATAAAGCCGGCCTTCATGCCTTCAGCACCCGTGAGACCTGTTTCCTCATCGCGGGTGAAGACACATTCGATGGGACCGTGCTCGATATCGTCGGAGGCAAGGATGGCCAGTTCGATGGCACAGCCGATACCGTCGTCAGCACCCAGCGTGGTACCCTCAGCCGTCAGCCATTCACCATCGACGTAGGTCTTGATGGCATCTTTGTCGAAATCGAACTCCACATCGACGAGTTTGTCGCAGACCATATCCATGTGACTTTGCAAGATGACGGTCTTGCAATGCTCCATACCCTTGGTGGCGGGTTTTCGGATGATCACATTGCCCGTTTCGTCGACCTTGGTGTCGAGATTCCGGCTCTCGCCCCAGTTCTTAAGATACTCAATCATCTTCTCTTCGCGCTTCGAAGGACGCGGAATTTCGTTAATCTTCGCAAATTCGGCGAAGACAACAGCAGGTTTTAAATCGTTTTTATTCATTATTAATGTTATTTTTGATTGAATTCGTAATTAAATTCGTAACTTTGCAGCCGCAAAGATATAAAAAATGCTTGAAACTCTGCTCATATCGGCGTTAATAATTGCTATCGCGATGATTTTTTTCCTCGTGAGGGTGCTGTTTACGAAGCAGGGAGAGTTTAAATCGCAGCATATTCACGACTCTGAGGCGATGAAAGAACGTGGCATCCACTGTGTGATGGATCAGGATCGTGAGATGAGAGCGAAGAAACTGTTGAAGATTGAACATTGAAGATTGAACATTGAACATTAATAAAATATTGAAATGAAAAAGTACATTATCCCGACACTGGCCATCGCTGCTATGATGGTATCGTGTAACAATGCTGCTCCGAAGATGGACGAGCAGCCCACTTCGAGTGAGGTATCAACCACTGGCATAAAGATCGCCTACGTAGAGGTTGATTCGCTGATGACACAGTATAATTTCGCCAAGGACTATACGGTGACCTTGGAGAAGAAGAGCAACAATGCCCGTAACACGCTGACTCAGAAGGGCAACCAGTTGCAGGCTGCTGTGAACAACTTCCAGCAGAAGCTGAACAACAATGGTTTCCAGAGCCGTGAGCAGGCTGCCTCTGTGCAGAACGCCATCCAGCGCCAGCAGAACGACCTGCAGCAGTTGCAGGCCCGTCTGGAGTCTGAGCTCGCCAACGAGACTGCCAAGTTCAACGAGGCCCTGCGTGATTCGCTCAACAACTTCCTGAATGCATACAATAAGGACAAGAAGTATGATATTATCCTCTCGAAGGCTGGTGATAACATCCTGTTTGCTGATAAGAAGTATGACATCACACAGGATATCATCAATGGTCTGAACAAGCGTTATAAGCCATCTGCCAAGAAAGCTGAAGATAAGAAGGCTGAAAAAGCCGATGACAAAAAAGCTGAGAAGAAATGAAACAGACGATATTAGTGACAGGTGGTACGGGCTTTATCGGAAGCCATACCACAGTGGAGTTGCAGGAGGCTGGTTATGAGGTCGTCATTATCGACAACCTCTCGAACTCGAATGTGAACGTGCTCGATGGTATCGAGAAGATCACAGGTATCAGACCAGCCTTCGAACAAGTGGATTGCTGTGATTTCGAGGCTCTCGAAGGAGTATTCAAGAAGTATCCGAAGATAGAGGGTATCATCCACTTCGCTGCCTCAAAGGCTGTGGGAGAGAGTGTGGAAAAACCACTGCTTTACTATCGCAACAACCTGATGTCGCTCATCAATCTGCTGGAGCTCATGCCCAAGTATGATGTGAAAGGAATCATCTTCTCGTCAAGCTGCACCGTCTATGGTCAGCCTTCGCAGGAGAACCTGCCTGTGACAGAGAATGCTCCCGTCCAGAAGGCCATGAGTCCTTATGGTAACACGAAGCAGATCAACGAGGAGATCATTCAGGACTATATCCACTCTGGTGCGCCCATCAAGAGTGTCATCCTGAGATATTTCAACCCCATTGGTGCCCATCCCTCTGCCTTTATCGGTGAATTGCCCAATGGCGTGCCCATGAACCTTATTCCGTTTGTGACGCAGACGGCTATGGGTATCCGTGAGCAGCTGAAGATCTTCGGTCATGACTATAATACTCCCGACCATACCTGTATCCGCGACTATATCTATGTGGTGGATCTGGCCAAGGCT